>Ga0187851_10002998_pt1 | contig 14513 bp, 10 predicted proteins | sample June2016WEW_6_10_FD_132997 | JGI IMG/M metagenome (GOLD analysis project Ga0187851, IMG submission 132997) | Peatland microbial communities from SPRUCE experiment site at the Marcell Experimental Forest, Minnesota, USA - June2016WEW_6_10 | ecosystem: Environmental > Terrestrial > Soil >...
CGCCCTTCTGCTGCACCTTCAGCCCTTGGGTGTTGCCCGCCTCCAACAGCGGGATCATCAACTCTTCAGTCGTTCCAGGATAGGTGGTGCTCTCCAGCACGACGAGTTGGCCTTCGCGAATCCAAGGCGCGGCTGCCCGGGCCGTGTTCTCCACAAAACTCAGGTCCGGCTCGCGATGTTGGGTGAGCGGAGTTGGAACGCACAGGATGATGGCGTCCTGGTCCGAGAGACGCGCGAAGTCGGTGGTCGCGGTAAAACCCTTCTGCCGCGCCGCGGCGATCTCCTCAGCAGCAATGCGGAAGATGTAGGAGCGGCCGGCTTCCAGATCGTCCACTTTTTTGGCGTCGATGTCGAAGCCGGTAACTATAAACCCCGCCTCCGACAACAGCAGCGTGAGTGGCAATCCAACGTAGCCCAACCCGATGACTCCAATGTGGGCGGAGCGCGCCTGGAGGCGATCGAGACGCTCCCTGGCAATCTGCGGCATAACGACTTGGCTGGTATTCGGCATGCTCCCGATTATCGCATTTGGCCTTCGCATCCGGTTGCGTTTTTCGTCCGCGATTGCGGCGTTGGTCGGCCCCTTCCTCCGGCGAGCGGTATAATGCAAGCGAATCAAGACTGAAAAAGGGGGCCCCAGACTGGGGGCCTCACAAGTTCCGGGTTATGATTCGCCTTCATTTTCTCCTTGAGGCGTCGATCAGTAAGAGTGCGGGTAAATGAAAAACACAACTGCGGCTAAATCACACTGGATATATCTAGCGGTCCTGCTGCTGATGTTACTTGGCGCCGCACTTAGGCTTATTACCCTTAAGCATGAGGCATTATTTGCAGATGAGCTATTTTCGCGCAATATTGCAGTACAGACTCTTCCCCATGCAATTGAGATGGTACGCGAAGACCTGGTTCGTCCTCCGCTCTATTACCTCCTGTTGAAGGGCGCGATATCGATTGGGGGCGCGGATGCATTTTGCCTTCGCTCTCTTTCTCTGTTGTGCGGTATTGCGTCGATTGGCCTGATAGCAATCCTGGGATACCGGCTTCCAGGAGCACGATGGTGCGGCCTGCTGGCGGCGGCAGGAATGGCAGTAAGTCAACAGGAGGTGTACTACAGCCAGGAAGCCCAGCCGTTCGCGTTTTATACGATGCTGGTAGTGCTTCTCGTCCTATGGATCGAAGCGATTTCCAGGCGGCAACGCGATCCGCGGCTGTGGATCGCCGGATTTTTCCTGATGCTGTTATTGCTGTATACGCACTATATGGGATCGCTCTATGTCGCGGCGGCGGTTTTGACTTTGCTGGTATGCAAACTGGAGACGCGAACCAAGGTCCTTGCAGTCGCATCCGCGGCAGGAGCGGCCCTTCTTTTCGCACCATGGCTTATGGCAATCTCCAGCGTTTACAGGGAAAAGCATGGCATTGGCTCGACCCTGGGCTGGTATGGGCATCCAGTCCTGTACGACCTGAAATCGGTTTGGGCTTCGGCGGTGGGCGTCATGAACTATCGCGGAGCAACCACGGCAGCTATCGTCATCGTTCTAGTGCTAAGCATTGCAGCTCTGGTACTGGTGTCAAGAACGCAGACCCTGCGCCAAAGCCCGGCTATCGTAGCATTGGCAGTCATGGCCGTGCTGCCGCCGGTCCTTGTGTATTTCCTGTCGCTTCCTCCGGTCAATCTCACGATCTTTGCATTTCGGCATCTGTTACCTTCCACGGCGGCTTTACTGTTGCTGTGTTGTTATGGCTTGGAGCGAATTTCCCAGGCTTCCGGCAAGCGAGCTTACCTTGTCGCCGTCTGCGGATCGGCTTTGTTGCTTTTTCTTGGCGCATTCCCCACAGTCCAGATGCTGTCAGCCGGACCTTCCCGCATCCCATACGACAAGGTGGCCCTACAGATAGAGGCTTCGGACCGTGGCGGAACACAGGCATTCGCCGCTTCGGATTTTTTGTCCGAACCAGTCAACTTTTACTGCAAGAGCGCGTGCGTGCAAATTCTGCCAGAAAACGCATCGGGGCTTCCGCCTCTCCTGCTGCTGCTCTATCGCCCAAAATCAGGGATGGATGCGGACAAATATAGCCGCCTCATTCAAAGCGGATATGCCGATGTAAACCATGATTACTACACGAATGGCAGCGGTTCGCCCTGGGGAACGATGGTGGCAAAACTCGAACGGAGAAGGTAGGCCACACAAACCAACTGGCAAATGCGCCGTCCCGCGGCATGAGGCGAAGCCGTGACGTTGCGGCCGCTTCTGAGAATCTCCAACTATACCGGCGGCGAACAAGACCCATATGGAACCACTCTGGCAGTACTCATCCGCAGCTTGCCGTCTGCGGGCGGCATCGCCGATTCTGCCCGCAACAGCGAAATTATCACCGTTTCACGATAAGATCGCGCGACGGCCCCGTCGTGTATTCTGAATGGAGAATCCATGGCCCGATACTTGATTACCGGAATCGCTGGTTTTATCGGCTCGACCCTGGCGCACACGCTGGTGGAGCGGGGAGACGAGGTGCGCGGCATCGACAACCTCAGCACCGGCAGCCTGAACAACCTGGCCGACATTCGCGACCGTATCGACTTCCAGCAGATGGACCTGCAGGACGCGGCGGGGATGCGTTCGGCATGCGATGGCGTGGACTTTATCCTGCATCAGGCGGCGCTGGCCAGCGTGCCGCGCTCGGTAAAAGACCCGCTCACTTCGCATGAGTCGAACATCAACGGCACGCTGAACCTGCTGCTGGCCGCGCGCGACGCCAAGGTGCGGCGCATCGTCTACGCTGCTTCGTCCTCGGCCTACGGAGACCAGCCCACGCAGCCCAAGCAGGAAGATATGCCGCCGCTTCCGCTGTCGCCCTACGCGGTGCAGAAGCTGGCCTGCGAGTACTACCTCCAGGCCTTCTACCGGACGTATGGCCTGGAAGGAATCTGCCTGCGCTACTTCAACATCTTCGGGCCGCGCCAGGCCGCCGACTCGCCCTACTCAGGGGTCATTGCAAAGTTCACCACCACGATGATGGCCGGTGAGACGCCCACGATCAACGGCGACGGCCTCACCAGCCGCGACTTCAACTATGTGGACAACGCGGTCAGCGCCAACCTGCTGGCCTGCCAGGCGCCCAGCGCAGTGGCCACGGGCCGCGTCTTCAATGTGGGAACGGGAGCGAGCCACACGCTCAACGAGGTCTACACGGCCATCGCAGGGCTGCTGGGATTCACCGGCAAGCCCATCTACGGGCCACCGCGCGCGGGCGACATCCGCCACTCGCTGGCCGACATCCAGCGCGCGACCGCAGAGCTTGGCTACCAGCCCAAGGCGCACTTCCACGAGGGACTGCAGAAGACCGTGGCCTGGTATCTCGCGGGAACAGAGAAGCGGGCCGCGGCGCTCTGACTCAGGCGGGCCGCGCCGCCGTTAGTTCAGTTTGGCCAGCTCCGCGCTGGCCTCCTTCCCCGTCTTGCTGTTGGGCTCAAGCGCCGCGGCCTTCTTCAGATGCAGTTGGGCGTTGGCCTTGTCGTTCAGCTTGCTGTAGGTCATGCCCAGGTGGAGATGCATGGAGGCATTGTCCGGATTGGTCTTCAGTGCATCCTCCAGCAGGTCCCGCGCCGCGTAGAAGTTTCCCTTGAAGTAGTAGACCCAGGCCAGCGTGTCGGCGGTATGCGGCGAGTCCGGCATGGTACGCCGCGCCGTCTGCGCCAGGGTCAGCGCCACATCCATATTCTGCCCGTTCTCCACCATCAGATACGCCAGATTGTTGCACGCAACGGCATTGTTGGGATCGATGTGGATTGCCTTTTGATAATCGTCCATCGCCGCGGGCTGGTCGCCCTTGGCCTCCTGCAACGATCCCAGCATCTGCCACGCATGGGCGTCGTTGGGGTGAGATCCGAGCCAGGCCTGCCAGGTGGCAATCGCAGGACCGACGTCGTTCAGTGCGATCTCTGCCCGGGTATAGATGTCGGCCGCGTCGAGATCTGCCGGGTTGATCTGCATCGCCTTCTGCGCACTGTCGCGCGCGCCCTTGAAGTCCCTGGTCTGCAGTTGAATGGCGGCAAGCACGCTATAGAAGCCGCCATTTCCCGGCTCCTTTGCAATCTGCGCCTGCACCCGCGCCAGCGCCTTGGCCGGCTGCTTCGCCTGGAGGTCGTATGCCGCCAGCATGCCCAGCGCGCGGAGCGAGTTGGGGTCCTTGTCCAACGACTTCTGCAGCATCGCCTCCCCCTCGGGGATATGCCCCTGGGCCAGACGAATCTGTGCCAGCTCCAAGAAGGCCAGGGCATTGTCCGGACTGGCCTTCAAGACTGCCTGGAAGTCGGCCTCCGCCTTGTCGTACTCCTTGCGGCTGGACTCCGCCGTTCCCCGCCACAGATAGCCGGGAATATACTCCGGGTGCTGCTGGATCGTCTTGTCGGCCACATCGGAGAGCATGCCAACGTCGTTGCGCAGAATCGCGATCTGGGCCAGTCCGCTGGCAGCCTCCAGGTTCCCGGGATTGAGCTTCTCGACCTCGCGCAGGCTGGTCTCGGTGGTCCCAAGGTCTCCCTTATCGGATGCCACCTGCGCCAGCAGAAGACGCGACCGCACGTCGTTGGGGTTGTCCTTGGCCGTCTTCACCAGCAGATTGAATGCGTCGTCGATCTTGCCGGTGTTGAGCAACAGCAGGGCATTGAGGATCCGCACCTGGGGACTGCCGGCATAGTCCCTGGACAGTTCCGCGGCCACCGACGCCGACTTGGCATAGTTCTTCCTGTCGAAGAGAATGCGCGCATAGGTGATCTTGATGGCAAAGCTCTTGGGATACTTGGCGGTGAGCTCCGCAAACACCGCCTCGGCGCGGTCCAACTGCTGCGTATTCGCGTAGAAATCGCGCAGCAGTGTCGCCGCTTCTTCGCTGTCGGGGAGATTGATCACGCCCTGACGCAGCGTCTGCTCGGCCTTGTCCTTGCTGTTCTCGCGCAGGTATATCCCGGCCAGCGCCAGGCGCGCCTGCATGTCCTGCGGCGCAATCCCGATGGCCGCCGAGTACTGCTGTTCCGCACCCTGCAGGTTGCCCTTCTTTTCCCATAGCCTCGCCAGCACAAGATGCGGCGTCGCGTCCTTCGGGTCGAGCGATGCAGCTTTGCCCAGCTCCGCTTCCACCACAGCATCGTTCCCCGGATCGGCCGTTTGCAGCAGCGCCGCCACGGTGTGGAAGCTGGCCCGGTTGGGATCGATTTGCAAGGCCCGCTGGATCTGCTTGATCGCATCCGCGTTGTTGCCCCTGCGCTGCGCCACTCCCGCCAACAGAGCGAACGCGTCCGCGTCGTTGGGGTCGATCGCCAGCACCGCGTTGGCCTGCGCCTCGGCCCGGTCGGTGGCGCGTCCATCCAGAAGCAGGTTTCCCAGATCGATGTGCGCCTGCAGGTTCGATGGGCTCACGTTCACCGTCTTCATCAACTCCAAGTAGGCCGCCTGCGGGCTGTTCATCTTCAGGTACGTCTTGGCCAGCTCGTAATGTGCGTCGCCATAGTTCTTGTCCACTTTCAGCGCATTCAGGAACTGCAGTGCGGCCTCGCGGTACTTGCCGCTGGCCTCATACCGCTTTCCGCTCTCCAGATACTTCTGCTTGCGCACATTGGGGTCGCGGCTGCAGCCAACGGCAAAAACAAGGGCAAGCGATACCGCCATTGCAGAGACCCGGGCAACCTGCACTTTGCGTAGTTTGAACATTGGCGAACTCCTCATCTTCTCCTGCGGTTCCCTGCAATTCTTCTCTTCCGTGCCGCCACTTGCAAACCATCGCTTGCAGCAGCGGCAGCCGGACCTGCACATCCTCAATCGGGAACATAGGCCGGCAGCAGGGGCGCGATCTGCTCGGCGAAGTCCACAGCGCGGGCGCGGGCATGCAGCCTCGCCTCCCCCGGCTCGACGGGCGTAATGATGCGGATCAGCGCCGCATCGGAGCGCCCGTAGCGGATGGAGTCGGCCAGAGTATACAGCTTCGCCGCATAGTCGCTGGCGATGATGCGCCCGTGCATCTGGTACCAGTACAGGACCTCCTGGTCCGAAGTTCCGTCGGTGATCAGAAACTCCTGCACCTGGTACCTGCGGCCGGCGGCGTTGGTCAACGATGTGGTCCACGACGATGTGAAGGTCCATCCCGCGCCGGGAAGGCAGTTCTGCGGCGAGTGGATCGACTGCCCGGTGCGCTGGGTGGGAAAGTACCCGATGAAGAGCCCGATCGGCGCACGCGCCTGTGCCTCATCCGCTGAAGCCGCATCGGTCAAACCCGCAGAGTTGAACCGCGGCGAAGGCGGCGAAAGATACGCCCGGTTGAGGAACTCTCCCTTGCCGAGAATCTGCAGGTTCTCGGCATTGATCGCAATCTCGGTCGCGGTGCGCGCGCCAATCGTCGCCGGGAACTCGCTCAGCGGACGGCTCGAAGGGACGCGGTCCACGTTCCCGCGCAACTGTAGCAGAAGCACCGTCAACGACATCAGCAGAAGCACAACCCAGAATCGCGCTGACCTCATGCCCTGCGCCCCCCTTTCGGCCCCACCAGGCGCATGGCAAGATGCACAAGGTAGAGACAGCACAACGAGACCAGGAACATGAGCCATCCGGAGAACTCATGGAAGAAGCCCATCGCCTTCTGCGGGTCCCAGTACTGCACGCACAGCCCGGTGCCGAAGATGCGCGCCGCATTGGCCGCAACCGCGATGGGCAGGGCCGACAACACCAGCACCACCCGCCGCCAGGTCACATGCTCCAGAAAATAACCGTAGATCACCGCAACCGTAAAGAGGCTCATCAACGAGCGGATGCCGCTGCACGCCTCGGCCACCTCCAACTGCATGGCCGGCAACTGGATCACATTGCCCTCGCGCAGCACCGGGACCCCGGCCAGGGGAAGCAGCGCGCTGGCCAGCCGCGAAGCCAGCAACTGTAGCGGAAACGTGATCTGGTTGAACAGGATGGTGGGCAGCGGAATGGCCAGCAGAAGCACAAACAGCACAAACTTCAACTGGCCCAGCATCGCGCGGCCCAGCAGCGTCCACAGCAGGCCCGCCGCCAGCAGAATAAACGAAACGCGCTGTAAAAACAGGTCGGCGCCGAAGACGCCCAGCAACAGCACAAAGAGCCCCAGCGCCACCAGCCATACGCCCGCCCAACTAGGCGCAATCGCCGTGTCCTGTAGCTCGCGCCGCTTGTCCCACAGCAGATAGACGGCAAAAAACGGAATCAAAAATCCGTGGGAGAAGTCAGGCAGTTCGTACCAGTCGGTCACCAGCTTGACCGCAACGCCGTGGTAGAGCAGCGCCAGCAACAGCGCCAGAACCAGCACCGGCCCGCTCGCGGCGAGAGCAGGGAGCAGGGAAGCCTCGGCGGTCGTTTGCATTGGGTTCGACTTCATGCGCAGCCCGTGAACCTAGGAAATTCAATGCCCATCGGATTATCGCACGCTACACGCCAGTTCGCGGCCTACGTCTTTAGAGGTACCCAGTCAGGTGCACTGGGGAGTTAATCCGCGCGCGGCGGAGTGTAAAATTAGTTAGAGTGTGCTTCCCTGCCGCTGTGGACGCAGCAGCTTGAGCCCACGCGCCGGAAGTGGCCCAAACGGGCGGTTTGGCATTGGATCTCGGTTGCCAAGGAAGATCCGGAGGGTGTAACCACTGTGCTTCGAAGGGGTGCAGGCGGCTGCATCCCGCACACCAATGAATCGGCAGGAATTATGACCTTTCTCCGCTGCACGCAACTATCGATCCTCCTGCTCCCGGCCCTCGCCGGCGGCCTCGCCCAGCAGATCTATAACCGGCCCGTGCCCATCGCCAAACCCTCAGCCACAACCACGCCCCAACCGGCCACGAACACACCCGGCCGCCCGGTGCCTACGCCCCAACCCGCCACGCGCCCCACCCCCGTCGCCGTCAGTCCCAACTACATCATCGGCGCGGACGATTCTCTACAGATCACGGTGTTTCAGGAGCCAAACCTCTCCGAAACCCTCCCCGTCCGCCCCGACGGCAAGATCACGCTGCCGCTGGTCGGCGACATCACGGCCGCCGGGATTACCCCCATGCAACTGGCCGCAGACATCACCTCCCGCCTCAAACAGTTCGTCACCGATCCGGTGGTTGACGTTGCCGTGCTCGCGGTCAACAGCAAGCGCGTCTTCATGATCGGCGAGATCATGCACGTCGGCCCCATCTCCATTACTCCCGGAATGAACGTCCTGCAGGCCATCGCCACCGCCGGCGGACTGACCCCCTACGCCAATAAGAAGCACATCTACATCCTGCGCGGAGAACCGGGCAAGCAGCAAAATATCCCCTTCGACTACACCAAGGCCCTGAAGAAGGGCGACATGCAGGGAATCTCGCTCGTCCCCGGCGACACCATTGTGGTCCCATGAAGAACTTCTCCCAGATCGCCTCTACCCTACTTCTGCTTCTGCCAGTGCTGGCAATTCCCGTTGCCGCCCTGGCGCAGGCGGTTCCGGCTGCCTCGGCCTCGCCCATCTCCACCGGCTTCGCCCTGCCCAGCGTCGCGGGCACGCTGCAATACGCGGTCAGCGCCTCCCAGGGATACTCTTCCAACGACTTCGGCAACTCAGGCACCGCCTCCTCCACCAACCTCTCCGGAGACCTCGCCTTCATTACCGGCAATCTACTCAACCCCTTCAGCACGGTCTTCTCCGGGGGCCGTTCGTGGAGTTCGTCGGGCCAGCCCTCCTACTACTTCCTCAACCTCTCGCTGAATCAAGTGGTCCACGTAAAGCGCTGGACCTACATCGTCTCCGACTCGGTCAACTATCTTCCGCAAACCCCGTCCACCGGCCTGTCCGGAGTTCCCGGCGTCGGCGATCTGGGCGTCAACCCCGCGCAGACGGGCGCCAATCCCGCGCCGGTAACGGGCGCCAACACCGGTCAGGGAGTGCTCACCGGATACTCCACACGCGTAAGCAACAGCAGTTCCCTCAGCCTGCAACGCCAGTTCACCGGCAAGACCTCGCTGCAGGCATCAGGTTCCTACAGCCTCAGCCGCTTCCTCGACGACTCCGGCAACTCCACCACCCCCAGCACCCCAGGTGTGGACAGCGACAGCGAGTCCGGCAGCCTCGGCCTCAGCCATCGCATCGACGCGCGCAACACCGTCGGCGGAAACTTCGCCTACACGCGCAGCACATTTTCGGGCGACATCGCCGGCATCCCCGCGCCCGGCTTCTCCAGCCAGACTGCCAGCCTGCAATATTCCCATCAGTTCACCCGCAAGTTCGGGGTGAACCTCTCCGCCGGCCCGCAGTGGACCAGCGTCGACTCCCCCGGCAGCTCGCCCATGCTCAGTTTGTCTGCCAACGTCTCGGCAAACTATACCGGAGAGTTCTCGCACGCCGCGCTTGCCTATTCGCGCAGCGCCAACAGCGGCTACGGCGTGGTCGGCGGCTCCATCTCCGACAGCGTCAGCTTCTCCGCCGGCCGCACCTTCGACCGCGTCTGGTTCTGCGCACTCAGCTCGGCCTACACCCAGACCTCAAATCTGGCCGCGGCCGGCAGCCTGCCCTTCACCTTCCATACCACCGTCGCCGGCGTGCAGGTGTCTCGCGCCCTTGTACGCAGTCTCTCCGCCTACGCCAGCTACACGCTGGAAAACCAGTCCAACCAAGGCACAGCCGCCGCCGTCGATCTGTTCAGCGGCCTCTCCAATATGGCCAGCTTCGGGTTGACCTACTCGCCCGTCCCGGTCCACCTTGGACACTCCTAAGGAGCATGCAATGCTTGGCCATCGCGCACTGAACATGGAAGATTATCTGGTTATCGTCAAGCGGCGCTGGTGGATCGTCGTCATCCCTGCTGTTCTGTTCTTCATCCTCGGCGTGGTCGCCACCCTCTACATCCCAGCGCGGTATGTCTCCCAGTCCAGCGTTCAGATCGACCAGCAGAAGGTCTCCAACGAGCTGGTCAGGCCTGTCGTCACCGAGGACCTGAGTAGCCGCCTCGCCTCCATCGAACAGCAGATCGAGAGCCGGTCCAGCATTCTGCCCATCGTGGAGAAGTTCAACCTCTACTCCACCCAGCACCTCTCCATGGACGACCGCATCGACCGGGCGCGCGACAACATCGACATCGAGGCCTTGTCGGCCGGCTTTGCCCATTCCAGCGGAGTCCCTGGATTTACCATCGCGTTTACGGCCAACGACCCACACACCGCGCAATCGGTCTGCGCCGAGATCACATCGCTCTTCATCGCAGCCAATCTGCGCACCCAGTCGGACGCCACGGGTGGCGCCACCGACTTTGTCAAGCAGGAGCTGGACAGCGCCAAGCACACGCTCGACGACCAGGACGCCAAGCTGGCCGACTTCAAGCGCAAGTACTTCGGAATGCTGCCCGAGGATGAGGCCAACAACGTCAACATCCTGAGCAGCCTGAACTCCCAGCTCGACGCGTCCACCCAGGCCGTCAACCAGATGGAGCAGAACAAGTCCTATCTGGAGACGATGCTGGCCCAGGCGTCCGCGGCCGGGCCCAGCGCCGCATCTCCGCAGACCGAGGAGCAGGAGCTTCAGAGTTTGCTCGCACAGCAGAACAATCTCAACGCCCACTACACTTCCAGCTATCCCGCTGTAATCGAGATCAACCGCAAGATCGCCGACCTGCGCAGGAAGATGGCGCAGTCGCCCGCCGCCCCGGCCAGCGCGGCCTCGACGGCCGCGACTGGCGGGAACGACTCCATAACCATCCAGGACCTGCGCGCCCGCATTCGCTCCGCCGAACAGGGGATCCAGGCAAAGCGCGCCGAACAGGTACAACTCAACAAGCAGATTCACGACTACCAGTCGCGCATCCAGTCCACCCCGCAGGTGGAAGAGCAGTTCAAGGAGCTGACCCGCGACGCCCAGACCTCGCAGGGCCAGTACGATAGTCTCCGCGACAAGCTGAATGAGGCACAGCAGGCCACCGACCTGCAAAACCGGCAGGAGGGAGAGACGTTCAGCGTGCTGGACGCAGCCAACCTGCCCGATAACCCCACCTTTCCCAAGCGGCGCGTCTTCGCTGCCGGAGGCTTTGCCGCCGGCTTCGCCTTCGGCCTGCTGCTGGTGGCCTTGCTCGAATTCAAGGACACCGCACTGCGCACCGAGCGCGACGTGTGGGCCTTCACCAAGCTACCCACTCTGGCCATCATCGCCTGGTCTGGCGAGGTGGCCGAATACAAGCCCTCCCGCCTGAAGCGGATCTTCAGACGCAAGACTCCCAGTGACCAGCTCTCCGATAAGCCCGATAACCATGTATAAGAACTTCTTCCATCTCCAGAGCACGCCGTTTGCCGACAGCCCCGATCCGCGCTTCCTGGTGCGGATGCCGCATACCAGCGAGGCGCTGGCCACGCTGGAGTATGGCATCAGCGCGCACAAAGGCTTCATCGTGCTGACCGGCGAGGTCGGCACTGGCAAGACGACCCTGCTGCGCACCGCCCTGGCCTCCTTCGACCCCGGTCGCGTCTTCAGTTCCTTCGTCTTCAACCCGCGCCTGGAGATTCTCGACTTCCTCGAGTTCATCCTCTCCGACTTCGGCATTGTGCCCCAGGGCCGCACCAAATCCGGAATGCTGATCCAACTCAACCGTTGGCTCATCGAACGCTACCGCCGCGAAGAGACATGCATTCTGGTGGTTGACGAGGCGCAGAACCTGGGCTGGGAGATGCTGGAAGAGATCCGCCTGCTCACCAACCTGGAAACCTCTTCGCGCAAGCTGCTCCAGATCGTCCTCTCCGGCCAGCCCGAACTGGAAGAGAGACTCTGCGCCCCCGACCTCCGGCAACTGCGCCAGCGCATCACCATGTGGGCGCGCACCCACGCTATCACCGCCGAGCAGACCGCCGTGTACATCACCCAGCGTCTGCTCATCGCAGGCTCCTCCGAGCCGATCTTCACTGGCGACGCCATCGCCACCATCCACCTCGCCAGCCGCGGTGTCCCTCGCGTCATCAACCTCATCTGCGAACACGCCCTCATCCTGGCCTACGTCGAACAGCTCGAGCGGATTCCCGCCCCCCTGATCCAGGCCGTCGCGCGAGACCTCGACCTGAACCCTCAGCCCTTTCTGTTCTCGGCCGCCCACGACGGACCTCCCACAAACCCCACGCTTCCACCGGCGACGAACCCTGGAGGGGAGAAGAGATGAGCAAGTTTTACGAAGCATTGCGCCAGGCAGAGCAGGAGAGCGCCAAGAGCGCCACCACGGCTCCCGCCCCTGCCGCCGATGTTGCCGTGCCTGCGGCCGATGCCGCCGGCCTCACCCCCCCCGCCAGCCCCCAGACCGTCTTCGACGGCCCGCACGCTCCCGTTTACTCCAGAGGCGAGGCGCTGGCGGCAGCCGTACCGCTCGTTCCCAGAACAGCCGCCGAGACAATCCCCGCCGAGACAACCCCTGCCACGCCAATCCCTGCCGAGCCAATTCCCGCCGAGCCTGTTGCCGCCGTGCCAGTTGCCGCCGAGCCAATCGCCGCTGTCCCCGTCGCCCCGCCCCCCATCGACGCTCCACTCGACCTTGCCAACATCCCCCAGATCGCCTGGGTCCCCTCGCTGCATCAGCTTCCCGCACTGGAACGGCGCGGCGCCGCGGTGGAGCAGTTCCGCAGCCTGCGCTCGCGCATGCAGGAATTTCGCGACCTCAACACGCTGAAGTCCATCATGGTCAGCAGCGGCGTGCCCCAGGAGGGCAAGAGCTTCATCGCCGCCAACCTGGCCATCTCCTTTGCCCGCCACAAGGCGGCACGCGTGCTGCTGATCGACGGCGATATGCGCCGCTCGTCCCTGCACAAGCTGCTGGGCGCCCCGCAGGGCCCAGGCCTCACCGAATATCTTGCCGGCAGGGCCTCCATTACGGAGATCATGCAGCGCGCCAAGCCGGACGAGCAGGGCCGTCCCCTGTCCCACGGCCTTGCCTCGCTGATCTTCATCCCCGGCGGCCATGCCGGCGACAAGGCCGCCGATCTCTCCGGCAACCGCCGCTTCGACCGCCTCATCGCCGAGGCCGCGCCCCACTTCGACTGGATCGTGGTCGACTCTTCGCCGGTCAACCTTGTCTCCGATGGAGTCAACCTGGCGCGCTCCTGCGATGGCGTCCTCATGGTCGCACGCGGAGGCACCACCAAATACGAGGTCGCGCAGCGCGCCCTCGCCGAACTCAAGGCTTCCAAGGTCCTTGGCTATGTCCTCAACGCTGTCCAGAACCCGCCGGTCGCAGGGGGCTATTATGGCTACGATGGATACGACAGGATTGAAGAGTAACCGGGGGCATGCCAGGAAATGATCCGGTTTTTAAACGTCTACTACCCCACGCGCACCATCCTTCTGCTGTTATGCGAGGCATGTCTTGTCTTCGGCTGCTTCCTGGCCGCCACTTGGTGCATGCTCGGCCCGGACACCTATATCGCCCTCCAGTATCAGCAGGGCCTGCTCAAGATCGCCATCATCACTCTGCTCACCCTGGTCCTTTCCTACTACTTCGACCTCTACGAACCTAGAATCGTCTCCGCCCGCCTGCAGATCTACTTCCGCATTCTGCTGGTGCTGGGCTTCGACTGCTTCATCCTGTCGGCGATCCTCTACTTCGAACCCGACTTCTCGCTCGGCCCGTTCGTCTATGTCCTCGGCTTCGCCCTGCTGGCGCCCTTGCTCATCCTGCTGCGCCGCACATACGAGTGGGTCGGCGGACAAAAAGCCTTCCGCGAGCGCGTCTACGTCCTGGGCGCCGGAGAGTACGCCCGGTCCATTGTGGAGACCATCCGCTCCCACCCCGACATCGGCATGGAGGTCGTCTTCTGGGAAGATGTCCAGCTTGAACCTTCGCAGCGCAAGCAGCTCTGGATCTCCGCGCTCGACCACATCGCCAAGGCCAATCCCCCGGTCCACCGCATCGTCGTCGCCATCGAGGTGCCGCGCGGAGAACTCCCCGTGCAGGAGCTTCTCATGCTGCGCTTCCGCGGCATTGAGGTGGAACAGGACAGCACCCTGCGCGAGCGCCTCTACGGCAAGATCCAGCTCGATGGCCTGCGCCCCTCCAACTTTCTCTTCAGCGAAGGCTTCCGCATCAAGTCGTCCCAGCAGTTCACGCGCCAGTTGGTCAGCCTGGCGACCGCGGCTCTCGGACTGCTGCTCTTTTTACCCTTCTTCCCCTTCGTCGCGCTGGCCGTTAAGCTCTCTTCCCGCGGTCCGCTCTTCTTCCGCCAGGACCGAGTCGGCATGGGCGGACGCATCTTTCAGGTGGTCAAGTTCCGCACCATGTACACCGACGCCGAGGACGATGGCGCAAAGTGGGCCACCAAAGACGACCCGCGCGTCACCTGGGTCGGCTCCTTCCTGCGCAAGATGCGCATCGATGAGATTCCCCAGCTATGGAACGTGCTGCGCGGCGATATGGGCCTGGTCGGCCCGCGCCCGGAGCGACCCGAGTTCGTTGCGTGGCTTACCAAGGAACTCCCCTTCTACTACCTGCGCACTCTGATCCGCCCCGGCCTCACCGGATGGGC
>Ga0187851_10002999_pt1 | contig 14509 bp, 8 predicted proteins | sample June2016WEW_6_10_FD_132997 | JGI IMG/M metagenome (GOLD analysis project Ga0187851, IMG submission 132997) | Peatland microbial communities from SPRUCE experiment site at the Marcell Experimental Forest, Minnesota, USA - June2016WEW_6_10 | ecosystem: Environmental > Terrestrial > Soil > Wetlands...
CAGGGCGACTACGTCGTCCACGTCCAGCACGGCATCGCCCAATATCAGGGCCTCAAGGAGATCGAGCAAGACGGCCTCTCCGTCGAATTCATGATCCTCGAATTCGATGGCCAGGCCCGCCTCTACGTCCCCCTCACCCGCCTCGACCTGATCCAGAAATATCGCTCCACCGACACCGGCCCCGCGCCGGCGCTCAACAAGCTCGGCTCGCAGCAGTGGACCAAGACGAAAGCCCGCGTCCGCAAAGCCATGCAGGACATGGCCGCTGAGCTCCTCAAGCTTTATGCCGAGCGGCACACCGTTCAGGGCACCGCGTTCTCCCTCGACAATGAATTTCAGCGTGAGTTCGAAGACGCCTTCGATTACAACGAAACCGACGACCAGGCCACGGCCATTCGCGCCATCAAAGACGACATGGAGTCAACCACGCCCATGGACCGGCTGCTTTGCGGCGACGTGGGCTACGGCAAAACCGAAGTCGCCATGCGCGCCGCCTTCAAAGCCGTGCAGGATGGAAAGCAGGTCGCGGTCCTTACCCCTACCACCATCCTCGCCTTCCAGCATTTCGAGACTTTCAAGCAGCGCTTCGCGCAGTTCCCCATTCACACCGAGATGATTTCGCGCTTTCGCACCGCCAAAGAGCAGAAAGACATCGTAGACCGCGTCGCCAGCGGCCAGGTCGATATTCTCATCGGCACCCATCGCCTGCTCTCCAAAGATCTCAAGTTTCAGGACCTCGGCCTGCTCGTCGTCGACGAGGAGCAGCGTTTCGGCGTGCGCCATAAAGAACGCCTCAAGCAACTGCGCAAGGAGATCGACGTCCTCGCTATGAGCGCCACGCCCATCCCGCGCACGCTGCACATGTCGCTGGTCGGCTTGCGCGATATGAGCGTCATCGAAACTCCGCCCAAAGACCGCATGGCCATCCAGACTGTCGTCGCCAAGTACGATGAAAAGATCATCCGCTCCGCCATCGAGGTTGAGCTGGAGCGCGGCGGCCAGGTCTACTTCGTCCACAATCGCGTCGAGTCGATCTACGAGATCGCCTTGCGCATCCAGGAGTTGGTTCCCGGCGCGCGCGTCGCCGTCGGGCACGGTCAGATGAGCGAGAGCGAGCTCGAAAAGGTCATGCTCGCCTTCATGCGCCACGAGTTCGATGTCCTCGTCGCCACCACCATCATCGAAAACGGCCTCGACATCCCGCTCGCCAATACCATCCTCATCAATCGCGCCGAGCGCCACGGCCTCAGCGAACTCTATCAATTGCGCGGGCGCGTTGGCCGTTCCAACCGCCGCGCCTACGCCTATTTGCTCATCCCCAAGGAACACGAATTGACTGAAATCGCACGCCGCCGGCTGGCAGCGCTCAAGGAGTTCAGCGACCTCGGCGCCGGCTTCAAAATTGCCGCGCTCGACCTCGAACTGCGCGGCGCGGGCAACATGCTGGGCGGCGAGCAGAGCGGTCACATCGAAGCTGTTGGTTTTGAGCTCTACACCTCCATGCTCGAGGCCGCCGTCAAGGATCTCAAGGGTGAGGGCGCCGAAGAACGTCCGGCCACGCAGCTCAATCTCGGCATTGCTTTGCGCATCGACGAGAGCTATGTGCCCGAAGAAAATCAGCGCCTGCGCCTCTACAAGAAAATCGCCGGCGCTGCCACCGAGGCCGCTATCAACGAAGTTCGTTCCGAGATGGAGGACCGCTACGGTTCGCTTCCCGACGCCACTGTTTACCTGCTCGAAGCCGCCCAGCTGCGCCTCGAGTGTGAGCGCATGGGCGTCGCCCAGGTCGACCGCAAACGCGGCGAGTTGCAGATTCGTTTCATGGAGCATGCTACGGTCGATCCCGCGCACCTCATGCAGCTCGTTTCGCGCAACGCCAGGCGCGGCGCGCAGTTCACTCCCCAGGGCGTGCTCAAATTCCCGCTCAAATCGTCGCGTCCCGACGAAGTACTCCTCGAAATCCGCGAACTCCTCGCCAACCTCGCCCCCGCGCCAGTCAGCGCGTGACGATGCTCCCGGAGGGAGTGCAGGAAAGTGGCCCAGGGTGCAGCGAAGCGATACCCTGGGAAAGATCCCCCAAAAATGTATCAGCCCCGTAACGGCGAAGGGAAAATCGCGCGGGCGGGCAAAGGCCCGTCCTCAGCGCTGTCGAAGAATCTTCCCTGAAAAATACGGCGCAAGGCGCCCGGCGCTGTCATCCTGACGCCGAGCGGAGCGAGGGGAAGGATACGCGGTTGCTTTTCATGGTCTCGGGTGAAACCCGGTATCCATGTCCGACTGCGCTGCTTCCTCGCCCAGCCGATCACCTGCATCATTCTTCGCCATGCCGCATAAATAGATCGCGGCATCCCCTAGGCAGGTGAGTTGGAACTGGCAACGGATCGCCGGGTTTCCACAAACCCAGGCGACGCAGTATTTCGGGCATTTCAGAATCGGCTACAGCCAGCGGATTGCCATCGGAATAGCCGGTGAGACCGCGATAGCGGAGAATTCGGCCATACTGCCCTGAATCCCCTGCTCGGTAGACCTCAATCCAGTAGGCGTAAGGCGCGTTCTCCGTGGGATCGTCCACGATCACGTCTCCTTGCAGTGGTCCGCTTTCGACGAAGCGGGTAGCCTCGTTGTTATTTCGCCCTGTCAGTCCCAGAAACACGCGAACAAAGCGATCCGTTCCCTCATACCTGTACAAAGCCGTGGCGACCAAGCAGTTGCCGTTGCCGCCCTCTGCCCCGCACGTCTCTAGGAACAGCAAGGGGCGCGATTTGTCTTGCTTGGCGTAAACAACTCTGTCGGCGAATAGATGGTACGGAACCTCGTCTTTGACCCCTGCCTGCTGGTAGAAGTGCAGATCGCAATTCGGGCTGGCCGCATTCACAAGACAAAGAAATACTGGTCCTTGATCCTCCAACTCCGTCGGAGTTAGAGCGCCATCCTGGACGGCTACGAATGTCCATTGAGTCGCGGTTCCGAAGGGCTCCGTCAGGTCGATATGCGAAACGATCCTCGGTTTCGTGACCCCTTCATGCGACAACGCCGCGATGACCGACTGATCGACTCTCTCTCCTGGAATCGCCCCAGGTTTCTCCGCGCTCATGAAGCGAAACGCAATAAAGGTAACCAGGAACGCGCAGCACAGTTTAGACCGGAAAACCCTCTGGTTCATAACGAGCGATTCTAGATCATGAAACCGCAGCTACTGAGCGACTAACCCCCGGGTGCCCCACGTCTCGATTTGAGACGTGGGACAGCACGCCCCTTAACCCACGGCCGACTTGCTGACTCGCCGACTTGCTAACTCGTTAACACGCGCGCAGCGCCGCTAACTCCGCTGCCTTTTCACCCCTTCCACTTGATATTGCAACCGATCGACGGCTTCTGCTCCTTGGGCACGGGCTTGCCCGCCAGCACCAGGTCGATCGCCGCGCGCAAGTCTTTCCCCGTCACGGGAACGCCGCTGCCGGGCCGGCTGTCGTCATACTGCCCGCGGTACACCAGCTTGAAATCCGCATCGAACAGATATGGATCCGGCGTACAGGCCGCTTCGTATGCATGCGCCACTGCCTGCGACTCATCATATAAATACGGAAACTTGAAATCCTTCTCCTGCGCCTGCTTCTTCAGTCCCGCCGGGCTATCTTCCGGATGCGTCGTCGCATCGTTCGCGCTGATGGCTACGATGCCCAGCGGCTGGCCCGCATAGTCCGCGCCCAGTTTCCCTAGTGACTTCTCGATGTGCTTCACATACGGGCAGTGCGTACAGATAAACATCACCAGCAGCCCCTTCTTGCCTTTGAAGTCATCCCGCTTCACGGTCTTCCCGCTCACCACATCGGTCAGCGCAAAATCCGGAGCCACCGTCCCCAGCTCCACCATCGTCGATTCTGTCAACGCCATAACTTCATCTCCTTCTTATGAACTCACAATCAAATAGATTCGGTCATCCTGAGCGAGGTCGCCTCAGCGACCGAGCCGAAGGACCCGCATTTCACGCCACCAACCCAGCACGAAAAGGATTGCCGGGTGCCCCATTCTAAACGGCGCGTCAGCGGCGTTTAGGGTCGGATAGCACAATTCCCCCTTCCCGCTGACTGGAACCGCCCATCTTCGGGCCTTCCCTCAAGTCTTCTTCGGTGCCCAGCCCATCCACTCCAGCAGCCACCTCCACGTGGAGTCAACCGTCATCTCAGCCGGAAGCGCCAGCGCCGCCTCCTTGGGAAACGCAACCGGCTTTCCCCGATACGCTTCGGCGAGCCGTTTGAACGCGCGCCCCTGCTCCTTGACGCGTCCGTCCCGAGCCAGCAGCCCAAGGCTGTATTCAAGCGTGTTGAACTCGAACTTGCGATCGACATCGTGGCTATCCCAATACGTAAACCAGCTCACTCCCTGCTCGATCGCGGCCTCGACGGCTCTCTCCAGCCACTCGGCCTGGCCCTTTTCCGGCAGCTCTTCGATGCAGGTATTGAATTCTCCCGCAAACACCGGCTTCTCATTCGATGCCGCATAGGCCCGGATCAGCGCCGCCATGCCCGCCAGCAATTTCACGCTGGGCGGGTCCATCGCTCCGCCGTATTTCGTCGCGCCCGTCCAAAACGGATAGCAGTGCATCACCGGGAACCGCGCAGCCGCGAGCGCCCTGGCCGAAAACGTGTCCGGCTCGAACCATGGATGATGGTCCACGCCGTTCACGTGCAGGCAGTCGGGCAATACCTCATTCATCAGCGCAAACATCCTCGTCATCCACGCATCACCTGCCGCGACCGGTGCTGACCAGCACGTGTCGAGCTCATTTCCAAAATCGAACCCGATCACGTTTTCATGCGGCTTCATGATGCGCGCCAGCTGGCGAATGTAGACCTCTTCGGCCGCTGCCATCTTCGCATCGGTGTAGAAACCGTCGGAGAGGCGATTGAACGAAGGCAGAAAGTACCATCCGCTCAGCTGCCCCGTGAACGCCGTCACCAGCGCATCAAGCTTTCGTTCGCCCATCATTGCCAGCAATTGATCGAGCCGTTCCAGGTGAGCCGTGCTTACCCACTTGGGATTGGGCTGGAAAAACGGCCAGATCAGCATCAATCGCAGGTGATCGGCGCCGAGCGCGGCGATCGCGTCAAGGTCGCGCCCGATCGGGCCTGCATCCCAGTCGTTCCAGCAGAACCACCAGTTTTGCGAAGGCGTGTAGTTCACCCCGAAGCGGTGACACGTCAGATCAAATCGCGCTGGCCGCTCGCCACCAGCTTCCCCAATCGCAGTTGCCAACCCGTGCCGCTCTGCCGCCACGGTCGCCGCCATTGCACCACCATTTGCAAGGAACCTTCGTCTGTTCAACTTAGCCATCGCTTCCGCCAGATCGACCCGCAGGCTCGCGGGGTGCCCCATCCTAAACGGCGCGTCAGTGGCGTTTAGGGTGGGTTGCTGCGCAAAATAAACTCTCCGGTCATCCTGAGCGCAGTACGCCGCGAGCGGACGGAGTCGAAGGACCTGCATTTCGGCCCCGATTTACTCGACGAACTTCCGAGACCGCGCACCAGGGTGGGAACGCCTTCTTGTCCCTCATTCCCTGCCTCTAAAACAATCCCCCCTGCCGCCCCGGCATCCTGATTCCGAAGTGCTCGTACGCCAGCCGTGTCGCCACGCGTCCGCGCGGCGTCCGGTCCAGAAACCCAATCTGGATCAGGAACGGCTCGTAAACTTCCTCCAGCGCGTCCTCTTCCTCGGCCAGCGTCGCCGCCAGCGTGCCCAGCCCGACCGGCCCGCCATCGTATTTCTGCATGATGGTCAGCAGCAGCCGCCGGTCGATCTCATCGAAGCCGTGCGCATCCACTTCCAGCATCGCCAAGGCCGCGTTCGCCGTAGCGCGGTCAATCGCGCCCGACCCGCGCACCTGCGCGTAGTCCCTCACCCGCCGCAGCAGCCGGTTGCCAATCCTCGGCGTGCCGCGCGAGCGTAGCGCAATCTCCGCTGCCCCGTCGCGGTCGATGGGAATCTGCAGCACCTCGGCCGATCGCTCGACGATGATGCGCAACTCCTCCTCGGTATAAAACTCCAGCCGCAGCAGAATCCCGAAGCGCGAGCGCAGCGGCGAGCTCAGCAATCCCGGCCTCGTCGTCGCGCCGATAAACGTGAATGGCCTGATCTCCATCACGTGGGTGCGCGCCGCCGGCCCCTGGCCGATGATGATGTCGAGCTTGTAATCTTCGAGCGCGGTGTAGAGCTTTTCCTCGAGCACCGGTTGCAGCCGGTGAATCTCGTCGAGAAAAAGCACCTGCCGCTCGCGCAGATTGGTGAGAATCGCCGTTAGATCGCCTTGGATTACCAGCGCCGGGCCTGACGTCTGCTGAAAGCCGACTTCGAGTTCATTGGCAATAATCGTCGCCAGCGTCGTCTTGCCCAACCCCGGAGGTCCGAACAGCAGAACGTGATCGAGCGCTTCTCCGCGGGACTTCGCCGCCTCCAGGGCAATTGCCAGTTGCTCCTTGGCTTTCGTTTGCCCGATGAATTCCCGCAGCCAGCGCGGCCGCAGCTTGAGTTCGAAACTCTGTTCCTCGTCGGCGCGCGCCGCGTTCACCAAACGTTCCGGAGTGTTGTCGCGTGCCGTTGCCATACTGAGCAGAAGTTTAGCCGTTCTCGCCGGGCGGGGCAAAAGTTATCGTGGAAATTGCTTGCCCATAAACGCTTTGCGAGGGACACGTGAGACATTCATTACCGTTCATGATTTCCTTATGAGCGTTCTTGTCATCTTCATGCTTTCCTGATTCACCCTCTCCTACGTTGTAAAGAATTCACGCTGGATTCGCGGCGCAATGCGAATCCGCATATGGATACTGCGCAGCTCGGTGCCGGCTCCCAGGCATCGAGCGCGCGATCTCGGCAATTGAATCGACGAAGCCAAAAACTGCTCACCAAAGCAGGCAGGGATCGTGTGTCTGCAAAACCCGTCTTCGCGACTCGAGTCACCGCATCACCAAATTCCAGTGGATGAAAGTGAGAGGCCGAATGAAACCAGCACTGTTGAGAATTGCTCCTGAAGCTATAGCAGTCTGTCTCGCTCTAATGTCTCTTCCCTGTGTCGCGCAGCAAAGCCAGCCGGCCGGCAATGCGGGCAGCGTGCTCACCGCCCGGGTCGATCCGCCCGCTGGCGCTAATCCGCCTGCGTCATCATCATCGGCCGCCGCCAACGTGCCCGCATCGGCGCCGGCCGCAGCCAACGCCTCCGACCCCTCCGCCGCCGCCATCAGCAGCGCCGACCTGATGAAGAACATGATGGAGATGAAGGCTGAAATCGCCGATCTTCGGGCCCAGTTAAAGGCCCGCGACGACGCCGACGCGGCTTCGACCGACGCCATCAAGGCTTATGAGAACGACGTTGCTTCCCTCAAAGCCGCCGTCGCTCCCGCTTCGCTGACAGCAGCCAATCCGTCGATGACTCAGGCCGCCCCCGCACAGGCCCCTGCGGCCGCGCCTGCCCCGCCCGAGATCACCGCCGAGACAACCACCAAGTCCGCCCCGTTTCCGGGAGACTGGACCTGGCTGAACTCCGGCGGTCACAACTCGGACTCTCCGATGTCGACCAAGTACTTCACACCGGAGATCCGTTTTGACACCAACTATATTCTGGACTACAACCATCCTTCCGACGACTCGATGGGCGGTTCGACCGAGATGTTCCGTTCCGATGAATGGCAGCTCGAGCAGGCCTCGGCGGGCGGCGACTTCCGCTTGCAAAACGTTCGCGGCCGCATCTTGACGATGTTTGGTGAGTTCGCAACCACCACCATTCGCAACGATGGAAGTTACAGCCGCGGTCAATGGCAGCTCAATAACGCCTACCGGTACGTCTCCGAGGCATGGGGCGGCTATCACTGGGATGTGGGCCACGGCCTCAACGCCGACGCCGGCATCTTCGTCTCCTACATCGGCCTGTTCAGCTATTACAACTTCGATAACTGGACCTATCAGCCTTCGTACGTGTCGTCCAATACGCCCTGGTTCTTCACCGGGCTCCGGATCCAATACTGGCCCACGGAGAAGCTGAAGATCGAGCCGTGGTTCATTAACGGATGGCAGACCTATGGGCGCTATAACAGCAAGCCCGGGCTCGGCGGCCAGATTCTCTGGCGTCCCAAGCCGTACCTCGACTTCGTGTGGAACAACTACGGCGTGGGTCAGGACGACGCCGGATTCCCGGGACGCACTCGTATCCACGCCGACTACTCGGCGCAAATCAAGTTCTACGACAATCCCAAGAAGATGCTGGACAAGATCGCCTTCACCATTACCGGTGACCTTGGCTGCGAGATGGGCGGCGGACCGATCTCGTTCGCGATGACAGGTGGCTCGCTGAATGCGAAGGGTGCCTCGCCGGAGATGGGCAACGGCGTGTCGACCTATAACGGCGGCGTAAACTGCCACAACCAGAAAGCCGGCCAGCCGAAACAGGCTTTCGAAGGCTGGATGGACTACCTGCGCTTCTGGTTCAACAAGGATAAGTTCGCCATGACACTCGGCGGCGGCCAGATGAGCAACCCGGGCCGCTATCTCACCCTGCTTCCGCCGATCAACGGCGCGACGGCAACGACTGGCTCGCCCTACTTCACTGAGAACGCCGGCGACCAGGCCCAGATGCGTGACGGGACCATCACATTGGATTACATGCCGGCGCAGTTCATCACCTTCCGGCTTGAGGAAAGCTACCGCTACTCCAATGTTCCCTACTGGACTGGCCGCGGCGGCATCACGCCGTACACCCCAGGCCAGGGCGACATCCACCAAAACGTTGGCAACCCATCCGACTACATCTGCTCGGGAATCAGCAGCCATGGTCTGTCTGATTCCGGTATTGGCTATGTCGGCCCTGACGGCGGGGCAGGACTGGCGGAGGCGGTCTCGGCGTGCGGAGGAACCGTTAGTTACGTGGGCGAAAATAGCCAGCAGCTCTCGCCTTCCAGCTTGGGCTACATCTGGTGGCCCGACCTGCGCACCAACCAGACGTCAACCATCTTTGCTATTTTGGTTCGCTTCTAAGCGATTGGGGAGACCTCTTGATCTCAATCCATCGCGAGGGTGCAGGCAAGCCGAAGGTTTCCTTGAAGTCCGCGCCAAATAACTCGGTCATCCTGAGCGGAGTTCGGCCGGAGTTCCGGCCAAACGAAGTCGAAGGACCTGCATTTCGCCTCCTCAACCCAGCACGAAAACGGGTGCCCCATCCAAGCTTTGCTTGGGTGGGGACCGCACTCAGTTCGCGCACAAACAGACTTGGACAAATAAGATATAGGATTGCGTCGCACACAGTCGAAAATATACCGCGGAAGCGCAGAAAAGATGAGCGCCCTTTTCCGCAGCCAATGCACTGCATCGTGACACAATGGCAATGAGGTTCCCGATGATTAGGCGAATCGCGGCTCTCGCCTTCCTCACGATTGCTTCTGCCGCCGCACATGCGGCCGACCAGACATTCACCAGAACCATCAATCTCCGGGACCGGCTCGATCTGGCGATTGTGTCCCGTGCCGGCGACATCCGGTTCAGCCAAGGCCCGGCAGGCCGGTTGCGCATCACGGGCCGCATAAGGGCAAACGATTGGCACGCGAGCGACGACCGGCTACGCGACATCGCGGCGAGCCCTCCGATCCAGCAGAGCGGAAGCGTTGTCCGCATTGGCAGCGCCGAGGAGTTGACCCACGTCGTCATCGACTACGAGATTGAGGCGCCGGCCGACAGCATTGTCCAGGCCAGCTCAGGCTCCGGCGATATTTTCGACGAGGGGGTGGGGCTGACTGCGCACTTCAACACCGGCTCGGGCAGCGTCCACGCAACCGGGCTCCTGGGGAGCGTCAACATCAGCTCGAACAACGGTGACATCGAAGTAGAGCAGAGCGGGCAAGGCGAAGTGAAAGCGGTATCGAACACCGGGAATCTGGAACTGCGCAATCTGCACGGTGCTCTCCGCGCCGCGACGAATGCCGGAAGCATCAAGGTCTCAGGGGCGCCCACTGGCGACTGGTCAGTGCAGACAGGGAAGGGTGATATTGAACTCACGCTTGGCAGGGCGGGCTGCGCCATCGACGCGCAAACCGGCGACGGGCTGGTGCACACCGACCTGAAAGTGGAGAGTGGAAGCACATTCGATCCGCGTCACCTGGCGGGCACCATCAACGGCGGGGGGCACAACGTGGTGATTCAGGCCGGTCAGGGCGAGATCCGAATCCACTGACTCAAATCCGCTTCGGGCTGTGTGGCCCCGCATCCCGGCGAATCTCATTCCCAGCAAATCCTCTTCGCCATCCTCGTGAAGTGGTGACCGCTTTGGTTCGGATCCACTCTGCTTTTGTAGAAACAAAGGGCCTGCTTATCAACGGGTCGCACCCGGGAAATTCACTCCCGGCTGTGGCCCGTTTTTCCGTCCCGACTGGGTCCGTCCTGCTCCATTCCTGAGCGTCAAAAGCCGGCCCGGATTCTTATTGACTCACTTGATGCGGTATAGCCATTAACACCTTTGTGGCAGAGGCATTTGGCACTCATCTGTCCTATAGTCGAAGGCATATAAGCTAGCGAGAGTCCGCGGTGACTACGACAGGTCGCCGCACAAGCCGGCTCCAGACTCCGGAGGTTTCAAGATGTTCGATCGTATTTCGCCGCGGGCGCTCTTGCTGATCGCTCTGGTGGTGCCCATGGCCGGCTGCACAAAGCAGCTCGTGGACTCCATTGCGGTTACTCCCACCTCGCAGGGCGTCACGGTAAACCAGTCTGTGCAGTTTCAGGCCGATGGACTAGTCGGGCATGGCAACAACCATCCCCCGACCACCGAAGATATAACCAATCAAGTCACCTGGACCTCCAGCGTCCCCAGTGTAGCCACCATCACCTCTGGCGGTCTCGCTACCGGCGTGTCTCCCGGATCCACCACAATTGCGGCGACCATCAAAGGCTTCACCGGTCAGCTCACCGCTTATGCAAACCTCACCGTCACCGGCACGGGCACCGGGACAGCTTCCGGCGTCATCTCGATTTCGGTCATTCCCGGAACTCAGGCTGTCGACGCGCCGGGTGACACTTCGCAGTTCATCGCCATTGGAACCACCGCTGCAGGAACCACCATCGACATTTCGAGCCAGGTTGCCTGGTCTTCGGCTAGCACGCAGATCGCGACCATCGACGGCTCCGGCCTTGCCACGGCCGTGGGACAGGGCAGCGACAACATCACCGCTCTCTACACAAATCCCGACGGGGGAAGCACAGTCACCGGAACAGCTACTTTCTCTGTCACCGGGGGAACCACCGAGCAGTTCACCGCCATCACGATCATTCCCAACTCCCAAACGCTCTCGGCTTCGGGCCAAACCGGCCAGTTCATCGCCCTGGGCACTCTGGGAAGCAGCGGACAGCAGGAGGATGTGACCAACTCGCCGCAAATTACCTGGTTGTCGAGTATTCCTTCTATCGCCACCGTCACTGACGGAGGTCTGGCTACCGGCGTAAGTGCCGGCAGCACGACCGTCACAGCTGAGCTGGCCAACGGCGGCGGTGCCATTGTTTCCAACACGGCAAGCCTCACTATCACCAACACCGCCGCGCCCGAGCCGCTGCTTTCGCTCACCATTATTCCCAGCTCGATTACCGTGGGGAATCTGCAGGACACCGGCCAGTTCCTGGCCATCGGCACGTTCTCGACTCCTCCCTCGGTCCGCGACCTGACCAACTCCGTCACCTGGCTGAGTTCCTCGCCCGACGTCTTCCCGGTCCTCAGCAATGGAACCGGCAATCCCAATCCCGGAGCAGATGCCGGTGTCGTCACTGCCTACGGAACGGGGAGCGCCACCATCATCGCTGAAGAACTCGATCAAACTCTGACCGACGGCTCGATTCAAACCGCAACCGCGCAATTCAATTGCCCGCTCATCCTGCCGACAGCCACTACCGCCGGCTCGTGCTTCCCGGGCTCTCAGGCGGACGCCCTGCTCTCCACGTTGACCGTCTACAACGAAGGCCTGAACACCACCGACTGGCTGGTGACGGCTTCCTCTGCTACGGGCACGGCCGACGTGCTTCACTGCGGACCAGGGTCCGCCCTGGAAGGCTTTGGCGGCTCGGTTTGCGTCGCTAATTATCCCAGCCCCACAGGCACAGTGGGAACGGTCTCCGTCGTTTTGGAGGCCCAGGCAACAGGGTCCCAGTTTGGCGGCTGGTCTTACAACTGCCTCCCCAGCACCTCGACCGGAACCATCCTCACCGCCCCGCCGTATTACACCGCCGCCGGGCCGAATTATTGCGTCGTCTTCCTCACAGACAACGAGACCGTCGGCGCGATCTTCAACTAACCCACATCTCACGTTTAGAAAAGCCGTCCTTCGGGACGGCTTTTCTTTTGCGCAGAATGATGATCCCTCACCCCATCAGTCATCCTGAGCGGAGGTCGCCACAGCGAACGGAGTCGAAGGACCTGCATTTGCGGTCCTCACCGGGTGCCCCATTTCTAAACGCCGCGTCAGTGGCGTTTAGGGTGGATCGTGCTGGGCCAATCACCTGACCCGCTACCGGTGGGATAGCATGCCGCGCATTCCATGGCATCGCCGTTTAGACTAAAAGGTCGCCCCCATCGTGATGCCTCACCGGTTTGGCTTGCTTCGCCGATTCCGCTTCAATCTGCCGCAGCGCATCGCCGCCGGAATGCTGGCCCTCTTTCTCCTCCAGGGTTTCTGGCTCGTCAGCCGGCAAACCCTCACCGACCGCGACTACCAATTCGCCCGCTGCGGCCGCGAAACATGGGAGAAGCCCTCGCCCCTCGCCGGCTACTACACCTCCTGCGGCAATATCCACGACGGCATTCTGGCCTACCGGCTCGCCGGGCTTCCGCTGACGCTGAATCTGTTGCTTGAACGCGGGCTCGATCTCCTTCGCAAGCCCGAGAATCGTGTCGTTCAATCGAGCGGCGAAGTTAGCACTTGGGAACTCCGCCATCAAATCACCCACATCCTGCTTCTCCTGCGGCTTCCATTTCTCTTTGCCGGCTTTGTGCTCGGTGCCTGCATCTGGTGGGTCACGCGGCGTCTCTTCGGCAACCTGGGTGGCTACACCGCCCTCGCCCTCTATTGCTTTTCGCCCCCGATTCTCAAGGCCAGCGTCGCTCCCGACCCCGAAATCCTGGCCGCGCTCGGTGTCTTTGGCGGCGTCTACACATCGATCGGCGTGGCTCACGCCATGCTGGGGCCTCAGCGTAGATGGCGTCCGCGCATCGTCCTCCTCACCGTAATCTTTGGCTTCACCGCGGCTGCCCATATTGTGGCGCTGCCCGTTGCCGCGCTTCTCGGCCTCGCATCCATGCTCTGGGTCGCTGAAGGTCACCGCAGCCAAATACTCCCGATCATCCTCGCCGCCTCGCTCGGCGCCTTGTTGCTTCTCTTTGCCTGCTATGGCTTCTCTCCCGATGCCTTCAGCTACGTCTTCCGCTCCGGCGCCGGATTTGTCTCGCTGTCCACCGATCCCGCCCGCCGCTTTTTCACCTCTCTCTCCAACGGCGGAATCACCGTCGCGGCCGGTGCTTCCCTTTTGCTCTATTGCGCCCTCGCCAAGTCACGCTACTTCGGCAACACCGTTCCGCTGCTTTGTGCAATCGTTCTCATGGCGCTCGTCATGACCGGCGCTCCGGGCAGTCCCTGGCTATGGTCCATTCCTTTTCTGCTCACCTTCATCGGCGGAATCTTCGCCGACACATATGAAACCTCCCGCCGCCGCATTGCGCTCACTGCAGCCGGAGCCATCGTGCTGCTTCAGGTCGTCCTCTGCGTCCTCGATCTGCCTACCCTCTTCTGACTAATATTTCGCTCCCGGTCCGCATTTCGTGCTCCATGAAAAGCGCCGAAGGCTACCCTCCACTCACCACCGTTTCTGCTGACTCGCCGACTCGCTGACTTGCCGACTTGCCGCCTTTCTAACTTCATGCAAAATAAGCCTTTATTTCCACTTCTTCGCCTTGCCCAACCCCCGCCTCACCTTATAAAATGAACCCAGGACCTGCGGAATCGGCCCAGCTTTCTCTCGCCTCCTCTTCCGCCATCTTTTAGGGTCCCAAAATTCTATGGCAGACGACCAGAATCCTCAGCTCCCTCTCGATGGAGGTACGCCACCCGGCGGCGGCACCAACCTCATCCCCATCAATATCGAAGAGGAGATGCGCCGCTCTTATCTCGACTACTCCATGAGTGTCATCATCGGGCGCGCGCTCCCCGATGCCCGCGACGGCCTCAAGCCCGTCCATCGCCGCGTGCTCTACACCATGAGCGAGATGGGCCTCGAGTACAACAAGAAATACACAAAGTGCGCCAAGGTCGTCGGCCAGGCGATGGGCGTCTACCATCCTCACGGCGACTCCGCCATCTACGACACCCTCGTCCGCATGGCGCAGCCCTTCTCGCTCCGCTACCCTCTCGTCGACGGCCAGGGAAACTTCGGCTCCGTCGACGGCGATCCGCCCGCCGCCATGCGCTACACCGAGTGCCGCATGGAGCGCATTGCC
>Ga0187851_10003001_pt1 | contig 14502 bp, 12 predicted proteins | sample June2016WEW_6_10_FD_132997 | JGI IMG/M metagenome (GOLD analysis project Ga0187851, IMG submission 132997) | Peatland microbial communities from SPRUCE experiment site at the Marcell Experimental Forest, Minnesota, USA - June2016WEW_6_10 | ecosystem: Environmental > Terrestrial > Soil >...
AGCATGGCGACTTGACCTTGCTGGCCGATGTGGCCGAGAAGACGATTGCCGCCGCCCCCCGTTTCCCCAACGGCTATCTGCGGCGTGCCTCGGTGGAGGTCAGCCGTAACGAGATGGACAAGGCTGAGGCCGACCTGAACAACGCGATGAACATTGCCCCGCAAAATCCGCGGGCCTACCTCATGCTCGGCGAGCTTCGCATGGCCCAAAAGCGCTACCCGGAAGGAGCGGCGCACCTGGAGAAGGCTCTGGAGTTGGACCCCAATTCCACTGCCGCGATGCGCGGATTGATCGGCTACGATCTCCTTCAGAAAAAACCGGACCAGGCCCTGGCCCGCCTGAACGCGCAAATCGCCAAGAGTCCGAAGAACAGCAGCTTCCTGGATATGCTAGCCCAGTTGCAAATCCAGAACAAGAAGCTCGACGAGGCGGTCGCCACGGCTCAGAAAGCCATGCAGTTAAATCCCGAGGACGGCGAGGCGGTTGCGCTCTACACACGGCTTCAGGTCCAGCGCAAACAGACGGCAAGTGCAATCGGCACCTGGGAACAGTGGTCGAAGGCTCATCCCAACAATGCCGGCGTGCTCGCCATTCTCGGCATGTTGGAAGAATCGCAAGGGGACAAGCAGAAGGCTGAGGACTACTACAAGAAGGCTCTTCAAATCCAGCCAGAGCAGCCGGTTGCATCCAACAACCTTGCCTACATGATGCTTGAAAATGGCGGCAACGCCGATGTTGCCTTGACGCTGGCGCAAACGGCGCGCCGGGGCATGCCCAATTCTCCCAACTCAGCCGACACCCTGGCTTGGGCCTACTATTACAAGGGGACCTATGGATTCGCTCGCGATCTTCTGGAAGACGCCGTCAAGGCCGATCCGAACAGCGCGTCCATGCAGTATCACCTGGGAATGGTGTACAGCAAAATGCGGGACAGGACCAATGCGGAAGTCCATCTCAAGAAGGCCATCTCTCTGGCGCCCGGCACGCAGGACGCAAAGGATGCGGAGGCCGCGCTGCAAGGACTAGGTTAGGCTGCAATGAGGTTTGGATGTCAGCCGGAGGCCGGCGATGCGCCGCCGGCTGACGGTCTCCGCAGTCCGCGAAGGGTGCCCATCGCCAACTTCAGCCAGATCAGGCTTTTTTCCGCAGCCTTTTTACCCAGCGAATGTCGCCACGCACCAGGAACTTCCTCAACGCCGCTTCAGCCCTTCCAACTCTTCCAGCGTCCGCGGCCAGTCGGCCCCAAGCAGACGCGAAAGCCCACGGTCGGCCAGAACCTTTCCGCCGGTCTGGCAGCGGGCGCAGTAATTGGTCTCGTTGTCGGCGTAGCGGATGCGCTGCACCTTCTCGCCGCAGCGCGGGCAAGGCTGACCAAAGCGGCCATGAACCGCCATCTCCGGGCGGAAAGCAGTTACCTTTTCAGGGAAGGCCTTTTCCGCCTCGGTCCGCAGCCGGTCCATCCACAGCGTGAGTGTGGAACGCGCCGCCGTGAAGAGCCGCTCCCACTCCTCCGCCTTCAGCTTGTGGGTAAGCGCGATGGGCGAGAGCCGCGCGGCGTGCAGAATCTCATCGGAGTAAGCATTGCCGACGCCGCTGATCAGCCGCGGATCGGTCAGCGCGCGCTTAAGGGTGTGGTTCTCGGCTGTCAGTGCGGCCCGAAAGCCGTCGAGGTCCGTTGAGAAAATCTCCACGCCGCCGGGATCGATTTCGCGTAGCGCCTCTTCGCCGCGCAGAACATGTAGCGAGGCCCGCCGCTTGGAACCGGCCTCGGTTAGGACCAGCGAGCCGGAGGGAAAATCGAAAGCGGCAAGGGCATTCCTGCCGGCCAGCTTGGCCTGCGGCGGCTTCCAGTGCAAGCGGCCGGCGATCATCAGGTGCAGCACCAGCCACAACTCGCTTTCCATACCAATGGCGATGCGTTTGCCGATGCGGCGCAACTCGCGCACCGTTTTGCCCTCGGCCGCCGAGATCGGAGGGTCCGCCGTCCGCAGCAGAAAGACGCTGCCCAACCGCACCCGCTCCAGCGGCTGGCCAAGGATGCGCGCCTCCAGCGCGGTGATGTAAGCGGCGATGTCGGGAAGTTCCGGCATTGCATCCAGATTGCAGCCAGGATGGCAGGTTGCGCAATTGCGATGCCTTCCCGATCTTCCAATTCGCGTGGCTTTGGGCCACCTGCCGTTTGCTAGGAGGGCCTGAAATCGCAACCCATGGAGAAGCGCAAAGCGGCGCAGATATCGTTCATTCGCATGGAACTTAGCTGGGCCACGCGCTTGCCTAATCGATCCTGGGAGACGGTAATCGCGTTGTGCAGGTTAACGGCACAGCTTGCCTTCATACCATCTTCCTCGTTCAAGACGACCTCGGAGGGCACGCCACGGATCGCAGAGGTAATGGGCGCCACAGTGACAGTCGAGAGATACGCAATCGCGCTGTCGCGAGTGAGAACGACCACCGGCCTGTTCTTATCTGGCGGGGCGAAGTTGTACAGGCGAACATCCCCGTGGGCTATTCTGCCGGCCATGCCGCCTCCGCTTCCCACTGCCGGGATTCATCATGTGTCTGAGGCTGCCGCGAGTAGCCCGCGCGGTCGCGCTCTTCCTGGGTGCGCGTCTCAAGTCTCAGAAGATGTTCCCGCAGGGCTTCGCGCACCAGTGCGGAACGATTCTGTTTCGTTCGGCGCGCAGCTTGATCGGTGGCTTTGAGAAGCTGCGGATCGAGTACAATCTGGACGGCTTCCATATGTTGACCCTACTACACAGTATACTCCACATCGCCTATGGCAGTTCCATATCTCATGGAAGTATCGTATTGTCGATCAGCCGGGTCGCGCCCACCCAGGCAGCGACGGCAAAGAGGCTTCCGGGAACGGCATTTTCCACCGGCTCCAGCGTGGCCCAATCCACAAGCTCGATGTAATCCACGCGAATGGCCGGCTCGGCGGCGAAGATTTGCCGGGCTGCTTCGATCAGGAGGTTGGAGCGGCGCGCGCCGGAGGCTGCGAGGGCTTCGACTTGGCGCACGGCGCGGCTAAGGGTCAGCGCCTGCACGCGTTCCTCCGCGCTGAGATAAGCGTTGCGGGAGCTGAGCGCCAGCCCATCCGGCTCGCGAACGATGGGGCAGACCACGATCTCCGTCGCCAGCCGCAGATCGGCGACCATGCGGCGCAAGACGGCCACCTGTGCGGCGTCCTTCTGCCCGAAAAAGGCGCGATCCGGCTCGGCTGCGACCAGCAGCTTGGCAACGACAGTGGCGACGCCGCGAAAGTGGCCGGGGCGCGATTTGCCATCGAGGCGTAGGCTCAAGGCTGGAACCTCAACGAAGGTCGAATCGGGACCGTGGGGGTACAGCTCTTCGACCGAGGGGGCAAAAACCACCGCTGCGCCCTCAGTCTCGGCCAGCTTGCAGTCGGCCTCGAAGGTGCGTGGGTAACGCGCGTAATCCTCATTGGGACCGAACTGAGTCGGGTTCACGAAGATGCTAACGGCCACTGACCCGCACGAAACGGCGGCGGCGCGAATCAGCGAGGCATGCCCCGCGTGCAGCGCGCCCATGGTGGGAACTAGGCCAATCGTGTCGCCGCCCTTACGTCCTTCGCGGGACCATTGGCGGAGTTCGGCTACGGTGCGAAGAATCTCCATCAGGCCTTCCGCAGTGCGACCACGTTCTCAATCGTAGCCTGATTGTCTTCGAGGGCTTTGCGCGCCGATTCCGGCAGGTGATAGCTCTCCTCGTCGGATGGGAAGGCCCGCCGCTCGACATCTTCGCGATAATGTTCGACTGCCGAGCGAATCAGCGATCCCGCATCGCCGTAGCGGCGCACAAACTTGGCCGGCGGAGCAAAGGTCAGGCCCAGCAAGTCATGGAAGACCAGAATCTGCCCGTCGCACTCCGGCCCCGCGCCGATGCCGATTGTCGGAATGGACAGCTCGGCGGTGATCGCCGCGGCCACCTCGCGCGGCACGCCTTCCAGCACCAGCGCTCCGGCTCCGGCCTCGGCCAGGGCCTGTGCGTCGGCCAAGAGTTCGAGAGCGGCGTCGGCGGTCCGCCCCTGCACGCGGTAGCCGCCCATGCGGTGAATGCTCTGCGGGGTCAGTCCCAGGTGGCCGACCACGGGAATCTCCGCCTCGGTGAGCGCGCGCACGAGCTCGATGCGGGGCCCTTCGATCTTCACCGCCTCCGCGCCCGCCTCCTTCACAAAGCGAATCGCGTTGGCCACCCCTTCGGTCGTGCCGGGATAGCTGCCGAAGGGCATATCGGCCACCAGCAGCGCGCGGCGCGCGGCACGGCGCACGGCGCGCGTGTGGTGCAGCATCTCGTCAACGGTCACGGCCAGGGTGTTTTCGTGTCCCAGAACCACCATCGCCAGCGAGTCGCCCACCAGAATCAGGTCGATCCCGGCCTCGTCCACCAGCCGCGATGTGGCGTAGTCGTAGGCGGTGAGCGCGGAGATGAGCTTGCCCTGCCGCTTCATCTCGGCCAGCGCGGGCATGGTGACTTTTGTCGTGGGAAGGCCAGCGCCTGGGATTCCAGTATTGGAGACGCCGTTGGAGGCGGAACCGTGTCCGCCGGGGAAGTTGGTAACGCTCATATTGCCTCCAGTGCCGCTCCGAAGACTCAGGATGCAGCCCGATCAACCCAAGTATACGCCCCGAGCCGACCCTCTACGCAAAAAGCAGCTCTCAGATCCGCTGAACCGAGGAGCGTTCAGCCGGCTGCCTGCGCCTCGTCAAGAGCCTGGCGCAACTGAAAAAAACAGTCGCGGTTGAATTCGTAAGCGCCCGCCTGTGGACGCTGCTGCGCCAGAGCATTACCCTGATTCCACGCTTCGTTTGCCTCCTTCGACTTGTTTTCGATCCAACAGAGCGCGCTCTTGGCCAACCAATAGACCTCATCTTGGTTGGCTGGCTCCTTTGCCTGCATTCGCTCCCACCATTGGCGTGCGGCGGCGGCATCGCGCTTTAAGAAGGCGTTGCCGAAAACAAACAGCGTGTGCAATTCGGAGGGAATATCCGAGGCGGATTGGTCATAGATCGACTCCGCGCCGGTCAGCGCCCGGCAAGCCTCGGGGATCTGGCCGCAGTCATGGAAGTAGTTGTAGGCAAAAAACCGCAGAAACAACGCCTGATGCCCCTGCGTAAAGAACTCGGCTGCCCGCTGGATCGCCTGAATATCAAAATTCCTCGGCCGCAGAGGCGTCACCCAAATTGATGCCGCCATGGAGAAGGCGCGGTGCAGGTCGGCCACTGGGCCGCCCCGCAGAAGCTGATAGATTCTCGCGCCGTCGGTATACAGAGCTTCGGGACGCATTGGAATCAGGTTGGTTGCAAATACCACCAGACTTATCGTGGCGAAATAAGCAAGGAACTGCCAATGCTGCTCATAGAGCCGGCCATTGGCAGCCAGCGCGGCTGCCCAGGCAATCAGGCCAGTGCAAAGATTAACCATCGGCCCAGCGCGATCATGCAAACCTCGCGCCATCGGCTCTGCCTGAGGTCTGCAGGCACAAGCGCGGCTGCGCCACCCAACGAAAGGAATTTTGCGGGAAGAAACTGGAATCTCCATCGGCCATCGCGGATTCCCCATTGAAAAGGCCCGACAATGAAAGCTCTGAGCTTCATTCCCAAGGCCAGACCCGCAGCGGCGTGACTGGACTCGTGGAGGATCGTTACGATCAATAATGCGGCAAGTATCTGAAGCCAGGAACGGTATCCATGCGTGCTCGATAAATGATGGGCCTGGCCCCAGCGATGCCACCAGGACATTCCCCCAAAGTATCCGGCGATTCCGAGCAGCCAGGCGATTCCGTCGAGCAGCCCGCTGGTTCCATCGCCAACTATTCGAGGCGGTTTGGCAGGCTCTATCGGAGTCTGTGCCGTTGCGTCGCGCCGAGCAAAAGCCACAACTCCCGTGATGCCGACAGACAGAATGGATACGCTGATGAGCAATAGTCCCATCAAGAATCCAATCGGAACATATGTCCAGGCGCCAATCAACGGGAAAAATATCGGAATGCTCGACAGGACTAGCGACAGGCTCGCGGCAATTGCCCAGCCCCTGGCCGAGGCTTTTCCCTTTTTCACCGTCCACCATGCCATTCCATTGAGAAAGGCCACTATCGGAGGCAGAATAGCCAGGATTCCAAGAACCGCGATTATGAAGATGGAAGAAGGCTCATCGGAGGACAGAGCCCCTGGTGTTCTCGACAACCCATGGCCAGCAGGAAAAGGGTGAATAAGACGCGGAACTGACATGACGGAAACCATAACGAAGACGAGCGCCAGGTTCCCGAAGCACGCGCAAAGGAATATTCTAAGCTTAAACAAGCCCGGCCGTCCAATCTCGAAGAGTTTAACCGCAATCTCCAATTTGTTTCTTGGCTTTCAGTCAATATATACCCAATGCTTCCATGACGCTGGTCATTCGTCCGTCGCTACCCTGGCGATTCGGGCAAACTCGAAACCGGAATCCGCTTGCCGTTCTTACCCTCCCCGCGCCACACTGAAAGGCAGGATGCTCTCGCCTCTGGCTACAGGAATCTCCATCGGACTTGGCGCGGCGGCCAGCCTCGGCCTGGCGGCGGGCGGCTGCGCCTATGCCGCCCTGTGGCCAGCCTCGCAGCTCTTCGGCCCAACGCTCATCGCTCCGGCGCGTCCCGGCGAACTCGCGCTCACCTTCGACGACGGCCCCAACCCCGCCTGGACGCCGCGGCTTCTCGATATTCTCGCCGGCCACGGCGTGCATGCGACCTTCTTTCTCTTGGGCAAATACGCTCAGGCCGAGCCGGCGCTGGTGCGCCAGATCGCCGCCGCCGGACACCTCATCGGCAATCATTCCTGGAGCCATCCCAACCTGGCGCTCACCTCTTCCAGCCGCATCGAGGAGGAGCTCGCCAGCACCAGCCTGGAGTTGGAGCAGATTGCCAGCGTGCCCATCCGTTACTTCCGCCCGCCCTTCGGCGCGCGCCGCCCCGAGGTGCTGCGTGCGGCAAGGCGCCTGGGCATGGTTCCGGTCCTGTGGAACGCAATGACCTCCGACTGGAAAAACCCTTCGGCAGACGCAATCGCCAGCCGGCTCATCCGCGCCATCGACCGCTTGCAGCGCCGCGGCCAAGCAGCCAACATCGTCCTTCACGATGGTAGCCAACTCGACCCGGCCGCCAGCCGCGCCCCGTCCGTGGCCGCCGCCGGCCAACTCATCGCCCGCTACCGGCAGGCCCGCCGCTTCGTCACCGTAAGCGCATGGGCCTAGCGGTTCGTCTTATGGTGCATACTTCAAGTTCGGGCTCGTCTACCTTATGAACGTGCCGGAGCCGAACAGCGTAGCCAAAGCAAAGATTCGTTCATAAACTGAGAAGAGAGACAGGATGATGCCATCGATCAGAGACGTTTACCGGAAGTTTCCGGCGCCGGTTCGCCGCCCGATTTCGGGTCTCAAGAAAAACTGGACGAGATTGACGGCAAAGATGAGGCTGAGGCCCATCCCCGTCGATGCTTGTCTTCTGGGCGGCGACGACGGCATTTCCGCGGCGAGCTTCGCCCGCATGACGGGCGATATTCGCCGCGCTTCCTCTCCCATCTCCGAATGGCCGCATGTGAAGCTGCTGCGCCAGTATGACGCCATCGGCGAGCGAATCTGGGAGCGAGAGGTCTTTCAAACAACGGATTATTATCGAAACGCGGCCCTGATTATTGAATTGTCCGGCTGCTATCACGTGGCTGTTGCTCCCGAAGAGATTCAGCAGTGCGCCCGCCGCTTTGTGGATACTTATCGCGGCGCGCGCGAGTCATCTCCTTTGCAGGCAGGTCAGGTCGATGACAGGGGCGGGAGCCCATCGATCTTGGTCCGGCCGGTGAAGGAATCATCTTGCTATGAGGTAATTGATGGCCGCCACCGGGTGGCGATTGCATACATGACAGGCCTGCGGCAAGTTCCAGGACACATTCAGTTGCCCCCTGCCTGGACTCCGCTACAAGAGCTCCTGATGGATGTCTTGTGGTTGAACGGACCAAGACGGGAACTCTATCAGCCGATCGATTCGCCGGAAGTGGCAAACTGGACCCTCGTGCGGCGCTGCTCGGACAGACTGAAAACGATGACGGAGTTCTTGCGCGCCGAAGGCATAATGCCCCCTGCGTGCAGCTCTTACCTGGACGTGGCCAGTTACTTCGGCTGGTTCGTTGCCGAAATGGAAAAACTGGGATTTCAAGCTGAGGGCGTGGAGAGAGGACCCATCGCAATTACAGTCGGACAGGCGATGTATGGTCTGAGGCCGGAACAGGTGCATCGCACCGATTGCGTCCCATTTCTCCGCGAACGCCAGGAGAAATACGACGTCGTTTCCTGCTTCAGTCTCATGCACCACTATTTCATGAATCGCTTTAATGTCACCGCCGAGGAGTTGCTCCACCTGCTCGATTCCGCTACGCGCCGCGTGATGTTTTTTGATATGGGCCAGGACGGCGAGGGCTTTTATGCGGGCGGGCAACTGGCCGGATGGGATCCGGACAGGATTCACCGCTGGCTCGAAGCCAATACGACCTTCGCGCGAGTCATTCGCCTCGGAGTGGATGAGGACAATGTTCCCCCGTACAAGGGCTGTTATGGGCGAACGATGTTCGCGTGCCTGCGCTCGTCTTCGGAAGAGAGGGTTGAAAAACCGGAAAGCAGTGAGTTACAGAAGTCGTCTTGCATTCCTGGCTTCCAGCAAGTCCGGATGGGCGATGCATCGGCGGCGCAAAGGAAGGTATTGGTCCTGGATGCCGACAGCGCCGCGGGCTTGGAGACAGTTCAAAGCCTGGGCCGGAACGGCTGTATTGTCGATGCCCTCAGCTTGCGGCCTGAGCAATCCCGGCGCCGGTCGCGCTTCATTCGCAGACAAATCGAGTTATCCCCCGCCGAAGACGGAGGCATTCGCCAACTCGTCGAGCTCTTTCTCACCGGGAACTACGACCTGATCGTTCCGTCCACCGAGGTAGCGCTTCTGGAGCTGCTTTCGCCCCAGATTCCCGAAGATATGTATCGACGGGCAATCCTGGCCCCTCGCGTCAGCGTTCAGACTGCTTTGAACAAACAGGCGGTCTGGGATTTGGCTCGGAGCGTGGGTGTCCTCGTGCCCGCCTCGGAGATCGTCTCCTCATCGAGTGCGCCGCCGGCGGCCTTCCCCGTCGTTCTCAAGCCCGTATTCAGCAAGGAGAACTCAAGCCGTGTTGTGAGGGAGTTCAACGTAACCATCGCCCGCAACCTTTCTCAGTGGAGGACCGCGCTCGAATCCACCTATTCAGATATCCCCGTGCAGCAGCAGCAATACATCGCGGGAAAAGGCGTAGGCGTTGAAATGCTCTTCGAGCGCGGAACGCCCCGCTGGGCCTTTGTTCACGAACGGGTGCATGAATTCCCGCTCACCGGCGGCGGCAGCAGTTATCGCGTCTCTCTCGAAATGAATGACGCCTTGGTTCAGTGCGCAACCTCGCTTTTGTCCGCGTTGCAGTGGCACGGAGTCGCGATGGTTGAGTTCAAAATTACTTCCGGCGGCGAGGCATATCTGATGGAAATCAATCCGCGGTTATGGGGTTCCCTGGCGCTCGCCATCGATTGCGGCGTAGACTTCCCGGCTGGCTTGCTCTGCTTGGCCACCGGACAGCCTCTTCCGCCACAACCCAAGTACCGCGCCGGTTATTTCACTCGGGATATCCGCCGTGACATTCTCTGGTTGGCGGCAAACCTGAAGGCTGACCACTCAGACCCCCTGCTTCACACCAGGCCGGTAATCTCCTCGGCTTGTGAGTGGCTGCGCCCTCTGATAGGCAAAGAGAGCTGGGACTTTTTTTGCTGGTCCGATGCGGGCGTAGTGCTCGGCGAAGTGAAGGCGATTCTCAGCCAGAGTTGGCGCAAGAGCATGAATGTGGTCAGCCGTCGCAGCCTCCGTCTCTACCTGAGATATATTCAGCAGCCGCTCATGATCAAAAAGCTGCGCGGGCGGCATATCGACAAGGTGCTTATTCTCTGTTACGGCAATATTTGCCGCAGCCCGTTTGCCGCCGCTCTGGCTGCTAAGCGGTTTCCAAAGATTCCATTCTCGTCTGCGGGACTCGGCACGAAAGCTGATCGGCACAGCCCTGACTACGTGGTTTCAACTGGGAGCGGGTATGGAATCGACTTGGTTGAACATCGTTCGAAATCCGTCGACGCAAAAATGATAGACGAAGCTCAACTGGTCCTGGTGATGGACATCCTCAATTACGAGCTTCTCACGGATTCCTTCCCGGGCGCGCTCGAAAGAACGCTCTTCCTCGGAATGTTATTGCCGGAGCCGGAACTGGAAATTCCGGACCCTTACGATGATCCTGATTCGATGCGGGAAGTTTCTTCCAAAATGAATTCCGCGATCGAGCGATTAGCCGATTTCTTGCGTTGAATCGTAAGGGTTGAAAGAATTCCTCTACGGGCCAGCATCTCAAATGGATTGATGCGAAGCAATCAAGGCCAGTACCTGCCCGTGAACCGGCAGACGTCCGTCTGAACCCGGAAGCGGCTCCAGCTTTGCCCGCCGATGCCGATTCGCTTTACATCGTATGGATTTGCCTTTCCTTGCAGATTTGTGCCGCCATAAAACGAAAAGGCGGCGCGGTAGCCCGCCTCTCGCGCTAACTTCTGTGTCTCACCGGTGAAGCTTGTTTTGCCGCCGACCGGATAGGCAAGCACATCGGCTTCGATACCAAGCTCTTCCTTGAAGATTCCCCTCGACTTCGATAGCTCTTCGTATTGCCGGCCAGGGTCCAACTGGCTAAGCACATGGTGCGAGTGCGTGTGCGAGCCGATCGCCATGCCGCCCCTGGTCATCTCCCGGGCCTCGTCCCAATTCAAAAAGCGCCGCAGCGTTCCGGGCAGCTCTTTCCCCTTCGCCGCCTCCGCAAGCTCCTGAATGAATCGAGCGGGATCGGAATTCTCCGGCCTTTTATATAACTTCAGAACCTCCCGCAAGCTCTCCTCCAAGCCCTTCTCATCGACATCGACCTCCAGGTCTGCCGGATAGCGGAGAGTGAACCGGCGCCTTTGCGCGGTCTTCACCAGATAGGCGATCTGATCCCACCATGGAATCTTGCAGGACCCGACCATGCTGGTGGCAAGAAAGAAAACTCCTTGCACGCCCTGGGAGCGCAGGATGGAAAACGCAATCTCATAATTATCCAGATATCCGTCGTCAAAAGTAATCAGCAAGCGGCAGCGGCCGGTCTTCTCTATCTTCCTGCCGTCAATAAATGCCAATGCCTCGTCGAGAGTTATCAGGGAAACATGGCTCTTCAGGTAGGTGACTTGATTGTCGAACTCTTCGGCGGTCGCCGAAAAAACGCCGGGATCAAAGAGATCGTCTGCGGGATTGCCGATGCGATGATAATTCAAGACCAATAACGAATCGCGCGCCGGAAGTTTCGAGAGCAGAAAAGGAACGCCGCTCCAGAGCAATCCGCGCGCCAGCCAATCCCGTTTTCCACTGAAACCAAAGCCGCCAGTCATAACTACCCGATCATAACAGGACAGCGCAATCACGGGCAGACGAGATAGACCATCGCTATAAGGTTCGCAATGCGCGACTCCCAGCCCGCGCGCGCGCCACAAACTCCCGCACCTTGCCTGGGTCCTTGCGGCCCGGCGCGGCTTCGACGCCCGAGGCAACATCCACGCCCCACGGCCGCAGCGCGGCGATCGCCGCGGCCACGTTGGCCGGGTTCAGACCGCCCGCAACGATATATTTGCGCGCCCCTGCATTTTGAAAAAGCGTTTTGCGGGCGGCAACCCAGTCAAAGGTGACGCCGGTGCCGCCCACCGCAGCGGCGGTGCGCGAATCCACCAGCACCGCATCCTCGTGCGGCTCCAGCGCCTGTCGGGTGGCCTGGGCCGTGATCTCGCCGCCGGTTTCCGCGCCGAAGTGCATCACGCGCACGATGCGCAGTTCCAGCCCCAGCCGCTCATGAAGTCTTGCCGGCAGCTCGGGCTGCGCGTTGAAGTGCAGCTGCACACCGGTCAGGCCGCAGGCTTCAACCGCGGAGACGATCTCCTCCAGCGCCGCATCGACGAAGATGCCGATCTTCTCGACATTCGCCGGCAGTTGCGGAACGATAGCTGCCGCATGGTCCGCCGTCACCTGGCGCGGGCTTGGCGCAAAGACAAACCCTATGGCGTCGGCTCCGGCTTCAACAGCCAGCAGCGCATCTCCCAGCGAGGTGTTTCCGCAGATTTTTATCCAGAGGCTCATAAGCCCGCGCCTGCCTTCGCCAACAGCGCCGCCAACGCCGCGCCGGGGTCCGGCTGGCGCATCAGGCTTTCGCCGATCAGGAAAGCGTCGAATCCCGCCGCGCGCAGCCGGGTCAGGTCTGCGGCCGCCGCTATGCCACTCTCGGCCACGCGCACCACGGCAGCCGGAATTCGCTCCACAAGTTCGAGCGAAGTTTCCAGGCGCACCGCGAAGCTCTTCAGGTCGCGGTTGTTCACTCCAATGGCGTCCGCGCCGGTCTCGCCCAGCGCATCCAGCACGCGATCCAGCTCCTCGGCCGTATGCACTTCGACCAGCACGTCGAGCGAAAGGCTGCGCGCGGCCTGAGCAAAGCGGGCGAGTTCATCATCGGTGAGCGCGGCGGCGATCAGCAGAATCGCGTCTCCCCGGTGCGCGCGCGCTTCCACGATCTGGTACTCGTCCACTGTGAAGTCCTTGCGCAGGCAAGGCAGCGGAACCGCCGCCGACGCCAATTCAAGGTTTCGCGGGCTGCCCTGAAAAAACGGCTCGTCTGTCAATACGGAAAGCGCCGCCGCGCCGCCCGCAAAGTAACTCTGGGCCAGCCGAGCAGCATCGAACTCGGCGCGGATCAGTCCCTTGGAGGGCGAGGCTTTCTTGATCTCGGCAATGACCGCGGGGCCTTCCGCCGCCCGGCGCCGCAACGCCCCGGCCCAGCCGCGCGGCTGATGCAGAGCGGCCAGCCGCTCCAATTCCGCCAGGGAAACACGAGCCTTCGCGGCCGCCACCGTTGCCCGCGTCGTCTCCAGTATTCTGTCGAGATGACTAGACATACACTAAATCGAGTATAAGGAGTGATTACCGGAAGGGCAGGGAAAACCGGCAGGCGCGAGGAAAATTCCCTCCACAAGCGCAATTGACACCCGCTCCGCTACGCGGATCGCACCGGAGCGGGCGTCTGCCGAACCCAAAACGGACTGGTTTATTCGGGCTGCGGACCAACGATGTAATCGGTCGCAAAGCTGCTCAGGGATGCACCGTCTGTTCCGCCCACGAGCGAAATCGTGATGCGGGATTGAAGTACCTGAATAGGCGAGATCGTGACGGTATCGGCCTGTTTCAGGATGCATACTTCCTCGCATCTGTCATAGACTTCAAGCGTAGCCGGGCTGGTGACTTCCTGGACCGTTACGCTCCCAATGATTCCTGAAATGTGCGAAGCTCCGAGCTCAAGAGTGAGTTCGCCGCCGAACGGAAAGGCTGCGGCATTCGGTGGGAACGGCACCGCACTGAAGCCGATCACCGACTGCTTGGATTCTCCGGCTGCAACGCTCCATATCGTCGGTGTCAGAGCCGAAAAATTCAGGCCCTGAAAATCGTTCACCAATGGAAGCACGGATGGAGTCACAAGGATCTGGTCCGCGCCGCCATCGATGACGGATGCGGTTGCGTAAGTGAAGTCGTGGTAGAGGACGCTGCCGAACATGCATCCTCGGTCGCCAAGTGCGATGTAGCTTGCAAGCGTGCCGGGAACACAGAGCGGGGCGGCCGCGACCTGGGCTATGGCGGGGAAGGCGAACAGCAGCGCACAAGCTGCCGCAAGAACAGTCCTGGATTTCATGGTTGACATACCTCATGGGGAGTGAAGTTAGACAACAGGCCCTACGTTAGCCCTCTTTTTGGATTTCTGTCAAGGGATGATTCGGAGGTTCAGAAGCAACGAGGGCAACTTGAACGCAATCAAGAGGTTTGGGCAAAAGAGCAGAGGAGGGCCGCCGCAAAGGCCCCGGCTGCTTCCTGGAAGACTTGCGTCAGCCTCGCAGGATAGCGTGCGCGCCTTTGCAGGCGCCGCCGGCCCCCAGGCCCGCGTCTGTATTTCTTAATGAGGGGTAAATGCCGTAGACTTCTTAACACGGATGCAAGCGCAGATTGAAAACCTCGTGAAGCTGCAAGCGGTGGAGCTGGAACGCGCCCGCCTCACTCAGGCCGCGCGCGCTCTGCCCGCTGAAGTCGCCCAGGCCCAGGCCGCGCTGGCCGCCGCCCAGCATCAGGCCGCAGATGCCTCCGCGGCCCTTGGCCGCGAGGAGTCCCTCCGCAGCCGCCTGGAGCGCGAGATCGACGTCCATCGCAAGAAGGCCGCCCGCTATCGCGACCAGCAAGACACCGTGAAGACTTCCGAACAGGTCAATGCCGTCGAGCACGAGATCCGCTTTGCCGAGGCCGAGGCCGAACGCCTGGAAAACGAGGAGTTCACCAGCCTGGAGCGCACGGAA
>Ga0187851_10003002_pt1 | contig 14498 bp, 8 predicted proteins | sample June2016WEW_6_10_FD_132997 | JGI IMG/M metagenome (GOLD analysis project Ga0187851, IMG submission 132997) | Peatland microbial communities from SPRUCE experiment site at the Marcell Experimental Forest, Minnesota, USA - June2016WEW_6_10 | ecosystem: Environmental > Terrestrial > Soil > Wetlands...
CAGCGGGAACGTTGATGGTTGCGGTGCCGTTGGAAAGGGAAGTCGCCGCCGAGGAATAACTGCCGCTTGAAGCTGTAACCGATCCTGTTGGGGTCTGGTAGGCCGGTCCCAGAGCAACGCTTACGCCGACGGTCACTGAAAATGCTTGCGCTGTGGTGATACTCGTTGTCGGCGCCTGGCCGCTGATTGAAGGAGTAACTTTCGATGCCGCCGTTACATTGACTGATGCCGCTCCCGTAGCGCTGGCATAGATCGATGAGCTTGTCGCATCGGGCGTGTACGTGGCTGTCAGCATGTCTTGCCCTGGCGGCAGAGCTTGCGCAGGAACTGTGATTTGAGATTGCGAACCGGTAAGACTGCCGGGTGCGGATTGGTACGTGCCGCTGCTCAGCGTAATGGAACCAGTCGGAGTTGCGTTGCCCGAGCCGCCATTGACTGAGGTAATCACCAGCAAAGACTGTGCCGTCGTAGTCTGAGCTGCCGATGGAGCTACAAGTATCGAGGGGGTGATGATTCCAACGCTGGAGACTGTGACAGGAATCGATGCGGAAGCCGGGTTGTAATTCACCGCGCTCGCAGCGTCAGGCGTGTAGGTAGCAGCCAGCGTATCGCTTCCCACGGGGAATGATCCGGCTGGAACGATAAACGAGGCCTGGCCATTGCTGAGCGTTATCGCTGCAGAAGTATAACTCCCACAAGTCAGCGCAACGGATCCTGTGGGCGGATTCGAACCGGTTCCGACGACCGTGACACTTACATCATCTGGTTGTGCAGTGGTGATGCTTGCTGAAGCCGCGATTGTCAACGTAGGAGCGGCTCTGCTGCCGGCAAAGCTTGTCAGAAATTGCTGCACATCAAGCGAACCCAGGCCAGTGACCTCGTCGTATCCGGCGGTGACAAGATACCCAGATTGGCCGTTTGTTAGCGCCGTTGGCCCGGCAATGCTGTTATTGCACATGCTCGGAGTCTTCACGGAGCAATTGGCAACCCCGCTGGTGCTGACTGTGACGTCGTGGAAGACCGCGGGGGCGCTCGATGACAAGTTATAGAGTTCGGAATTCAGATTGCCTTGCGCAACCCCGCGCTCAGCATTCAAAAGCAACGCAATCCCGGCCATGCTCGGGGCTGCCGCGGAAGTTCCCGAGAAAGCAGAGAAAGCAAATTGTCCACTTGATTCGACACAACTGCCTTGCGCAGCCGCGAAACATCCAAAATATCCGTCGTGATCCGCCGCGGAGAACGCTACATCCGGGGTATAGCGCCCGGACCGCGAGGCCGGTACGCCCATCCCCGTCTGCCAACTCGGAGTCGCGATGAACTTGCTTACTCCGCCACCCGAAGATGCGACCTGTATTTGTGAATTCTGGTTAAGAGGCTCGTTCCATCCTCCCTCGGGAATGTAACTCACGGCCGAATTGAGATTCGAGCCATTCGCCGAATTCCAATAGAGAGAGGGATCGGCGGTATCGTTAAACTCTGTGCCCCCCACGCAGGTGGCATAACTCGAAGAGCAAATGGCGTTCGGGCTGTTGGGCTGCGGCTTGGCCGGCGGCGTGGAAAAGTTGGCGTCGCACCCTGACGCGCCCGCATCTCCTGAAGCGACAAATACCGATATCCCTTCCGCGGCCGCCTGCTGGAACAACGTATCCCAATACTTGACTTCTGAATCACCAACCGACGACTCACATACGCCGAAACTGATGCTCATCACATAAGCGGGTACCGGAGAAGTCTGGACGAGATACTGAGCGTCAGCGCCGATGCCGCCGCTCGATCCGGAAGCTACGACCAAAAGCGAATTCGCGCCTTGAGCCGTGCTGCCTGCGCGAAGCACATCCAGAGTTGCTTCGGCCTGGGCATCGAGCGAAACGCCGGCGGCCGGCGGAGTTGTATAGGCAGGTCCCGGATCAAGTCCACCAAAGGCGGTGGGAACAATTTCGGTTGGTGGAACAACATTCGCCCCAGTCAGATTGTTAAAGTTTGTGAAGTCCGCGGCATCCGTTCTCGAGACACCTACGATTCCAATGCTCTGGCCGGATACCTGTGCAGTCTGCGTAATATCGTAGATGGTTGCAAAGTCCTGCGGAGTGACGAAGTGCTCTGATGCGTCGGTGAATTCCGGGACAGCTGAATTCAGAGACCTGAAACGATGCAAGGGCCGTTCACTTACCTGGTACAACCCACGGACGGCCTGAATAATCGGCGCCAATTCAGCTGGGACGCTGGGGTCCACCGATACAGCGAACCGCCGAATTCCGTTCACATTGTAGGTGTGAATCTCGGTCTGAAATGCGCGTCCCACATCTCCGGCATTCCCGCTGAAACCAATAAAGACTCGGCTTGGCGATACCCAATCCACATGCAGATTATTGGCTTCAAGCCATGTCCTCACGCTCGTTAGATCCTGCGCAGGACCGCCAAAACGCTCTCCGACCTCGGCTGAAGTGAGCCACCGGTGATAATCAGGCGACGCGGGAAGCTGCTGGTCCCTGAGGAGCTTTTCGAAGTTAGCCTCATTCTTCGCGGATCGTGATAAGACAAGCGTCAGAGGCGGTAGCCTTTGTGTCGATGGCAACGGCCCTTCATCATTCGCCACGTCGGCCCATTGGGGATGGTGACCGGGCAATGCCAGCATGTTCGGCGGATCGATCCGAGCGTCTCGCAGTTGTACAGGCTGACTAACTGACGTTGAAGAACAGATCGCACCGACAACAAACAGTAAGGCTATCGATCGAAATCGATTCCATCTCGAAAACCGTAAGAGCGCTGATGCGGTGGAAGAATTCGATTGAGCCAGCATGGGTCGTTGTGATTCCTCAAGCGCCTTTAAGTCGAACCGAGCAAAATGATTAACCCAGGCCGGCGTGCTGAATCCTTCGCCCCATCCGGAATGCGGAATCTCAGGTGGTGCCTCGTTCGCCATGATAACACCAAAGTAATTGGAACCTTTGAGTTTTCGCGCCAGCGGTTTCTGTCCGCCTTCAGCATGACTAAAGTGATGCCCTGAAGAGACGAGCCTCCCGAAACATACGCTGCGTCAATCGGTTGATTGTTACCATGAAGTTATTAACAACCACCAGCGGTGAATGCATGGCTTCGGTAGGCTCACTCTGCAGAAGTAAACTCAGATCTCGGGTATTAAACGCGACAGACCTCGATCTTTGCGCCATGATGCTCTTTCTGCTGGGCTGTTTTGCCTTGGCAGGGTGCAGCTCGGTGAAATCGTCGACCCCGCCGGGCGCGGCGCCAAAAATTATCTCCTTCACGGCGGCTCCTGCGAGCCTGACTTCAGGCGCGAGTGGAACGCTGAGCTGGGTCACAAGCGGGGCAAGCAGCATTGCGATCGCGCCCGGAACATTCACGTCTACGGCGGCAACTGGTTCAACTAGCATAAGCCCCGCGTCAACGACGAACTACACGTTGACTGCCGCAAATGCAGCCGGCTCAGCCACGTCCACAGTCACCGTTACAGTAACGTCGACAAACAAGCCGATCATCGTTTCCTTCACAGCGAACCCCGCAAGTATTTCTTCGGGAGCCGCCAGTACGCTCAGCTGGTCGTCGACCGGGGCGAACGATATTGCCATTACACCCGGAACCTTTTCGTCCACATTGGCCAACGGCTCAACGAGTGTCAATCCCACGGCCACCACTACCTACACTCTGACTGCTACCAATGCGGCCGGTTCAACCACCTCAACGGCAGAGGTCACCGTGACGGCCTCCGGCAATGCACTGACGATAACCACAACCTCGTGCCCAGGCGGAACGCAAGGAACCGCATATGCGGGCTGCTCAATCACCGCGAGCGGGGGCACGGCACCCTACACATTTTCACTGAGTCCAGATGTCACTGATTACCCTCCGTTGCCTGAAGGCCTGTCTCTCAATGCAAATACGGGGGAAATCAGCAGTTCACTGATTGGCGGCCAAGGCACATATATCCCCGAATTCGTCGTAACAGATTCGACCGGTGCACAAGCGACGCAAACCATCGCCTTTGCCATCAACGGTAACAACGCGTTCCTCGCCGGCATCTTCCCGTCAACCTCCATCTTTCATCATCGTGTCGACGCAGCTTCAACCGGGTTACCGGTGGATAGCTCTCCGGCGGCGCCTATGTACAGCGCATATTTGTCAGAGACGGTCAAGCCATTCTTCGGCGATCAGTATGCCAACTTTCCGAATGGAATACCAGCCATCGAAGTTCCCTATAACCAGCCCGATGTGTCAGTCACAACCTCGATGTATCAGTCCTATTTCACCTCCGGACCGATTCCATCCTATGCTCCGGTCGAAGGCACCGCCAATGCAGTCAACACCGGCGGAGACATGCACGTACTGGTCTATCTTCAGGCAGGTAACGGGAAGAACCCTGCCCTCTACGAAATGTGGCAGGGAGTCTACGAAAATGGTCCATGGCAAGATTCCTCGAACGCGCTCTGGCCCAATGCCGCTTCGAATAACCTCACGGCCCAGGGGAACGGAACGTCCGATGCTGCCGGACTTCCCGTAGGTCCACTGCTGGCCAACGCAGATGAAGTGATAGGGACAGGCACGCCCGCTGCGCCCAACGGCGCCATTCAACATCCAATCCGCTTCACGCTCAACCACATGTTGAATTACTGGGTCTGGCCCGCTACACAGACGGCAGGAGTCGGATCATGCACTGCTGCCGGCGGCGCTGCCATTCCTGTGGAATCGGAGATTTCACAATCCTCTCCGCCGCAAAGCTGCAGCATGTCCGGGGCTGCGGGAGAAATCTATCGGCTAAAGGCTTCCACGGCGACCCCCGCTTGTGCCTCCACAAGCCCGCAAGCAGCTATCATCATCGCTGCATTCCGGAACTATGGAATTATCCTGGCCGACAACGGAGACAGCGGGGGACTGATCGGCACCCCCGACGCGCGCTGGAACAACGACGATCTTTCCTGCATACGAAGCCTCACGCTCGCGGACTTTGAGCCGGTAAATGTCTCGAGTCTAATGGTCAGTAACGACAGCGGAGCAACCAGTCACTAACCAAAACGCACTCGGAAAGAAGGCGGGCCAGGGCGGCCCGCATCTGTTTTGAAATACCGTCAGCGCTGGCGAGTGTTGGCAAGGGCACGAAGAATCGTGCGTGTGTTTTTTGTCATCGCTTGCCGTAGGTACATGGTGATGGCAAACAGGACGACCAGAAAGAAAAGGTCGACGCGAAGCAGTGTGTGCAAAAGCCCGCCAAGCGATTCTGGCGGAAACATGTGCATGTGCATCCAGACAAAAACGACAACGGCGAGGACGGCGAGCACGCCAACAATAATTCGAGACGTGCGTTCAGACCGGTCTGCGGCTGCGAGGGCTTGTTGCACAAATGCGAGTTCCGCATTGCTTTCAAAGTTGGGTTGCTGGTGTTCAGGGCTCATGCTGGTTTCCTTTCAGCGGTTAGGTATTTGCGAAGTGTTGTAACTCCGTAATTGAGGCGCGACTTGGCAGTCCCGAGCGGAATTTCCAATATCGCGGCACTCTCTTCAAGACTTAAATCGTGCTGATAACGAAGAATGAGTACCGCCCGGCTGGCGGGCGACACCCGGTCAAGGAGTGCCAGGAAAGCCTCGTCCGGCAACTCGCCAACATTCATGTCCGAAGTCGTAAACTGTTCCGGTGGCGCATCCTCCAGTGGCTGCCAGCGGTTGCCGTGCTTGAGATGCGCAAAGGCAATCCGCGAAGCGATGCGGAACGTCCACGGCCGGAAGACAGAAGGCTCGCGAAGGAAGTGGAGTTTGCGGAAAATCTGGAGAGAAGTCTCCTGGAGAATATCGTCGGCCAGTGCCGCGCCCGCGAGATTGGTAATGTACCAGCGCAATGGCCCATACGCGTCGCGAAGAAGTTGCTCCAGCGCTTCCCGGTCGCCCGATTGCGCGAGAAGGACCAGGAGCGTCTGATCAGGCGCCGCGGTCTCCTTCGCTGGAGTTTGTGTGTGCATATATGAGAGAGGCGTTTGAAGCCTCGAAAAGTTCGGTCCTGACGATAAATAATTATGAACGCGTCGGAAGGGACCACCCCTCAAATAAGCAATCGCGAATCTCGTCCTCCAGAACCAATGTCCACTTACTAGGGTTCGCTCTTATTGCGGGGTCCAGTGTGGATGACTGCTAAAGAGGCCGCCAATGAACCCCAGTTGGTACACCAGAAACGATCCAAAACAAAGGCTCACCATGCCCGATGCCGTCCCAAGATACTGTCCCAGCTTCACAAACCGATCGCCGGTGTACGCCAGCGGAACCGCAATGGCTGCGGTCATGCACATCATCCCAAGCATCGTTCCCGCTCCAAAGATGAGCAGATAGACTGTCGCCCATGCCGGGCTATGAATCGTCGAAAGCACAAGAAGCGCCACCGCCGCCGAACCGGCAAGCCCGTGAACCAGCCCGATCACCAGCGGGCGCAAAAACTGAAATAGGCCGAAGCGGCGAATCGAATTGTCCAGCCACATCTCCATGCGGGTCTTGCTTCCTTCCGCTTGAGAAAGCATCGGAACTTCTGCGCCGGTGACCGTACGCGGAGTCAGCAGGACCGTGACTTTGCGCATAACTCCCGTAAGGTTCATCGCTCCAAGTAGAATCAGCATGACTGCCACGCTGAATTCCATTGAAAGCCCCAGGCGCGGCGGAATCTCGACTCCAAAAAGAATGATCAATGCGCCGACCACGAAGATGGTAATCGTGTGGCCCAATCCCCACACAGAGCCGATGAACGCCGCATTGCGAATGCTCCGCTGCTTGGTCACGATCGTCGAGATCGCAACCACATGGTCGGCGTCGGTCGAGTGCCGCATCCCCAGAATCAGTCCGAGGCCGGTGACAAACAATGCAGGCCCAAGCCGTTCCTTCGAGAACAGGTGCGTGTTAAAGTGAACCGCCGCCAGCGCCTGGACCGCAAGAATCCCGCCAAGGATAGTCATGAACGAAGAAGACGCAACAGGGAGCCAGCGCTTTGTGATCGGGCCATCCACGTGAAGCCGTGCCATGAAGCGGCGCGCGTAAACCATCATCATTCCAAACAGAATCAAGACACTTGCAAGTCCAAGACTGAATGCGGCAATCAGAAAGAAGCCAAGTCCGATGCGGTGCAATGCGAAGGCACTCAAAAGCACGATCAACGCCGCGGGGCAGGGAATAATCCCTCCGGTGATTCCCAGGGTAAACAGCTGCGCCATACTCACGGACGACGCGGAATTTAGATTGTCGCGCGCGGCATCAGACTCGCTCGCTCCGGCATCCGTGCGCTTCCAGAACATCCAGTGGGCACTTGACGTACCAGGCATATGCGAGTGATCCGTCGCTGTGCCGGTCAGTCGCCGCAAAAGCAAATAAAAACCAAGCCCCGCGATCGTCAGCCCCGAGAGCGCGCCCAGCCACGGATACAACTGCTCCGGCACAATGTAGCGAGAGGCATACAGCGTAATGGCGCCAAGCGCGAAAACGCCCGCGGTATGCGAAACAGTCACGATGATTCCAAGTGCCAGCGCATGATACGCAGTGCCCCTCGACCCAACCAGGTATGCGGCAACGATCGTCTTTCCATGGCCGGGTTCAAGGGCGTGGAGCCCGCCCAGGCCAATCGCAATCAAAGCCGCCGTAAACAGAAACCATGCGCTGAGGCGCTGCGCCTCAATCAATTCAGTAAACCTGTTGCGCGGAGTCTGCTGCCGGTTAGGTCGCAGATCAACCCCGCTAGGCTGCGTCGAGGCGGTCAACATGCCCGTCGCTGTGGCGAGCGGCGCTGACTCATCTCTTTTTCCGCGTACGATTCGGCTATTGGACGAAATTCGGCCTTGCGCCAACGCATGCGAAGCCTTCGTTCCGAAATTGGACGCAAGCCGTTCCGCCTTGTCTGCGCGAATTGAGTCAAGTGCGGGAAGCGCGCCTGTCAGATCGGCTTCAAGTGTTTGCGGCGGGCTCGTCAGCAGATCCGTTGGATAATTGCTCAGCTCGCCGCTTCGATCAACCGACGGCACCGAACTGGTGAGGATTGAGCCCACGGATGCCAGAGCGACAATCTCCTTCCATCCCGCATGACCTGGATAATTGTTGTCCGCGAAATGAAGCGCCAAATGCGCACGTTCATCTTCAGTGAGCGTGCCCGGAATCATGGCCTCGTAAACGAAACCCATCTTCATCGTCGGCAAGCCTCCCGCGCCCGGAGGGAAAATTACGCTCTTCGAAACCAGCCGCAGAGCAACCCGATGACCATTCAACTCGAGAGCCAGTCCCTGGCCCAGTTCAACGCCGCGCTGCGCAATAAAAGTCGCTACTGCCGGCGAATCGGGGTCAAGGCCGTTGGTCGAGATGTTTGCCTGCTGCAACTCCTGGAACGTGGGAATTTCGGCGAGGTCCATGATGTACCGAATGCGTATCGAGTCATTCTCCATGCTTATTTTGGAATAATGATTGACGCTGAAATTTCCCATCGGGTGCGCATGGGCCATGCAGCACGCCAGCAGCACGACGAATAGCGAAAGCAAAAGACGCAGTCCTCTAGCGCGCATGCTCATTCGGGCCTCCCATCACTTTCGCTTGAGATTCCAATTCAGTAACTTTGTTCTGCGCCACGCTCGCGTACATCGGATGGAAATGAGGATTAATTTCGAGCGCCTGCTTCAATCTGCTTTGAGCCTGCTCCCGTTGGCCAAGCGCGGCGGCAATCATGCCCGCGTGAAAAAGCAGCATCGAGTCCTTCGTTCCAAACTTCAATGCCTTGGCGCTGGCATCGGCAGCATCCGTCAGCTTGCCATTTTTTAAGAGTGCCCAGGCCAAGGCATCCCAGGTGTAGACATCGTGCCGAACCTCAAGCTCCTTCTGTGCAAGATCAAGAGCCTCGGTCAGCTTGACGTCGTGATCAGCGTAAAACTGGGCCAGGTCGCGATTGTGCAGCACTTGATTGATGTGCCCAAGCATTCCTATGTATTCGACCAGTGCAAATTGTTTCTGCGCATTGTGCGCATCGCCCGTCTTCGCGTAGAGATCGCCGAGTTCCGCGATGAAGATCGGCATGGGCACCACGGCAATGGCCTTTTGATAAAGCACAGTCGCTTCTGCATATCGCCCCAGGCCTGCGCGGAGTTTCGCAAGGCCGGCCAAGGCCCGATAGTCTCCCGGATGCGTGTTCAGCGCCTCGAGATAGGCCGCGTTCGCTGAGAAGGCATCGCCGCCCTGCGACTCGAATTCACCCAGTTCGTAATAAAGCCACGCAAGATTTTCCTTCGGTAGTTGGGCCTCAACTCCCTCAAGCATTGAAGCGTGCATCAGCCGAATCGCTTCCGCCGTGTCGCCGGAGATGAACTTCAGGTACGCAAGTCGGCTGTCGCGCGCGTAAGCCGCCCGGGGAGAAAGCGTCATGTCTCGCGGCGTCAATCGTCCGTAAGCGTCGGCCGCCTTGTCGTACTCGCCCATATCGGCGTAGGCATCTCCGACAATCGCAAATGGAGAGACGTCGCCGGTCCCAAGCGACAGCGCTTTGTGTGCATAAGCGAGCGCATCGGTAAAGCGGTGCTCACCCATGCAAACTTCCGCCATTGTTTCGAAGGCTGTCTCGGAAGAAAAGTCTACTGAAACAAGATCGAGAGACTTGGTCAGCGATTCTTCCGCGTGCTGATAATCGCTCACATCTCCAGTTTCGCGGGCACGCTGAAAATAGGCTGCACCCAGGCCCGCGTATGCAGCGGCATCCTTTGTATTCCTGACCGCCACTGTTTGAGCGCGTTCGAGCAGACGCGCGGTCTCAGTCGGCTCAGGAGCCAAAAGAGAGCTGGGAACGGGTGCGATGACACTGGTATTTGTCGCGCTGGGATTCATCGGCAACGCCACGCCACCCTCCACTGAGACCGAGGCATTACCGCGTCCATCGCGATCCCCGCCGTGCGACACCCCACTCTCGCTGTCTGCCGCTACCGGTGCGGGATCACGCGCCATCGCCACAGACGAAAGACCTGCCGCTCGTTGCGCATCCAACGCGAATTCTGATGTCGGATTCGCCTGCGTTGCAAGAATGAAGAGCTTTCTTGCCTCTTCACTGCGGTTCAGTCTCTGCGCAATGTGTCCGGCATGATCAAAGATCTGCGCGCTTCTTATACCGACTGCAAGGGCCTTCTGAATTTGAACGTTCGCCTCCTCATACTTGGCATTGGCGTACAGTGCCCACGCGTAGGCGTCCAGCGTCCACACATCCTTGCGCTCCGCAAATTCTCCCTGCGCCACCGTCAATGCGGCCTGCGCAGTCGCGGGCTTTTCCGCATCGGCCAAAATCAGGTCGAGTTTCGACTGCTCGTTTGACGTCGCGTCTTGCCCGGCTAACGGCTCAAACTCAACCAGCGTCGCGGCCGCGGCATCCGCCTGTCCCGCCGCTCTCTGGGCTGCAGCCAGCAGATAGAGAACATGAGGATCGCGATCCGCCGCCACTGCCCGGGCCAATAGTTGCGCCGCATCCGTCGCGCGGTTCTCAGCCATCCGAACCCGCGCAAGGTTTTCGAGCGTGTACGGATAGCCGGCAAATAATTCCTCGGCCCGCGTCAATGTTTTCTCCGCAGAATCTACTTGACCTGCCTCAACCTGGATCGAAGCAATCTGGTTTGCAATCCACGCCAGTTCTTCAACCTCAATCGGCGACGTCTGCGTATACGCCTGGTTGAGAAACGCGATTGCCCCCGATGCATCGCCGAACAGCACGCGCAACTTGGCCCCGATCAGCAGCGCCGGTGTGTTGTTGGGCCGCAGGTTCATCATCCATTGCGCATTGGCCTCCGCCTCGGCGTAGTTTCCAAGCGCCAGGTCTGCCTCGGCTAAATATCCGTAGGTCATCACATCGTCTGGCGTGCTGTGGTTCAATGCCGATGCCAGATCCTTCGCCTCGACGAACCGGTGCCTGCTCAGCAGCAGGGCCACTTGCGTCTTCTGCAATTGGAAATCGGCCGGGTCCAGTTTCATCCCTTGAGCGAGCGCAGCGTCGGCGTCTTTCAAATAGCTGTGATCCGCAGTTTCGCGCTCTCTTTGCATAAAACCAATAGCAAGCTCGTTGTAAGCCTGTGCCTTGGCGGGATCGGCCGCGAGCTCTTTCTTTGCTGCTGCGATCCTCATAATCGCCGGAGTGTCGAGTTGCGTCTTCGCAGCCGTCGTTGCCGAAGAATTGGTAACCCTCGACTGGGCGCTGATTTCAAATTGGCTGAGAAGGCCGCTGAACAGCACGAGCGTTATTTGCAGAAATCTCATCATGCACCTGCAACATTGGGTGTCGGTGTAACTCCGCGCGAAGCGTGGCTCCGCGCGGAGTGTTGAGTCTCGGTTGGCAGTAATCGTCCAACCGCCTGCTGACGTTTGCTAGTTGAGCGGGCAGGGTGAAGTTCCACCCACACCGCAACCGATTGAGTCGCCGGGATCCACGTGATGGCTATTGCGTCCGCTGTACGCCCAGGCGACATAGGGGAAGGTTTCCTGCGGCGCAACATCGGGCGCGTTTACGCCATCCCCAATCGGATAGTTGTATTGCGGACCGGCCAGAACTCCCGCCACGGCGCGTGCCGCAATGTCCACAACGTCATCCGTCAGTCTGCGGCCATTGGGGAAACCGGCGCCATCGCCGGCCAAAAGACCTAGCCGCTTTCTGCTCCCCATCGGCGTTGGAGGCACACCGGTGTTGAGCCTAAGCATGTCCGCGATCGGTCCCTCGGGCGTGCCCGGCGGAGCGATCGGAGCAGCGTAGACCACAAGCGGCAGCAGGTCTGTTCGCGGCGGTGGTGGAATGGCGATTCCGTACACCGCGTTCAGTACACGAGCCAGCAAGGGATCGAGGTCGTAGGCCGCAAATTGGCTGTCATTCAACGGCTGCGACATGCTCCAGCGATCCTTGCTTCCGGTCCCGATGATCAGTTCGTTGATCAGCGGATTGCCAAGCCGTTGCACTTGCGCGTTTTGACCTTGAGTCTCAACAGGATTGGGCGATTTGCGAATCGTAATCTCCGGTCGCGAAGTCGTCGCCCATGCGCCAATCGTTCCTTTCGGATCGGTGGCCGAATGAATCGCTCCATCGCTCGTAAGCATCGTGATCGGAACCTCAATCGCGATCGTATTCACGTTGAATCCGGCCACGGAGTTCGGCGCCGTGTTCACCTGATCGTTCGCGTCCTGCGCCGGGGTCAGCACTCCGCCTCCCGCACCGGTGCGGAAATTCAGGCTGTCGAAGGCCGCTCCCAGATCGATGAAGAACGGATCTGCAACCGTACCCGCGAATACTCGGATGTCTGAGGCGTCGCGGCCTTGCAGGTTGTAGACGCCCTGCGCTGCCAACGCCGGATAATTCGGCATCGTGCGCGGACCCACATTGCTTGGAACTGCAACCAGCGGACCACCGTCCTCGTTGGTCAGAGGAATGGTCTCACTCCCCCGCGTCATTTCAACCGTGAACGTCTGTTGCAAACTGAGCCCGGCAGAACCGGGGCCGGTTAGAGACGTGATCGCAGGCGGCACAATGGGTGTGCCCGGTGCCACAGGCGGTGGAGAGTTTCCGGGTGCGTTAATCCCGGCGCCTGCGCCCACAAATCCGGTGAAGACTTTCGGTGCCCGGATAGTGGTCTGAAACCGGATCGTGAAGTACACGTTCCGTTTTGCGTTGTGGTTGTTGTCAATATTGATCTGGTACACCACCGAAGGATCGAACGGAAAGTAGTTTGGTCCGTTGCCTGGTTCCAGAAAAGGATCGACATTCATGATGAAGGTGACGCGGTCCGGATGGTCGTAGCTGACAAACGCGTAGAAGTCGGTTATGTCGGCGGCGTGGTCCAGTGCGGTGATGGGCGCTTCCCGGTGGCTCGAAGCCGAAGCGCCAGGTGGAAATGCGATCAGCAGACTCATCATGAGTCCGACTGCAGATTTCAGTTTGGACATGGGAACCCTCCAATTACACGTGATTTGGTGAGGGAACGGGAGATCCTGATCCGCGAGGGAGGGGGGACGTTGGTGCGTTCAGGAACTCAGCATTCGTTTCAATAGGTACGCGGCAGCATGTCGAGCGGATTTCATGCAGTGGAATTAAATATTCACCCCGATTCCAATCCGGTTTCCGCGCCCGCGCGTACTCACTGCAAACAGAGCGAAAGACCGGCCCGGTAGCACGATTCGGAATATCGTAATATCATGGTTCCACAAGCCCGTAAGGCGGCTTCCCCGGTCTGTAACTTGTCGTTGAGCCGCCTCGGCTCCCGGCGTTGAAAGTGCTGGAATGTTCACAAGATCCAGAATCCGGCTCCCGCACGGGGATTCATTCCAACTGATTCGAGGCCTTTGCACGCTTATCTTCGGCGTGCTCACAGGCTCTCTTGTGGCTCTTGCGCAAAGCAGTGCGGTCTTGTTTACAGGAACGGTGCTTGACCCGGCCTCGCGGCCCGTTGCGGCAGCGCACGTGGTTCTTGACGATGCATCGGGAAATCAGGCGACGGCTTCGACAAGCAGCGATGGTACATTTTCTATCCCGATTCCAGCAGCAAACTCATTCAGCATGCGCGTTGATGCGCCAGGCTTCGAACGGGTGACGCGCAACTTCAACTCCCACGACCGATTGATCAACGTCGAACTGCGTCTTGTTCGGTTAGCGGTTGCTACCGAAGAAGTTGTCGTCGCAGCCGATCTCAGTGACGTATCGCTCACATCACCCGACCCTTCTGAAAAAGTCCTGGTGCGCGAAGAATTGCTCGACGCCAATCCCGGGCGGCCGGGCGCGCCAATCTCGATTCCCGGCTTGCCCATTGAGACAGCGTCCGGCGGAATCAAAGCTCCGCAATACTTCGTCCCTGGCGTGGCAGGAGACCACGGCGAGCCCATCGCTCAATATCTCGCTGTCGGCGGATATCTGGTGACGAACAATCTATCCGCGAATGCGCACGGCAATGGTTACGCCGATCCCAATATCTATGTCTCCGGAGCGCTGGGAAGCGTCGCCACCGATGGAGGAGCCTTCAACGTTCTTGAGGGCAATCACGCTCTGAATCTTGCCGCCACCTACAGCCTCCGTCCAAAGCTGAGCCGGTTCGTTACGCTCACCGGCGACAATCGCGACGTCGACTTGAGCGCTGGGTTTGCGCCCCACAACCCCGACAAAAAAGAGTGGCTCGCCGTCGAGGCGAATTACGGCAACGGTCTAATGAAAAGCCTGGAACATCGAAAGCAAATCAAGTGGAATGGACTGCGAGTCTTCGACCCCGGTAAACACGAGATTACCCTCTTTAGTCTTGGTTACTGGGGCAAGTCGCACGAAGGGAATCTCGTTCCGGTCGGATATTCTTTGCAACTCGACGACACGATTGATCCGCGCCAAATGGATCAAACCCATTCTTCGATTCTGGCGTTCGACGACGAGTGGAAGCTGCGACAAAATGATGAAGTCGCGTTCTCTGGATTCTTTCGTACGTACAATCTGAGCCTTTATTCCAACTTTGGCGAGGGGCTTATCCGGCAGAGCGAGTTCCGCAC
>Ga0187851_10003003_pt1 | contig 14496 bp, 8 predicted proteins | sample June2016WEW_6_10_FD_132997 | JGI IMG/M metagenome (GOLD analysis project Ga0187851, IMG submission 132997) | Peatland microbial communities from SPRUCE experiment site at the Marcell Experimental Forest, Minnesota, USA - June2016WEW_6_10 | ecosystem: Environmental > Terrestrial > Soil > Wetlands...
GCGGTCGATTACTACTTCATCTATGGGCCGGAGATGGATCAGATCATCCACGGCTACCGGAATCTGACCGGCCATACGCCGATGCTGCCGAAGTGGGCTTACGGTTTTTTCCAATCCAAAGACCGGTACATGTCGCAGGACGAGATACTCGAGGTAGCGCATCGCTACCGTCAAGAGCGCATTCCACTCGATGCCATCGTGCAGGATTGGTATTGGTGGAAGACGGAAGGCGACCCCATCTTTAATGCCAACTATACGGATGTTCCCGCGGAATTGAAGACTTTGCACGATGAGCATGTGCACGCGATGATCTCTGTTTGGGCCTTGCTCGATGCGCAATCGCAGACTTTTCAGGAAGTCACGGCGAAGCACCTGGACGTACCCAATGCTCACATTTACGACCCTACGAATCCGAAGGGACGCGACGTTTTCTGGGAGGATCTGCCGGGAAAACTGTTTTTGCAAGGTTGGGATGCCTTCTGGCTGGACAGTTCGGAGCCGGAGGAATACTGGCCGCATTCCGGAGACGCGAGTCTCCGCGACAAAACTCTTGCCATCGGCAATGGCGCTCGCTTTACCAATATCTTTCCCTTCATGCACACCGCTGGAGTGCAGGAGCATTGGCGGGCGAGAACCGATCAGAAGCGAGTTTTCCTGCTGACGCGCTCGGCTTTTCTCGGCCAGCAGCGCGTAGGCGCAACCATCTGGTCCGGCGATGTGTATAGCACTTACTGGGCGCTAAGCCATCAGGTGCCAGCCGGTCTTAACTTCGCCCTCTCTGGATTTCCTTACTGGACGACCGACATCGGAGGTTACCATCAGCCCTTTGATCGCCCGCCGGATGACCCCGCCTACGAAGAACTCTATACGCGCTGGTTCGAGTTCGGTACGTTTTGTCCAATCTTCCGCACTCACGGTCACCGCGCGCATAATGAGATGTGGACCTATGCAAAAGTGGAGCCGATCCTTCTCAAGTATGACAAGCTGCGCTATCGCCTCGTGCCCTACCTATACTCTCTCGCATGGAAGGTAAGCGATCAGGACTACACCATCCAAAGGCCCCTTGTGATGGATTGGCGTGCCGACCCAAAGACTTGGAACATCGGGGATCAATTTATGTTTGGGCCTGCGCTCTTAGTGAGTCCGGTGCTTGAGCAAAATGCTACGCACCGCGAGGTTTATCTGCCGGAGTCCCCGATCTGGTACGACTTCTGGTCTGGCGCAACCTTCAAGGGATCTCAGGAGATAGACGCAGAGGCTCCGATCGACCGTATTCCTCTATTGGTGCGCGCAGGCTCTATCGTTCCCCTGGGCCCTGAGATTGAATATGCGGACGAGAAACCGGAGGGACCGATTGAGCTGCGAATTTTCCGGGGCGCCGACGGTAAGTTCGACGTGTATCAAGATGAGGGCGACAGCTACAACTACGAGAAGGGCGCGCACACACTTATTCCCCTCAAATGGTCAGAGGCCGACAAGACCCTCACGATTGGAGAGCGCCAAGGCCAATATGCGAGCATGCCCAGGCAAATCGTATTCAAGATAGTTTGGGTGTCTGCCGGCCACGGCGTGGGCGAAGCGGTCGAAGCCAGACCCGACAAGATCGTGAACTACGAAGGTAAACAGGTTTCAGTGCAAGCACCATGATCAACCTACGCCGAGAGTAGACTAGGGATACATCTTCCGTGAGCCGCCGAACCGAGCGGCGTTCCCCATTGCGAAACGTCGCTTGCCCGTGATCGTAACCGTGCTTGCGTGGGCGCCCTAAACGTTTTACAAAGCAAAATGCAGAGGGCCCCATGTCCCCCGGGGATTGTTACCCGCGATACTCCTGCAAGTCGTTGAAACCTCACCAGATGGTTGACGCTTTTCGGCTCCGCCTTAGGCTCTATGGGAAAACATTTCTTGACAATACTTTTCACTTGGCGGTAACGTCCACCCCGGCTGGACAAGTAGTCTCACAGCGCGGCTTCAACACGCGATACGAGATGAGGCGGCCGCGGTAACACCGGGAGGTACGGGCCATGGCTACGATTGCGGAACCGCTCATTACAGGTTCGCACCGAATCACCGCATTCAGCGACGCCGAGAAAGCGGCGATCCTGAGGGAACTCCGCAATATCCTTGACAGCCATCCCTTCCGGAACAGTGCGCGAGGCAAGCAATTCCTCGCCTATGTGGTTCAACATAAGCTGGAAGGCCGCGACGAATTTCTTAAAGAGCGAATGATCGGTATCGAGATATTTCGCCGCAAGGCGGACTATGCGACATCCGACGACTCGGTCGTTCGGGTGCAAGCAGGAGAGGTTCGCAGAAGGCTCGAACAATACTATTATTCTGCATCCGCTCCCTCGCCGGTTCGAATCGAACTGCCCCATGGTTCATACGCTCCAGAATTTCGTTGGGAAACGGCGCCGGCCTTGGACATCAAGACGGATGGTTCGCGCGGGAGGAATCGCAGATTCTCCTGGCAAACGTTTGCCGCGGTCGCGGCCGTACTTTTACTTCTCGCAGGCTTGGCAGAAAAATCTCCTATCCGAACGCCCAAGCAGTCCTCATTGGAGCAATTCTGGTCTCCGGTCTTCGCCACCTCCCAGCCAGTCCTAATCTGTCTGGCTAAACCGGTGTTCTACCGTCCGTCGCTCGATCTTTATCAAAGATACTCACGAACTCACCCGGGCACATTCCAAACCGAAGTGGAAAGATACGATCAGCCACTTCCATTGGATCCGAAGGAAAAGCTGGTGTGGGGAGACTTACTCCTTTATCACGAATACGGTGTGGCGGTAGGAGATGTCTACCTTGCGGCCAGACTTTCGGCCCTCTTCGATCACATTAATAAGCCGAGTCAAGTTCGCATTGGCTCAAACTACTCCTTCGAAGACCTGCGCAATTCGCCCGCGGTGATGGTCGGCGCGTTCAATAATCCGTGGACGCTACAAATGACTTCCAACCTTCGCTTTGCGTTTGTCGAACAGGACGGCAACCTTAAGATTCAGGAACAAGGATCTGCGGGGCTGGTTCGCTCCCGAGGGGTGGGGCCACACGGAGAGATTCTGGAAGACTTTGCGGTTGTCACTCGGTTGCTGGATGCGAAGACGGGCCAAGTTCTGATCGCGGCTGCCGGATTGGGCGCGGCTGGAACGCAGGCCGCCGGCGAATTCATCTCCCGGCACGATTATCTGGAAGAAGCCTTTCGGCACGCTCCGGCGGACTGGCAGAAAAAAAATCTGCAAGTCGTCCTGCAGACCACGGTCACTAACTTCGTGGCAGGGCCTCCTCGGGTTATTGCAACTTACTTTTGGTGAGACCCTCTCTAGTTTTATCAAGGCCTAGACTTGCTGAAGGTTGGGAGTTCTCTTACTGCAGGTTGTTTGTTGCCTTCCTGTAAAACATACATGCGGTTGACCGCCAGATTCCTGAAGACATCCAACTGCCCAGAAGGCCAACGAACTTCGAGAAGGTCGACGACTGTAGCCTGATCCAAACCGAAGTGTAATCGCAGGTCATTTTGCGAGTAATAACCGCTGCCGCTGCGGACTTCATCTACTTGCACCATCGGCGCTGAGGGCAAAGCAGGCTTGGCTACGACTCGCACACGAGCGCCGATGCCCGTGCGATTGGACTTTACTCCGACGGTCTTAATCTTGATCCAGTTTCGTTTCAGTTGGGAGTCGCAGCGGAGGAGTTGGGGCAAGGAATTAACGCAATTCACCACAACATCGAGATCGCCATCGTTGTCGTAATCTCCGAAGGAGCAGCCACGCGCGGCCACCGGAGCCGTAATTCCAGGTCCGCCCTTCGCAGTTACGTCTTCAAAACGGCCGTCGCGCAAATTGCGATAGAGATACTTAGGCTGGGCATACGGAGCTTCCGTCTTCGAACTGTTGACCTCCGGATAGACGTGCCCATTCGCAATCAAAATGTCCAGCCAGCCATCGTTATCCATGTCGAAGAAGCCGACGCCCCACATTAAATATCGCGTGTTGAGACCGAGGCCAGATTGATAGGTCTGGTCATCGAAACTTCCATTGCCCAAATTCTTATAGAGAGAAGCGGTATCGCCCGCAAAATTCGTTTTCACTATATCGAGATTGCCGTCGTGATTGTAGTCTCCGATCGAAACTCCCATGCCCGCTTGCGGCTTTCCATCGGGTGAGAGACCTGCACCGGCTTCGATAGCCACATCCAAAAAGGTTCCATCTTTTTGATTTCGATAGAGAGTCGATACATTGGAATCGTTGGCCACATAGATGTCAGGCCAGCCATCGTTATCCAGATCGGCTACGCACACTCCCAGGCCATACTGGCCGTCGGTGTTCCAGATTCCGGCTTTCTCTGACACATCGCTGAAAACTCCATTACCGTTGTTGCGGTAAAGAATGTTCCTTCCGCCGGGAAGGCCCGGAGGACCGCAGGCTACGAGTATGCCTTTGTAAGTACAAGGACCCGACTCCGGAAGCGGCGCCGTCTTCAAATCGAGATCGATGTAGTTCGCCACAAACAGATCGAGGTGTCCGTCGCGGTCGTAGTCAAGAAAGGCGCAGCCCGAGTTCCAGCGCGTCCGGTTTTGGGTTAACCCTGCTCTTACCGTAACGTCGGTAAAGGTACCGTCTCCATTATTATGGAATAACGAATTCTGCCCGTAGTAAGTCACGAATAAGTCGTCGTGACCGTCGTTGTCATAGTCTCCCACGCAACAAGCTTGTCCCCAACCGCGGCGGGCCAGGCCAGCCCGCTGAGTGACGTCAGTAAAAGTGCCATCGCGGTTATTTTTGAAAAGATGGCAGGTGGGACCATCGCCATGGGGAAACTCTTCAAGCCGCCAGCCGTTCACCAGAAAAATGTCGAGCCAGTCGTCTTGATCGTAATCGTAAAAGGCCACGCCGCAACCTGTAGTTTCGAGAAGATATTTATTTTTGTTCTCGGCGCCGTAAATGGTTTTCGCGTTAAGTCCGGATTCCGTCGCCACATCGACGAAGCTGACTCCAAGCGGTGTATTCATCACGGGAGAGGTCGGCCCCGGAGCCATCGGCCTGGGGCTGTTGTTGTAAGAGGGCTCGGAACCAACTTGCTGCGGCGCGCTGACAGGTTTTGCCCACGTTGGCTCCGCTAGGCTTAAAACATCGGCAAAGCTCAAGACGAGAGCGCTTCGGCTGAGAGACTTCAGAAACTCGCGGCGGTCCTTCGAATCAGCCATGAGAGACGCCTATTTTATCGCAGCCCGAGCGCGGGCCAGAGACCAGAGGTAAGAGTTCACCGAAACGGGGGTCGGGTCAACTTTCAATCGCCGAAAGTATTCCGCGCGAGGCCACGAGGCCCAGACTTGGCATGCATCCACGGAAGTGGAATTGCCGGTTGTCCCGCGGTGCATCTGTCGTTGTCTCCGCCGTCATGGGAGGAATGATGCGGGGTAAGAATTCCTTCCTGAATGGCGACCGTCGCGGCCTCGGTGCGGTCGCCCGCCTCCAGCTTCACCATGATGTGCCGCACATGGTTCCGCACGGTGAAGGGGCTGACTCCGATTACGCGCCCGATATCCTTATTAGTAAGTCCCTTGGCGACCATTTCCAGAATCTCGACTTCGCGCGGACTGAGGCGCGAGCGGGGCCGGCGTTGGGATATACGCGTCGTCACCCAGGATGGCAAGTGGCTGCCGCCGGCATGCACGGCATAAATGGCTTCGACGATCTCGCTTGTGGAGGTGTCTTTGCGGAGATACCCCTGAGCCCCGGTCTCAATCGCCGTAAGAATCTCTTCATCAGGTTCGAAGCTAGAGAGCACGATCGTCTTGGGCGGATTCGTAAGCTTCCGCATGGCCACTAGTGTCTCGATGCCGCTCATGCCGGGCATGTGCAGGTCCAGCAATAGGACCTCGACCGGGCAATGCGCCAGTGAAACCAAGGCCTCCTCGCCACTGCCTACCGACCCCGTCACCGTGAAGCCTGCTTCGCCGCGTAGCACACTGCCAAAGCCTGCGCGCACGACCACATGGTCATCCACGATGAGCACTCTGATCGGTTTTTTGGGCGTAGAGTTTCTCCACTGAGGAAACGAATTCGCAAAGTGGCCGAGTGAGGTCGAGACAGGGGGCAATGACCGTCAGCTCGCCAAGCGCTGTATCAGGGGTATGCCGAGGTCGGGAAAGTTTACAAGTATGTCACGGTAAGTTACAGGTAGCTAGCTCGGGTTCGCCTTCCGTTTTCTGTAACTTGCTAGGGTTAGGCAAAGCTAGGGACGTAGGGCCGAACAATAAACTCACCGCCAGAATTTCAGGGAGCGCAAGCTCTTGGGCGGTTCCGTTAGCCCCGCCCGATCGTGGCATTTCGAAAAATGGAAGCCGGCCACCGATCGCGGAAAAGTAACCCGCCCTTTGAGATCGAGTTCACATGCAAGTCCGACAGGGAGTGTTCCCGGAACACAAAGTAAAGTTTCTGTTTTCAAACTGAACCGCTAGCCGATCATTGCGCTCACTCGATCCACCATTTACAATTTATTTGCTTTATCAGGGCCTAGAACCATCCCCATGCCTGGTGATATGGTTGCGCTGCAGATGCTCCATGTTGCCTTCCCAGAGAGCAACGCAACGCAGTTGCAGGAAGCCGGGTGTAGATCTCGGGATTGCAGCAAGTTCCTGAACAAAAGAACAAAATGTGGCGGCGTAGCTCAGGTGGCTAGAGCGACGGTCTCATAATCCGTAGGTCGTTGGTTCGAGTCCAACCGCCGCCACCAGATTCAAGTCGCTACGCAGGGGACTTACAAGATTACCTATCATTATTGTTTTCCCTTGACATGCCTGTCTCCCGAGGCCGCTCGGATCTGTCTGATTGCCCCCAAAATTATGCTGAGCGATTCGGATCGCAAAACGATCGCCCCTCCGGGGTGACTACAGGAAACTCGTATAGACTGCATTGGTCCGAAGTTGAACGGTCACTGAATTACGATGTTCCTTCCTGCGGTTTTTTCTTGACGACCTGGCGAAAAGTGGCGTACTTATTGTTACTGATAAGCGGGGCGTGAGCGAGGCTGAATTTTCTTCCTCCTAATAAGTGCCGCGAACACCCCCGGTGGTCAATACCGACAGGAGCAAAACGACGGCAAACATTGCTCTTAGCAATCCAGCCCAGGGAGTCGAACGAGAACAAGGGTAAGCCAGAAGGTCTAGGGTGGGGGGGCAGTTGGAAGCGCTACGAAACATTGATGGCTCCCTCGGTCGAGCCACGACCGTCAGTTTTATATCGTCGCGAAGGGAATGCTCTGTGAACCTCTTTTGTGGTTTTAGGTCGCCTGCTGTCTTAGATCGCCGGTAAACCAGGAGGCGTCCGGAGTTGAAGAGGCTCTTGATCGTTTCTTTTCTCGCTGTGGCTAGTACCGCATCCGCCCAGCTTCCGCTTGGTCAAGTTTCAAACGTTAGCTCGATCAGCTGCGGTTCGGGCTTTGCCGCCGGCGCCAAGTGCTATTCCGCAACGGTTTCATGCCCCAACATGCCTGACGTTGGCGCCATTTGGGGCGAAAGCGGCCCGGGGACCGCCGGCACCATCGTTTTCGTAGACGGCAGCGGCGATACCAGGACCGCCGGAGAGGAGAACTTCTCATCGTCCTACATCAAGGCCGGATTCAACTTCGTACAGGTCATATTCAACCAGGACTGGGAAGGCGGAAGCGTCCTGACCGGCGCCTGCCGCCCCGCGACCATGCTGAGTTATTTTCGTTCGCAGAGCACGGGAGCGTACTGCGCTCACGGCAGCTCCGCCGGTTCTGCGGCCGTGGCATACGCCATGTCCTGGTATGGGGTTGACTTCGATAACGTAGAACTGACGGTCGGCCCGGTGTTTTCCGATATTAAGCAAGGATGCCAGGTTCCGTATGCGGCGCCGGTGACTGTCACCCCAACCAATGGCGTTCCTTTCGTCGACAACCCCTGGTACAACCTCGAAGCCAGTAACGTTAGCACTTGGACCAACACGCAGTGCCTGCCCGCGGGAGGCTCGACCCCGTCAGATCTGGCGAGTGAAGCCGCCCAGAGCATCGTGCAACCGGGGGCAACGCTAAGTTTTCCCCGGACCAGTATGTCCGCGTGGGTGTGCAACAACGGTTTGAACCCCTCGGCAGCGCAGTCTTATCTGTTTCTACAGCAGGTGGCAACGCCGTGGGCTTTGACCTCGCTCACGGGCTGTACGGGGCCGGAGGGGACGGACACTTCGGTGACTCCGCAAGGCGTAAACGCGGTTACCGCGACGGTGGCGGATATGGTGGCGCAATGCAAGTCCAACCGTTCTGCTCCGGTAATAAGCTGGCCTGCGCCCGCTCCGATACCCTATGGAACAGCGCTCAGCGGCACGCAACTGAATGCCACCGCCAACGTGCCCGGCAGCTTCGCCTACTCGCCGCCGGCGGGCACTGTTCTCACCACCGGAAGCCAGACTCTGTCGGTTTTGTTCACTCCGAACGACGGCAGCGATTACACCGCAGCCAAGGCCACGGTCGCGCTGCAGGTGAATGCCACACCGACCGCGGTGGTGTGGCCCAATCCAGCGGCAATCACATACGGCACGACATTGGGCTCCGCTCAACTGGACGCAACCGCCACTCCGGTGAGCGCGGGAGCTTTTGTGTATTCGCCTCCGGCCGGAACTCTGTTGGGCGCCGGAAGCCAGGCTCTATCGGTAAGCTTTACTCCGGCGGACAGCACCGACTATAAGTCGTCAAGCGGCGGCACCACGCTGCAGGTGAATCCATTGGGACTGACGGTAGCTGCCGGCAGTGCGTACGGCACCTACGGCCAGCCGCTGCCTCCGTTAACCTACACCATCAGCGGCTTCGTAAATGGAGATACGCAAAGCTCGGCCACCAGCGGCATGCCCAGCGAGGGAACGGCGGCGTCCTCTACCTCCGCGCCTGGCGCGTATCCAGTGGTCATCTCACAAGGCTCGCTGGCGGCGGCGAATTACGGCTTCTCTTCGTTCGTGCCTGGAGTCCTGACCTTGCAACAGGCAGCGAGCGCGGCCGCGATTACGTCGCAGCAGAGCAATCTCGCTCCGAATCAGACGACCACACTTACGGCCACGGTATCGGTGACCGGGAGCGGCACCGCGCCCACGCAGACCGTGAATTTCATGTCCGGTGCCATTCTGTTGGGCACGGCTACGGTTTCCGCCATCGACGCAACGGATTCGAGCGCAACGGTCACTCTCAGCGGATCACAGCTCGCCCCGGGCGCGAACAGCATCACGGCAATTTATTCCGGGGACGTGAACTATGGTGGCTCAACCTCGACGGCGATCGTCGTGACGTTGCTGAATTCGGCGGGAAGTTTCGGATCCGTGAATGTGGGCACGGCAGCGCCCGTCCAAGCCCTGAGCTATAGCTTTGCCGCGGACACGACTTTGTCGGCGGTCAACATACTCACGGCGGGCGCGGCAAATCTGGATTACACCGACGGCGGCGGCAGCACTTGCATCGCCGGAGGGACGTACACCGCCGGCCAGAGCTGCGTGGTGAATGTGGGTTTCACGCCCTCGGCGCCGGGACTCCGCTCCGGCGGCGTGATGCTCTTTGCGCAGGGCAGCAGCCTGCCGCTTACCACCTGGTACTTAAACGGAGTGGGACAATCCAGCGCGGTGACTTTCGATCCCGGCGCGCAGTCCACGATTGCCGCTCTGGCGAATAACGGGCAGGCCGCCGGCGCGGCGATCGATGGTACTGGAAACGTGTATGTGCTGGATTATGCCAATAGCCAAGTGATCGAACTGGCGGCGGCCAGCTTTGCACCGAACACGCTGATCGCCTCCGGCCTGAACAATCCGACCGCCATCGCGTTGGATGGAGCGGGAGATCTGTACATCTCCGACACCGGGAACGCTCGCGTGGTCATGGTCCCCGACGAACAAGGGACTTTAAACCCTGCGGATATGTCAGCTCTTAAAATCACCGGACTGGCTTCCCCCGGTGCGCTGGCGACGGATGGCAGTGGAGACCTTTACATAGCCGACGTCGGCGCCGGCGATGTGCTTGAACTCCCTGCAGGCGGCGGAGCGCCGACGATCATGCTCTCCGGCCGGACTGGTCCCCAGGGGCTCGCAATCGATTCGGCAGGAAATTTTTATGTCGCGGGCAACAACCAGGTAGTCGAGTTTCCGGCGGGAGGGCGAACACCGGTCCCGATGGGCAGCGGCTTCAACAATCCGAGCGGAGTGGCGGTCGACGCTTCCGGAGCGGTTTACGTCGCCGATTCGGGCAACGCACGGATCGTGCGCCTGGCTGGCGGAGGCGCGGTGCAGTCGAGCCTGGCCATCGCCGGCCTGAGTAATCCGCAGGGCATTGCCCTGGATGCAGCGGGAAACTTATACGTGTCGGACACCAACGCCGTTTACCAATTGAATCGGACGCAGAGCGCGCCGCTCATTTTCGGCAACACCAGCGTGGGATCGACAAGTGCAGCCCAGACAGTTACGGTTTCCGACGCCGGTAATCAACCGTTGACGATTTCGAATCTCGCGCTGGCCACAAACTTCGCTCAGGTTGCTTCCGGCGACACGGATTGCGCCTCGCATAGCCAGGTGGCATCCGCAGGCCAGTGCCAGGTTGCGGTTGTGTTCGCCCCGGGCAGCGCCGGCGTTTTGCCCGGTACGCTCACTCTCAACGATAACTCGCTGAACAATCCTGCCAGCGTGCATACAGTTCGGCTCTCGGGAAGCGGCCTGCTCTCGACCCAAACTATAACCTTCCCACTCATACTGCCGCAGGTCTACGGCGGAGCGCCGGTTGCATTGAACGCGACCGCCAGCTCGGGCCTGCCAGTGACTTACAACGTAATCGCCGGTTCGGCGACGGTCAGCGGAAATCTGCTGACGATCACGGGCGCCGGACCGCTCACCATTCAGGCAACCCAGGGCGGGAATGGCGGATACGCCGCGGCTACTCCAATCGCGCAAACCGTCTCGGTGAGCCCGGCTGCAACCACCGTCACCTGGCCGGCACCGTCCCCCATCGCCTATGGCACGGCGTTGAGCGCGACCCAACTGAACGCCACCGCGAATGTGCCTGGCAGCTTTGTCTACTCGCCCGGGTTTGGGGCACTGTTGAGTGCGGGAAACCAGGCGCTCTCGGTCAGCTTCACTCCGAACGACAGCGCCGACTATAATTCCTCTACGGGCAGCGTGACCCTCGTTGTGAATCCGGCCGCAACTCACATCACATGGGCGCCCCCGGCCGCGATCCCCTACGGCACCCCGCTCAGCGGATTGCAGTTGAATGCGACGGCGAACGTACCCGGCAGCTTTGCCTACTCGCCTCCGGCGGGGACGGTGCTGAACGCCGGCAGCCAGACTCTGGCGGTGAGTTTCACTCCGGCTGATGGCACCGACTATCTGGCATCCACCGCCGGGGTTTCACTGCAGATCACTCCGGCGACGCAAGTCATCACATTCACCCAGAGCGCCCCGGCCTCGGCAGCCTACAACAGCAGCTTCACGGTTGCGGCCACCGCCAGTTCAGGGTTGCCGGTCTCTTACGGCAGCTCTGGAGTTTGCAACCATGCGGGCGTGACCTTCACCATGACCAGCGGCACCGGAACCTGTACGGTCACGGCAACGCAGATTGGCAATGGCAATTATCTGGCGGCAGCGGCGGTGAAGCAATCCACGACCGCGACCGAAGCTGCGCCCACGGTCACCTTCACCGGCGCTCCCTCCAGCGCCGTATACCAGTCTAGTTTCGCCGTGGTTGCGACCACGAATTCGGGCGCCACACCCACGATTAAGGCCAGCGGGGCCTGCTCCGTCGCCGGCACCACCGTCAGCATGAGCAGTGGCACCGGGACCTGTATGCTTACCGCCAGATGGGCTGCGACAACGAACTATCTCTCGGTCACGGCCACGCAAACCACCACGGCGAAGAAATTAGTGCCAACGATCACCTGGGCGATGCCCGCGCCAATCTCCTACGGGGCAGCGCTGACTGCGACTCAACTGAACGCGACCGCCAACGCCGCCGGAACATTCGTCTATAGCCCATCCACCGGCGCCGTGCTCGCCGTTGGCAGCCGGACTCTCTCCGCGACCTTAACGCCCACTCTGACCCAGGACTACACCACCCCGACCGTCACAGTAACTCTCACCGTAAATAAGACCGGCAGCACCACGACAATCACCAGCTACAGTCCTAATCCATCCACGGTGGGACAGCCGGTGGCGTTTCAATTCAGCGTGGCGCCTGCCTCCGGTTACGGCATTCCGACCGGACGGGTCACACTGAACGCGAGTACGGGCGGAAGTTGTGCCGCAAACCTGGCCGCAGGCGCCGGAGTCTGCTCAGTCACTTTCAAGTCCGCGGGTCCGAGAACCATCACCGCGACTTACTCGGGCGATAACAACGACAACGCCAGCGTCTCGGCTGCAGTTTCCGAAACCGTGAACTAGAAGCTCGAGCTGTAATCTGCGCCAACCGTAAGTCAGGATCCCAAGAGCTATTTAACCGCTCGAAGACATTTTGCCCAGTTGCTCCGCGGTTTCGCGGGTCTTGCGCGTAAAATTGTGCTATAGCTTTTAACTCACTGCGAAAGAGCGCCAAACTTTGAGTTGCAAGTTGCAACCTCAAACAAAAGCCGTCGTGGGCGAAACCAGTCACAAATAATGCAAAGAAATCGCGTACTCCTAGCTTTTGCAACCGCGTTGGGGTTGGGCCTGATCTCTGCTCCACGAAGCTCGGCACAACAATCGTTTCCTCCCCTCAAAACCCGCAACGTCGTCCTGATCGTGAGCGACGGGCTGCGCTGGCAGGAAATCTTCTCCGGCGCCGACCCCACTTTGCTCAACGAAAAAGATGGCGGCATCTGGGACGACGTCAATCGCCTGCGCCGCGATTACTGGCGCGACGATGTCGCGGAACGCCGCCGCGCTCTTTTTCCGTTTCTCTGGGGAGTCGTCGCCCAGCAGGGGCAAATCTTCGGCAACCAGACCAAGGGCAGCGTAGCCCACGTCACCAACGGCCTCGCGTTTTCCTACCCCGGCTACAACGAGATGCTCAGCGGGCATCCCGACCCGCGCATCGACAGCAACGAATTCGGTATCAATCCCAATCTCACCGTCTTCGAGTGGCTGAATCGCCTGCCGGAGTTTCAGGGCAAAGTTGCGGTCCATGGTACGTGGAATGTCTTCGCCGACATCTTCAACGAGAAACGCAGCCAGCTCGTAATGCAGGCCGGTTGGGATCTTCCGGAGAAAGGGCAGCTCACTCCCACCCAGGAATTGTTGAACCGCCTGTATCGCACGACTACACGCCTCGACGACGACGATGTCTACGATTCTTTCCTGCAGATTCCGCTGCTCGAGTATGTCCAGAAAAGTCACCCGCGCGTCCTATTCGTGGGCTACGGAGAAACCGATAACTGGGCCCACTCCGGCCGTTATGACCTCGTGCTCGAGAGCGCGCATCAATTCGATCGCTTCACGGAAGAACTCTGGAACACCATGCAGTCGATACCGGAGTACCGCGGCCAGACCACTTTCATCATCACCACCGACCACGGGCGCGGCAGCGGTCCGGCGGAATGGAAGGAGCACGGCGTAGATCAGAAGGGCTCGGAAAATATCTGGATCGCGGTCCTTGGCCCCGATACTCCGGCGCTGGGTGAACGCACCAACATCTCACCGGTGACGCAGGCGCAGATTGCCGCGACCGTAGCGGCGTTTCTAGGCCAAGACTTTGCTAAGGACGTGTCTGCCGCAGCGCCACGGCTGCCGGATGTTTTTCCTCCCGTGCAACCGCTCTCCGCAGCCACCGGCAGCGCGTCTCGCGCGGAAGCGTTCCAGTCGGTTCGGGAAGGGCAGGACGTTCAGACGTGCCGTTAAGCCTTTCAAAATTTCAAAATGAGGCCTGCGCTTTAGGTCAGCTTCCGCCCGCGGCGCGAGTCGGTCCGCGCCCGCCTTGGAGATGAAAACATCAGCCGGAAGTTTAAACCGGCTGCTGAGTTTTCGCACTTGTCCTGGGGTGAGATTCCGTTTCCCTGTGGGGAACATCGAAACATCGCTCTCCGAATCAAACTGGGGGAATCAGGTCGCATTGAGTCAGATTCTGCCGCTCATTCAGAAAGCGCACAACCGAACCTGGATCGGCCGCCGGGATAGGGTAATGCTCCTGCTCGTAACGTTCCACGAGCAAAGTCAGGAGTTCAATTGCCTCCACGTCGCGAGAGGGATTCTCCAACGCCGTTAGTTGGAACAGAGCGTCCTTATAACTCGATGATTCCAAAGACCGGTAGGGGGGCGGGGGCGGGGGGCGGGTTATCGAACAGTAACGGTTAACCAGAGCGCCAACGAGCAAACGAAAAAGTACACCGTGGAAAGCCCGCTTTTCCGCATCGGCTTCCGGCAACCTGCGGTATTGTTGCAAAGGACGACGGAAGCGCATGCGGTCCGGTGATCGTCCCGGTCTTCAAAACCGGCGGGCGGCGGGTCACCCGTCACCGGTGGGTTCGACTCCCACTCGCTTCCGCCA
>Ga0187851_10003004_pt1 | contig 14494 bp, 11 predicted proteins | sample June2016WEW_6_10_FD_132997 | JGI IMG/M metagenome (GOLD analysis project Ga0187851, IMG submission 132997) | Peatland microbial communities from SPRUCE experiment site at the Marcell Experimental Forest, Minnesota, USA - June2016WEW_6_10 | ecosystem: Environmental > Terrestrial > Soil >...
ACCCTCGGCGCGCACCTCGCAGGCCAGGCGCGGCCGCGTTCCCAACGATCTCGGTAAAAATTCAATTCCGTCCTAGACTAACCGTTCTTTCTGATTGCACGTTGTAGATCGGGCCTTCAGCCCTTGGTGATATTGTTGCGGCCTCTACCTAGGGCTACGCCCTAGGCTGGTATAGATCGCGCCTTTGGCGCTTGTTCGATCAAAATTGATTTTGATTGAGTCTCTTTTCGGCACGGCTAAAGCCGTGCCCTTCCGATTTGTTTCCTTCCGAATTATGGCTGATTATCTCCCCGCTTCGATGAATGTGACCTTGTTGATCTCTTTCAGTGTGGTGATGCCGAGGCGGACGCGCTGGATGGCGGAGTCGCGCAGGAAGTTCATGCCCTTCTCGCGCGCCTTCTTGCGTATCTCGCTGCCGGGGCGCTTGGCGAGGAGCATCTCGCGGATCTCGTCGTCCAGCTCCAGCAGCTCGTGGATGGCGGAGCGGCCACGGAAGCCGGTGCCCGCGCACTCCATGCATCCAGGGCCCTCGCGGAAGTTGAAGCCGCGCCACTCCTCGGGTTCGAGGCCGCTGGCGATCAACTCTGCATCGGTGTAGTGCACGTCGCGCACGCAGAACTCGCAGACGGTGCGGACGAGGCGCTGGGCGAGGATGCAGTTGAGCGCGGAGACGAAGTTGTACGGCTCGACGCCCATGTTGAGGAAGCGGCCGAGCACGTCGACAACATTGTTGGCGTGGACGGTGGTGAAGACGAGATGGCCGGTGAGCGCGGAGTTGATGGCGATCTGCGCAGTTTCGGCGTCGCGGATCTCACCGACCAGTATCTTGTCGGGGTCATGGCGCAGGATGGAGCGCAGGCCGCGGGCGAAGGTGAGGCCCTTTTTCTCGTTGACGGGAATCTGCGTGATGCCGCGAATCTGGTACTCGACCGGGTCCTCGATGGTGATGATCTTGTCCTCTTCGGATTTGATCTCGTTGAGCGCGGCGTAGAGCGTGGTGGTTTTGCCGGAGCCGGTGGGCCCGGTGACCAGCACCATTCCGTAAGGCTCCTTGATGTAGCGGCGGAAGCGCTCCAGATCGTCAGGCATAAAGCCCACCACATCAAGCGAGAGCTTCTTGAATTTCTCCGACATCGACTCCTTGTCGAGCACGCGGAGCACGGCGTTTTCGCCATGCACGGTGGGCATGATGGAGACGCGGAAGTCGATGAGGCGGCCCTTGTAGCGCACGCGGAAGCGGCCGTCCTGGGGCACGCGGCGCTCGGCGATGTCCAGCTCGCTCATGACCTTGATGCGCGAGAGGATGGTCTGGTGGTGCTCGCGCGCGATGGGCGCCATGGCCTGCTGCAGCACGCCGTCGATGCGGTACTTCACCATCATGCAGTCGTCGCAGGTCTCGAGGTGAATGTCGGAGGCGCGACGCTCCAGCGCGGTGAAGATGGTGGTGTCGACCAGGCGGATGATGGGCGAGATGTCGTCCTCGCCGGTGAGCCGCTCGATGGAGATGTTTTCGTCGGAGTTTTCGTCGCCGGAGAGGACGTCGAAGGCGAGACCCTCGCTGGCCTCGTCGAGGACGCGCTGCGACTGCTCGGTCTTTTTGAGCAGGTCGGTGATCTGCGACATGGTGGCGACACGGGTGACCAGGCGCTGGCCAAGCAGGCCGGAGATCTCGTCCAGCATCATCAGCTTCGACGGGTCGCTGACCGCGATGGCGAGGCGGCCCTCCAACTGTTCCAGTGGGACGAAGTTGTAGCGGAACATCATGTCGACGGGAACGCTCTTGAAGAGCTCATGCTGAATCTTGAAGTTTTTGAGGTCGACGAACTCGGCGTGGTAGCGCATGGCCAGGGCCTGGGCGCGCTCCACCTCGGTCATCGACATCTCGCTTACGCTGAGCGGCACTGCAACCGGAGTAGCCATATATCTGTAAGACTCCCCTCAACGCAACTCGTTAGAATGAAACGGTAAAAACTTTCCGGGCTGGATCTGGCCAATCCTTGCTTTAAAACCGTTATTTGAGGCGCGCGCCAAGTTCCACGTCCTCCAGGAAGCCGGCGAGGACGGGAGCGCCGGCGGGACCAATGCTGGCGGCGACGACCATCCCCTGCGACTCCAGGCCGCGCATCTTGCGCGGGGCGAGATTGGCCACGATGACAACCTTGCGTCCGATGAGGGCCTCGGGCTGGTAGTACTCGGCGATGCCGGCGAGGATCTGACGGCGAGGGTAGTTTGGGCCGAGATCGACTTCGAGACGGAGGAGCTTGTCGGCTTTGGGAATGCGCTCGGCGACGACGATCTGGGCGACGCGCAGATCGACCTTGGCGAAGTCGTCGATGGTAATTTGCGGCGAGTTGTTGGTTGCTGGTTGTTGGTTGTTGGTTGGGGCGGTTGCGGGGGCTTCGGTGGTCGCCGCTGGCGGACTACTTAACACCGATGCCACCGATGCTACCGATTTTTCTGTCGGGAGTGCAGGGGTGGGTTCTGGCGCGGGTGTGGTGGGGGATTCCATGTCGGTCATAATCTGGGCGAGTCCTTTGTCTGCTCGGGGAAAGATTTGGCTAAAAGGCCCGATCTTAGTGTTAGGTTCCAATGCGGACCATTCAGAAATATTCAATTTGCCATTAGCACTTGCTTGGAGGATGTCACCGAGGCCAAGTTGTTTCCATACTCTTGCGGTACTTGTCGGCAGTATCGGATACAACAGGGCAGTCACAATGCGGATCATCTCAGTTGAATAGTAGAGCGCAAATGTACGATTCTCGGTGGTTTTCTCTATTGTCTCGCGCTCCTTCCAGGGAGCTAAGCTTGAGATTGTCTCATCGACGACAGAGACAAATACCTCGATTCCCTGTAGGTAGCGGTCGAATCTGTACTCATCAAGATCTCGATATAGTGGGGCGAGAAAGTCATCTTTGAATCCAAATTTTGCCTGAAGACTCCCAAGAAAGGAGACCTTTTCTCTCGCTTCATAGCTAATCTCTGGGACAACACCATCAAAATATTTCACAATCATCGCGAGCGTTCGGCTGACAAGATTCCCGTAACCGTTGGTCAGTGCGGAGTTGTATCGCTCCATCAGTGCGTCGAAGCTAAACGTCCCATCCTGGCCAAATGGAATCTCGCGCAGGAGGAAGTAACGGAGCACATCGGCGGCAAACAAATCCCGCTCAGCCTTCGTCGAGTCGGGGAACTGCTTGGCATAGACCTGCTCGCCAAACGCGTCGAGGATGGTCTCGGTGCGGACGACGTTGCCGCGCGACTTGGACATCTTCGAGTCTTCGAAGAGCAGCCAGCCGTTGGCGACGATGGACTTCGGCAGGGGCAGCCCGGCGGCCAGCAGGATGGCGGGCCAGTAGACGCAATGGAATCGTGTGATCTCCTTGCCGACCAGATGCAGGTCGGCGGGCCAGAAGCGCGCAAACTTGGCCTGCTCTGCGGGCGAGTCGGAGCCGTAGCCGATGGCGGTGATGTAGTTTGCCAGCGCGTCGAGCCAGACGTAGACGACGTGCTTGTCGTTGCCGGGAACCTTGATGCCCCAGTCGAATGTAGTTCGCGAGATGGAGAGATCCTTCAGTCCGCCGCGCAGGAAGCTGAGGACTTCGTTGCGGGCGGTCTCGGGCTGGATGTGGAGGGCGCCGCTCTCGATGAGGTCGATGAGGGGGAGCTGGTAGTCGGAGAGGCGGAAGAAGTAGTTTTCTTCGGTGACGGTTTCGAGCGGGCGGCCGCAGTCTGGGCAGGGTGTTCCGGCGGGGAGATCGACGAAGGCCTCGTCGGAGACGCAGTATGCACCGGTGTAGGAGCTGAGGTAGATGGCTCCGCGGGCTTCGAGCGTGCGCCAGAGCTGCTGCACGCCGCGATGGTGGCGGGGTTCAGTCGTGCGGATGTAGTCGTCGTTGGTGATGCCCATGCGCTTCCAGAGGTTCTGGAAGCTGGCGGAGACTTCATCGGCGAACTGCTGCGGGGGGATTCCGGCGGCCTCGGCGGAGCGCTGCACCTTCTGGCCGTGCTCGTCGGTTCCGGTGAGGAAGAAGGTGTCGTCGCCCAGCAGACGGTGGCGTCGCGCGATGACATCGGCGGCGATGGTGGTGTAGGCGTGGCCGATGTGGGGACGGGCGTTGACGTAGTAGATCGGCGTGGTGAGGTAGAACTTATTGGGATTTTCTGGCATTGGCTTGATAGGCCAGTTTATCAGGTGGCGGAGCAGGAGCGGACACCTTTGGCGCAGCAGGAACCTACATCTCAAAGGCGGGATGTCCACCCCAGCGAGCAAAGCTCGCTCGCCGCGGACCCCGGGTGCGGGGCGCACGGCTGCCGGAGAAGCAGATTCCTCCGCTACGCTACGGAATGACAAACAAAGGAGGCAACTGCGAACCGTTTGGGGTCAGATGGCTTGCGGCAGGGCGGGCCCCTTCGATCGGGCCCCCAGCTTGGGTACCAGAACCTGGAAGATGGCGAGCGAGATGAGGTAGAGGGCGGCTGCCATGGAGAAGACGAGCAACGAGTGCAGCGAGAGGTTGTGCTTGACGATCCATGTGAAGGCGGCGCCGCCGAGTGCGCCCGCGGCCCCTCCGACGCCGACCACGGTGGAGACAGCGGTGGATGGGAACAGGTCGCCCGGCGTTGACAGGAGGTTGGCGCTCCAACCCTGGTGGGCCGAGGCAGCGAGCGCGATCAGCAACGTCGCGGGCCATGCGTTATGCGGGAAGAGAATGCCGAAATGCGGCACGAAGACAACCGGGACGACCAGCAGGGCGCACAGCAGCATGGTGATCTTGCGTCCGAAGTTGACCGTGTGCCCGCGGTTGATGAGGAAGCCGGAGAGCCATCCCCCAGCGACGGAACCGATGCTCGATATGCCATAGACGGCGGCCAGATACCAGTAGGCGTCGATGAGCTTGAGGCCGTAGTTGCGATTGAGAAACTCGGGCAGATAGAAGAGATAGAACCACCAGACGCCGTCGGTAAGCGTCTTGCCGATGGAGAAGGCATAGAGGCCGGGGCGGCGCAGCAGAACGGAGTAGGGAAGGGTGTTGCTGCCGCTGACGTGGTTTGCAAAGTCGGCTTCGAGGTTGGCCTGGGTCTGGGCGGAGCCGCGGCGCAGACGGTTGTAGGGGAAGAACAGCCAGACGATGAGCCAGATCAAGCCCATGGAGCCGCTGGTAATAAAAGCCGCCCCCCATCCCCACCTGGACGCACTCCATGCCCACTTGACTGTGACGAAGGCAACCAGCGCGGGCGCGATGATGGAGCTGACGTTGGAGCCCGAGTTGAAGATGCCGACGGCCTTGGCCCGTTCTTCGGTGGGGAACCACTCGCTGGTGGCCTTGATGGCGGCGGGGAAGTTACCGCTTTCGCCGATGCCCAGAAAGACGCGGGCGATGCAGAATCCAAGCACGCTGGTGACGAAGGAGTGGCTCAGGGAGGCGAGCGCCCAGATGCCGATGGCCAGCGCGTAGCCGATCTTGGTGCCGAGCTTGTCGATCATCCGGCCGGCAAAGAGGAAGCCCGCGCCGTAGGCGATCTGGAAGCAGATGATGATGTTGCCAAAGTTGTTGTCAAAGACCGGCTGATGCAAGTTGTCTGCGGCGAAGTTCCATCCCATGAAGGGAAGATTGTGCAGCAGCGGCTCGATGAGCGAGAAGATCTGGCGGTCCATGTAGTTGACGGTCGTCGCGGCAAAAAGAAGGGCGCAGACAAACCAACGGACGTTGGTGTTCTGCGGCGCGGAGGCAGAGACGCTCTCCTCGGCATAGCTGGCGGTTTTCGTCAACATTTGGGTAGAAGCTCCAGCAGCCGTTCGTGAAGACAACGCGTAGACCGCCTGTAGTTGGGAGATTTAGAAATCGGGTATTGCAAGTTTGAGTGCAATCGCTCGGTGGGTTGTGCTGCGAAGCGCGCTGCCACCGGCCAAGAACACCACAGCAATGATATTCGTCTTTCGCCGATCTGACAATTCCGCATTTGTGGTGGAGGACGCGAATGAGAGAGGAACAGCGACGGAATCTGTGGATAAATAGCTGTGTTTGAGTGGGCTGCAATTAAAAACGGCGTATATGGAGGTTTGTTTGAGTACTTTTGCAGTACCAAAGTTACGCGGAGATTTGTGCGCCGGCTGTGGACAGGGAGGGTGTAGAGAGGCGCTTGAGGGGGAGCTGCCGGTCAGAGGCGAAGCGGACGGCAGGCAATTTGGAAGCGACAGATGGAATTGGCAATTTGGGCCGATAAGAGAGTTCTAAGGGGTTCCGTTGTTCCTCTTATCGATTCTGCTGAAGGACGGTTGCCCATGAATGTGTTGATTGTTGAGGACGATGCCGCACTGGGACATTTTCTAGACCAGGGGCTGAAGCTGGACGGCCACGATGTTTCGGTGGTGACGGATGGCGAGGCGGCGCTTGAGAGTGCGGCAAAGCTGCGTCCGGAGCTGATGATTCTGGACCTGGGCCTGCCGCGGATGGACGGGATTGAAGTGCTGGCAGAGATGCAGGAGCACTACCGTTCCACCTCCGTGCTGGTGCTGACGGGGCGGGCCGAGATGGAGGAGCGGGTGAAGTGTCTACGACTGGGGGCCGACGACGTTGTGATGAAGCCGTTTTCCTTCCATGAGCTTCGCGCGCGCTTGCAGGCGCTCAACCGGCGGCGCAGCCAGTTCGAGGACCCGATGCTGCGCTTTGGCGATCTGGAGATGGACCGAGCCCGGCGCAGGGTGACGCAGGCGGGCCGCGAGGTGGAGCTGACGGCGACCGAGTTTTCCCTGCTGGAATCGCTGATGCGGCGGCGCGGCGAGCGCGTATGCAGCCGCGCAGAGCTGCTGCGGGAGGTGTGGCGGATGCCGCTTGGGGCCGGAGCAACCGCCGCCAGGACCAGCCGCATGGACACCAACATCGTGGAGGTCTATATCAATTATCTGCGCAAGAAGCTGGGCAGAAATCCAGGTGCGTCGCGGGGGGCCTCCGGCGGTCGCCACTCGGTGATCCGCACGGTGCGTGGCGAGGGCTATCTTCTGGACGCGCCGGCGGACCGCAATCTCAAGGCTGGTGTGGGCAACCCGCCGCCGGAGCTGTCGGCGATCTTTGCCATGGGAGGGTGTGCGGCCGATGCCTGAGGCGGAGATATTGGGAAGCAGAAGCAATCGCAGGAAGTTCAAGCAGATCAACGCGGCGCTGCATGAGATGTGCCAGCCGTTGACGACCTTGCAGTGCACTCTGGAGATGGCGGCCCTTAACGACACTCTGGAGGAATATCGCGAGGCCATGGAGACTGGGTTGACGGAGTGCCGGCGGATGGTGGAGTCGGTGGAGTCGATGCGCGAGGTCCTGCATGAGGCGAAGCGGGGGGCCGAGGGCGAGGAGAGTGGAGAGAGGGGAGTGGAGGATTGACATCCACAGCGACAGGCCATTGTCCGGAGATTGTATGCGTCAGCCGCCAGCGCACTCGGAGAGGGGAATGTGGTTCGCATTGCAGAAGGCATCCTGCGAGGCCTTCTGTGAGGCGAGAGAGTCTTCGTACAAGTGGTGGATAAGAAAATATCCGCCGACACCAAAGCCTACTCCAGCGCCGATGAAGATGAGTGCATACCGTCGATAGTGCAGATTGGGGACGGTTGTTAGATCGGCTGTTTCAACAGGAGAAAGAGACTGGCCAGCGACGACCTTGATACGGCTAATGAGGTTGGTCTCGGAGATGGACAGCCAGCGGGCCAGGGTCTTCTTGCTGCCGGCCAAAGTTACCGGAGAGGTGATGGTCCACAGCGTGACCATGGATTTGCTGTCGAGGATGGTGAGCTGGAAGGTCGGATTGTTGATTGTGGCGTTGGCGCCGTGGCCTTCGTAGTAAGTAGTGACTGAAGAGACGTCGCGCAACTGGAAGATCAGATCGGCTTGATCGGGGGAGCTGACGAGCTGGTAATGGCCCCAGGTTTGCAGCGCCTTGTAGATGTCGTTGTAGACCTGGGTTGAATCGACGGGAAAGTCGGCGTCGGAACCAAGGTTGGAGAGGAAGATGGTGTGGGAGGAGGCGATCTGTGCAGGCACGGGAGCGTTGGTGGCCGGGGCCGGTGCGCTGGATTCCGTCGCCGTCTGCGGCAGGGCGTCGAAGGCAAAGCAGTTGAACGAGAGAGCCATACAGAGAAAGGCGGCGATGCTGCGGACGGAGCTCTTCATGGGACGTGGCCTCTGGTCTGGCAGCCGTGACTGCAACGACCAATTGATTAGTGGAACAAAAAATGAGCACGAAAGTTGCGATCACGAAAAATTTTATCTTGTTTTAGTTGCGGGGAAGGAAATGAGTATGTCGGTTTAGTCGCTTTACAAGCAGACGGGTCAATTGAGCGAGGCCATGTGATGGCAGGAGAGAGACAATGAAGTCGCGGCTGTTGGATGCGGTGCGGGATGCGGCGCCAGACGCGATGAAGACCGCGCATGCAGAGCAGGAGACTGCGGCCAGAGAGATGGACGCGGACGCTGGGCTGGATGCGGGCGAACGGACGGCAGAGGCGCGGACCGTGGTGGTGGTGAGCGCGGACGTTGAGTTTCGGTTGCAACTGTGCGAGCGGCTGGCGTCCCTGAGATGGCGGGTGTGGCAGGCCGGCGGAGGGGCGGAGGCGTTGATGCAAATGGAGGCGCAGCCGGTTACGGCGCTGCTGCTCGACGGCTGGCTGCCGGACTTGGAGGTGCGCGAGTTTGCGGCCCATGTAAGGCTGCTCTATCCGGAGATTGAACAGTTGCATCTGGTTGGTGCAGCCGGAGAGGGCAACGATGCCGCGGGAGGGCCGCGCAGCTTGTGGCTCAATGAACTGCTGCACGTGGTTCGCGAGGCGCAGGAGGGCGCTGCGAACCGCTCCCCGGTGCGGCGGCCGAGGGTCCGCGGTTCGATCGACCCGGACTCCATCCAGCACGAGCCGGAGGCCTTTCGCGTTCTGCCGGATGGAAGCGTCACGGATGGAACATTCTCGCAGGACAGTTTGAGCATCTCTCGCGGAAGATGGCTCGAGGTGCAAGAGGCAGTTGGGGCCGGTCCCGTCTCCGAGATGCCGGGACGCAAGATGCTGCTGCCGGAGTTGGTGGGCGATAGCCCTGCGATGCGCGAGATGGCGCGGCTGGTCCACCTGGTGGCGCCGCGTTCCACCACTGTGTTGATCGAAGGCGAGACCGGGACCGGCAAAGAGGTGGTGGCGCGGGCGTTGCATCGGCTCAGCGCGCGCGCGGGAAAGCCCTTCGGAGTGCTCAATTGCGCGGCCATTCCGGAGTCGCTGCTGGAGGCTGAGTTGTTTGGCCACACGCGCGGTGCGTTCACTGGAGCGGTGCAGTCGCGCATGGGCCGGATCGAGGCGGCCGACGGCGGGACACTGCTGCTGGACGAGATCGGCGAGATGCCCGTGGGAATGCAGGCCAAGATGCTGCGCTTTCTGGAGTCGGGCGAGCTACAGCGGGTGGGCGGAAACGAGATGACACAGGTCGATGTGCGCCTGATTGCAGCCACCCACCAGCCGTTGGAGCAGCAGACGGCGGAGGGGTCGTTTCGCTTGGACCTGTATCACAGACTGGCGGTCTTCCCCATTCAGGTGCCTGCGCTGCGCGAGCGCATGGAGGACATCAGTGAGCTGTCGGAGTTTTTTCTGGAGCAGTTGGGGCAGCAGAGTCCGCGCAAGCGGCTCACCCTCGGCGCGGCGGCGAAGTTGCAGCAGCACTCCTGGCCGGGCAATGTGCGCGAGCTGATGCATGTGCTGGAACGCGCAGTGATCCTGGCCGGCCCAAACCCGGAGATTGCCGCCGCGGACATCCGCTACCGACGGGCCACGCGGAGCTGATTGGGATTCCGGTCCAGCGGCCCCCCTCATCATTAAAGACTTCAAAGAATAGAGGTCTCACGAGTTGCACAAAACCCATCCTTTTGAAGCTGGGCAACTTTTCCCCCGTTGCAGATGGCCATTATCAACCCGGCTCTAACCGCAGGGGAAATCCGTGCGTCAATAATTGGCTATTCCACAGACAGTTACGCCGCGCACAGAGTCCTCGGCGCGCAGAACTGACCGATTATGGAACTGCCTGAGAGAAGGTTAATGCAAAGTGGCTGCACAACGGCCATTGCCGTGCATCTCTCCAATCGTAAGCAAAGGTTGTTGCCGATCCACGCGGGAGTCCGGCCGCGGAATTGGAAGTTCGTCGCATTGGAGAAGAGGGAAGTATGGGGAACCGAACATTATTGATGCAGGAACGACTGAACAAGGCAGGGTCTGGATTTGCAGAGTTGGCGGAGGTGGGGAACGGCCCGTTTCTCTCCGCGGCTGGGGCGAAGCTCGCACGCGGGCTGGAGAGTGGGTCTGTGCCGGAGCGCGACCAGATTCTGCTGGAACACCTTCCCACGGTGCGCTACCTGGCGCGGCGGATCCACGAGCGGCTTCCACAGCACGTCGAGCTGGACGACCTGATCTCGGCCGGCGTGGTGGGCCTGATCGACGCGTTCTCCAAGTTCGATCATACCAAGCAGGTACAGTTCAAGAGCTACGCGCAGTTCCGCATTCGCGGGGCGATTCTGGACTCGCTGCGCACGCTGGACTGGAGTCCGCGCGAGCTGCGGCGCAAGGGGCGCGCGGTCGAGGAGGGGATCCGCTCGGTGACCCACAAGCTGGGACGCGTGCCGACGGAGCCCGAGATCGCCCGCGAGATGGATATGAGCCTGAGCGAGTTTCAGCAGTTGCTGGGAGAGTTGAAGGGCCTCGAGATCGGCAGCCTGCACTTGGAGCGGACCGAGAACTCGGGCGACGAGGAGCTGGCCTACATCCCGGGGTCGCCCGACGAGGACCCGCTCTTCCGCTGCCTGCAGGGTGAGATGAAGCAGCGCCTGACGGACGCCATCGAGGAGCTGCCGGAGAAGGAGCGGATGGTGTTGACGCTCTACTACTACGAAGAGCTGACGATGAAGGAGATTGGGCTGACGCTGGGCGTGGTTGAGTCGCGCGTCTCGCAGATCCACTCATCGGCTGTGCTGCGGTTGCGCGCGGCGCTGGCCGGGCTGCGCTCGGATTATTCAGCGAATACCAGGGGCATGGCGGCCAGGAAGAAGCACGATACGGGAGAGATGGTGGCCTAGAAGGACCTGGCTCACATATTAAGTTCAACGGTTCGCAGTGGAGCGCTTGGCGGGGACTGGCAGGAAGATGCCAGTTCCCGCCGTTTTTTTTCAGGCCGCGAACAAAGCCGATGCGGCAGCTCAGACGATGAGACTACGTCTCAAACTTCGAGGCGATGACATGTTGCAGGGAAGATGGTCCTTTACCGCGAGAATGTACTGGGCTGGCTGGCGGCAGAGAGCGTGGACTGGTTTGCGAGTGGGTTGCCTGAGGCGGTGCTGGAGCCAAGGCCGAGCTTGATGATGGCGCGCGAGTCGGGCACCAGCTTGGTCTGCCAGCCGTTGTCGGCCTGTAGCTTCTCCATTGCGGCCTGGGTCTGCGCGTCCCAGTGGCCGCTGGGCCCGCCCGTGAGATAGCCGGAGCGGATCAGTGCGCTCTGGATCTGCGTGGCGCGCTCATCGTCGATGGTTCGCTGGCCTTGTATCTTGGGCTTGGAGGTGTGTTTACCGGTTCTGGGTGAAGTGGGTCCGCGGTGCGCGCGTGTCAGAGCGACTGCTGGCGCTGCGGAGCCGAAGATGAGCGATAACAACAGAACGAATGGACCCAGACGCATGGTACGGCGAGACCTCATGGAGCAAGTTGACACAGAAACCGTGCAAATCCTCTAATATCCAAGGCAAGCCTATACCCCGAATTCAAGGTTTGGCAACACGAATCACGGTTTCTGCATCTTAGGGGTTTCTAAGTTGATTCCGAGGGAGAGAGCACGCGGTCCGCGGTCTCTTCCTCGGCACTATGGGTTAGGGCAGTGTGCCTCCCAAGTAGGAGTCTCCGGCGGGGGCATTCGGTCCCTGCAATCGCACCTTGAAGGCCACATCCTGGCCGGACTTCAGGCCGTTGACGATGGCATTGAAATCGGACTTGTCTGAGATCGGCTTCTTGTTGATCTCGAGGATGACGGTTCCAGTGGGGATACCGATCTCATCGGCGAAGGAGCCGGGCCGGACGCTGGTGACGCTGACTCCGCCCTGAATGCCGAGCTTGCTGGCGGTCTGGGCAGGGACGGCGTCGACCTGGATGCCGAGCTTGCTCTCGCCCGCGTCGGCCTCGGCGGGAGCGGCGTTGCTATCGCTGTTGCTTCCCACGTTGGCGAAGAGCTTGGCGCGGTCGGCGATACCTACGGTGAGAGTCTGCTTGGAGCCGTTGCGCAGGATGCCAAGCTGCACGGTTGAACCCACCCTGCGGGTGGAGATGTCGGCCACCAGATCATCGCCGTCCTTAATCGGCTTGCCATCGACGGAGACGATGACGTCGCCGGGCTTGACGCCTCCCTTGGCCGCGGGGCCGTCTGGGGTGATGGTGTTGACCAGCACGCCGCCGTTGGCGAAGCCATAGACGCGGCTGACGGCGGAGGACTCCGCGCTCTGGAAGGTGATGCCGATGGAGCCGCGAGTGACCTTGTGGTCAGGGCCGATGAGCATGTTGTAGACAGAGGCGATGGTGTTGGAGGGCATGGCGAAACCGACGCCCTCGGAGCCCGAGGACTGGGTGAAGATGGCGGTGTTCATGCCAATCACCTCGCCGGCCATATCCACCAGCGGGCCGCCAGAGTTGCCCGGATTGATGGCGGCGTCGGTCTGGATGAAACGCTGGAACTGATTGGGTGCTTTGTTGGGGTCGGGATCGTCGATGGAGCGGTTCTTGGCGGAGACGATGCCTGCGGAGACGGTCTGGGAGAGACCGAAGGGCTCGCCAATGGCGAGGACCCAGTCGCCGACCTGCGCGCCGTCGGAGTTGCCCAGCTTGACGGTGGGCAGCGGCTGGGGAGCGTCGATCTTTATGACGGCGATGTCGGTATCTGCGTCGAAGCCGATCACATGCGCCAGACGCCCATGATCGCTGTCGTTGTCGGGATCGGAGGCGAGCTTGACGTAGATCTTGTCGGCCTTGTCGATGACGTGGTTGTTGGTGATGATGTAGCCGCGCGAGTCGACGATGAAGCCTGAGCCAAGGGCCGTGCGCACGCCGCCGCCCTGGTCTTCGCTGTCATCTCCGCCCTGCCCGCCGAAGAAATGGTTGAGCCAGTCCGGCATGTCGCCCTGATTGCCCTGATTGCCGCCGGGAGGCACAATCTGATAGCGCCGCGTGCGCCGGTTGGGGGACTGCTTGGGGATGGACTCGGTGTTGATGTTGACCACCGCCGGGCCGACCTCTTTTGCTATCTTGGTGAAGGCGTTGGAGAGATCGAGAGGCTTGGGAATGACCAGCGGACGCGCGTCGGAGGAGTCGACGGCCTGGTCCTTTGCGCTGACCGAGCGGGTCAGCACGGAGCCGGCCAGAATACCGGCGGAGAGCACGGCAAGCAGCGCGAAGGTCGCGCTCAAACGGTGGTTGCGAATGCGTGCTAGGAGATCGTGTGGCGCTTGTTTCTGTGTGTCCATCGGTAGGTAGGTCCTCATGCGAATTGGGCTGTGCCTGGCTGCGGGCGTTGCCTGCCTGCGGGTGCTGCGCGGCGGAGTCGCTGAGCCAAGTATATCCGTTTGCAACGCGCCGCAGTGCCACGCGAAATGTCCAGATGATTAGACGCAACAAACAGAAAAGCGTTTCCCACAGACTGGCTATTCCTGAAGTCGGCGGACTGTGGGCAGCAAGATGGTTTGGGGCTGGGTCTTAGGTCGCAGCGGCGGCGCGGACGGATTGGATGAAGCGGGCCAGGAGCGCGGGGGCCTTGCGGCCGGGGGAGGATTCGATGCCGCTGGAGACGTCCACGCCCCAGGGGTTGAGCTGGGCGATTGCGTGGGCTACGTTCTCCGGCGTGAGGCCGCCGGCGACGATCAGATGCAAACTCACAGACGCGAAGAGGGCGCGCGCGGCTGTCCAGTCGAAGGGCACGCCGGTGCCGCCCATGGCCGCGCCGACCTTCGAGTCGATCAGGATACGGTCGGCGAATCCAAGCCGGGCGATGCGCTCGATCTGAGTAGCAAGCTGCGCGGCGGGGGATTCTGTTGCGGGACCGACGGGCCAGTGCAGGGTCTGGATGATTCGCACGCTGCCTTTGAATTCTTCCGCGAGGTGCTGGGCCAGCGGCTCATCGAGTCCTCCGTGAAGTTGAATCGCGGTCAGGCCGGCCTCGTGCGCGATGGATGCGATCTGCCCGGCGTCGCGCGAGTGGAAGACACCGACGCGCTCGATGTGGGAGGGAAGGTGCGGCGTAATTGCTGCCACCTGAGATGCGGTCACCTGGCGCGGGCTGGGCGCAAAGACGAAGCCGACGGCGTCCGCGCCAAGCTGGGCGGCGAGGGAGGCGTCTTCGAGGTTGGTGTTGCCGCAGATCTTTATCCACATGGCATCGGCCTCATCCCGCTTGCGGGAGCAGAGTGGTGAGCGCGGCGGCGGGGTCGGGCTGGCGCATCAGCGACTCGCCGA
>Ga0187851_10003011_pt1 | contig 14475 bp, 13 predicted proteins | sample June2016WEW_6_10_FD_132997 | JGI IMG/M metagenome (GOLD analysis project Ga0187851, IMG submission 132997) | Peatland microbial communities from SPRUCE experiment site at the Marcell Experimental Forest, Minnesota, USA - June2016WEW_6_10 | ecosystem: Environmental > Terrestrial > Soil >...
ACACGGCCCGCCAGCCCGAGGCCAGGAGCGCTCACGGCCGCACCTCGATGCGCGCGCCGTCGCTGAGGCCCTGCGGAGCACGGACGATCACCTGCTCGCCGGCGCTGAGGCCGGAGAGGATTTCCACGTGATCGCCAACGCGCACTCCCGTTGTCACCAGGCGACCCCGCGCCACGCCGCCATCAGCGATGAAAACTCGTGCCACCTGACCGTCATTAACCAGCGCGCCCGCGGGGACGACGAGCGTCCGTCGTATTCCGAATTCAAACAAGGCGCGTCCGAACATGCCGCTGCGCAAGCCCGGCTGGCCGGGCAGATCGATCTTCACGGTGAAGCTGTGCGAGCCTGCATCCAGCGCGGGCACGATCTCACTGACGCGCCCGGACGTCTGTTTATCAAAGGCATCAAACTCCACGCGAACCGGCGTTCCAACGCGGATGCGGCCCAGTTTGGTCTCGTCCACTGCGGCTTCCAGACGATAAGCGCCGCTTTGTTCGAGGGCCACGATGGGGGTCCCCGGCGAGGCCAGCATGCCCGGCTCCGCCTTGCGTTCGATCACCGTGCCGGCGAAGGGCGCCGTCACTTGCGCGAAGCTCGCCTGCAGTCCGGCCTGCGCCACGCTCTCGTCGGCCTGGCGGATGCGCGCCTCGAGCTGCCGGCGCTTGGCCTGGCTCATTGCATGGCTGGCGCGGGCTGTCTTGAGCCGCGCCTGTGCCTCGTCGAACTCCTGCGGCGTGATCGACTTCTCATCGAAGAGCATCTTCATTCTGTGGAACGTCGCTTCGGCCAGCTCCAGTTGCGCCTGGGATGCCGCGACAGCGCTATCCACTTCCGGCAGCGCATTCTGTGCTTCCTCGCGCGCGGCCTCGGCCTGCCGGGAGGCTGCTTCGAGATCGCGGGCGTCGAGAACGGCCACCACCTGCCCGGCCTTAACGGTGTCGCCCGGCTGCACGCGGATTTCGCTGATGCGGCCCATGGTGCGGGCCGAGAGCAGCGTGGTCACGCGCGCCTGCACCGTGCCCGTCGCCTCGTAGGTCTCCGGCATGTCGACCAAAGCCACCGGCTGCGCATTCACGGTCAACGGCGTAGAGGACGGCTGCGCGCTTGTGGAGCGGTCGGCGCCGGGGCCGCAGCCCGCCAGCAGGGCCGTCAGAGCGAGCGCTGGGCAGAAGGGAACAATTCTATTTAAGAACATCGGAATCTCCATTCAATGAGCCGGAGGCTGCGTCGAGTTGTACGGCGGCGATACGCAGGTCGTACAACGCCGCGAGCCGGCGCGTTTTCGCTTCCACCAGGGCCGTCTCGGAGCGCAGCAGATCGGTGACCGTGGCCAGGCCGTTGGAGTACCGGTTGCGGATGATGCGCAGGCTCTCGTCGGCCTGGGCAACGGCGTCCTCGGTCACTATGACCCGCTCGCGCGCGGCCTGAAGGTCTGCTTCGGCCCGGCGGGTCTCGAGGCGCACCGCCGCATCGAATTGCTTTTCGGTGGCCGCCGCGGCCTCCTTCATGTGGCGCGCCTCGGCCACGGTGGCGCGCGTGCGGTTCCCGTCGAAGAGGTCCCAATGGGCCGAGGCCGCGAACATCCAGTTGCCGCCGCCCTTGTTGTAGAAGTCCTGACGGTCGGCTTCAAAGACGCCGTGAAGTCCTATCACCGGCCAGTACCGGGATTTCGCGGTTGCTTCCTGCGAGGAGGCCAGCTCACGCCCCAACCGGGCGGAGTGCATCTCCGGACGCTGAGACGCGGACCGGCGCTCCAGTTCGGCTGAAGAATCCTGTCCCGGCGGCGAGGCTTGGATGGACGTCGTCAGAGTGTGTTCCGCATCCAGCGGCAGCCCCAGGGCCTCGTTCAGCGCGGCGTGGGCGATGCGCAGGTCCGCGTCGCGGCGGAAGCGAAACTCCGCCATCGCCGCGGCATGCACCTGCACGCTGAGCACGTCGGCGTCGGTGGCCATCCCGGCCTGCTGCAATGTGCGCGCCCTTTCCAGGTCCGTTTGCGCGGATTGCAAAGACTCCACGGCCAGCCGCAGCCCCTGTTCCGCCAGCGCCACGCCATGATAGGTGCGCGCGACCGCGGCGATCAGAGCCAATTCGGCGCGCCGCCGGTCTTCCTCGCTCAGCTTCCGGCCGAGTTCCGCCGAACGCACCGCGCCGCGCGTCGCGCCGAAGTCGTAAACCACCTGGTCCACGCTCAACTGCGATTGGAAGTTGTTCAACGCGCCCGGACGGTTCAGCGAACCGATGTCGAAGTTGGCGGCAGTGAACTGATGCTGGGTCAGCAATGCTCCAAAAACGTAGACTGGGTTGTTGCCACTTTGAAAACTTTCGGTGTAACTCGCGCGGGGCATCCAGCCGCTGCGGGCCTGTGCGATGCGCGATTCGGCGGCGTGAATGCGCGCCGTGGCCGCCTCCATGGAAGGGTGCCGCGCGAGAGCCTGCCGTACGGCTTCTTGCAAGCTCAGGGGTTCTTGCCCCAACAGGGAGAGCCAGGGAATGGAGAAGTACAACAATCTTTGGATCAACATGTGAATGACTTCGTCCGCTGAAATGCGGCTTCGGTTTCCAATGACGATGATGCTGCCGGACGCGAATGGTGACATGTCACGTTGCACGCCCGGCGTGCATCACCCTCATGCAGGGACATCCTACGATGGAAAGATGGCCGATCTGGAAAGTCCCGAGGTGGAATGGGCGAGACGCCTGCTGGCGGGCGATGCGGGCGCCTTCACTCCTTTTGTGGAGAGCTTCCAGTCGAAGGTGTTTCAATACACGTGGCTGATGTGCGCTCAGCGCGAGGATGCCGAGGAAGTGGCGCAGGACACGCTAGTGAAAGTCTTCGAGAGTTTCGATCAGCTCCGCGACCCGCGACTGGTGAAGGCGTGGGTCTTCCGGATCGCCAAGAATTACTGCCTCATGAAACGGCGCCGCAGCGTATTCGCGCCCGAGCGGGAGCTGTCCCTGGACGAGTTGATGCCCGGCCCGGACTCCGATGGGCTGGCGCTCGCCGGCCGGGTGCCCGACCAGGCTGCGTTACCCGAGGCTCAGATGCTGCAGGCCGAGTTGGGCCACGAGTTGCACGCCGCGCTGAGCGAACTGCCCGAGTCCTACCGCTCTGTCGTTCTGCTCCGCGACGTTGAAGAACTTACCACGGCGGAGGCCGCGCAGGTGCTTGATCTCAGCCAGGATGTCGTGAAGCAACGGCTGCACCGCGGAAGGCTGGCTCTGAGGAAGCGGTTGGCGGGTTATCTGAACAACGAGGGAGGGAAAGGCGTATGAAGAATTCCGAACCAGAGCGCCCTGCCCACGGTCCAGCGGATGCCTCGTGTGTGGAAGTGTTCGAACGGCTCTCGGAGTATCTCGACGGCGAACTCACGCCCGCCGATTGCGCCCACATCGAAGAGCACATCCGCGACTGCCCGCCCTGCGTCGCCTTCCTTGAGTCTCTGAGAAGCTGCATTCGAGCCTCGCACAGTCTGCTGGCGGAGCACCCGGCGAGCCGCCCTCTGCCCGAGGACGTGTGTGAGAAGCTCAAGGCCGCCTGGCAGGCGGCCCTACAACGCCTGGGCGCGTGAGACTCTTTCATAGGGCGCGGCGGCCTACTTGCCCTGTCTCAGGCAAGCCAAGAGATTCCGCATCTCGGCGTGCTTCAAACTCGGCCAAGCCTGATTGGTGGACTCCAGATTCTGCGTCATGAACGGGGCGCGCTGCGTCAGGCACGCCAGAAGAGGCCACGCCGGTTCCCGAATGCTCGGCGACGCACTCTGCGCGAGATTCAGGGGGAGACGAAGCGGCTGGCACAGTCCGCGATACTGATCCACTGGGAAGCACCTAAACGCATGATTCCTGGGGGGATGGGCGACATGGAAACCATTGACTCCCAAGGCTGACTCCCGCCGGCGCTGTTTTGCTTTATGTGCTTCGCACGCCCGAGGTAAGGTCCACATGACTACCGACAATGCCCAATAACGTTCGCTACTAAGGGGAATTAAATGAATGAGTTAACGCTGGCGAACCAGGCCGCCAATTGGCGTCGGCTAGAGGCCCTGGTCCTGGATAGCGTATCGTCGCCATTCACGCGCCGCGTCTACAATCTGGCTGGACGAGTTCATCGCGTGGTACGGCCAGGAGCCCCGGCCCGGCTTCACAAAGGCGACCGTGAACGCCTGGCGAATGGCGCTCGAGGCCCGCGGACTGGGCCCCATCTCCATCAACGTCCGCATCACCGCCGTCCGGAAACTGGCCGTCGCGGCCGCCGACAACGGCCTGCTGGCTCCTGAGTTGGCAGCCGGGATCACGCGCGTGAAGGGCGTGAAATCCAAGGGGGTCCGTGTCGGGAACTGGCTTTCGGTCCGGCAGGCGCAGACCCTGTTGAATGCGCCGGACGTATCCACGAAAAAGGGCCTGCGCGACCGCGCGATGCTGGCGGTCCTGCTCGGCTGTGGGCTGCGCCGATCGGAAGTGGCGGCCCTTACGTTCAAGCACATCCAGCAGCGCGACAACCGCTGGTGCATCGTGGACCTCGTCGGCAAGCACGGCCGCGTGCGGACCATCCCGATGCCGACCTGGGTCAAGGTCGCCATCGACGCATGGACCGACGCGGCCGGCGTGGCCGAAGGTCACGTGCTCCGGCGCATCAACCGCGGGGACCAGGTGCAGGGCGAACAGATGAGCGAAAAGGTGGTCTGGCAGCTCCTTCAGCCGTACGCGACGGCGGCAGGTGTCCCCGGAATCGCGCCGCACGACCTTCGTCGCAGCTGCGCGAAGATGTGCCGCGCCGCAGGTGGCGAACTTGAGCCGATTCAATTGTTGCTCGGCCACTCGTCGGTCCAGACCACCGAGCGATACCTCGGCACGAAGCAAGATCTGGTCCACACGCCGAACGATGGGATCAAGCTGCGCGTGGCTGTTTAGCTTTCTCCTGCAACTTTGGCGAGATGATCGGTGTACCGCGTGACCAGATGGAACAGGGCGGCGACTCGCGAGTGGCATCTCGCGCACCTAACTCTTGTTCTTTGTTCTTTAACGTCGGGGGCGCCCCAAGCGAGCCTCTGAAAGTCGAAGTAGTGGCCCGGGCGGATGGCGAAGAGATCCTGCGCCAATGATCTGGAATGCCGTTGGCTACATCCACGCGACGTACCCATCCGCCGATCCCGTCGGGAATAGCCTAACCGCCGGCCTCCATAGTTCTTGGCTCGACGGCACCGCACTCACGCCGCTCTTCAGACCTTTGCTCTTCGCAGACTCTTGATTCTTGGGATTCCAGCCGCTCAGATGCACGTACTTCGACTTCGCGTTGCATCCATGACGGCCACGATTGAACGTCGCGTTCTACGCGCGTGCACTGGCGATTGATCCATCCCTTTTCGAATGTCATCTAGTTCTCTTTCTCAGCTCTAGAGAGTCCCTCTTTGCGCAGTTGCCCCACAAAGACCCTGGTCTCTTCCTGTTCGGCCGTGAGACGGGTCAGGGCAGTTGGCATGTACTCCGGCAGACGCGGCACCGCGCCTGCCGGACGCCACTGCTTGACAGAGCCATCTTTGTTTTTACGCTTCATTGACGAGATATCAAAGAAATCAGAGTACCGGCGCGGTGCGACGCCCACGAACGGTTCAAACGTAACTTTCTTGTCGCACGAATCCATCGGGTCAACTTCAACTGATTCCAGATAAAGATCTTCAACGAGGCTCTTGCGGTAAGGCTCCACGTAAACGACTCTGCGGATCCCGGCCGCGACGATGTGCTTTGCGCAATCATGGCATGGAAACGTTGTCGTATACAACGTGCAACCAACCGTCGATTACCCATGCCGCGCCGCATCTGAGATCGCGGCCATCTCGGCGTGCACCGCACGCACGTCATTGATTGTACCGAGAAACTGCGCGCCCTTCTTGAAGGGCCGCTCACCTTCACGCAGCGCCTCGCCTAGCCCACTCTCACGGCAGCCGCTTTGGTATCGGCCGAAACTGGTTCGGAAATAGACCTGGCTAGGAAAAAACAAACGCCGAACACCCGGCCGTTCGGAATCGTCTTCGCGACTTGCGCGACCGACCTTCGCTGCTACTCGGAAGCCATCAGTCACCCACAGATTCCGCCGACGAGGCTCCTTTTAGAAGGGGTCGTAAGACCTTTCAGAAGTTCTATTTCCTTCCGTTCGAAAGGGGGACAACGCCGGGACATGTCCCCCCGCGGCGGTCTGCGGCTAGCTGGCCGGGCTCGCGGCGCGTTGTGTGTCGCCCCCGGCGGCGCGACAGGGGCACAGCTTCACCGAAGCCGTTCAAAGTGCCCCAACACCTGCCACGTGTATCCGAAATCGCACCTATCGGCTGCGTTGGGATGAGTCCCGATTCAGCGCCCTTTCGAACTTTCCGGCGGCCGCCGGAGTCTTGAGATCGCCGTGCAGGATTTCACGATTCGTTGTGTCGCGGCCGTAGAGTTCCCTGTTGGTTTCCCCGTCCGGACGAAGCGTTGCGCCCTCCAGCGAAATGCCTGCGAACAGCCCGCGCGAACGGGAATACGACAGCATTTCCGCGTTCATCATGGCGTCCGTCTGCGCGCTCGCGTCTCGGCCCACCGGGCCCGCCGCCGCTGTTGCCTCGCCGCCGAGCGTAAACTTATCGGCCTCGAGGTGCCTGATTCCGCCCTCGTTCATCACCAGCAACACAACGTCAGTCTCCGAAGCGCCAATCTGAAACCCGACACTTCCACCTTCAACCCGCATCCCGGCCGGAGCGCCCCAGCCCGAGCCACCGTGCCGGCGGCATACTGCGAACCCGCGGCCATACTTCGCGCCGAAAATGAATCCGGCCTTTTTCATACCCGGCACGACAATGACGCAGCGCGCCTTATTGAGCAGGTCTTGGGGGATCCCTTGATCGGAAGCCCTCATCATATCGATCAGGGTGTCAGCCGAAGCGTCCAGCCTGTCGTCAACCTTGATTTCTCTGTCCGCCCCGAAAGCGGCGGCACTCATGAAACCGGTAATCGCCAACATGGTTACGATTGATTTACGCATCCACATACTCCTTTGCGGGTTTAATACACTGCACGGCGGCTTCCAATCTGGTGGAGGTCACATCGTAAGGTCCTCTTGTCACGGCTCAGTCGCAAGGTCAAGGTCACGTTCCGGCGTCTTCGATCCAGCAGGGCGTTCATCTTGTGAAGGTTTTCACCCCTCGAGACGGCGGCAGACGGGGAAAGGACGGAGTCAATCTGCGATTAGCGAGTGCCGTCCGCGAGCTGCCTGCTAGCCCCAGTTGGGTGCAGAATTTTTTGCCGGGTATGCAACCGGTCCTTCCCGCGGCTTTCCCTTCGGCATCTCCCCAACTCGCCGTCCGTCGTCAGAGGGTGCATCCGTTTCATGTCATGGCATTGAGATTGACCTGTCGGCGGCTTGATTCTACGTGCCGATTGGCCTGAACCAGATCCGCCGCCAGGCGTTGTCATGGTTGGACCGGCCCATGCCACTGCCGGTCTCTTCTGAATGGGCGCTCTTTATTCGCGGTGAGCAGTGGCCGGTTGCGGATTTCCTCTACTTTCGGCGACCGGCAGATCCCAAGAAGAACCCGACAACGGCCGCCCCAACGAGAAAGCTGGCTGGATGACGGCGAACAAGCTGCTGCAAGTCGCCCAGCATGTCCGACGTATCATGACGTCGGACGTATGCGGCAGTCGAATCCAGTTTGGACGCTGCGCTGTTTGCCAGATCGTCGATTGCCTCGGATCCTTGGCGTCCGGTGGTCCGAACGGAGCAAGCAGCGCCAGCCAGCTTGGACGCTGCGCTGTTTGCCAGATCGTCGATTGCCTCGGATCCTTGGCGTCCGGTGGTCCGAACGGAGCAAGCAGCGCCAGCCAGCGCGTCTGCCGTCTCATACCGGGCTTCATCCAACTTCTTACCTGCGCTCCGAGCCAGATCCGCCACTTGTTCGACCGTTCCAGATAACTCTTCGCCGAGATGCGGTGCAGTCTTGGTCATGTTTTTTGTAGCCTCTCTTAATCAATGGGTGTTATCACGCCGTTGTTTCTACTGCACGAACCGCACCAACCTGTCCTGTGCAACCGATATCGCCGGGGGCGGCTGCTGCGCGAGGCCCACCTGTCCGGTTGCGATTGGAGGTGTCGCCAGGCCCATGAGGAGGCTCTCGGCCGAAGCGGGTTGGCAGAAGCGCCTCCGCTGGCGATCTGTGGTCATCCGACCATGCATAGTCACCAATTCTCGAGGATGAGCACCGCCTCTTCGCCCCCATCCCGTCTCGCACTTCGTCGTGGAGTACATCGATTGTATTGACGTTGTGTGTCTCAACGAACTGTCGTACGGGTTTGCTCTGGTAAATGGAGATCGGCAGATACTGAGGACCTGCCGATCGGGCACACCGCTCGCTGGCATATTCGTCTTATCTTTGCCCTCTTCGGCTTGCGAACTGGCTCGCTGGGCCCGCAACGTCTGGGCAAATCAAAGCTCAAGTCGCTGGGCAGAAGCTGCATGCCGCTGAGCAGATTCTGCATAAGCGGCTGTAGGTGGAGACAACTCCGCTGGGAGTCAAGAACGCGCTCCGGCTTCTGTTCCTCCACAATATGATTCATCACGCCTCAGCTTGGGCCACCCGACGTTTCGGCTTAATTGGCTTCGGATTCTGGTCAACCCCGAACGTCTTGCCGACTCAAAACAGGACCTCCTTCGCGGCGGGACTGATGTCCTCCCAGTCGAACGCCATGGCCTTATGGATGCCGATTCCATGCGGGCGGAGGATGACGACTTCAACGCCCTGGATCTGGGCGACCTCTGTGGCGATGGGTGCAAACTCTTCGCCCGTGGGCGCTTCGAAACGCCCAACTTGCTGGCCTCCAGGCTCGTCAATGCGAAGTTGGTCAGGGTTTCTGAAGAAGTTCTTGGCGTGCAATCAATTCCAAACGCAAGCGCTTAGGAGCTGGCGGTGAGGGTGGGATTCGAACCCACGGAACCCTTACGAGTTCAACGGTTTTCGAGACCGCCCGATTCAACCACTCTCGCACCTCACCGTCCCCAGCGTAGCGAATTCGCGGCGATTCCCGCAACGCCGGCCCGCTGCCTTGCCGCCGCGCGTTTGCCGCTTTCTCCCGCAGTCCGCTACGATAAGGAAAATCGATGCTCTCTGACAGTCTCTTGGAAGGGCTCACTTTCGACGACGTTCTGCTGAAGCCTTCGCGCAGCGGAGTCATGCCCTCGCAAGTCGAAACCGGAACTCTCATTACGCGCAACATTCCACTCAATATCCCCATCGTGAGCTCTGCCATGGACACCGTGACGGAGTCGCACCTGGCCATCGCGCTGGCCCGCGAGGGGGGCATTGGCATCATCCACAAAAACATGCCGATTGATCGTCAGGCGGAAGAAGTGGACCGCGTGAAGCGCTCGGAAAGCGGCATGATCGTCGATCCCGTGACCGTGCGGCCGACCCAGAAGATCTACGAAGCGCAGGAAATCATGCGCAGCTTCCGCATCTCGGGCGTGCCGGTGGTGGACGAATTCAACAAACTGGTCGGCATCCTCACGAATCGCGATCTGCGGTTCGAGACGCGGGGCGACATTCCGATCAGCGAGGTCATGACCAAGGACCCGCTCTTCACGGTGGCCGTCGGTACAACGCTCGAAGAGGCGCAAAAGGAACTGCACAAACACCGTGTCGAAAAGTTGCTGGTCGTCGATGAGCACTTCACGCTGAAGGGGCTGATCACGGTCAAGGACATTCAAAAGAAAGTGAAATACCCCAACGCCGCCAAAGATGAAAAGGGGCGGCTGCGGGTCGGCGCTGCCATCGGCGCGACAGGTGATTTTCTCGAGCGCGCCCGGGAACTCGTCGAACGCAAGGTGGACCTGCTCGTGGTGGATACCGCGCACGGGCACAGCGAGCGCGTGCTGGCGGCCGTGGTGAGCATCAAGCGCGCTCTGCCGCACGTGGAACTCATCGCCGGCAACGTCGCGACCTTCGAGGGCGCGCGCGCTCTCATCGCACTCGGCGTGGATGGCGTGAAAGTCGGCATGGGTCCCGGCTCGATCTGCACCACGCGCGTGGTGACAGGCACCGGAGTGCCCCAGATCACGGCGATCGCCGAGTGCGCCAAGGCGGCGCGCGGCACGGGCGTTCCGCTGATCTCCGATGGCGGCGTCAAGTACTCGGGTGACGTCACGAAGGCCATCGCCGCGGGCGCCGACGTGGTCATGATCGGCAGCCTGTTTGCCGGCACGGATGAGAGTCCCGGAGAGATGATCCTCTACCAGGGCCGGACCTTCAAAGCCTATCGCGGCATGGGTTCTCTCGGCGCCATGCAACTGGGGAGTTCCGACCGCTATGCCCAGGAGGGCGGCGGCAAGATGGTGCCCGAAGGCATCGAGGGCCGCGTGCCCGCCAAGGGTCCACTCTCCGAGATGGTCTATCAGCTCGTTGGCGGACTGCGCTCGGGCATGGGCTATTGCGGCGTGCGCACGATTCCTGAATTGCAGGAACGCGCCGAGTTTCTCCGCATCACGTGGGCCGGGCTGAAGGAAAGCCACGTCCACGACGTCATCATCACCAAGGAAGCCCCGAATTATCAGGTCGAATAGGGTGCCGGGCTAATCCCTCCGGCTCTCGCGGACCAGCGCTGTGAGCCGTCCTTCATGCAAACGCACGCGGATCGATGCGCCCTCGGGCGCGTCGTTCGCACGCTTCACGACGCGGCCGTCTTCGGTCTGAACGATCGAGTAGCCGCGCTCCAGAACCTTCATCGGACTGAGAGCCTCCAGTCGCCCCGCGAGCGGCTCCAGCCGGCGCTGCGCCAGCCCAAGCCGTCGCGCCACCGCCTCGCCCAGCGCGCGGCTCCCGGCGCGCCACCGTTCGCCCGCCTTGGCCAGCCGCACGCTCAGATCGCGTTCGCGCAGCCTGGCGTCCAACGCGCGCAGACGCTCTCGCCGCAACGAGAGTATGCGCGCAATCCGCGTGCGGAATGAAAAATCGAGCTCATCCGCGCGCTGTTGCATGCGGTTGATGCGGAGTTCGAGCAGGCGCGTCGTGCGTTCGACGCCCTGCCGGTCTAGCCGCCGCGCCAGTTGTGCCAATCGAAATCCGATCGCGCGCAGTGTACGCTGCTGGGCTCGCTCCACCCGCCCCAGGACCTCGCTTCGCTCCAACACGACGATTTCCGCCGCGGCCGATGGCGTCGGCGCGCGCACGTCGGCAACAAAATCGGCGATCGTGAAATCGGTTTCGTGGCCCACCGCGGAGACCACCGGCACGCGGCTGGCGGCGATGGCGCGCGCGACGCGCTCGTCGTTGAAGCTCCATAGGTCCTCGAGCGAGCCGCCGCCGCGCCCCACGATCACGACGTCCGGCCAGCCCGACGCGCTGAACCAGTCGAGACCTTCGACAATCCCCTCCGCCGATCCGGCGCCCTGAACCGGCGTCGGGTACAGCCGGATGTGCAGTCCCGGCCAGCGCCGCCGGAGCACCGTCAGCATGTCGCGAATCACCGCTCCCTGCGGCGAAGTCACGATCCCGATGCGCCTCGGAAACACGGGCAGAGGCCGCTTGCGCGACTCGTCGAAAAGCCCTTCGCCGCGCAGCTTCTCCTTCAATTCCGCGAACATCTCATACAGCCGCCCGAGTCCCTGCGGCTCCATGCCGCTGACGAGCAACTGGTATTCGCCGCGCTCTGCCCGCACCTCGACGCTGCCGCGGGCGATCACCGCGGCGCCATCCTGGGGCTTAAAACGCAGGTACCGAAGATTGTTCCGGAAGAGTACGCACCGGATCTGTGCCTGCTGGTCCTTCAGCGTGAAGTAGGCGTGCCCGCTGGTCCACACTTTCCAGCCCGAGATTTCTCCCGCGACCTTGATGTCGTCGAAGCTCCGGCTGAGCATCCGGTGGATCTCGCCGGTCAGCGACGCGACGCTGTACACGCCCGCGGGAACGCTCTCTTCGGACGGCGGCGTGGTCATCGGCGCGCAAGCCCCATGCAGCTATTATGCGCGGCTCTGGAAGGGCCGTGCCGGACATGCCCGCACTGCGTCGTGTCCCCTCGACGCGCCGGTGGACGCTTACTTGCCCGTGATCATCACCAGCAGCATGACCACCTCGGTTTTCGCCTTGATGCCATGCTCCAGCAGCGGCGGCATGTAGACCAGCGCGCCCGCGGACGCATCGCGCACGTCAGCCCCCAGCTTTACCTCCGCTTCGCCTTGCGCGAAATACAGCAGCGCCGGGCACGGCGCCGTGTGCGCCGAAAGCTCCTGGCCCTTGGCGAAGCAGAATTGGATCACCTTCGCCCGTTCGTCGCCGTGCAGCGTCCGGCTCAGAATCCCGTCTTCAGGCAGCGGTGCGTGGGCCCGCAGATCGTCGAAAAACACGTAGTTGTCGCTCATTTCGAAACTCCACTCCCATGCTGATTTGTGCGGTGGATGGATGCAACGCCCGCCGGCCGTTGCCGTCGCGTCTTCTTCCGTCGCGGACGCGAGCCCTACATCTCGTCGAGATAATCCCAGCCGAGCGGTGCCAGCCGCATACATTCCGCGAACGCATCCTGAAATGCGGCTTCCCCGCCCAGTTCAATATGCTCCGTGCGCTCGAGCGTCTCCTCAATCAGGTTGCTCCGGCTCGCGGGGCGCAGCAGCAGCAGTCGCGTCCCTCGCAAAGCGGCATTGCCTTCGGGCACTACCTCCGAATCCTGCGGCAGCAGGCCGATGCGCTTCGCGCTCTCGGCGCGGACGTAGTTGCCGAAGGCCCCAGCCAGGTGGAATCGGGCGGGCGCATCCACGCCCAGCCGTTTCCGCAGCAGCAGCGCGCCGGCGGCAATGGCTCCTTTCGCGAGTTGCAATTCGCGGATGTCGGCTTGCGCCAGCACGACGCCTCTCGCCAATTCCACTTCCTTCGCGCCGTCGCTCAAGCGCCCCGTCGGCCTCACCCATCCCGCCTCTGCCAGCGCCGCCACCGCATCCACCAGGCCGCTGCCGCAGAGCCCGCGCGCCGCGCCGCCGCCGATCACATTACAGTGCAGCGCGCCCCCGCGCCATTCCACGCGATCGATGGCGCCGGAGCCCGCGCGCATGCCCATCCGGATTCGTCCCGCCTCGAACGCTGGGCCCGCCGCGGTCGACGCGCAGACGATCCCGCGCGTTGAGCCCAGCGCGACTTCGCCGTTGGTTCCGAGATCGGCGAATGCCGCGACCGGCCCTGCCTGAGACAGCCCGCAAGCGATCAGTCCCGCCAGAATGTCACTGCCCACAAAGCCGCCGATATTGGGCAGAAACGTCACTCCGCCCGCGATCTCCGCATCCCACCCGAGTTCCCGCGCGGAGTGCGTCTGCGCGTCCAGAAACGCCGTACGGAACGGCGCCTCGGCCAGCGCGTCAACGCTCAGGCCGCAAAACAAATGGTGCATCGCCGTGTTGCCACATAGCAGAATCTCCTCGATTCGCCGCCCGCCGGCCAGACTCCGCACCATTGTCCCGAGTTGTTCGCGAATCAGGCCCCGCAGGATGCCAGGCTGCGCCCTGTCGAACCCGATGCGGCTCATCAGGTCCGCGCCGTGCCGCGCCTGCGGATTGAGCGCCGTCGTCGTGGCGGCGACTTCGCCATTCGTCAGGTCCACCACCTGCGCCGCCAGCGTCGTCGTGCCGAGGTCGATCGCGATGCCCAAACCCGCCCGCGGCTCCGCTTCCAGCGTCTCGTGACCCACCAGAATCGGCGCGCTCCACTGCTCCACCTCGACCGTGACCGGCCCCTGCGCCACTGCGAAACAGCCCAGCCGCCAACCGCCGCCGAGTTCGTCGTCGCTCAGCGCGGCGCGCATTTCGTCCGTGACCGGCACCTCGCCCTCGACGACGCGAATTCGGCAACTGCCGCACAGCAGCGTGCCCCCGCATGGAAACTCCACGCCCAATTCGAACAGGCGGTCCCGCAGCGGCGTGCCTGCCGCCGCGTCGATGTGCACTCGCTGGCTCATGCTGGTCGGTTGCTATTTGACTCAGTTGTGCTCCACGGCGTAACGCGCCATCGCGCGCATGTTCTCCGCGGGCGTCCCGCGTGGCGTCTCGCAGCCGGCGCTCACAATGTAGCGCGCGCCCGCTTGCGCGTGACACTCGCTGATCGCCGCGTACACGCTTTCCGGCGTGCCGTCTCTCAACGCGCGCACCGGGTCGATGTTGCCCAGCAGCACCTGCTCCGGCCCCATCGCGGCTCGCGCCTCGGCCAGCGGTGTGAGGAAATCGAGATCCACAATCTCGCATTTCGTCTCACCCATGCCGCGCACAATCTTCTTCGTATTTCCGCAGATGTGCAATCGCGCCGGCACACCCAGCGCGTGGATCTGTTCCACCAGGCGCTTCTCCCAGCTCAGCACGAACCGCTCGTAGAGCCGCGGGCCGATCAGCGACGCGGCCGCGTCTCCAATGCCCATCAGCGTCGCGCCCGCCGCCACCTGCGCCGCGGCGAAGCGCACCTCCATGCGCACCGAGAAATCCATCAGACC
>Ga0187851_10003012_pt1 | contig 14475 bp, 12 predicted proteins | sample June2016WEW_6_10_FD_132997 | JGI IMG/M metagenome (GOLD analysis project Ga0187851, IMG submission 132997) | Peatland microbial communities from SPRUCE experiment site at the Marcell Experimental Forest, Minnesota, USA - June2016WEW_6_10 | ecosystem: Environmental > Terrestrial > Soil >...
GACCGTGAATGCGCTCATCGACGGGACCAAGCTGGCCGATCCGGCGGTTCGCAAGGCGCTGCTCGATGGCGGTGCGGCAGCCGTGGCCGCTTCCACAGATCCCATGATCGCAGCCGCCCGGCGCGCCGACCCCATCCTCCGCGAAACCAACCGCCGCATCAAGGACACCATCCTCAGTGTGCTCACCCCGGCCGGAGAAAAGCTGGGCCAGGCGCGCTTTCTGGTCTATGGCAAGGACGCCTACCCCGACGCCACCTTCACGCTACGGCTGAGTTATGGAACGGTCGATGGTTTCCCCTACAACGGCACCATAGCGCCGCCCTTCACCACCTTCTACGGGCTCTACGACCGCGCGGTGAGCTTCAGCAACAAGCCGCCCTTCGACCTGACCCCCAAAGAGGCGGCGGGCCGCGACAAGCTGGATCTCTCGACGCCGCTCGACTTCGTCACCACCAACGACATCATCGGCGGTAACTCCGGCTCGCCGGTGGTCAACCGCGAAGGCGAGCTGGTCGGCCTGATCTTCGACGGCAACATCGAGTCGCTGGCCGGCGATTTTGTCTATGACGGAACCAAGAACCGGTCGGTCGCGGTGCACTCGGCGGGGATGCTCGAAGGGCTGCGCAAGCTCTACAGCGCCGGTGCCTTGGCCGACGAGTTGGAAGGCAAGAAGTAGCTCTACGTTTGGGCGGATCGAATTTGCGGAACTGTTCCCGGAGATGGGACGCGCGTGAGCATTCGCGGCGGTGATTGAAGAGGGCGGAGAATTAGCCGAAGAGTTTTTTGGTTAGAAGAACGCCCTCTTTAGATAAAAACGGGGGGAATTCGGAGTTCGATGTTACTGATTCGTTACGGGGTAAGAAATACAAACTATTGATAACATATAAGTTAAGAGAGGCCATAGGAGCGAAATACGCCCTCCACAAGGAGGGATGTGGGTAGAAGCCCGAAAATCCTCTGTCGAAACGGTGCGCGGACGCGAAGAAAAGAGCAAAAGTGAGCGGGATCAACCGGCCGGATTCCTGACGGAGTGGACGGCCGGATCAAAGCTTTTTCGTTGCCGCTGGAGCTGTTCCCGGACTCGACCTGCGTTCGACATGATCTTTCTTCCTAACCTGTTTCCATTGTCCTCTTGCAGTGCATGGTTCTCTACAAAATTCAGGAGATTTTGTGCGGGGTGAAATTGGCGAGCCTGCCGGTTAGCCCGTGACGGCTGCGGCCTGGGCGTTTCCCGGCCTGCGTTGTCCATTTCGCTGAACGGCAAGGCCGGGCTCTCGGGAGAGATGGCGCTGCGCATCGAGAAGGCTCTTGACGTGAGGATAGGTAGGCTGATGCGGATGCGGTCGGCTTACGAGATTGCGCGGGCGCGGAAGCGTAAGAGACTGAATCGGGCGGGACGGGCTCGCTGCGCGGCTTGAATTCAGGATCAAGGGGGAGTGTTCCGGGGCTTCGGAGAGGGGGCTTCACACCGCGCCCTACGGGGCGGACGGGATTTCGGGGCGCGTACCCCGGATTTCGCTGCGCTTCATCCAGGGCTACTTTGGCGCCCTCCCTGCTGGCAGAGTCAGGGAATTCGTGGGCTGCCGGCCTTTCCGTAGAAGGATACGGAAAGGATGGGGCACTCTCATTTTATTGCGATTCATGGGCGGGGCACTCGTCCGTGTTTGCTCTGCTCAGGAACTCGACTGCAGGTAGTTCAGTATGTGGCTTGCAATGTTGGAACCGATGCTCCATCTGATTGCCGCATCCCGCGTCTAACATTCAGGCGGTATTCTTTGAGGGCGATGCAGTTGCGAATTCTTCCCTTTGGCGTGTTGAAAGACTGGCTGGGCTCCGGGACGCTGCTGGCTCTGGCGTCTTTGGCGCTCACCGCGCAGGAAGCCACCCTCCACGTGGACGTGAAGCTGGTTAACGTCTTTGTGAACGTGACCGACCAGAACGGGGCCATTGTGGGCGGCTTGACGCGCGACGACTTCACGCTCGCCGAGGACGGACGGCCGCAGCAGATCGCGGTCTTCGAGCGCCAGTCCGAATTGCCCCTCAACCTGACGCTCGCCATCGATACCAGCGGGAGCGTGCAAAAGGACATGGCCGAGGAGGAGAATGCGGCTCGCCGCTTTGCCCACGCTCTGCTGCGCTCTCAGGATCAGATGAGCCTCGTGCAGTTCGCCACATACGTCCGCGAGTTGACGCCCTTCACCAACAAGATCAGCCAGATTGAGAGCGGACTGGGCAAGTTGCGCGGCGACTGGGCCACGGCGGTCTATGACGCAATCTATCTGGCTTCGCAACGGCTGGGAGGAAAGCAGGGACGGAGGGTACTGGTGCTGGTCTCCGACGGCGACGATACCGCCAGCAGCGCCACCTACGCCGAGGCCGTAGAGCAGGCTCTGCGCAACGAGGTGATGATCTACAGCATCATCGACGTGCCCATCGAGGCCAGCGCAGGCCGCGACCTGGGCGGAGAACATGCGCTTATCACCCTGGCCGAGCAGACCGGCGGCAAGAGCTTCTACGTCAGCGACGGTGGCCTGGACAAGGCCTTTGCGCGAGTCAGCGACGACCTGCGAACACAGTATCTGGTCGGCTATTATCCGCACAATCAAGTGAAGGGAACGAACTTCCATCGCGTGCAGGTGACCATCCCCAGGGCCGCCGCCGATGCCTTCAATATCCGCCATCGCACCGGCTACTACGCGGACTCGCCAGCCAAGAGCAAATAATTAGCCGCCTCATGCTGGAGCCGGTTCACGGCCTGCGTTTGCAATGGACTTGCGCGGGCCCCGGCGTTCTGCTATTTTGTGATACACATGGTCCGCGCCTCCCAACGCCGCTCTTGTTGTAGCCTGTCGATGATCGTCGACGGGTGCATGAACTAGTCTCTGATTCCCCATTCGCAATTCATCAGAAGACGCACCCCAAGCTGAATAGCCGGTGTGCGCACCCCTTGCATCGGCCTTCAGCGGTTCACTCACTGAAAGAGGTCATGCATGACGGTCGCTGAAACTTTGTCTCCCCCTTCGCCGTCCAAGAGCGCCGCCGCGTCGCAGCGCCTGAGCCATCTTCGCCTGCTGGAAGCGGAGAGCATTCACATCCTGCGCGAGGTGGCCTCGGAGTTCGAGCGGCCGGTGATGCTCTACTCGGTCGGCAAGGATTCGTCCGTCATGCTTCGGCTGGCGCAGAAGGCCTTCTATCCCGCGCCGATTCCCTTTCCATTGCTGCATGTGGACACCGGCTTCAAGTTCGCCGAAATGCTCAGTTTTCGCGATACGACGGCCCGCTCGGTGGGAGCCGAACTGCTGGTCTGGCGCAACGAAGCTGCTATATCCGCGGGTACGAATCCCATTGCGCTCGACACCAAGCGCTGCTGCGGATTGCTCAAGACGCAGGCGCTGCTCGACGCTCTGCGCCACTACAATTTCGACGCGGCCTTCGGCGGCGCGCGTCGCGATGAAGAAAAATCCCGCGCCAAGGAGCGCATCTATTCCTTCCGCGACAGCGCCGGACAGTGGGACCCGAAGAACCAGCGCCCGGAACTGTGGAACCTCTACAACGCGCGCATTCATCCGGGCGAAAGCATTCGCGTCTTTCCGCTCTCCAACTGGACGGAGATGGATGTCTGGCAATACATCCATGAGGAAAGGATTCCAGTCGTTGATCTCTACTTTGCCAAAGAGCGGCCGATGTACGTGCGCGGCGATGCGCTGCTGCCCATCGAGCAATCCTTTGTTGCGCGGCCCGGCGAACAGCCGCAATGGATCAAGTCGCGCCTCCGTTCGCTGGGATGCACTCCGTGCACCGGAGCGATTCGCTCCGATGCGGATACCATACCTGCCATCATCGCGGAACTCGTCTCCTTCCGCTCGTCGGAGCGCGCCAATCGCGTTATCGATCACGACCAGGAGGGTTCCATGGAGATCAAGAAGAGGGAGGGCTACTTCTAGATGGCGACTCTCACCGCACAACCATTCTCTGTTGGCGAGTTTCTAGCCAAAGAGCGGGAAAAGGATCTGCTTCGCTTTTCGACCGCTGGCAGCGTGGATGACGGCAAGTCCACGCTCATCGGCCGTCTGCTCTACGATACGCAGTCGGTCTACGAAGATCAGGTGCGCTCCATCGAAGGGAAGGGAACGACGGCTCCAGGGCAGATTGATTTCGCATTGCTCACTGACGGCCTGCGCGCCGAGCGCGAACAGGGAATAACCATCGATGTCGCCTATCGTTACTTTTCCACCGCGCGCAGAAAGTTCATCATCGCGGACACGCCCGGCCATGAGCAGTACACGCGCAACATGGTCACGGGCGCATCGACGGCCGATGCAGCGGTGGTGCTGATCGACGCCGGCAAAGGAGTTCTGATTCAGTCGCGCCGCCATGCATATATTGCATCGCTGCTGGGCGTGCGCCAGCTTCTCGTCGCAGTGAATAAAATGGATCTGATCGGCTATGACGAAGTGGCGTTTCGTGCTATTGAGCGCGATTTCAGCCTTCTGCTCGATCAGATCGCGGCCGATACGGACAATCCTGTCGACTCGATCTTCGTTCCGGTGAGCGCGCTTGCCGGGGACAACATCGTTCATCGCTCCAAAGCCATGCCGTGGTACAAGGGGCCATCGCTCTTGGAGCTTCTGGAGTCACTGCCATCGTCGCTGGACACACGCGCCGCGCCTTTTCGCTTTCCGGTGCAGCGAGTGATTCGCCCGGATCACAGCTTTCGCGGATTTGCCGGCCAGATCGCTTCAGGAACGCTTCGCCCCGGCGACTCGGTAACTGTGCTTCCCTCCGGCAGATGTGCAAACGTCGCCCGCATTGTCACCTACGATGGGGATCTTGCCGAGGCTTGCGCGCCGCTTTCGGTCACGCTGGTTCTGGATACCGAACTCGACATCAGCCGTGGGGATCTTATCGTTTCCACGCACGCGCAAGCCACGGTCGCCGAGGGCCTTCGGGCCGCGCTTGTCTGGATGGATGCGCGGCCGCTCCAGCGCAATCGCCGCTATATGCTCAAGCACACCAGCCAGACCGTGCCGGCATTCATTTCCGACATCGAGTATCGCGCAGACATCGCCACATTGAAGCACGAACCCGCGGACACGCTGGAGATGAACGCTATCGGCGTCGTCACGCTGCATCTGCTACGTCCGATCGCTCTCGACCTTTACAGCGAGAATCGCTCGAGCGGCTCATTTATCCTGATCGACGCGGAAACCAATAGCACAGTCGCGGCCGGAATGATCACGGCGGCCGCTGGCCCGGCTGCGTCAATCTCAGGTCCAGTGACAGCGGAAGAGCGAGCAGCGCGCTGGGGTCATCGCGGTAGCGTGCTCGAATTGACCGGGCCGGTTGAGCTGATCGATCGCATCGAGCGGTCGTTGTTTGTACTGGGTGCGATCACCGCGCGCATTGACGTCGACTCGGCATCCGGAATTGACGCGGGCTTGGCCAAAGTCCTGATCGCGTCGAAGGCTTTATCTGGCATGATCGCCCTGATCGTAAACCTCACCGAAGGCGAGACTCTGATTGCCCGAATCGAGGGCGAGCAAATCGCGCTGGACGCAAATGAATCGATTCAGGCAATTGCGGCCGTGCATGAACTGCTGATACGGTGCGGCATTCTTGTGTCATCAGGGAGCTCCGACTGGGAGATCTGACGCGCACAATCTACAGGGACCATGAAAACGCCCCAGATCGGGCGACGAGAAATGGACCAACCGGAAAGGAAGCAGCCGTGAGTACAGTTGAAATCAACGCGCATGTGAAGACCAAGCTAGATGTAGTGCGCGCGGCGCTCGCGCGCGAAATCAATGGCAATGAAGATGTGTGCCTCACATGCAGCTTCCAGGCTGAGGATGTATTGCTGGCGAAGCTGGCCATCGAATTGGACGCGAAGATACCTATTCTCTTTCTGGATACGGGATATCACTTTGCAGAGACCTATGCCTATCGCGACCGCATCGCAAGCGAGTGGCAATTGAATCTCATCAACCTGCTGCCGGCGCAAACGGTCTCCGAGCAGGAGGCCGAGCACGGCATTCTCTATCGATCTGCGCCCGATGAGTGTTGCAGGCTGCGCAAGGTCGAGCCGCTCTTCAAGGAGGTAGCCGGATACCGCGTGTGGATTACGGGTCTGCGGCGAGAACAGGCAAAAAGCCGCGCGGCTCTGGAGGAAAGGGCGCTCTTCACGCTTCCCGGCGGCCAGCAGGTGCTCAAACTTGCGCCTCTGGCCGCATGGAGCACGCGGGACGTCTGGTATGCCTGCGAAGAACTGTCGATTCCGCTGCTGCCTCTCTATGAGCGCGGGTTTTCCTCGATTGGTTGTGAGCCTTGCACAATGCTTCCACTTGATCCGAACGATCCGCGCTCCGGGCGCTGGGCCGGCCGCAAAGTTGAATGTGGCATTCACATCGAAGCCGCCCAGTCGCACTGAAACGGGCGCGCAGGAACTGAGGATAGAAAATGCAATATCTCATTGGATTTGTCATTGCGCTGTTCATTGCGCTCACCGGAGTCGGCGCGGGCACCGTCACCGTGCCGGTTCTGATTCTGTTCCTTGGAGTGCCGGCGCCGGTTGCCGTAGGCATCGGCCTGATGTTCGCCAGCGCGGTCAAGCTGATTCTGGTGCCAACGCAAATCGCCCGCCGCAACGTGGCCTGGCGCACTCTTGGGTTCATGCTTCTGGGCGGTGCGCCCGGCGTCGTCATTGGGTCGCTCTTCCTGAAGCATCTGGTCAATGCCGGCTCGCAGAACCTGATGAATGCATTGCTGGGAACCATTCTGGTGACGACGTCCGCGTGGCAGATATTTGTTTACTTTCGTCCGATGCGGCAGAATCCGCAGCCGCCGGATCGCAGCCTCTGGCTGGCATGGCTGATGTTTCCAGTCGGTGCCGAAGTGGGCTTTTCTTCGGCTGGAGCGGGCGCACTGGGCTCGGCGGCGCTGCTTAGTCTAACGACTCTTTTGCCCGCGCAGGTCGTGGGAACGGACATTGCCTTTGGCTTCGTCATCTCCTTGATCGGCAGCGGCGCGCACTGGTTCTCGCACGCCTCCAACCCCGAGCTGCTGATTCACCTGATCGAAGGCGGCGTCGCTGGAGCGATTGCCGGAACGCTGCTCAGCACCCGCGTCCCGCGCCGCCAGCTACGCTTTGCGCTGTGGGTCTGGCTATTGATCCTGGGCGGGCAGTTTCTCTTCCACAGCTATGCGGCATGGGCAGCCCCGGTCAAAGTAACTGTGAGCATCTCCCAAGCGAGACCACAGAAATAGCTGGGCTGGCTGCACTCGAATTGACTTGAACATCGACGATTCGCAGAAACCCGGGATGTATTTGCTGCCGATTCATCCCGTGATTCGAACCCCTCATCCGCTTTTTCAGCCCCTTGTCCGGAACCAGGTGCGCGCCTGGCATCTTCCGTCTACCCTTGAAGAATAGCAAGAGACTCGGAAAGGGAACGACCCATGGAAGAAATCGTCAACGTCGAGGCAGTCAGCCGAAGATTTCCTCTGGACAATTTTCCAACACATCACCCGGCCCACAGTTTTGTCAGCGCCCTTTCGCAAGCCAGCTTGCGCGTCTGCGCGGGTGAGTTCTTAGCCATCTCCGGGCCCAGTGGAAGCGGCAAGACGACCCTCCTGAATTTGATCGGCTGCATCGATCAGCCCACCACCGGCCGCATCCTGGTGGACGGCGTCGATACTTCCCGGTTGAAGCCCGGCGGCATGAGCCAGCTTCGCCGCGAGAGAATCGGCTTCGTCTTTCAGACCTTCAATCTCATCCCCGTCTTCACCGCGGCCGAGAACGTCGAGTATCCGCTGCTGATCCAGGGCGTCGCCAGCCGGGAGCGGTCGGAGCGGGTGGCCGCGGCACTGGAGAGCGTTAGCCTCTCCGCCCGCGCGAATCAACGCCCTGACCTGCTCTCCGGCGGCGAACGGCAGCGCGTAGCCGTGGCCCGCGCCATCGTTCATCGTCCCGCCCTGGTGCTGGCCGACGAGCCTACCGCCAATCTCGACACGCACAACGCCACGCAACTGATCGACCTCATGCACGATCTCAATCGCCGCCTCGGTCTCACCTTCATCTTTTCCACGCACGACGCCCGCTTGCTCGAACACACCGACCGAATCGTCCGTCTCACCGATGGCGAGGTCGTCTCCGACAGCGCAACCCAAGGAGGCAGCCGTGGGTAAGTTTCTGCTTCTCGCATTCAGAAACATCTTCCGCAACCGCCGCCGCACCCTGATGACTCTGATGATGGTCGCAGGCGGCGTAGCCGGCCTGCTGCTGGCCGGGGGATACTTCGCCTTCATGACGCACGGCCTCCGCGAAGACACCATCAACAGCGGCCTCGGTCATCTGCAAATCTTCACCGCCGAGCACTTCCAACGCGACGAAAACCGCGTCCTCGACACGGGAATCGATAACTGGCGTCACGTGGCCGCCTCGGTCAAAGCGGGCAGCCATGTGCGCGGCATTGCGCCTCGCATCGATTTTTACGGCATGGTCTCCAACGGCAACAAGGCCGCCGGTTTCTTGGGCAGCGCCGTCGATCCGGCGGCGGAAAAGAGCCTCGGTTTCGTCTCGCGCATCGAAACGGGACGCGATCTGGACCCCAAGCCCAGCGGCGAAGTCGAGGCGCTGATCGGCAAGGAGCTGGCCAAGTCGATGAACGTCGGCCTCGGCGATGTTTTGACGGTGTTGGCGTTGACCTCATACGGCGGGCTCAACGGCGTTGATGTGCAGATTGTCGGCATCATCAACTCCGGCGCGCCGGAGCGGGACGCGCGCTATCTGCGCATCACTCTGCCCGCCGCGCAGCGCCTCCTGCAAAGCGACCGCGTCACCAACCTCGTGGTCGGCCTCGACGCCACCGAGAACACCGATCATGCCTACGCCGAAATGATGCCGCGCTTGAACGGCCTGCCGCAGAAGATGGAACTGAAGAAGTGGATCGACCTGGCCACCTATTACAAGCAGGTCAACACCATGTTCAACGGCATCTTCCTCTTCATGGGTATTATTGTCTTCTTCATGGTTCTCATGTCCAGCGTGAACACGCTGCTGATGAGCATGTTCGAGCGGACTCGCGAGATAGGAACCATGTTAGCCATGGGCACGCCGCGCGCATGGATCGTGGCGCTCTTCATGGTCGAAGCCACGCTGCTCGGCGTGATGGGCGCACTTCTCGGCCTGGCCGCGGGCAATCTTCTCGGCGCGCTGCTGAACTCATCCGGGCTGCATATGCCGCCGCCCCCAGGCTACAGTCTTCCCATGCCCTTCAAAGTCCGTCATGTGCCGGTTCAGATGATCGTTTCTTCGCTGCTGGTCATCATCTCAATGGCGCTTGCATCCATCCTGCCTGCGGTCCGCGCATCGCGGCTCAAGATTGCGGAGGCTCTCTCTCATGTCTAAGATCGACTGCATTCTGCGCACATTTCTGCTGGTCTTTTTTGTCGGCCTTTTATTAACCTGTGCGATAGTCTGCCGCGCCGCCACTCCCGACGCCGAGGCATTGCTCAAACGCTCCGACGCTTATCGAAACGGCTGGCCTTCTTATGTATTGAAGGTCAAGATAACTCATTATGAATCCGGCAAAGCGGACGAGGAAAAGCTCTATGAGGTCTCGCAGAAGGGAACCGAAAAGACCTATGTCGAGTTTCTAAGTCCCAGGGAAAAGGGCCAGCACCTGCTCATGCTGAGCGACGATATGTGGGTCTATCTTCCCGACACCAGCCGCCCGGTGCGCATTACGCCGCTCGAACGGCTTTCGGGCGACGCCTCCAACGGCGACGTGGCGCGCACCAACTTCGCCGTCGATTACGCCGCCGCTTACGTGCGTACTGAGAAGGTTGGCAATGAGAATTGTTACGTGCTCGATCTGACCGCAAAGCGCAAAGGCTCTACTTATCAGCGCATTCTCTATTGGCTACGCGTCGAGGATGCGCGCCCGGTGAGGGCCGAGTTTTATCTCACCTCGGGCAAGCACATCAAATCGGCGACCTTCGACGAGTACTTTTCTGTCGGCGGCAGGCCCCAGCTCCATCGCTGGACCCTTTACGACGAAATCCGCCATAACTCCCACAGCATCCTGGAATACTCCGGCATTGCTCCGCGCGAATTGCCCGACAAGCTATTTTATCAGGGAAGAACGGACCGCTTCTAACTATCATGAAATTACGCTCCGTATTTGCGTTCATTCTTGTGCTCTGCGCCGGGAGACTTGTTGTCATGGCGCAGGACGAAGCGCCGCCCGAACCCCGACGCGATTTTCGCTACACCTTCTTGGCCATCGAGGATGCTACGTTCTATAGCAGCTTTCGCCCGCCCCTGCCCGCATCCGCGGCAATGTTGAACGATCCTACGGTAACGCTTTTGCAGAATCAGTTGCTTCTTGAGCCGTCTTTCACTCTTCGGTACAAGCCGCGCTGGAGTCTGGCATCGAGCGTGGTGGGCCTGGCGGAGACATTTCACGGCCTCACTGCCGCGGACTTCAATCCGCCGACGGGCAGCGTTGCTTCCCTCGATGCTGCGCTTGAGCCGATTACGGGAACACGCACCCAGCTTCGCGTCAAGGAGACCTATGCCGGACTCTCTGCTGGGGACTTCGACTTTACAGTGGGCCGGAGAATTGTGCGTTGGGGAACCGGCTATGCATTTACTCCGACCGGCGTGCTCGATCCGCCGCGCGTGCCCACGAATCCGACCGACCGCCTCAACCTCAACGTGGGCCGCGACATGGTGAAGGCTGACTTTGTTCACGGGCCGCACGCCTTTTCGCTTGCCTGGTCCACCGCCGCGCTTGCGCCTGCTTCGGCAAACCTGCATGACACCACGGGTTTTCGGTATAACGTACTGGTAAAGGGTTTCGACACTTCGCTGATCGCCGGCGACGACCGTGGCGGAGATGCCTTTGGCGGACTTACTTTCACACGGGTCTTCGGCCAGGCCTGGGAGCTGCACGGCGAAGCCGCCTGGCGCGAGCAGGGTGCAATGCTCCTAGGCGGAAAATACATCACCACAAGCGAGATCTCCTTCTATGCCGAGTTCTACACGCCTCCCAATATCCCGTACTATCGGGATATGAACATCTCGCCTACAGCCGGACGCCAGCACTATCTCTTCCTTTACGCTGGTAAGTCGCGGCTGCGCGAGTTACCTGGATGGAAGCAATGGGATCTCTCCGCGTCGATGGTAGAGAATCTGAATGATAAGAGTTATACTGCAATCGTCGACGCCAACCGCAGGTTTGGCAACCACTTCTCTTCCTATCTGCACATGGAAATTCCCGAAGGAAGCAAAACATCGGAGTACGGAGCCACGCCCTACTCCGCCGCAACATCGGTGGGAGTCCGTTTTCAGCTATGATCTGCGATCCACGCCCACCTATTGCGGCTCGGTCGGCAAGCCGCTGGCAATCTGGACATTTGGCCGATCACTTCCTCAGGTCGTTGGGGATTGTGGCAGGCAGCGCGCTGCTGATTGTGGCCCTCTTGCTCTCGTTGGGAAAGTACCGGCTATCTGACACGGGCCGCACGCTTTTCATCGCATTTGTATATTGCCTGCTCATCGCCATTCCCTCTATTGTAGTTCTGACCCGCATTTCACATCGTTACGGCGAGCGATTTCCCCGCCTGATCTTTCTCATGCGGGCGGCGGTTCTGTTGTGCACCGGGGTAGCCGGCAGTCTCGCGGCCGGGGTAGTCTTCGAGATCGTTGGACTGGTTCCGCGCAACGCGTATTGGACCAATCTCCGCGAGGTGCTGCCGTTTAGCATTGTGACCTCGCTTATGTTCGGCCTGAGCATTTCTACCTATGAGACTCTTCGTTACCAACTCCAGGCCACGGCGCTCGAATTGCGAACAAGGCAAGTGGAGCAGGAGCGAGCCTACAAGCTCTTGGCCGAGGCGCAGTTATCCTCGCTCGAATCCCGCATCCACCCGCACTTTCTCTTCAACACTCTCAACTCCATCGCCGCGCTTATTCCCAGGGATCCGCAGTTAGCCGAAGATACCGTTGGCAAACTGGCCTCGCTCCTCCGCTTTTCGCTCAACGCCAATCAGAGCGGACTGGTGGCGCTGAGTCAGGAACTGAAAATCGTTCGCGAGTATCTGGAAATCGAGAGGACCCGCTTTGGACCGCGCCTGAGCTATGAGATTGCAATTTCCGAATCTCTTCAGGATGTGGGCGTGCCCCCTCTAGCTCTCCAATCGCTGGTGGAGAACTCAGTGAAGCATGTGGTCTCCCAGCGCGCCCAGGGTGCGGCGATTCGGATCGCCGGATCGAGAAATTCCGGTCGCATCGTGCTGGAAGTTATTGACGACGGGCCCGGCTTTTCCCTCGATGCAATTACGTCCGAGCACGGCCTCGGCAATCTCGTTGCACGCCTCGAACTTCTCTTTGGCGCCGACGGCCGGCTGGATGTGATTCGCGAGAATGGAAAGACCGCCGTTCGCCTGTCTTTTCCCGCATAATGGAAATGCCGATGGAAACCGCCCCGCTTCGCGCCTATCTCGTCGATGATGAACCGCTGGCCATCGAACGGCTCAAACGGCTCCTGGAAAGCGCTGGCGGCCTCAGCATCGCCGGCAGCGCTACCGATCCTGCACATGCCCTCGGCTTTCTGAACAACGAATCGATTGACGTGCTGTTCCTCGATATTCAAATGCCGGGCATGAACGGCTTTGAGCTGCTCTCGCGGCTCAACCAGCAGCCCTTCGTCATCTTCACCACAGCTTATGACGAATATGCGCTGCGGGCCTTTGAAGTCAACTCCATTGATTACTTGCTGAAGCCCATTGAGCTGGAGCAGTTGGCGCGCGCTCTGAAGAAGCTCGACCGGCTTCGCCCGGCGGCAAAGCAGGATTGGCAGCGGAATCCGGAGCTAACCGCGCTGCTCAAGGAACTAGCCGCGTCAGTGCGCGGAGAGCGGCCCAGTTATCCGCGGCGCATCGCCTCGCGCGTGGGCGAGCACATCGCGTTTCTCGATCTGGATGCCGTAACTCATCTTCTGGCGCATGAGAAGCTCACTTACGCCGTGGTGAACGGACGCCAGCACTGCGTCGATCAGACGATTGCCGAACTGGAGCGGCGGCTCGACCCGGCGAAGTTCCTGCGTGTCCACCGGGCCGCCCTGGTGAATGTGGATTGGATTCACGAGGTGAACTCCTGGTTTGCCGGCAAGGTGATTCTCTCGCTCAAGGATGCTCAGCGCACACAGATTCCCGTGGCGCGGGATAGGGTTCGGGTATTGAAATCGCGCCTGGGAATTTAGGAGCTTCTTGAAGTCTTCAATGTGCTCTCCGTCACCCCTCGCGCGGGATCCCATCGAATAGAATGAAGCGGAGGAGTCCCAGAACAATGTCTCGTAAAGCACTGATTGCCGCCAATTGGAAGATGTACAAGACGCCCGCCGAAGCCAAGGCTTTTGTCGATGCCTTTTTGCCCCTCGTCGCCTCGCACGACCGCGACGAGATCATCTTGTTTCCCTCGCCCGTGCTTCTGCCCACGGTAATTGCAGCCGCCAAAGGCTCGAATGTTGCCGTGGGCGCGCAGAACATTCACTTTGCCGAAGAGGGCGCGTACACCGGCGAGACCTCGGTGGGCCAGCTCAAGGCCGTGGGCGGAACGCATACGCTGATCGGCCACTCGGAGCGGCGGCAGTACTTTGCCGAGACCGACGAGATTGTCAACAAGAAGCTGCACACGGCGCTCAAGCACGGCATCATTCCAATCGTCTGCATTGGCGAGGTGCTGGCGGAGCGCGAGGCAGGCATGACTGCAAGCGTGCTGAAGACGCAGGTAATCGGCGCACTCGCGGGCATTGCGCCCGAGGCCGCCACGCCCATTGTGATTGCCTACGAGCCGGTATGGGCCATCGGCACGGGCAAAACGGCCACGCCGGAGATTGCCGTCGACGCACACAAGATTATTCGCGCCGAAGTGGCCAAGCTGCTCGGCGCAAACGTCGCCGCGGCCATGCGAATTCTCTACGGCGGAAGCGTGAAGCCGGACAATGCCAACGTATTGATCGGCCAGGAAGAGATCGACGGCGCACTGGTCGGCGGCGCAAGCCTCAAGCCCGATTCGTTCGCGGCGATCGTGAAGTACTAAAAATCAGCGAGTCAGCAAGTTAGCGAGTCGGCAAGTCAGCGAAAACCGGCCGGAGCGAGAAGCTTCGGGCGGCTTTCTTTTTGCACGGGTCGAAGCGCTGGCGTGCTTCTTGTAACGCCGGCGTCCTGGCTGGCTGTCGTGCCGGCTTTTAGGCCCGCACCTACATCGTCTGATAGAAGGCGGCAATCCAGCCTTGCAGCAGCGCTGGGAAGCAACCGGAAACGACCACGGCAGCGGCAATCGTCAGCAGGACTGTCATCGTGACGGGATGCACTTTGATGGGCGTGATATCCGCCGCGGGAAGCACATAGGCGCGCTTGAGCACCTGCAGGTAGTAGTAGAGCGAGACAGCGCTGAAGGCGACAGCGAGA
>Ga0187851_10003014_pt1 | contig 14473 bp, 12 predicted proteins | sample June2016WEW_6_10_FD_132997 | JGI IMG/M metagenome (GOLD analysis project Ga0187851, IMG submission 132997) | Peatland microbial communities from SPRUCE experiment site at the Marcell Experimental Forest, Minnesota, USA - June2016WEW_6_10 | ecosystem: Environmental > Terrestrial > Soil >...
AGTATAATAACGCTTTACGTTAATAAACCATAAAGTTAATATAGGGTCCGTGATTAAGAGTTTTGCGGACTCCAGGACAAAAGAGGTTTTCGGGACTGGAAAAACTCAGAATCCTCCGGCCGCAGTTACGAAGAGAAAATTTGCCTTACTGGATAGCGCTACAAGTTTGGGCGATCTGGCGGCGACGCCCGGTAACAATTTTGAGAAGTATAACGATCATCGGAAGGGCCAATACAGCATTCGGATAAACCAGCAATATCGGCTTTTCTTTGAATGGGTCGATGGGAATGCTTTTAACGTCCGATTAGATGACGATCACTAGAGGGAGAACAGTAATGAGTCTTGAGCGCGATGTAAATCCTGATTGGAGCGTACATCCCGGCGAAATTCTGAAAGAGGAGTTTCTGGGACCTCTGGGCATGAGTGTGTACGAGCTTGCCAAGAGAATGCGTGTCGACGCCCAACGAATCAATCCAATTGTGCTTCAGAAGCGTGCCATTACTCCCGAAACGGCTGTTCTTCTCGCCAAGCTATTCGGAACTTCGGAACTGTTTTGGATGAATTTGCAAGCGAACTACGATCTTCAAGAAGCGAGAACCGCCAACAAAAAGAGGCTTGCAGAAATCGAGCCTCTCGCGTTACCCGCAAAATCATTGTAGGTTCTTACGCACCGTGAGCAGTGAGCGTTGCGAAGGTAAGTTTCGAGATCTATCGTTTGTGCTTGTCGGAGACCTTATTGGGATTGTAGCCGGAATTCCAGTCGAACATGGCCGGGTCGAGGCCTTTATTGTAACTGGCTGAGGTGACGAAGCGTTCCGTTTGCATGTCTCCGTTGAAGTAGCGGGTAAAGCCGAAGGGGGTCATCACACCCTCAACCAGGCGGTATCCGTCGAAGGTTTCTTCCTCGACATTGCGTTGCTTGTCTACCGGATCGCGCCAGGAATAGCTCTTCTTGATGGGTAGATGGGTATCGATGTCGAAGTAAACGCTGATCGCCTCATTTTGTTTGTTGATCAATGTGACTCGCTGGGCGGCGAGGCTGCCGGCGAGGGCGGCGCCATCGAAGAATAGCGCCACGTTAGGATCGTTCACCCAGGAGCGCAGAATCGTTTCCAGAGAAAACTTGCGGTGGCGCAGGTAGTCGTCGAGATCCTTTTTCTCGATAGCGCGCGGGCCTTTGTAAGTGACCTCGTAACCCTTGTCGCCGGCGTAGACATAAGCGATGTCGCGCTGCGGGGTGAGCTCGATCCGTTCCTTGCCGGGATATTCAAGAAATCGCCAGAAGAAAACGCCGTTGCCGGAAGGACGGCCGTGATAAAAGCTGTAGGTGCGGCCCTGCTCCTGCATGTCGTGAATGTTCAAGTATGCGTCCCCACCCAGAGCTTGGATGGCCTGCTCCAGCAAGTCATGCGCCTGATGGGCGTTCTGCTGATCGAGAGGAATTGAGGGGCCCTTTGCGGCGGAATCCGACGAAGCTTGCGGGGCTGGGGACTGGGCGGCAGCTGTGCGCCAGGCACACATCGCCAGTGCAAACGCCAGCGCAACTGTGAGAAAAGAATATTTCATGCCACCGGTTAGCAGTGAACCCTGAACAGGAATTGTAGCCGCTTGCGGCAAAATTGCGGACTGTGACACGAACTTCCCCGCACTGGTTTCGGCAATCAGTTGGATGCAGAAAAAACCGCCGGTGTCACACGCCGGCGGAATATCTGGAGGACCGCTAGCCGACCAGCACGGCGCCGCCGTTTACGTTGAAAATCTCGCCGGTGATGAAGCCAGCGTATTTGGTGCATAGAAACAGCACCGGAGCGGCAATCTCCTCCGGCGTGCCTACGCGTCCCAGGGGGATGGTGCGGCGAATCTCTTCGCCGCTCTTCGGGTCATCCAGGGCGGATCTGGACATGTCGGTATCGACCCACCCCGGTGCGACGGAGTTCACATAGATTCCGGCGGAGGCGAGCTCGACAGCAAGACTTTTCACCATGCTGATGAGGGCGCCTTTGCTGGCGGAGTAATCGCAATGAAAGGCTTCACCCCGCTGGCCGCTGGTGGAGCTGATGAGGACGATGTGTCCGGCGGCGCCGTGGCGCGGTTGCGCTTTCATCTGAGTGACCGTGTGTTTGACCAGGCCAAATACGGCGTCGAGGTTGATGGAGAGTGTAGAGCGCCATTGCTCATCGGACATTTTTTCGATGGCGACGTCTTCGGCGGGCCAAACGCCGTGATTGGCAACGAGAATATCGATGCGGCCGAAATACTTGGCAGCCTCCGCAACCAGGAGGCGCGCGGAATCCGGATCATGAAGGTTGCTGGAGATGGCACGGCAGTTTGCCTCGCCACATTCTTTCGCCAGAGCTTCCGCTTCGGAGCGAGCCTTCTGATAACTGAACACGACCTTGGCGCCGGCTTCGGTAAACAGTCGGACTGTGGCCGCGCCAATGCCGCGGGAGCCGCCAGTGATCAAGGCAACTTTACCGGAGAGAGAAAGAGAGATAGACATGGTTTCTAGTTTCCCGTTTCTGGTTTCCAGTTGCAAGTCGGGAGGGGCGTAGACGAGAACACCCGAGGCAATTACATGGATATTTCCTCAGGGGCTAAAGCCCACACTCTTAACACCCCCCAGGCGGCACGACTAAAGTCGTGCCCTTCCCAAACCAGTTGCATAACAGTTTGCAGGAACTGGAAACCGGAAATTAGAAGCTTTCTTTCGATGACGAGGTGCGTTCGGACTTTAACTCGCGCAACAGCAGGCGGACGAGCATACCGTCGAAGCCAGTGCCACTCATCTTGGAGAGTTCGTCGAGAGCCTGCTCGGGAGTGCGCGCGGCGGCGATAGATTGCTCGGTGAGCATGTTGGCGTAGGCGTCGGCGAGGGCGATGATGCGCGCCCACAGGGGGATCTGTTCGCCCTTCGCGCCGTCGGGGTAGCCGGTTCCGTCGAAGCGCTGGTGATGGTGCTCAATGGCCTGGCGCATCATCGCGCTATGCGGCAGAATGGCGGCGATCTCCGCTCCCACGCGGGCGTGCATGCGGACCAGGAAGAACTCGTCGTCGGTGAGTGGGCCGGGCTTGTTCAGAATGCGCTCCGGAACGAAGATCTTGCCGACATCGTGGATGCGGGCGGCGTAAACCAGGTCGGCGGTTTCCTCGGAAGGCAAGTGGAGGGCGCGCGCGATGATCTCCGTGTAGCGCGCCACCAGATCTCCGTGGCCAGCAGTCCGCAGCTCGCGAGATTCCGCGGCGCGGCTGAGGACTTCAATCGATTCCTTGAGCAACGGGATATTGCAATCTTCTTCGCCGCCGCAAAACTTGATCAGCATCGAACCTAGCTCTTCGAGATGCTCTGGGCCATTGTGTTCGCGCTGCAGAAAGCCTTCGATATAGGTAGAGATTTGTTGCCGCTGCGGAGCGAATTCCTCGCCACCGGCAAATTCTTCGGCCGCGGATACGCGGTTACCGCCGGAACGCTTGGAAACGTACATGCCGGCGTCGGCCACGCGGATGATGTCTTCGATAGAAAAGCCATGCATGGGGAAACTGGCCACACCGAAGCTACCGGTGATGTGGTGTTCGCTGAGCATGGGGTCCGAGGTAATCCACAGGCGCAAGCGTTCGGCCAGAACTTCAGCCTGCTCCGGGCCGGTTTCCGGCATCAGAATGATGAACTCGTCTCCACCGTAGCGGGCGACGACGTTGGATTGGCGCGACTTTTGCTCGAGCAGGCGTCCCACGCGAGCGAGGACGAGGTCACCCTCGAAGTGGCCCATGGTGTCATTTACTTCTTTGAACTTGTCCAGGTCGATGAGGACCACGGAGAAAGGCCGGCCCGAACGCGAGGCGCGCTTCCATTCGGCAGATAATGCTTCCCAGAAGAAACGCCGCGTCTTGATTCCGGTCAGACCGTCGGTGATCGACTGCTGCTGCAGCTTCTGGAAGACGAAAGCATTGTGCAGCGCGGTGGCCAGCAGGTCGGCCAGGGTGTTGAGGATCAGGACGTCCTGGGGAAAAAAGGCGCTCTCCTTGCGGCTTTCAATGTTCAGCGCGCCGAGAAGGGTTTCGCCGTAGGTGATGGGGATGCAGAGCACGGAACGCGACTCGGGCAAAATCGCGCCAATCTGACCTTCCAGGCCGTTCTGCACGAGCGCGCGTTCTCCGGTGCGGGCCACGCGGCCCAGGATGCCAATGCCGAGAGGGATGCGTCTGCCCTTGGCTTGGGCGGTGGCGCCGGCTTCCGCCTTGATTTCGATTTCCTTCGTACCGTAATCGAGCAAGCCGATGCCGATATGGTCGAAGCTGAAGTTTTTTTGGATCTCTCCCACAATCTGGTCCAGCATGTGGACCGGATCGTCGCTCGAAATAGCGGTACGCGAAATGTTGTTGAGGAACGCCAGTTGCCGCGAGCGGCGCTGTTCTTCGGCGAACAGGCGAGCATTCTCCACGGCAACCGAGACCTGGCCCGCCGCGGTCATGAGGACGTCTACGTCGCGCTGTTCGAAAACGTACTCCCGCACGGTGCTCATGGCGACCATTACGCCAGCGGGCTTGCTGCCCAGCAGGATGGGAGCGGCGCAGAGGCACTTGGCGGGCTGTTCGGGGCGGTAGGTGACGCCCAATCGAGCCCTCGTCTTCTCCAGGTCGGAACGGATGAGGAGGGGCTGGCCGGAGCGAATCACATATTCAGTGAAGGCGTTCTCAAGTTTGCGCCGGCGCTTAGGCAGGACGAGATCATCCTCGACCTCTAACTCGAAGCAGATTTCGTCGCCGTTTTGGAATGCGATGTAGAAATTGCTGTTGTTGAAGATCTGTCCTAGCTCGGCGTGGATGGTGCGCAGGACTTCGTCCTGATCCAGCCGCGAGCTGATCGCCTGGCCGATCTCGGTGAGCAGTTCATACTCTTGCGTGCGGCGATGGGCATCGTGCGCGATCAGATAATTCTCGACGGTGAGTCCAAGCTGCAGGGCCAAGCCAACCATCAGACGCGGCCCCGACGTTCCGAAGGCTTCGCGCTGCGCGTGGGGAAAAAGAATTACACCGAAGGCGTGTTCGCGAGTTTGCAGGCTCACGGCGGTCAGATTGCGGATGTCCGCCTTTTCGAGGACTGCCTTGAGGTCCGCGAAAGTGCCGGCAGATCCCAGGGGTAGGGGCTCGGTCATATGGCCAATGTTGCGGACGGTGAAAAGTCCTCCTTGCCGGAAGGCCAGGTCGCAGAGGTATTCGCCGGCGCCGCTTTTGGTGAGCACTTCCAGAAATTCCTCGGAGAATCCCCGCTGTACCGAAGGCAGCAAACCACGCCAGCGTTCGGCGACGTAGATGATGGCACGTCCCGCGGACAAGGCGCCGGCCAAGCGCTCCAACGCTGACTGCATGCTGGGGAGCAAATCATCGGCGGAGAGCAATCGCCGCGGGTCCGCGCCCAAAGTTGAGAGGGCCAGGGTATTTTCCTGTACGGCGTTGCGCTCGTTCTCAAACAGCACCATGACCATGGCGATGCCGAGCAACATCTGCGGTATGGGGCCGAGGACGTGGCCGACGGTGCCAAACATCTCCATCACCGGACTGCCAGACTGAATTGCTCCCATCAGCACCGCCCACAGCGCCAGAGAGAGCGCGAGGACTTTGAAGGCAGGCGAGCCCTTGCGGTGAGAGTGCAGGTAAAAAACGGCGGAGCAATACAAGAGCACCGCGCTTAGAAAAAGCACCGTGAGGCTAACCGGACGCTGGTCGATGGGGAGGTGGCTGAACAGGAGATGATTCCGCAAGTCGACGCAGGCCAGTCCGGTCCCGGTCAAAGCCAAAGCCAAGTCGTACCAGCGAAAGTGGAATGACGCGCGGGTCAGGCGGGTGGAGACGAATATGCTGATTCCCATCGCGACCGAAAACAAAGAACTGGCAAAGAAGGCAGCCGGCGCCGGAGGGCGGAAATAGCGTAGAGCATCCAGCGCGTAATGGATGGAATAACACGCCCACGCGATCTGCCAGGCGCGAAAGTACAGTTGACGACTCTGCTGGTAAAGAAAGCTGAACAGTAAACACAACAACAGTGCAACAACGCCAGGAATAATCACGATGCTGGAGGAGAGGCTGTTCATGAGGACCGGCTAGGATACCCGCTGAATCAGGTCGATTTGATGGAGAGCAATGGCTAATGCTTTCACAGCCGAGGGCGGAAAGACAACAGGATTTAAGTACACTGTCCCGAAAAAAGCCCAGAATAGCCGGGTAACCCTCGGAATGGTTATTTCGGTGCGCTTGACGATACTTTTCTACCCCCCATACCATCAGAAGTTAACCCCTTATGCCTGAATCTCTTGCTAACGGCTTATCCCGGCCGCGGGTTCGCTTCGCACCGTCGCCTACCGGTTTTCTGCACGTGGGCAGCGCCCGCACTTTTATTTTCAACTGGCTCTATGCCCGCCACCATGGCGGGAGCATGATCCTGCGCCTCGACGATACCGATGTCGAACGCAACACCCAGGCGTCGGTCGATTCCATTTTCGACGGCTTGAAGTGGCTGAACCTGGGTTGGGACGAGGAATACAAGCAGTCGGAACGGATTGAATTGCACCGCAAGACCGCCTGGACGATCTTCGAAAAAGGCTTGGCTTACCGCGACTTTACACCGGCCCACACCGGGGAGGCGGAAAAATCCGGGGCGCAAGGGACATGGTTATTCAATCCCGGGGCGCGCGAACTTTCCGCCGCTGAGAGTGACCGCCGCGCCGCTGCGGGAGAACCCTTTGCGCTGCGTTTTCGCGTGCCGCGGGAGGGTGGGCAGTTGATACGTTTTGCCGACGCAGTGTATGGGGAGCAGATGAAAGCGGCCGCTGACATTGAGGATTTCGCGCTGCTTCGGTCAGATGGCATGCCGACCTATCATCTGGCTTCCTGCGCGGACGATGCCGACCTGCGCATCTCGCATATCATCCGCGGGCAGGACCATCTCACGAATACGTTCAAGCATGTGCTCATCTTCGAAGCGGCCGGTTTTACACCGCCGCAGTTCGCCCACTTACCGCTGCTGGTGGCGCCCGACGGCACCAAGCTTTCGAAGCGCCGCCACGGTCCTGTGGTCAGCGTTACTACCTACCGCGATGCCGGATTTTTGTCCGAGGCCTTCATTAATTTTCTATGCCTGCTGGGCTGGTCACCGAAGAACGACCGCGAGAATATGTCGCTGCAGGAACTGACCGACCTTTTCTCGCTCGAGGGCATTAACCGTTCGAATGCGGTGGTGAACTTCAAGGAACCTGCGACAACGCCAGAAGAAACCTTCGACCCGAAAGCAGTGTGGCTGAATGCGGAGCACATTCGCGGCTTGCCGGTGGAGGAGTTGAGCGCACGGCTGCTGCCTATCGTGCAGGGCGAAGGCTTCGACGTTTCGCCGGAAAAGATGCTGCGGATCACGCCGCTGATTCGCGAACGGATCAAGCTGCTGCGCGATGTTCTCACCACTGCCGATTTTTTCTTCGTCGATCAGTTGCCGCCCTACGATCCGGCAGAACTGATCCCGCAGAAGGGGGATGCGGCGATGGCGTCTAAGGTCCTGACGCGGGCGCGTGAAGTGCTGGCGAATGTCGAGTTCAAACACGACCGGCTAGATCACGCTCTGCGCGCCGCTGCCCAGGAACTCGGAGTGAAGGCAGGACAGATGTTCCAGCCTATCCGCGTCGCCGTCTGCGGAAGAAAGAATGCGCCACCGTTGTTTGAGACGCTGGAGGTGCTGGGGCGGGAAACCACGCTGGCCCGAATTGAACAAGCCCTCCAGAAGGCGGGAGTGGTCGTAGGGTGAAGTTCTCCCGGCGAAAGGCCTGCTGCGATAAGGTCCCTGCTGCGATAAGATCAGGATGTAATGAATCCATCGCATCCGCCTACCGAAGCTGGAGAAAAAGCTGTGGCTGCCTCGCCGTTGCCTGCGCCGTCAAACTTTGTCCGCGACATCATTCTTGAGGATCTCAAGAGCAACAAGCACAATGGCCGCGTGCAGACGCGCTTCCCTCCCGAGCCCAACGGCTACCTGCATATCGGCCACGCCAAGGCGATCTGCATCGACTTCGGACTGGCCGACGAATTCGGCGGGCATACGAATCTTCGCTTTGACGATACCAATCCCGAGAAGGAAGAGACGGAGTACGTCGAGTCGATCAAGGCAGACGTCAACTGGCTGGGCTATCAGTGGGACGGGCTTTTTTATGCTTCCGATTATTTTGACCAGCTCTATGAATGGGCGATCAAGCTGATCAAGGACGGCAAGGCTTACGTTGACGACCTCACGGCCGAGGAAATTCGCGAGTATCGCGGAACGTTGACCGAGCCGGGTAAGGACAGTCCGTATCGCAGCCGGTCGGTGGAAGAGAATCTGAATTTATTCGAGCGCATGCGCGCGGGAGAATTTCCCGATGGCTCGTGCACGCTGCGGGCGAAGATTGATATGGCTTCGCCGAACCTTAACCTGCGCGATCCGGTGATGTACCGCATTCTGCATGCCGAGCATCATCGCACGGGCAACAAGTGGTGCATCTATCCGATGTATGACTACGCGCACGGGCAGTCGGATTCGATCGAGCGGGTGACGCATTCCATTTGCACGCTTGAGTTTGAATCGCATCGGCCGCTTTATAACTGGTTCATCCAGCAGCTGGGCATTTTTCCGTCGCGGCAGATCGAGTTCGACCGGCTGAACCTTACCCACACGCTGTTGAGCAAACGCAAGCTGCTGCAGTTGGTGCAGGAGGGGCGGGTGAGCGGGTGGGACGATCCGCGCATGCCCACGCTGGGCGGGATGCGGCGCCGGGGATACACGCCGGAGGCGGTTCGTAATTTTGTCGCATCCATCGGCGTGTCGAAAACGACGGGCTCCATCGAGCTCGCGATGCTGGAACACTTCGTCCGCGAAGACTTGAACAAGCGGGCGGCGCGGGTGATGGCGGTGCTGCGTCCGCTCAAGGTTGTGATCGATAATTACCCGGAAAATCAGGTGGAAGAGATGGATGCGGTCAACAATCCGGAAGACGCGAGCGCGGGCACTCGGAAAGTGCCGTTCTCGCGCGTCCTTTATATCGAGCAGGACGACTTCCGCGAAGTTCCGCCGAAGGGATACTACCGGCTTTCGCCGGGCCGCGAGGTGCGTCTGCGCTACGGCTACTTCATCACCTGCACGAGCGTGGTGAAAAACGAAAAGGGCGAAGTGGTTGAGGTGCATTGCACCTACGATCCGGCGACGCATGGCGGAAACGCACCCGACGGACGGAAGGTGAAGTCGACCATTCACTGGGCGTCGGCCGCGCATGCCGTCGATGCCGAGGTGCGGATTTACGAAAATTTATTCACCAAGGAAAATCCGAGCGAAGTGGAAGAAGGGCAGGACTTCACTGCAAATCTCAATCCGAACTCGCTGGAAGTCATCGCGAGCGCAAAGCTCGAGCCATCGCTGGCCAATGCGGCGGTTGGTAGCCGGTATCAGTTTGAGCGACTGGGATATTTTTGTGTCGATCCCGAGTCGAAGGCCGGAAAGCTCGTGTTCAACCGCACGGTGGCGCTGAAGGATACCTGGGCGAAGGTGGAGAAGAAGCAGGGTACCAAACGCTAGGGGGCCACGGCGGTCAGTCACGCCTTCGGAGCGTCGCTGACCAAAGAGCAAAACCCCGAGCGCGGTATTCAACTCGGGGCATGCACATCAGCCTGTCAAGCTCAACACGATTATCGAAAGGTGCGAGGCAGAAGTCAAGGTTACTTTGAGGAGCCCGCCTGTCCGAGACTCCTCGTCAGATTCCCCTACCAAACCAGGGAATGCTGTGGACCCGACGGGATTCGAACCCGCACCTTCGAGCTTGACAGGCAGATATGCTACCAGTTACACCACGGGCCCCAAGGCTAGGTTACGGCCCCCGACAACCGATTGCGACGCGTCCACGGGAAATATTTCAGACCTGATTCCAATTCGGGAGCTAATCGCGAACCAGTTTCTAATTGTGTATGTGCGGGCTCTGCGCGGGGTTGGCGTGGTGCTCGGGTGGTTCCTTCACCACTTTCACTTCAAAACTTACGGGCACATTTTTTGGGGGGAAACATTGCGCGTTGTCGCAGCCCTGGTAGCGCAGCACACCGTGCATCACATATTTTCCCGGGACAACTGAGTGCAGGGGATGGACTCCGAGAGCGATGGTGAAGTCTCCGGTGTACACACTGAGTTTTTCGTCAGGCGAGAACGGGAAACTCGTATCCTCGCCCGCGGGATAATCAATTTTTCCCAGGATGATGTCGGTCGGCAGATCCATCTTCAAGGCGGTGGGAAGAAGGTACTCGGATTTGGGCGCGTTCGAATTGATGTGGTAGCCGGCGGGCACGCGAAAATTCAGGTTCACCATGGTCTCTTTGGCACGCTGGGCCGTGAGCAGGGGCACCGCACTCATCGTAACGATGGGAGCTTTTGGTGGCAGTTGCGCGGATGCGAGGCCTGAGGCTGCGAGAAAAATCAGCGTGAGCAAGTTGACACGTCCTGGACTGACCTTTCTTTGATCGACAGTCATTCTTTGATCCGGAGTCATTGTTTGATCAAAAGTCATGGAGAAACCAAGTTCTTTCCTGAAGCCGATGCCTGATTGGTGGCCGCGTGCGTGTCGAGCGCCTTCTTGACCGAGTCTTCGATTTCCGCCTTACCGCGCAGTCCGATGATCTTGTCGACGATTTTTCCGTCGCGGCTGATCAGGAAACTTTCCGGCAGGGCCGGGACGCCACCGTACTCGTCACCGACAGATTCTTTGCCGATCAGGATTGGATAGTTCACTCCCATATCCTTGGCAAACTTGCCGATGTCTTCCTTGCTGGCATCATCCATGGCGACGCCGACGATCTGCAATCCTTGCGAGGCGTACTGATTCTGCAACTCGACGAACCAAGGCATCTCAATTTTGCAAGGGCCGCACCAGGTCGCCCAAAAATTGAGCAGAACGGCTTTGCCGCGAAGGTCGGAGAGGCGCATGGTTTTACCGTCGAGCGACTCCAGAGTGAAATCGGGAGCAAGGCTGGATTGCGTGAGGTGGGTCGCGAAATTTGGACCGGAGCGGCGAGCGTGGTGATATCCGAAATACAGCATCAGCGCGACCACGAAAGCCACAACGAACAGCGCGAGAGGACTGCGTTTCAAGAGAACACTCCATTCAGCAACAGCAATGTTACAAAGCAAACCGGTTCAAAAATGAGAGCCAGTTCGAAATCATTGTAAAACGGCCAAGGACGAGTAAGACTCCAAGCCCGATCATCAATGCCCCGCAAGCCACTTCGACGGCATGCATGTGCGAGCGGAAGCGGCTATAAAACTTTAAAAATCGCTCCATCAAAAGCGCCGTCAGCAAGAACGGTACGGCCAAGCCGAGAGAATAGATCGCGAGCAGAATCATACCCTTCGACAGTGTGTCCTGCGCGGCGGCCAGAGTAAGAATACCAGCGAGAATCGGGCCAATGCACGGCGTCCAGCCGAGGCGAAGGCGAAGCCGATCACAAAAGCGCCGATGGGAGTGCTGCCGCCTTTCAGTTCGTGTAACCGCGTATCGGAGTACAGCGCCTTGATTTTCAGAATGCCGGTGAGGTGCAGGCCGAACAAAATAATGACGACTCCGGCCACGATGGCGAGCGTGTGTTTATATTGCGCGGCGATCTGGCCGATTTCGGTCGAGATCGCGCCCAGGGTGATAAACACTACGCTAAAGCCGAGAATGAAGCCGACCGAATTCGTCATGACGCGGCGCATCAGACGCCCTTGCGAGGACTTCAGCTCATCCACTCCCGCGCCGGAGATCAGAGAAACGTAACCCGGGACCAGCGGCAGGACACAGGGCGAGAGAAACGAAATGAGCCCGGCGAAAAAAGCGGCGATCGGTAGTGGGAGGCTCGACATGCGTCTTTATTGTACCTGCCGGAGTTCTCCTCCGTAATAGATCAGACGATCGGAGCGGCATTTAGTTGCACGGCTGGCGCCGGAGCTTAATGCGACTTCTTTGCTGGCGTCTTTGCCGGCGGTGTTGCCGGCTCAGCCAACTCCGGCCCGGAGCCCGCCAGCATCTTCCGCATGAAGCCGAAGGGCAAGGCGGCGTTCAGCACGGCGCGATCCCCCTCCTGCTTTAACTGGATGCTATCGAAGAAGGCCTTTACGTCGGGATCGGTGCCATGCATTCCAACCGAAGTTTCGGCCGCGTTCGTCAGGGCCACGAAGACGTTCACTTTGTCGACCATGGCACGCGCCTCGTCGGGGTCGCGGGTGAAGGCTTCGGCGTGGAGGTGAATCGCGTTGGCCCTGAGATGAAGCGGGCTGAGATAACTTCCCGAGATCACCAAGGTTGCCGGCGAGTTGAACAATGCGCTCCAACTGCCGGCTCCGGAGGCGGAAGGTTCGATGCGAGCGACCACCCAGGCCAGGCTGGCAAACTGAACGTGCTTGTAGTACTGGCGCAGCAGCGCAGGTCCTCCGAATGGCGAAGCCAGGCGCTTGGAGCGGTCGACCATTCCTCGAATGACAGCTGGGTCATCGTGATTGGACGCAGCCACGGAATCCGCACCCACCACCGCTACGCGCAACGACCTGCCTTCCAGTGGAATGGTAAAAATATCGACTGACTGATAATTCTCGACCGACTGTGCGATCTGCCGCAGATACGTGGTGAGTTGCTCACCATGAAACTTTCCCACCAGCACTTCCGAGAACCGAGGCTCGGGAGCAGAGCCACCCGTACCGCCTCCGGGCCAACTGGCGGGATAGTGGATGGCGAAGGCAGCTTCCTCAAGATCGCGCTCGAACTGGAAACCGGTTGCCTGAATGAAACGCTCGTATTCCGGATCGTGGCTGACCGCGGGCAGTTCTTTGCCCGAGTTCGCTCGCCGTACCCAGCTGAGATTTACGTAGACAAAAGCGTCGCCCCCAGGCAACAGACGAGCGGCTTCGGGCGGAGCACGCTTGCGGAGCTGTACGGCGAGAATCAACGCCGCGGCGATCAACAGGACCACCAGGACGATGGGGAGAGTGCGCCTAATTCGCATGGAATGCGGTCAGGGATGATATGATAACACTGCGGGGTGAGCGTGTCAGACCTGCGTATAATTGCGCCCGGACAGCGATCGCGGTCTGTCCTACGTTCGTGTGCCGTTCCGCACGGAGTTTGCATGATTTTTCGTAATAGTTTGCTTCTCTTGCTAACACTTACCCTGCTTGTATCCGTTGCCTTCGGCAATAAGCAAGGAAGAGGAAGCCTCCGCCCTTATCCAGCGCGCTAAACAACTTTCTGACATTCGCGTAGACGGTGCGCCCGCGTTTCGACTGAAACTCAGCTTCAAGATCATCAACGAAGACGGCTCAGAGCTGGATGGCGCATACACGGAGGACTGGGTTTCCGAGGCACAATGGCGCCGGGAAACAGTGTTCGGAAATTTTCGGAGGACTCAGGTCGCGACGGGCAGGAAACTGTGGCTTCTCGACAGCACTATGATTGTGCCGGAGCATATGGAGGACATTCTCAGTTTCTCTGAAAGCAGCAAGTTCAACCCGAAACTATGGACGTCGAACCGTGAAGTGCAGGACCGCGAAGTCGGGGGAAGCAGCGCGCGCTGCATAGACAAGAAGAACCTGGTCCCTTGGGAGGGCCGGAGTGCGCTGTGTTTCGACAAGATTAGCGGCGCACTCACCGCCGAAGTCGGGCCACTCCAGGTGGGCAGTCTGACCGAAAGAGCATGCCGCTACACTGATTATCAAAAGTTCGGCGACCGCATCGTCGCAAGGTCCTATGACTGCGATGACGACAAGCACCTCAGGTTCGAAGCACGAGTTGTCGAGCTGGCTGCTGAGCCTGCGACAGACCCTGCCTTTTTCGCGGCGCCGGACGGCGCAAAGGAATCGGTGAACTGCCTCGGTCCGGTCAAGCCGCCGGCGCCGGTCTACTCGCCCGAGCCCACAGTGCCCCCGGGGACTCCTCAAGGTTCAACCACTCGGGTCATGATGAGCATCGTTGTCAGTACCGAAGGTAAGCCTCATGATGTGAGGGTAATTTCTACCCCGAACCATGATTTCGATCAAGCCTCCCTAAAGGCGGTGCGGCAGTGGAGATTCGAGCCCGCCACCTGCGACGGGGAACGGGTGGAAAAGGATATGGTCGTAATGACCCAGTTCACGAAGTTTTAAGTTTCACTCCCAGTAGCGGTGCCATCGCCGGGAGTATCCAGTTCAGTCCGGCGCTTTTGTTCCATGTCACGATGGTCGACGTTAGCGTTCGGTCGTCGGCCCCCGCTGCGGCCCAATTGGTCAAGCCGAGCGGGTTGCGCTGGATTTACCCCTTGTGATAACTTAACTAATTGTCCCGGACATCTGGAAGGGATCAGGGGTATACTTGTGCCTGTAGGCGCGGTTCCCCGAAATGCTGGCGTAGCTCAGGTGGTAGAGCATCTGATTTGTAATCAGAGGGTCAGGGGTTCAAATCCCTTCGCCAGCTCC
>Ga0187851_10003015_pt1 | contig 14473 bp, 8 predicted proteins | sample June2016WEW_6_10_FD_132997 | JGI IMG/M metagenome (GOLD analysis project Ga0187851, IMG submission 132997) | Peatland microbial communities from SPRUCE experiment site at the Marcell Experimental Forest, Minnesota, USA - June2016WEW_6_10 | ecosystem: Environmental > Terrestrial > Soil > Wetlands...
CTTGCCGCTGCGCGGGCGCAACGGGTTGTTGATGGTGTTGTAGATATAGCTGAACGAGGCCGAGCTGTTTACGATGCCCGCCAGCGCATTCGACCCCTGAATCCCGGAGCGGAAGCTGATGGTTTGGAAAAATGTCTGCGAGGCGGTGCTGAAGGCGGTAATCGTCGACCTGTTGAGAGAATAGGTCACGCCCACGCGCTGAAAGGCGTGGCGCTTGAGCGGATAGCTCACGGAGAAGGTCAGCCCGGTCGAGGCCTGGTTGTAGTTCTGCGTCAGCGATTGCTGCGCCGCGGTCAGGTTCGGAGACAGCCCGCTGGTCGCCTGGTAGTTCTTGGCCGCGTTGAAATCCTGCTTGGAGTTGAAGAGCTGGAAGCCCAGGTTGATGGGGCGATTGCGCAGGTAGGGCTGGGAAAAACCGAACATGAAGGTGCGCGCTACGTTGCCCAGATTGCCCTGCAGGCTGAGGGTTTCGCCCAGTCCGAGAAAGTTGTTGGTCTGGTAGTTGACGCCCAGGAAGGCGCCGGAGAGGCCGCTGATGCCGCCGTTCACGCCGATCGAGTTCTTGCCCTTCTCCTTGACCTTGAGCAGCAGGTCCACCGTGCCCGCCTCGGCGTCCTGGTGAGCCTCGGAGTCCTGATCCACCTTGAGCGGCTCGAAGTACTCCAACTGGTTGAGGCGTAGCAGACTGTACTCCCACAACTGGGAGTTGTAAACGTTGCCTTCTTCCAGCATCAGCTCTCGCCGGATGACGCGGTCGCGGGTGATGGTGTTGCCCTGGAACTCGATGCGCGAGACGTAAAACGGCTTGCCCTCATCGATATCGATATCCAGCGAGACGGTCTTCTTCGCTTCGTCGTAGCTGGGCTTGGGGATGGCGCCGAAGTTGATGAAGCCCATATTCCCGTAAGACTTCTTCAGGTTCTCAAGGCCCTTGCCGATGGCCGTGGCGTTGAACCAATCGCCGTCCTTGATGGCGAAGGTAGCACGCAGGGCCTTCACGTTGGTCGCGGCCTTGTTGCCAGTAAAGGTGATGGCGCCCAGGCGGTAGCGCGCGCCCTCTTCGATAGGCATCTGGATATCGATGCGCTTGCCCCTTTTCGGCCGGAAGGTGAGCCAGTTCAGCCCCCCCTCATCCCGGATCTGCGTCTTCGGCTCCTCGACCGCGGCGTTGTAGTAGCCCTTGTCGGTGTAGGCCCGGCGCACCCGCTCCGTGTCTTCCTCCAGCTTGGAGGCATCGAAGGTCTGCGCAAAGAGATTCTCGAAGATAATCGAGTAGGGGATGCCGATCGGCTTCAGGTTCTTCATCGAGCGGCGCAGCGCCAATCCGCTCAAGTGCTGGTTGCCTGTGAATTTGATCTGGCCCACCTTTACCGTCGGGCCTTCCTTGATGTTGAAGTTCACCTGCACCGAGGCCGGGGGGATGTCCTTGATGTCCAGCTTGATGACCGCGAACTGATGGCCGTGCTCCGCCAGAATCTCTTTGAGCACGGTGGTGGCGCGCAGAATCTTGGCCGGGTCGTACTGGCTCTCGACCGAGAGCCCGACCTTTTCCTTCTTGAACCGGTCCAGCACGTCCGACTGCGAGACGGCGTTGAGACCCTTGTAGTTGATCTCCCGGATGGTGGGCTTTTCCTTAACGAAGATGTCCAGGATGATGCCCTTCTCCGAGTCCTCGCGCTCGATGCGCAGATTCTCGAAATAACCGGTGTTCCACAGCGAGTTGAAGTCGCGCTCGATCGAAATCGGGTCGTAGGTGTCGCCGGGATGGGTGAACAGGCGCGCCAGCACGGTCTCCTTGGGGATGCGCCGGTTGCCGATCACGCGAATCGAATCGATGGTCTGTGGCTGCTGGGCCAGGGCTGCGCCGGCGGCGAGCGCCAGCGCCAGAAGCAGCGCCATGCCCGTCAGGCGGCGCGCGGCGCGCAGAACGGAGACCATGAAAGTGCGCTTTGCCTTCACCGGGCTGGAGCCATGCGGCGAGCAAAAGTACTGGTGCGTTCCATAGTTCGCCATCAAGTTCGGCTTCACGGGAAGAATATCGACACCCTCACTGCTGAAATTCTGATCCTGCATCGAGGAAAGATCGATTATATTGGACCGCGCCCACCCGGCTCAAACCGTCGGGTGTTTATCTGCCCTGAAATCGTATCTTTCCCAGAATCCTCCGGCCACACCCGGCCCTCTGCGGACTCGCTGCGGGATCCCGTGGCCAATTGGAACCTGTTTCACAGTCTACCGGACTCAGGCGGGGTGGGCGGCGTTTCCATCCCCTGCCCGCCTGGCGGCATCCCTTTTTAGACGTAGGCCAGAGCCACATGGCATCCACCCCGCGGGGAGGTTTTTCGATTGATTGAGAGGTCGGGAGGAACGGCTTACCGGTTTTCCGCTCCGCTGCTGGATGGAGGCGCCGTGAGCCTGACGGGTTCGGGGGCCAAGTTCTGCTCATTGTGAACACCGCCGCTCGCCTCCCGGAGGAACCGCGCATGGAGGCATCGCTCCCACCGCACTCTCCGGACGGGAGCGCAATCCGCCGCCCTGTCCAGATTCCGATGGCGCAAGGGCCGTTCCGGGAATCGCCCGCCATGGAACTGGCTTGCCCGCTTGTGTTCACACGCACGCTCTTCCCATGTGCGTCTCTGCTACCATAAAGACGATTGCAGTTCCCGCCGCCCGGCAGGCTGATTTCCCGCCCGCGAGGGTCCGAGCGCACAGGCGGCCGGAACCGCCCAAACTTCGCCGGCAAACCCGGCAAATAGGAGAATCCTCTATGCCTCTAGTCTCCATGCGGCAACTCCTCGACGAGGCCGCCAAGGGCGGTTACGGCGTCGGCGCATTCAACGTCAACGATATGGAACAGATTCAGGCCATCATGGCCGCGGCGAAGGAAACCAATTCGCCGGTCATCATCCAGGCCAGCCGCGGCGCCCGCGCCTTCGCGCAGGACCGCTTTCTCTTTCACCTTATTCTGGCCGCCAGCGAGCTCTATCCCGAGATTCCCATCGCCATGCACCAGGATCACGGCAACAGCTTCGAGACATGCAAGAGCGCCATCGAGCTGGGTTATACCAGCGTCATGATGGACGGCTCGCTCAAGGAAGACGGCAAGACCCCGTCGAGCTTTGAGGAGAACGTTGCGGTAACCAAGAGAGTGGTCGATTTCGCGCATGATCGCGGCGTAACGGTCGAAGGCGAGATCGGCGTGCTGGGTGGCGTTGAAGACGGCCACGGCGCCGGCGGCAGCGGCCTGGAGCACGTTACCGATCCCGACCAGGCGGTCGAGTTTGCCGAGCTAACCGGCGTCGACGCGCTGGCCATCGCCATCGGGACCAGCCACGGCGCGTACAAGTTCACCAAGAAGCCCGATGGCTCGGTGCTCAAGATGGACGTGCTGATCGCCATTCACAAGCGCCTGCCCAACACCCATCTGGTCATGCACGGCAGCTCTTCGGTGCCCAAGGATCTGCAGGACGTGGTGAACGAGTACGGCGGCAAGCTCAAGGAGACCTGGGGCGTGCCGGTCGAAGAGATTCAGCTCGGCATCCGCAACGGTGTGCGCAAGATCAACGTGGATACCGACAATCGCCTGGCCATGACCGGGGCCATCCGCAAGGTACTGTGGACACAGCCGGAGAAGTTCGATCCCCGCGACTACATGAAGCCGGCCCGCGAGGCCATGCAGAAGGTAGTTGCCACGCGCATGACACAGTTTGGCCAGGCCGGCCACGCCGGCGACTATGCGCCCATCTCCATCGCCGAGATTGCCAAGGGCTACGCCAACGGAACCCTGGCCACCCAGCCGCTGGTGGCCGCCAAGTAACTCCGGCCTCAGCCTTCAAGAAGAAAGGGCCAAGGCGGTTCTCCGGGAACCGGCACTGAAAGCAAGGATGCTTTGGCTACTGCACCGTCACGGTGAAGGTTCCTGTCCGCGTGATCCCGGTTGATGTCGCGGTCACATTGACGGTATATGTGCCTGCGGGCGTTCCCTGATCTGTGATCTGGGTAGTGCCGCCGCCCCCGCAGGCTCCCAGCCCGGTAAGGCAGACCAGCAGGAGCAGCGCCAGCGGAATTCGCCTGCGCCTGCCTCCGGGCATCCAGAACAGCAAGACGCATGCCAGCACCCCAAAGCCATAAAGCCCCTTTCCGTCCGCCCGCCCCACTGTATATGTGCGTGGAGCTGTGGTGGTAATTAGTAGTAGCGCGTTAGTGGACGATGTGTCGAGGTTCGTGGTGACGGTTGGGCAGGTTGCCTCAGCCATCGCAGCCGGCAAAGTGCAGGTGACGGTGACCTGTCCGACGAAGTTATCCACGCCGGTCAGGGTGACCGTTGTCGTGCCGGTTTGCCCCGGTGCAGCGATGGTCATGCTGGGGATCGGCGTGGTCATGTTGAAGGTGGTGTCCACGACCGTGACGGCCAACGAATACGGGTCCTGCGATGGCAGGTAGTACGCGTCCCCACCATAGGACGCGGTGAAGGTGTAAGTCCCCGGGGTATCGATAGAAATAGGCAGAGAACCGACGAGATACGCCCAGGAAAGCGAGCCAAAGGAGTAGTTTCCGATGAAGTGTCCGCTGCTCCAGGTGTAGGAAACCGCACCGTTGGGTGGATTGCCATTCTCGAGAATCGTAATGACTCCCGTGGGCGCCTGGAGAATGCTCTGCGAGGAGACCGGCACTTCGACGTGAAACAACTCTCCCGAATCGGCGGTCTGTGAGACATTGCCCGGAGTGAACTGTCCGGGAAGGTCGGGGATATACATCGACAGAATGGTCGGCGCCTGGGTCACTGTCGCGTTCAGCGTGTTTGTGCTGGGGTTGTAGCTGGAATCCCCGCTGTACTGCGACTGAATTGCATAGCTTCCCAAAGCGGTAAACTCGGATGCCAGCGTCTGATCCTCGACGTAACCCAGCGTGTTGAGCGCGTAGCTTCCCGCGTCCAGAGTCTTGCCGTTGTTCGTGAAACTCACGCTCCCCGTGGGACAGGGAACTTCCGTCTGCTGCGGACTGGGCGCGCAGGGAGTGCCCGCCGCGTTGGTCACGTCGCTGCGCAGGAAGAATAGCGTGCCGTAAGAGATGGTGCTGGTCCGATACACGCCGGATGTGGTGGCGGGATACGCCAGCAAGGTGGCGCTCGTCTGGCTGTCTTCCTTTCCCACGGTCACCTGGACCGGCGCCGAGTCGCTGGCGCCAAAGGCCGAATCGCCGGAGTAGTGAGCGGTCACGTTGTAGGTTCCGCCGGGCAGCAGGTTGGTTGTGCCGCTGGCCACGCCGCCGGTCAGCGGAAAGTTGTCGACGCCCTGACTCTTGCCCGCCGGCGCGGCGATCAGCGCCACGGATCCGGTTGGCGTGCCCGATCCGCTATTGGCGGCTACGGTGGCGCTCACGTTCACCGGCTGGCCATGCACCAGGCTCACCGGAGAAAGATTCGTAAGCGTCGTCGTGGTCGGCGCAAAGGTGGCTGCGCTCCAGGCGTTCACAAGGTTGTTGGCGTTCACCGATCCCAATCCGGATGCGAGGTCGTAGCCGGGGGTAGTTTCCCAGGCGGGGTTGGTGGGGTTGTTGGGATCCACCAGGACGCCATAGCCGTTCGCCGCAGCCGTTCCGCAGTTCGGAGTGCCCGCCGAGCAGGGCACCGAGTTGTTGCCCTTGGTAATGTCGTAAAAGATGCAGGTGTTACCGGTCGCCGCCGCCGTGGAGGAGTTGCAGCTTGCGCCGCTCTGCGCCGCCAGATTGTAAAGAACGTAGTTGGCATTCCCCTGCCGCGCGCTCTGCCCCTGCGCCGCCGCCTTCTGGTTCACCAGCGCCATGATGCCGGCAAAGGCGGGCGCGGATGCCGATGTCCCGCCGATCCCAAGAAATGAAGGAGGATACAGGCTGCACGGCTCCGTAAACCCAAACAGCCCCGCATCCGCCTCGCAGATGATGTAAAAGCTCCCGTTGAAGCCCGCGCTGGCAAAAAGCGAGACATCGGGCAGATCGCGCACCCCGTCCTCCGGCACTCCGGTTCCGGCCTGCCACGCCGGCTTGCCGTAGCCGGAGAGGCAATTGCCGCTGCTGTCCTGGGTCGAGCAACTGCTGGGGCCGCCGCTTCCGCCCACGATGTCCAGGTAGCTGGAGGAGTACAAACACTGACCGGCTCCCTGTCCCGCGCAGGACTGGTTCCAGGTGGTCTCCGGGATATACCCCAGAGCCGAGGCCTCGGTAGTGGTGTTGTTGGTCGCGCTCCAATAGTTTGGGGCCGTCGCCGCGGTTTGGTCGAAATCGGTGCCGCCCACCGCAACGTTGTATGGAGTGGAAGCGAATCCGCTCACCGCCAATCCATCGTAGGCAACCGCTTGGCTGTCGAAGTTGTCGCATCCGGCCGAACCGCCGTCGCCGGCGGAAATCACCACCGTGATGCCCTCGGCCGCCGCCTGCTGCCAGAGAGCGTTATAGAAGCCGTTGCCCGTATTGCCCAGGACGGCTTCGCACTCCCCGTAGCTTTCGCTCATCACCGGAGCCAGATCGTTGTCCACAATGTAGAGCGCGGAGAGATCCACGCCCAGCGAGGTCTCCGTGCTGGCCGATACCACCAGGTCGATGGTGGCGTTCTTGGCCACCGCGCCCGACCAGGAGACGTCCAGCACAGCCTCGGGTTCGTCGCCCACCACGCCGGGGTCGGGGCCGTTCAAGACTACGACCGGATCCTTGGCCGGCAGGCCGAAGAGCCTGCGAAAGGCTTCGATATCCGAGAGGTGGATATTCGTTTCACCGACGATGGCGATGGTTTGCCCGGTGCCGTCGATGCCGGCACTCCACAGTGGAAGCACATTGTAAATGGTCGCGAAATCCGTCGGCCCCAGCCCGTAATAAGTTTCCTTGTTCGACGTGAAGGTGAACATCGGCAAGGGAGCTGGAGGGCCTTGTGTCGCCCGCACCGGCATCCCCTGCACCGTGGAGTGAGGGTGCCTGGGAAAGTTGTGCAAAGTGAGCACGCCCTTCAACGCCGGCGCCAGCGCAGCCGGGATGGACGGATCGCTGCTGTTGGCCCAGTGCTGCTCGCCGTTCACCTCGTATTTGTGGATCGCGGTATGAAAGGCTTCCTCCACCTGGCCGGCGGTGCCGGAGAACTCGATCGCGGTGCGGCCTTTGGAGATGGAGGCAACCTGGAAGCCGTGCGATTTGAGCCATGCCACGACGGTTGCCAGATCGCTGTCCGCGAGTCCGAACTGTCTTCCGAATTGATCCGGACTCAACCACTGGCGATAGTTTGGAGAGCCCTTGGTTTGCTGGCCTTCGAGCAGCGCGCGCAGCGCGGATTCCTGTTCGGCGCTGCGTTGAAGCACCAGGATCATGCGCTGCATGGGCAGGCTGGCGGGCGCCGCGCCCCGGTCAAACTCGACGCGCGCCAGGGGATGCGTGTTGCCCTTCAAGACCGTGCGCTGCTGCTCATCCACCGGCTGAGAGATCAGGATGCGCGGCGCGGCTTGGCCGGAACCGGCTGCACCGGCAAGCTGTGCCGGCGCGGCAGTCCCCGCGGCCATCGCCATCGCAGCCAGGACAGCACACAACGGTGCCGGCGCGCGCCGCGTCCGCCGGCGGTTTGCAATGCGAATCGATTGATTTGCGTCCACTCCAGAGGGGATGAAACCATACATTCGTGTCATGGCCAAGTCTTTCCCGGCGATGAGTTGCATCGCCGTCTCTTACCTTTTTGCGGCTACCATGCGCCCCGCGCATTCCAGATTCGGGGCAAGGCGTGGACGACGCGCCGGAGACGTTCTGCCCCCGGCAGTGGAGACGCCTGCCACAGCTCTTCCCAGGCGACCCTTTTCAAACTGCCCGCAGCCGGGCCTGTCATCATCCCGGATTCGTTCTGGCGATGCCTGCGCGATTTCGTGCATCGCAATTGAGTGCGGCCTATCCCAGATCGCAGAATCGTGATCTGGGACGCCCAAAATTGATTCAACATCAAGCGGTCTGAGATCTAGTGATGGCCGCCGCCGCTGACAGCGGTTGAGCTTGTGCTACCGGCACTGGAACTCGCGGCGCTGGAGGCGCCACCGCTGGAGCCGCCGCTACCACCGCCGTGCGAACCTCCGCCACCGCTGGAGCCGCCACCACCACGGGAACCGCCGCCGGAGCCGCCCCCGCTGGAGCCGCCGCCACCGCGATAACTGCCTCCCCCACTGAAGCTGCCGGAACGCGACTGAAGATTGCCGCCGCGGTTGGTGATCGGCGTAGCGACGGTCACGCTCTTGTCTCCGTGCATGACCTGCCTGGCCATCATGAAGCTCTGCGACCTGTGGTCGAAGCTGAGCGGCATGCCCGCCGGCTTGACGAGGCCTGCTTTACTCCCAAGCACACCCTTGATCGAGTGAGCTTCAAGATGCGGATCGTCCGCCCTGGAGAGCGGGGGCTGATACGCATTGCGATACTCTCTCGGAGGCGACTGAAGAAATTCGATCGGGCGGTTCGCATCGAACTTGACCCTTTCGACCGACAGGCCGTTCCTGTTGCTCACCGCCAAGATTTCCTCCTTGCGGTTGATCGGAGGCCGGCCCTTCACGTCGTAGGGATGCAAGGGAGCAAAGGCCACGGTACGGCCGCTCTTGACCCAGCGCACCGGCTCGATATGGTGCCTGTGGTGACCTACAACCCAGACATAACGATTCCGGTGGTGAATCCAGCTTCCCGCGTGACACACCGCCCAGGAGTAGGGCAGCGCGCCGGCGTCAAATGGCGAGTAGATCACCTTCCGCTTGCCGGTAACCGGATCGACTTCGGTCTGGTAACGAATGACTGCCGGAAAGCAAGGAAAGAAGGCTTCCAGGTCTCTGTTTGCAATTGGAGTGTGTGCGCGCGCGCCAGGCTGTTTCGTCGGAGCCGGCGGCGCAGAAGTTTCAGCGGTAGTTGACCCGGATTCGGGCTGTTTGCCGCCCGCTTGCTGCCGGTCATCCATCGCTGTCGGCTCCCAACAGGTTCCGTAGGGCGCGCACTCAAAGAATCTCCCCTGTCCATTCATCTCCGCCAAGCCGGGAATAGGCTCAGTCAGTCCTGAGGCTTCCATCACTTCGGCCATCGCCGCCCTTCGCTGGGCAATGCGGTCCGCAACCCACTGGTCCCATTCGGCGAATGCGGCTGAATCGCTAGAGCCCTCGGTTTCGAGGCCGCCGTCTCCAAACCCACCGCGCAGGATCATCGTCTTTCCTTTGGGGAGCGTCTTTTGTGGCTCTTCTGGAAAGTGAAGGCCTTCGCCATCGAGCGAGGTGATGGCCGTGGCGTCGACATAGCTGTTGATGCGAACGTAGGACTTGCGCGGATAAATCACGGTGAGGGAATTGGCGGGGGTCTTCAGGACGAATTGCTCGCCGGCCATGTACGGGCGAACATGAAGGGTCGCCGTGCCGGTAAGCAGCGCGACCTGGCTGTAGGGCACGCCACCCGTGGTGTGCAGGTCGTTGAAGGTGAGAACCGAGTTCTCTCCGAGATAGAGCGTCGAGGCGTCTTCCAGCTCGATCTCCGCCCGCCCGGCGCCTGTCGCCAAGCTGAAGCCTGTTTCCAGAGGGAGATCGGAAACGGCCTTCTCCCAGGTTGCGCCGGTAACCTTCTCGTTCTGCTCGCCGCGGGCGATGCGCACATCTCCCTCCACATAGCTGAGGCGAACAATCTGCGCGTAGGTCGCATCGGAATAGTGGTTGCCGAGGATGAAGAGCGCTTCCTTCTTGAGTTTCTCGCTGGAATCGCCATTCAGAATCTCTTGAATCTGCGCCAGGGCGCGCGGTTCGTCGCGGCGAAGGAGCGAGTTCAGCGCCAGCAGTTTCAGGTCGTCGTCCTGGCCTGCGTTGGGCTCCAAGGGCTTTCCGCTCCGGGCGTGAATCTCAATCTCCAACGCGCCGCATTCATGAACCCAACTGCTGGCGGAAAAGTCGTGGCGCAACTGGGCGCAAGTGTCGAGCGCAGATGTTGCGTGGCCCTGCTTGTTCTCGGCATACGCCTTCCAGTAGAGTGCCCCGTCGGAGTGCTCGCCATGCTGACCGGCGACCTTGGTGAAGATGGCTTCCGCGTCGGACCAGCGCCCCTCGTTGATGGCTCGGGTTCCGTCGGCATAGAGACTGCTGTCCGGAGCGCTGGATGCAGCCGGGACGCCGTCGATGCCAACCGGCGCGGCGCTTCCCACAAAGCCTTGCTCCGGTGAAAACTGGCCAACGCCGGCCATGGGCGCGAAGAGCAATACACCCAGGAGAGCGGCGCGAGAGATGCTTCCGGTCTTCATATTTCGCCTTCTTTCGACCGGACGGCTTTGGCCGCCTGGTCCTCTGGAATTCTGGAACGCAGGACGCGCACCTGAAAGAGCAGTCCGTCCGCGTTCATTTCCTCTTGCAGCCGGGTGATGGTGGCGCTGTTCACGCCCCCCGGCTGGTTTGCCAGCCCATCCAATAAATGATCCAGGCGATCGAGCGCCGTAGCCAGCGCCGGATCGTCGATCTTGGCGGCGTTCTGCTGGCAGATGCGATTCGCAACCAGAAGACTCCTCGCCTCGTCGCGCAGGGGAGAAACCATCTCCTCGCTGCCGGCGTCGGCGTGCTTCAACTCCACCAGCAGCCGCTCCGAACGGTCCAGGTGATCGCTCAAAACCACCACGACAATCCGCTGCTGGGGCGGCGCCACGTGTTCCTGAGCCTGCGGCGGACTGCTCTTCGCGGTTGTCCATGGCTGTCTATGCTCCCATAGGCGGCCCGCGAAGAAGGCCCCCAAAATTAGGAGGGCGAAGGCGGCATAACTCAAGCCTCTCCACTGGCCGATGCCCATCCAGCTCCACTTGCGCGCTTCATACACGGGCAGCGAAGGCGCTATCGACTGCCAGACCCTTTCGCCATAGGCAGGGTCGCGGACCGGCGGCGCCGCAAACTTCATCTCGTCCAAATCGGTCTGGAGCGCGGCGTAGGCCTCAGCGCACTCCGGGCAAGCCTCGATGTGCCGCTTGAAGCCCGCAGCTCCCCTGCTGTAATACTGCTCGATCAGTTCTTCTTCACTCAGGTGCTTCATCTCATCGCCCTCAATGGCGCCAACCGGCTGCGCAACTTCTTGACCGCGCGAAAAACCGCTTGCTTGGCCGCGTTCGGTGGAATGCCCAGCGCGGCCCCAATTTCCTCGCCGGTGCAGTCTTCCATGTGCCGCAGCACGAAAGCCGCTCGCTCGGTGGCCGTCAGGCTGCGCAGGGCCAAATCCCGCAAAGCCCCAATCTCGCCGCTTAGAAGCAAACGGTCGGGACCGGCGGCCTCATCCGCCACCCGCACCTCTTCCTGCTCCGGATCGGGCTCTTCGGCCACGCGGCTTGAATCGTCTGCTTTATTCCCGCCAATCCTATCCAGCGCGCAGCGCACCGCAATCCGGTAGATCCAGGTGCCGAACTTGGAGCGGGACTCAAAGCTCTCCAGCTTTTGATACCCGCGCAAGAATGCCTCCTGCACCACGTCCTCCGCGTCGAATTCATTGCCGGTAATACGGAATGCGACCCGGAAGAGGCTATGGCTGTGGCGCATCACCAGCGCCCCATAGGCTTCCTTGTCTCCCGCGAGAACCGCCTTGATCGTCTCGTGGTCGTTCTTGCCCATGCATTGCATTAGACACGAGTTTTCCGGGCGCGGTTAGGAGAGATTGTTGGGGGGAGCGCAAAGTTGCCCGAATTCACCGGAAACGCCGGGGGACTTAACGGGGTGAGCGGGTTGCGCCGCAGCGCGGCGGAGACCCAGCGGGCGGCGGCCGCAACGGGGATCATCTTCAATATCTCTAGAACAACTCTGCAGACTTCAAGCCCGGTACAAAGCACAGGTACACGCCCTGCTCCGGAGTTCGAGGCGGCAGCGAACCAGCCGGCCCGCCGCCGCCTCGGATCGATCCAAATTAGCGAATGTCCCGCCGCTTCTTAGAGCGCGGGCTCCAGTTCGCGCAACGCATGGTCGATGTGGTCGATTGAGCGTTCCCGCAGCCCACGGTTCTCGGGCAAATCATGTCCGTGATCCACATCGCCGCGCGCCTCTCTCAGCAGTTTCACCGCTGAATGAATCGGCCAACCCTCACTGCCTCCGCTCTGCGGCGGCGGCGTATGCCACGGGTTCTTCCCGTCGTCCCGCGCGGCGACCTTGATGTCGTCGATGGCCTTGTTGATCTGCTCGATGGCACGTTCCCTGTGGCCGGCCCACGCGGGCCGGGTATCGTATTCCAAGAATGCACGGGCCGAGCGCAGGTCGGAGAGTGCGTGAAGATATGCGGGGAATTGGGCGTGCGCCTGGGTTGCGGGCGCCAGGATCAGGAACGTCAGCAGCGCGAAGGCTGCCACGGTGAGGGACTTGAGACTACGCATTGTTCAGTTGTACCTTTCTTTGGGGATGATTCCAACTGCCTGGGTGAGAGAATACTCCATACACCCCGCGTCGCGCCGCACCGATCTGACAATTCCTTCGTTCGCATCGGGCACTTTCTTCCGCGAGCGCAGCCGGCCGGCCAACAGCCCGGCCCGCCCGTGGAGAACTGCCTGGACTCTGCCCGATTCCCTTCCCGGCCCAGGTGCGTCGAAGCCTCAGCGGTTCAATCCGCTGTGGCCGGGCTTTGCCCCGCTAAACTGGTCAGTGAGGTATTCGGTGCTTCGATTCGCCTTTTTCGCCTTGCTCCTCGCCTCGGCCGCCGCTTTCGCCCAGAACTCTGCCCCGAACCAGGGGAAGCCGGCCCAGACGGCCCTGCCCGCTTCTGCCGCCGCACCGCCGACGGTTAGCGAGCCAGTCGCGAATGCCGAAGCCGACCTGGTAAAAGCCGATTGGAAGGCTGCCCAGGCCAAGCTTGAGCCCTGGCTCGCCGCCCACCCCGCCGACGCGCGCGCTCTCTTCGACCTGGGCTACGCGACCGACGCCGAGAACCGCCTGGACGATGCCGTCAGCCTCTACCGCCGCGCCGTCGAGGCAGATCCGCAATCGTTCTTGGCCCATCTCTCGCTCGGCCTGCTCTTGGCCCGCCAAAACAAGCCTGACGATGCCCGCCCGGAACTGGCCGCAGCGACCAGCCTCGACCCCGGCGATGCGGGGCCCGCCATGAAGGCTCGCGCCTGGCGCGCCCTGGCCCGGATCGACCGCAATTCCGACCCGACCGAAGCCTCCAACGACCTGCTGGAGGCCCTCAAGCTCACGCCGGAAACCGTGGACGACACGCTACTCGCCGCCAACCTGGCCGACCAGGCCGGCGAGTCCGCCGCCGCCGAGACTGCCTACCGCCGCGTCCTGGCCAAGGATGCCAAATCCGCCCCCGCCAACGCCGGCCTGGCCCACATACTGATCGCGCGCAAACAGTATCCCGAGGCCGAAACCCTGCTTCGCGCGGCCCTCGACCAAATCCCCGACGACCCCACCCTCACTGCGCAGCTGGCCGCCGTCCTTGTCGCTCAAGACAAGGCCGAGGCCCTGCCCCTTCTGCAAAAGCTCCACGACGCCCACCCCGCCGACGACGCCATCACGCGCATGCTGGCCGAGGTTCTGTCCGAGGCCGGCGACGCGGCCGGATCTGACCTGTTGTATATCGGGCTGCTCAAGACCAGCCCCAACGACTCCGCCCTCCTCGTCTCTCACGGCCAGAACCTGATTCGCCAGCTCAAGTACGATCAAGCCTTCGCCGCCTTCGACAAGGCTACCCAGCTCGACCCTGCCAATGGCGACGGCTGGAGCGGCCTGGCCTTTGCCGCTTCGCGAACCAATCAGCCTTCCATCACGCTGCACGCGCTTACGATGCGGTCAAAGTATCTTCCCGAAGTTCCCGCAACCTACTTCCTCTGGGCAACCGCATACGACACGCTCCACCAAAAGTCGGCGGCGGCAACCTATTACCATCACTTTCTGGATTCCTCCGCAGGCAAGTTCCCCGATCAGGAATGGCAGGCTCGCCAGCGTATAAAATTGCTCGAAAACAAACCGTGAATTCGGCGATCCTGTAAACCTGAGCGCGGCGGTTCCGATTCGCGATGCGGTGGCGTGCAATTTGCTGAGCCCGAGAATCTTTCCGCTTGCAATTTCTCATCGAATCGTCCTATAGTCACGGCCTGGGGTAATGCGGATTTCCAATTGGCAAGGCCCCACGAGTTGGGAACCCGTTGTTCGGCGCTTCAGCGGAGGTTCCTCATGCAGTTCAGGATTCCGTTGGTAGTCCTCCTCCTCCTCGCGGTCCCCGCGGCCCCGGTCTGCGCCTCCGGCTTCGACGACAAGCCTTTCAATCAACAGAGCATCGATGCTCTCCAGGCCAGGGTCAGTCAGGCGCAGCCGCGCGAACAGTGCTTCCTTTACGCGGAGCTGGTCCATGAGATGACCGAGTTCAGCTTGAGGGAATACGCAGCCGGCGACGTGGCAAAATCCACCGACTTGCTCAAGCAGATCCAGTTGCTGGCGCACAAGATCCACCTCTCGGTGTCCGACGACGACAAACGGCTCAAGAACGCCGAGATTCTGCTCCGCCA
>Ga0187851_10003030_pt1 | contig 14414 bp, 13 predicted proteins | sample June2016WEW_6_10_FD_132997 | JGI IMG/M metagenome (GOLD analysis project Ga0187851, IMG submission 132997) | Peatland microbial communities from SPRUCE experiment site at the Marcell Experimental Forest, Minnesota, USA - June2016WEW_6_10 | ecosystem: Environmental > Terrestrial > Soil >...
AGTGATCGAAATAGACCACTCTGCAGAGAATGGCAATTATCTAAACTTTAACTCAAAAAGAGTGTATTCCAATGATAGTCAAGGAAGTCCTCAACGAAGAATTATTGACGTTGGCTGAAGTCAAAGAAATACTTTCTAAGATTGCAGAAGAACGAAAAGAGCAGGGGACTGAGGTTGTATACGTATTTCGAAAAGCCCTGCATCATGCTGATCAGTTCTCAAAGATCAGTGGGAAAAAATCAAGAGAACTTGTTAATAAACTGCTAAAACTAGAAAAAATGAAACCTGTAATCGCGGTTAGGATCACAGATATTCTGCCTCAGTCCAGGGACGAAATCAGATCAATCTATGCAAAAGAAAAGTATACACTGAGTAATGAAGAACTGGATCAAATCCTTGATTACATATCTGAAACTATTGAATAAGCAAAATCTTATACTTTTTTTAATTTTAGGAGCTTTTGAGTTGTTGCAGTCGCTTAATGCCGGGAATGAGAATGAATTATTTCGATTCCGAAAAGATTGAAAGTCTTTAAAATTAAAAGGGAATAGCTATATAGCAGTTTCTATCTTATCATTTAAAAGAAGAGTCTCCGAGACTTATAGCATTTCACGTATCAAAGAACATATTTACACGAAAAATTCAGCACATCTAATTCTTAAGGCTGCAGGAGACTTTGGGTCCTAGAGTTGGTTACTACAGATCACAGTTTTCAAAAAAATTGTAGTTGAAGGTTTGAAGTCTGATTATTGGTGTAGTTCTCGAATCGTATAGAAGAATTAAAATAAGCTGACAGTGTTAATGTTTGGCATACCCTGAAAAGACAGTCTATTGCAGAATTTCATGTTTAGCGATAGGATGGGTGCTGATGAAAGTAGAGAAGTCGCAATCAAGTAGACAGTATGCTGGTAGATCAGCTTCTGAAAAATTTTGTGGCGGCAATCGTTCGACAGGCAGACCGCAATCAGATAGGCAGTCAGAAAGAGCTTCGCATTCGTCTGAAAAATCCCTGAATAACTCGCAGGGCAGAGAGGAATATGTATGGGTTCTAGATTATCTGCCCTATGGAAAGCTAGTTGATGGTACTAGTACATTTCAGAGAAAGCCTCTTGTCCAAGCAGTAGGAGATAAAAAGTTCACCCTGATGGAGTTGGTTCCCAAAAACGGTGTGGTTCCAAACATCCAGTCAAAAATTTATATCGGTCCTGGAGATAGAAATGAAATAGACCACGTAAAACAGAGAATAGGTTATAATGACCTTACTACAGGTGCCAATCTTGAAATGCCTTTTATTCTTGAAGCTTGTGTCAGGAATCAGGAGGAACGTTTTGTGAAATTTTTTAATGATGCTCATTCTATTACCACTCGCCTTCATATGCTTGAACTTTTGCCAGGAGTAGGAAAAAAGCTTATGTGGTCTATGATAGATGAACGAAAAAAAGCAGACTTTAAGAGTTTTCAGGATATCCGTGAGAGAATTCCGAGCTTGCATGATCCGGCTAAAGTTGTTGCCCACAGAATCGAAGTTGAACTTAAGGATGACTTCATTAAATACAGACTATTTACCACTCTTCCGCGCCGTCAGAGGCCAGGGTGAACTGTGAAGTATTCTTTTTAGATAATATGTTCGGAATTATTAGTTTATACAGATTTAGTTTTGATTATCCATGCAATTTTATTCAAGCCGCTTTAATTTGTTTCAGGTCAAAATATTTGCTTTATTAAGGAGGTTTCAGTCCTGACACTTTCTCTTCTTGAAAAATATAACATAAAAGGTGGTATTTTTGATCAGTATTTTCTGGTCGATAAATGCTACATGGACAAACTCGTGGCGGCTGCTGAGTTAAGGCCCGAAGATATTGTTCTTGAAATAGGTGCCGGTGTTGGGAACCTTACCGAAAGGCTTGCACAGAAGGCAAAAAAAGTGATTGCCATTGAACTTGATCCGATTCTGGTTAACGTCCTTCATGATAAATTTGACGATATCAAGAGAATTGATATCATCGCAGGCGATGCCTTGAAAGTTGATTTTCCTGAATTCGACAAGGTCGTCTCAAATCTTCCCTATTCCATCTCTTCAGAAATAACCTTCAAGCTTCTCCATCATAAATTCAAACTCGGAATCCTTATGTATCAGTATGAGTTTGCAGCACGCATGGTTTCAGCACCCAATTGCAAGGACTATTCCCGTCTAACTGTTGGTACCTACTATTTTTCAGATTCTTCTATTCTTATGAAAGTCCCAAAAGAAGCCTTTCAGCCAGCACCGGAAGTTTATTCAGCAGTAGTTAAAATTGTTCCACGACCAGCACCCTTTGGAGTAAGAGACGAAGCCTTTTTCATGAAATTTGTGGCAGCAGTCTTCAGCCAGCGTCGGAAAAAGATAAGAAATGCAATCCTGAACTCAAATAATATTCTCAAAATTCCTAACATTAGAGAATTAATTTCTCAGCTCCCTGAGAATTTGGTGGGCAAAAGGGCTGAGAACCTGACTCCTGAGCAACTTGCAGAGGTTGCAAATCAGATTGTTGGTCTGAGATCGAAGAGTTGTTAGTCTTATACTCCGATAAAATATCTCTTCCATTTTTACCCCATCCATTTTCTCGCACATTTTATTTCAATATTTTTAAAAAAATTTAATTTGCTTATTAACTCGTATAATAAACTTTGTTAAATGAAGTGAAGATCACTTTTTTGATTAGGGAATTTGATGAAATATGTCCTGTTTGTGAAAACATATATGTATATTACAATTATTAAATGCTTAACTTTGATTAATATAGAACGATAGGATATATTATGTATAAATTATATAATATATAAGAATAAATTATTAATATTTTAAAGATAAGCTTAAAAAATAAATGATTCGGTACATTATTTAAATCCTGGATTCTATATGTGCAAACTTTGGATTATACGGAATTCTGAATTATGTTTCTTAATATGTTATGTTGTTTAAATAATAGTACCTAATGATATAACTTTAAATATAATTTATCAGACAACTGGTATCCTGATGATTGTCAGGTTTGCCAGTCTTCTATAATATTTATCAAATATTTATTCTTCAAAAAATGATTCTGGAATAATAATTGGTAAATAATATTTGCGTATTTCTTCTGACAAGTGTTGCATCACAGCAAGGGCTATTGAAGTTGTATCACGTCAGGACCAAATTAGTAATATCAACCGACCTAAAAGTCAAACATAACAACTAAAACATCAACCACTCAATACAAAACGACACTCCTGATCCAAGATAAACTCATATTAAAATTAAATTAATTTTTGCATTGGTTCACAGTTAATCTAAGTATCAAATGACGCGCACAGTAGTCATTTCAAGATAAATTGACCTCCGAATAGAATGTTTTATCTCAATTGTATAATTGAACTTAATTTTAAGTGGGCTTAAGGCAGCAGGGCAAAAAAATTGTTGTCAAGGAAGAGGTAATTTTTGGATGTTTAGCTTTAACTTGGTAAACCTTAGAGGAATTTACCCTAAAAGAAAGAAACTAATTGGTGTTGAACTTGCAGATGCTAACCTTAAGGAGTTCTCATTTGAAGGAGCTAATCTTAGAGAAGCTAACCTCAAAGGAGCCAACCTTGAAGTTAACCTTAAAGGAGCTAACCTTAAATGGTGCGATCTTAGAGAAGCCAGCTGTAACGGGGCTGATCTTAGAGACGTTAATCTCCTAGGAAGTAATTTTGAAAGAGCTAATGTTATTCAAGCCGATTTTTGAGGAGCTAACCTTAGAGGTGCTGACCTTGAAGAAGCTAACTTTAGATGGGCTGACCTTGAAAGAGACAACCTTAGATGGGCTAACCTTGAAGGGGCTAACCTTAGAGATGCCTACAATTTATCAATGGACCAGATTTCTGAAGTAAAAACACTTCAAGGTGCAAAATTGAGCGAAGAACTGCTTAAAGCTCTAAAGGAGGACAATTACGCCCTTTTTGTAGCTCTTGAGGAATATTTTAATTAGAATCTATTCCCATAACTTCCAAGAAAATAAATATATCAGCCATTTCTTTGTATATCTTCTCCAAACTTCATTTTTTATACTTTGATATTTTCTAAGAGCTTTTAAAATATCTCTAATGCAATTCAATTTAGCCATATCTTAAGAGCTTAAATAAAAGCCTTGAAGTCAGCACGTGTTTTTTTCTAGGTTCTACAATTTTGAGTGGAAAATGAACTCAAAATTGGCAAAAATTCTGATGTTAATACCTAAAACACTATTTTTATTAAGAATGTGATAATTTAATCACTAGTGTTAATTGTGGCAGGATATCTCTTCAAAAAGTAATGTTTATTTACAGTATGCATAGAGCAATACAATATTGTAATAGACACAACACTCAAGACATAGAATGAATTAAATTTTTGTATATGTATGTATTCGTCAACAGCAGTCCTACTACAAGAAGCCAATCACCTCATTTTTTAGCTATGTGCCTCTGAACTCGATTATTTCATACTTCACTGAATAAGGTTGTTTACTCCTAATAATACCCACTAGTGAATGCAGAAAAAGTATTAAAAAAGAATAGTAAAATTCAACAAATGCCATTTCTATCGATTTTTAATTTAAATTAATTTGAGAAGATTATTTGTACAAATTATGATTTATCTTTTGACTTAAAATTCCTAATTGGAAATTTTAATGTGGGTAATCAAAAGCCAACTATGGAGATACAACTTAGTCACATTTAGAATAAGTTTGTTAAAATTAACTGCGTATATTTTCTCTATAATTTAGATTTGTGAATGTGGGTTATAGTACAATAGTAGTGAGGGGATGTCGATATTGAGAATTTGCCTATGTTTTCCAATAAAAGCTATGCATAAGCAAGCTCTCCACATGTTAAGTTTAATCGATTTGATTCGGTTAAAGTTTAAAACCTTAAAAAGTGTTATTTTTGGTGCTACATCTCCATGAATTTTGTTCGAAAACACTACATTTGAAACTTATGATAATTGAATTCATTCACATTTTATCTAACACAGGACCTCAATCGGTTGTCAGATTAGATCAATAACTCCTAAACATGACCCAAAATTTTAACATAGAATAGTAATATGGATATTTAGTATCAGTAAATAAAATTCGGAGCCACCATGATAAAACCAAGATCACAGAATATCATTGAGTTGTGAAAAATAATGTATAGTCACTACAACCTTGTTTCATGGAATGGAAACGGTATTCGGGCTGCAGTTAAAAAAAAATTTCTTGATTTTTTGCTAGATCATAAATTTGATACCATCTGCATCCAAGAAACTAAAGCTTCTCCTGACAAACTCCCGAGGGAAGTCAAGAATATTTCGGGCTACTTCAAATATTTCGTTTCAGCAGAGCAGAAAGGCTACAGTGGGGTAGGAATTTTTTCAAAGCGAAAGCCCCTGAATGTTGAGACTGGCATGGGAATCGAAAAGTTTGATAAGGAAGGTCGCTTCCTCAGAATCGATTACGATGACTTTACATTAATGAATATTTACTTCCCTAACGGAAAAGCTTCTCAGGAGCGCTTGGACTTTAAGATGGACTTTTACCAATTCTTTTTTGAATATGCAAACGCCCTCAAATCCGAAAGAAAAAAACTTGTCATCTGTGGTGATGTGAACACTGCTCATAAAGAAATTGATCTCGCCCATCCCAGAGAAAACAAGACTATATCAGATTTTCTTCCAGAAGAGAGGGCTTGGATAGACACTTTCCTTGCTGCAGGATATATTGACACGTTTCGCATGTTCAACACAAATGGTGGGAACTATTCTTGGTGGTCAATAAGAACTAAGGCGCGAGAAAAAAATATTGGCTGGCGGCTAGATTACTTTTTCGTCAGCGAAAATCTTCGAGAGAATATAAAGTCTGCTCCAATTTATTCCGAAATAATGGGCTCAGACCACTGTCCTGTAGGGCTTGAACTCGAATTCACTGTTCAATGTTTATCTTAATTATTTTCTATTTCATTTTAAGAATCATATGGATCTGATTGAAGGAACAGAAAAAGATCTCGTTTTTCCGAACTAAAATTGGGAAGCAAAACTCGGATAAAAAAAATCAAATCGCATCAAATAATCTTAAGGACTCAATTCCAAATTTCAGTGATTAACTTAAAATTGAAAATCGTTAGATTTTAAAATCTATACCAATCCTTTGGGCCAGATTTTGCAGATATACATCGATGTAGAGTTTGTATTTCACATCTGTTATAATTCGAGGTAAAGGGGTCACAAAATGTCCATGCTAATTAGTTCAAGTTATGATTATTGAGGATATAGATCACAGTATAATAATGTAAATATATTTCTAATTCAGAAGTTTTCCAGTCCCTCAACCCAGGCATTTAATTGGGCTGTAGGCCCTTCTTCGCTTGCATCTCACAAGATCTATTTTTAGATATCTAATGCCTTTGATGGTCATAAGGATTGAACGAAGGTTTCTCACTTCACTGAGAAAAGAGCAGGTTCATCTTTTCAAAAAATAAATACACCCATACCTTTAGAAACCCCTATTTACCTTTTAAAGGCAAGAAAATGAAATAATTGCGGGATGCAATGTTAGGAGTTAAAAGTTGTTTTGTAGATAGATATGATGACTGAAAAAACATTATAAGAAGTCAGACTTCTGCCAAAGAAAAATAATTTTGCTATTTACTAAAAAGAATAATTCACAACCCTTTTTAACCTGTTCTGTTGCTCTTTGCTTAGATCTAAGTCCAAAAGTACCTACAGCAATAAAATTAAATTCTTAATAACAATTTAATATAAGATACATAATTTTTGTAGCAAAATTTTTGAATTTCCGGAGTTCTATCCAGATGAAAACATTGCTGATTCATTACTTATAGAGCTTAGGGAGCTCACAGAGCATATGGAGCATGTGAGACTCGAAGGACATTTGAAACTAATTAAACTAAATCACAATTATGGATAGAAAAGCAGAAACAAAATAATTGTATACTAGTCTAAACAAAATAAAAAATATGAATAAACTGAATCTAAAGCTTAATTTTTCGATATTACAGTCTAACTTTATAAATTAATAAGAAGTTTCTCCATCTTTTAAGCTTAAGTAGAAGAAATTTCTGAATATGTTTTGCAATACAGTTTACGTTTTTGCATATGGATACCATTGGATTATATCTCTTTCCCAAAGGTTGATATCACAGTTCGTGGGTTAAGGACTACGTACATTTGATACTAATTAGTTAAAGTTAATACTATATGTTATATATACAAAAAATATATATTATATCATGTTCAGCTAATATATTGTAATCCATGAATGCGCTATTGATAAACCCTGAAATAAAATGTTTTAGTGTAGTTACGTGTCTGATAGTGAAAAATTGTCACGGACACCCCAGACCATCTACCGGGCTGTAGGTATCCCTTTCCTGCAGCCTATAAAACATACTAGATAACTATAGAGATATCAGTTATTAACTGCTGTTGTCATAGTTAAGGATCGAGATTCCAGATCTCTCGGATATATCTGTGAGATCAGAAAGCTTCTTAATAGCAAAAATCATGCATGATAGCAACATTTAAAATAAAAACATCTCTATTTTTCAAATTTTATAATCAAATTTCATAGATATCTTACTCTGCACTAATTAAATGCAGCGTTGCGAATTTGATGTAAATTAAAGTCATTTTTGAGCTATTCGCTATATGGATGTCCACTAATACATAATGATGTTTTCATGATCAAGCCTCATCGACACATTTGTTTGCGCTTTTATTGATTGAAGCGGGCTCTACTCTTTGTCTACCGTAGTGCGAAACAAAAAAGTTGAGAAACGGCACTAAGAGTATTCAGGCACTAACATCGATAACGAAATATAGAACGACAAATGAGTTCTTTTTTGAATTAAATTTATGATTTCGAAGATTTTTTATTTTGTATGACGAATCTTTTGAAGAAATCTCTAAAATAAATCGGAAGCTGGTTCATCTTCAGGATCGTATCAAGAGATATCCATGCATACTCAATATGCTCATAGCTCAACTTGACATCTGCAATAACGTACCCGCCATCGTATACTACGGCAATAATCTGTTTATCCGGGAGCTCAAAGGTGGCATATCCTGCAATATTCCCCGGGATAATTGAAATCCCTGTCTCTTCCCATACCTCCCGCAAAATGGCTTCTTCAAGCAATTCTCTATGATTTAGTTTTCCTCCTGGCAGATCCCACTTACCTGGGTTTGAGTGAGAATTTTGCGATCGCCTGAGAAGCAAAAATTCGCCTTTCTCATTCCGTAGAATGGCATATACAGAAATAATGTAGGGTTTCTCCAGATTCATGTGATGATATTTGATATTTCGTTGTCTTAAAGGCTATCTTTCTCAAGTCTTTTGATATATTTACTTCATAAATTAAGGTGCTTCTTCGATATATGAGATTTTTTATTATTTTCTAGGTTTTTAATTGATTTCAGTCAGTTGCCAGTTGAATTAATTGCAAATTTTAGCAATCCTCGATAAATTAAAAATCCTCTTTTATTAAGACAATCTAATGTGTGTTTTTAAAAGCATCCAAGGCAATATTACCCGGTTATACACTAAAAGTGACTCATCCAAGTTAACTAAAAAATAATTAATAGCAGTAAATTTACGCCTAATTATATTTCTTGATTTACAGAATGTTTGGTATATTTTCTCAGGGAGTGCAGCTAATACGCGAATAAACGATGAATAAAATTTTAAAATCTAATGTCGACTTGCTAAAAGGAGACAATCGATAATCCATAAAAAAGATAGTTCCTGAAAAATTTATTTCTCAGGATTGATTATTTTTAGAGTGACCGTCTCAACACTGTTTCCCAGTACTTTATAACTAAAAAAGGCCCTTAAGCTTTGATAAGGTCTAAAGCTTTATCCTAACTCTTGCCAGTGTGCAGAATTTTGCGTAAAATCTGCTATCCCTTCTTTAATCTTTTTTGATCATACTACACGCCTAAAGTTTTTGATTCCTCACTTCAAACACATAATTTGTAACCAAAAAAATGCATATTGCACTTGATTTGATGCCACCAAAGCATAAGTCTCAATGAAATACCCGATATCTAGAATCCAATTGATGGCGTCTTGTTAGATGTTAATTATTTTTGTAAACTTGGTAAATGTAGAAATTGGAGGCTTTTGGAAACATTTTTTACATATGTCGCCAAATTACCGTAATATGCCAGAAATTAATTTTCAATAATTTATATGAATCTCATTATTTTTTTAAATTTGCTCGGAGGCGTGCTTTATTTGCTGTAAAATCATAAATCTTAATAAATTATTAAGTAGAAATATTTCGTATATGAAGGACCAAGTTACACGCAGTAAACAAAAATTTGGCGTCGAATTTAGAGTAAATTCACTCCACTACTAGTAATTGTTCCACCTTCTCACAAAATTCATCAGATATTTCATAGTCGTGCCAGATTTTTCTTGTTGTCATGACCAAACACGATTTATATCGTAGTTATTCTACTTTTCAAATAAACTCTTAAGCAGTTGAGCTGAAAAATTAATAGCATAAAACATTTAACTGTCAAAAGCACAAGTTTAACAAAACGCCTGAAGTAGTTGATTTTGTACTTCAAAGTTCTAGTATGAAAAAAAATGGAGCAAGGAATGGATATCTCTCGCCTGCTGAACGAAATAAAGTCATCCAATCGTTATCAAAACCAGATAGTACATATAGAGGAGATTCCCGCCAGGAAAGCCATTTATGTTCCTCTTGAGCTAAAAACGCAAATAGAAGCTGCCCTTTCAGGATTAAGGATCAAATATCTGTGCGCCCACCAAACAGAGGCCATCGATAAAATCCGAGAAGGAAAAACATCGTGCTTTGTACAACCACAGCAAGTGGAAAGTCCCTAACGTGTATGATCCCGATTTTTGAAACTGTCCTCGCTGACTCGGAAGCAACCGTACCTTATATTTCTCCTTTAAACGCCCTTGTAAACGATCAGTTAAAGGCTTTTATGAAATTCGAAGAAACATTAGGATCAGGGGCAGTCACATCCCGTTATACAGGTGTACTTAGTGAGGCCCAGAAAAGGAAAATCAGGGAAGGGCGAAAGAATATTGTTTTCACAAACCCTGAAAATGGTACACATGAGTTTTCTTGCCTGTCACCACCTATGGAGGCGTTTTTTCTCCAACCTCAAATTCATAGTAGTTGATGAGAGCCATTATTATCGAGGGGTCATAGGGAGCAATATGGCAAACCTGCTTCGCAGACTTTTGCGAGTTGCTGAATATTATGGGGCTTCTCCTCAGTTCATTTGTTGTTCTGCAACAATTGGGAACCCAAAAGAACATACAGAGATCCTTCTTGAGTGGGAAGCAGAGGTGGTTGAGAATAACGGCTCTTCAAATGAGCCTCAAAAATTCGTATTCTGGAATCTTCCTCTATATCTGAATAATAGGGGCTGTACTCTCAGAAGGAGTAGCTTTTCTGAGGCTTCTTCCCTTTTTACAAGATTTGTCCAGGTGGGGTTGCAAACTCTTGCCTTTACCAGGTCCAGGCAAGGAGTTGAAAGGATGTATAAAAATTGCAGGGAGTTTTTGAAGGATAGAAATCTTTCACAAGCAATTCGCCCATACAGAAGCGGCTATTTTGACAGGGAAAGAGAAGAACTCGAAAAAAAATGAATTCAGGAGAACTTAGGAGTGTAGTTTCCACAAATGCCCTCGAATTCGGGATAGATATAGGAAGGCTTGATGCTTGTATTCTGGACAGCTATCCAGGAACTGTTATAAGCGCTAGGCAACAGGCAGGAAGAGCAGGTCGGCGCGGAAAAGAAAGTATTGTTGTCCTAGTAGCAGGAACAAATGCTCTGGATCAGTACTACATGAGAAATCCTACTGATTTTTTTGTGAGAAGCAGCGAAAATACAGTTCTCAATCCTAAAAATCCATACATCCTTGCTGGACACTTACTCTGTGCTGCAAAAGAAATTCCTCTGCGAGCGTCCGATGAGATGTATTTTGGAAAGGGGTATCCAAGAGTTGTAGAACTCTCGAAAGCCGAAGGCATGCTTGCAGGTAACAACCTGAAATATTCGACTGATCATTTTCCATACAAACATGTTTCTCTACGGGGAATAGATAATGATACTTATTCCCTCCTTGCTTTTGAAGGAGAAAAAAGCTTCCCCCTCGAAAAAGACATAGAGAAGGCCCTAGCTTTTCGGGAGTGCTACCCGGGTGCTGTCTATATGCACAGGGGAGATCCCTAATACATAAACAAGATAGACAATGAAAAAAATGAGATTCATGCCATAAAAACACATGATACTTATTATACAAAACCTATGATCAACTCATCAGTCCTGGTGCAGGAGAACTATGCAACAAAAACCTTTTTATATGCTCAAGAGGTTGAAATAGGGCTTGGGGAAGTAGAAGTAACTGATAGAGTTATAGGGTACAGAAAAATTCAGACCCACAGCAACGAAATAATAAGTACATACAACCTTGAAATTCCTCCTACGACTCTTAAGACAATAGCTCTTTGGATAAAGCTTCCGGACAGACTGTAGGAGATGATAGAAGAACATAAACTGGATTTTGCGGGCGGGATTCATGCAGTTGAGCATGCAATGATTTCCATGTATCCTCTTAATCTACTTGTGGACAGGAGTGATGTAGGTGGGGTTTCCACTCCAACACATCCTGATCTTGGAGGCAAAAGCGGAATATTCATCTATGACGGGCACAAAGGTGGAGTTGGATATGCCGAAAAAGGATATTACTTGATCGAACAGATACTTGAAGGCACTTTAAAAGCAATTGAGATTTGCCCCTGTAAAAGCGGCTGCCCTAGCGGTATCCAATCTGCAAAATGCGGAAATAACAACGAACCTCTAGATAAGCATGCTGCAATTATGATCCTGCACAAAATTATGGGAAATGTCCTTTATATCTCGTATGATAAAAAAGAAAAGAACCACTCTGAAATCAAATCTTCAAGGCCAGCTCCTGAAGAAAAAAATACTGACGAAGTTTTTAATAATGTAAATAAGCAAATCAGGCTGGAATCCATAAAACATAAATCTTCAGTTAAACAAGAAAAAAGGAAAAAACCTTCATTGCCACGGATAAAAATCGAGGAATTATATGAGTAATCTCAGCGCTTGTTCCCGAAAAAGCCGCCGCAAAAATATTTCATCAAAAATTCAGAGAGAAAAGGGGAATTACAAGAAAAGATCTCATTGAGATTCACATTAGAGACCCTGGAATTGACGATGAATATCATTTCTGGGTCTGGATCGAAGATTCGGAAAGCACTGAAAATACAGATAAAAAAATGGATGAAAAAACGGCTATGAAGAAGCTAATTGTCAGGAAAATGAATTGATGTAATGTTCGCGATTTATTTAAAAAAGTGAGCACAAAATCTTGAAATTTTTAATATCTTCTGTGATCGCTAAAATTTAACATCAATTTCACTGGCAATTAACTGCAATTAATCAAAACTTCGAAAATGAAGAGAGTCTCTAGAGCTATTATGTAAAATCTGTAATCAGAGTCTGTCTTTTGTCTCTTTCCCTTAGTTTTGTGACTCCTACCCCTACAAGCCTGAATTTTTGCCTTCCAAAAAATTCAGAAATGAGCTGTATAACTGTCCGTTTAATAACAAAAATATCAGAAGTCCAAATTGGGGCAGTTTTTGAGCGTGTGTACGTGGAGTAGTCTTCAAAACGAACTGTAAGGGTTACTGTTTTGAAAAGGAAGCGGTGCTTCAGGAGGGAGCTGTGCACACTCTCAGCAAGTATGTCCAGGGTTCCTTGAATTTTCACAGGGTCTTTTGTATCTTCATCAAATGTCGCATGCCTGCTTATTGAATTCACTCTTTCTCTTTCCCGAATTTCTTCAAAATCGAGTCCATTTGCCATCTGCTTCATGTGGACCCCCATCTTTCCAAAACTTTCCAAAAGCAGCTGAACATTGCAATTTGCGAGTTCTCCTACTTTTGTTATTCCCACCTCTTTTAAGGTCTCGGTCATTTTCTTCCCTATTCCGGGAATCTTTGAAACTTTTAGCGGAAAAAGAAATTCTCTGGCTTCTTCGGGCCTAACAATTGTAAGCCCGTCAGGTTTCTGATATCCAGAAGCAATCTTTGAAATAAGCTTATTTGGCCCGACTCCTACAGAACAGGTAATTCCTTCCTGCCTCTGGACTTTATCCTTAATTCTAAGGGCGTAGATAGCAGCCTCCTCAAAATTCCTGATATCAGGCCCTGGTAAAATATAAGCTTCATCAACACTTACTTGCTGAAATTTTTCAGCTAATCCTTTCAAGAGTTCCATCACATTTGCCGAAACTCGACTATATAGCTTCATATTTACAGGCAAAAAGACAGCATCAGGACAGAGCTTGTAGGCCTGTAAAATTGGCATTGCGGAGTGAATTCCATATTTTCTCGCCTCATATGAACAAGTACTCACAACTCCCCTGCCTGATCCCCCTTTAGGGTCAGAGCCTACAACCACTGGCAATCCCTTCAGTTCTGGCCTTTCTCTGACCTCTACAGATGCGAAAAAGCTATCCATGTCTATATGGAAGGTAATCGGCCTTTCAAAATTGTTTACTTTAGGATTATGGATAAGCATCGTCGTAATATGAAATTAAAAACATAAAAAGGTTTGAGGAAGTTAGGTGAAAGTATTCGTGTGATTGAAATTTACCGATTCAACTTAAAAATCGAATGAAAAGCACTTATTGAGTTTTGATCTGCTTTCAATACTTTTTTGGTAGTCATCGATGACCATAAGGATTCAGTTATTCATTGCTGTTTTCATCTGTTTTCATTGTCAATGATCGCGATTCCGTATCTCGGGATACCCCCGCGAAATCGGATAACTTCAGAATCTCAAGGATCGAGAATGACAGCAACCTTTCAAATAAAAGTATTCCTATTTTTCAGATTTTACATTCAAATTGCATAGATTTCTTACCACTCAAGAAACAAAAATAGCAGCATTTTGGTTTTTTTGGTTGTTATACTGATTTGAGTAAAAGCCATGTATTTTCTCCAAATTGAGTTAAATAATGTCCTCGAATTTTGGCTAAGATGTGTAGGAAATACGTACTTTAAGGCAAAGTCCTAATTTTTCAGAAAAATAACAAATATCAAAGAGTTAGTGGATAGAGGATTCCATGTTTGAAGAACCTGATTATGTACAGTACACTAAAATTTAACTTTGAATTTACAGTCAATTCGCAACATTGTCAACTTTAACTTAGAAATAAATGGGTTAAACCTTGAACTGTTTCGATAGTGAAATTGACAATATTATCTAATGCACGTGCTTTTATAACCAAGTGTGTAAATCAGGGGTTTATCGAAATACTCTTTAATTTAACATCACCTTTTTTTGGATCACTGAAAAG
>Ga0187851_10003032_pt1 | contig 14405 bp, 10 predicted proteins | sample June2016WEW_6_10_FD_132997 | JGI IMG/M metagenome (GOLD analysis project Ga0187851, IMG submission 132997) | Peatland microbial communities from SPRUCE experiment site at the Marcell Experimental Forest, Minnesota, USA - June2016WEW_6_10 | ecosystem: Environmental > Terrestrial > Soil >...
CCATCCAGGATTACATCCGTCACAATAACCAGGATCCTAAACCGTTTGTCTGGACCAAACGAGTTGACCAAATCTTAGAAAAGGTCGGCCATTGTAAAGCTGCAACTGTTACACCACACTAGCATGTTCGCCTCGCTGATTACGGATGCGCTGAATCCTGAATATCTGATTCACAATCCATTGCTGCTGCTGTTGTTTGCGTTCCAGCTCTGGATGTTCGTTGACGCGGTGCGGCGGCAGGAGTGGCTTTGGGCGGTTTTCATCTTCATCGGCTTCGGTTTGTCGGCGGTCCTTTACTACTTTTTCGTCTATCGCGCCGTGCCGTCCGCCACGCATGGATTTGAACTGCCCGGCGCGCACAGCCGCCGCCGCATCAAGGAATTGCAGGCGCAAATTCATCACCTCGACAAGGCGCATCATCACTCGCAGCTTGGCGACATTTATTTTCAACAGGGCAAACTGGACCAGGCCGGGGCCTGTTACCGCGCGGCGTTGGAACGGGATCCACAGGACCTTGACACCCGCGCCCATCTCGGCCAGTGCCTGCTCCGCCAGAAACGCGCCGCCGAGGCGCGTCCGTTGCTTGAAGGCGTCATTGCTGAAAATCCGAAGCACGAGTACGGCTACACGATGATGGCGCTGGCCGAAACGCTGTCCGCTCTCGGCGAAACCGGTGCCGCACTGAAAATCTGGCAACAGGTCACCTCGGAACATTCCTATGCCCGCGCCAAGGTGCAATTGTCGGAACTTTACCTCGCCAGAAACCAGCCGGACCTGGCGCGGACGGAAATGAGGGACGTCATCAGCGACGACCTGCACGCCCCGGCCTTCCAGCGCAAACGCGACCGCGTCTGGGTGTGGCGGGCGAAGAGCCTGATGCGCAAACTTCCGAAGTAGCGCCGGATTTTCAGGGGCTTTTAACTTTCACCGGCACGCAATTTTCTCCATCATGTTCGCGTGCCAAATCTAATCGCCATCGTCGGCCGCCCCAACGTGGGCAAGTCCGCGCTGTTCAACCGCATCGTCGGCCGGCGCATCGCCATCGTCCATGACCAGCCGGGGGTCACGCGCGATCGCATCAGCGCCGAAGCCGAGTGGCACGGGCGCGCCTTCACGCTCGTGGACACCGGCGGCATCGGCCTGTTGCGTCGCGAGAAGGCGGGCGATGTGATCATCAAGGCGGCGATGGAACAGGTGGACCTGGCCATCGAGTCCGCGAACGTCATCATTCTCGTCGTCAATGTGCAGGAGGGAATCGTGCCGCTGGACCGCGAAGTCACGGAAAAATTGCGGCGCAGCGGCAAACCCGTTCTGGTTGCGGTCAACAAGGTGGACACGCATCGCGCCGAGGGCAGCGCCGATGAATTTTCCCAGCTTGGTTTCAACAAGATATTTCCTGTCAGTGCGATTCACGGCGAAGGCATTGAAAATTTGATGGATGCGGCGATGGCGGCGTTGCCGCCGTCGCAGAGTGACGAGTGTCGGGTGGCGAGTGATGCGGAACCAGCGCCAAGTGACGTCGCTGACTCGTCACGCGTCACGCGTCACCCGTCACCCTTGAAACTCGCCATCGTCGGCCGGCCGAACGTAGGCAAATCCTCGATCATCAATGCGCTCACGCAATCCGCGCGGGTCATCGTCAGCCCGGTGCCGGGCACAACGCGCGATTCCATTGACGTGCCGTTCGAGGTGGAAACCGACGGGGTGCGGCAAAAATACGTTCTCATTGACACCGCCGGCATGAGGAAGGCGCGGCGCGTGGACGAGTCAATCGAGTTCTTCAGCGTCCAGCGCGCGGTGGAATCGATTGTCCGCAGCGATATCACCGTCTTGGTTTTGGACGCCGAGGCCGGAATTACCGAGCAGGACAAAAAGATTGCGGATCGGATCGTGGAAGCCCGCCGGGCGTGCATCGTGGTCGTCAACAAATGGGACCTGGTGGCGGAGTCCGTCCGCCAGGTGCGCGAACAGGTGATTGAGCGGCGCAATAAAAAGCAACGAAGCGAAGGCCAGGCGAAAATCATTTCCACACTCGGTGAATTCGGCCAGTGGGTGCAGGACAAATTATTTTTCCTCGATTACGCGCCGGTCATTTTCGCGTCGGCCAAGTCGGGTTTCAACCTCGAACGTCTGCTCGAGGCGGTGCGCTACGTCGCGGCACAGTTGCAGCAAAAAATTCCCACGGCAATTTTGAACCGCACGTTGCGCGACGCCATCGAACGCCGCCAGCCGGTCAGCGCGGCGGGGCACCGGCTGAAGTTTTTTTATGCGACGCAGGTGCGACAGGCGCCGCCGACGTTTCTGCTGTTCATCAACCGCGACGAACTGTTTTCCGACCAGTACAAAAAATATCTGGCCGGCGAATTGCGCCGGGCATTTGGCTACGAAGGCTGTCCGCTGGTGCTGGTGCCCAAACCACGCCCCAAAACCGTTGAGCCGATACGAAAGTTCAGTCCGCCGCAACGGAAACAGTCCGCGAAATTTCCGCCGTCACGCGGAAAAAAATCGCGCTGAAATTTTTGTTCACAGCGGCGAATAAGTTGTCGTTTGCGCGGTGTTGGCGTGGGATTTGGCTGTATTTATTTGGGAATATCGTTCCCGTAACTTTTCCGCAACTTTTTTTCAAAATTTCCTTGCAACCACAATATGTAGGGTATAGGCTTCCATCGTTGCCCACTAAATGGGGTTTCGCTTGGAATTGGGCGGTTGGCGAAAACCTGGAAAGTGGGCTGTGAAGTTCATTTTCCCGACCGGTCTTCTGTGTCAAGACGGTCGGGTGATTTGTCACAAAACAAAATTTCGACCGCCGCGAAAGGATAAATTCATGATTGACGCACGCGAGGAGGTTTTGGTTCCGGCGTCGCATAAAGGCAGTCGTCGTCCCACAACGGTGACGGCAGGTCGCCATAACAAGAACGGCGCCGGCGCGGCGAAAAAAACGGCGCGCGTGGAACGCGTTTTCAGCGATCCGAAGGTCAAGCCGTTCGACCAGATTGAATGGGACCGCCGCACCGCCGAAATCACCGATGACGCGGGCAAGGTAATTTTCAAGCAGGAAAATGTCGAGGTGCCAAAGTCGTGGTCGTTGCTGGCGACCAAGGTGGTGGTTTCGAAATATTTTTACGGCGAACAAAACACCGGGGAACGCGAGACCTCGGTGCGCCAGCTCATTCACCGCATTTCCCGGACCATGGCGGATTGGGGCGTCGCCGATGGCTATTTCAGCAAGGCGGACGGCGAGATATTTTACGAGGAACTGACCTGGTTGTGCCTGAACCAATATGGCGCCTTCAACTCGCCGGTCTGGTTCAACGTGGGGTTGTTTCACGAATACGGCATCGGCAAAAACTCCGGCAAGGGCAACTGGTTTTACGATAACAAGACGCACCAGGTCGAGCGCGCCACCACCCAATACGAATATCCCCAGGGCAGCGCCTGTTTCATCCAGTCGGTTCAGGACAACATGGAGGACATCATGCGTCTTGCCCGCAGCGAGGCGATGCTCTTCAAATATGGTTCCGGCACCGGCACGGACCTTTCGCCGATCCGTTCAGCCAAGGAAAAGCTCAGCGGTGGCGGCCGGCCCAGCGGCCCGATGAGTTTTCTGAAGGTTTACGACCAGGTGGCCAATGTCGTGAAATCCGGCGGCAAAACCCGGCGCGCGGCCAAAATGAACACGCTGCGCGACTGGCACGGCGACATCGAGGAATTCATTGACGCCAAGCAGAAGGAGGAGCGGAAGGCGTGGGCATTGATTGAACAGGGCTACGACGGCTCCTACAACGGAGACGCCTACGGCAGTGTGATGTATCAGAACGAAAACCTTTCCGTGCGCGCCAGCGATGAATTCATGCAGGCGGCGCTCGCCGGCAAGGAATGGTGGACGCGCACCATCACCACCAACAAGCCGCTCGAAAAGAAGGATGCCGCGAAACTGCTCTACAAAATCGCCGAGGGCACCCACATCTGCGGTGACCCGGGCATGCAATACGACGGCGCCATCCAGAAATGGCACACCTGCAAGGGCACCGAACCGATTCACTCCACCAACCCGTGCAGCGAATACGTTTTCATCAACAACACCGCCTGCAATCTCGCGTCGCTCAACCTGATGAAATTCAAGCGCGAAGACGGCAAATTTGACGTGGAACGGTTCAAGGCCGCCGTGCGCATTTTCATCACCGCGCAGGAAATCCTGGTGGACAACGCCAGTTATCCGACCAAGGAAATCGCGGAAAATTCCCACATCTTCCGCACCCTCGGCCTCGGCTTCGCCAACCTCGGCTCGCTGTGCATGAGCTACGGCCTGCCGTATGACAGCAACGAAGGCCGGGCGCTCGCCGGCGCCATCACGGCCATCATGACCGGCCATGCTTATGAGCAGAGCGCGGAAATTGCCGCGAACATCGGCGCGTTTCCGGGCTACCGCGACGCGCGTTGTGCACACGTGTCCAAACCGCTGGCCAAGGACAATGTCGATTCCATGCTCGGCGTCATCCAACTGCATCGCGCCGCCGTCGAACAAATCCAGCCGAGCCAGGAATTCAATTATTTGAAGGACGAGGCGCGCAAAACCTGGGAAGGCGCGCTCGCCAAAGGCCGCCAGCACGGCTACCGCAACGCGCAGGTCACCGTGCTGGCGCCCACCGGCACCATCGCGTTCCTGATGGACTGCGACACGACCGGGGTGGAGCCCGACATTGCGCTCGTCAAATACAAGCTTCTGGCCGGCGGCGGCATGCTGAAAATCGTCAATCGCGGCGTGCCCGACGCGTTGCGCCGCCTCGGTTACGGCGCGAAGGAAATCGACGGCATCATCGCGCACATCGAGAAGTTTGACACGATTGAAGACGTCGAGGAAAACTCCGACGCATCGCGAGCAGGCGGCAAAACCATTGCCAGCGGCCTCAAGCCGGGGCATTTGCCGGTGTTTGACTGTGCGTTCAAGCCGTATCGCGGCAAGCGCAGCATCCATTACCTGGCGCACTTGAAAATGATGGCGGCCGCGCAGCCGTTCATCAGCGGGGCCATTTCCAAGACCGTCAACATGCCAAACGAATGCACCGTGGAGGAGGTCCGCGACACTTACGTTCAGGCGTGGAAGATGGGATTGAAATGCGTGGCAATTTATCGCGACGGTTCGAAGCGTTCGCAGCCGCTCAACACCAAAAAGACCAATGATGGCGGTGACAAGACGGCCTCCGGCGGCATGTCCGCGCTGGAAGCCCGCATCAAGGAACTCGAAGCCGCGGTGATTGCTTTGCGCGCCGAGGCCGGCAAGCCGCTCCGCCGCCGCCTCACTGACACGCGCACGGCCATTACGCATAAATTCGACATTGCCGGCCACGAAGGTTATCTGACCGTCGGCCTTTTTGAGGACCACCAGCCAGGCGAATTGTTCATCACAATGGCCAAGGAAGGCTCGACCATTGGCGGTTTGATGGACAGCATCGGCACGCTCACCAGCATGGCGTTGCAATACGGCGTGCCGCTGGAAACCCTCGTCCGCAAATTCGCGCATCAGCGGTTCGAACCGAGCGGCTTCACCAAAAATCCCGATATTCGCAACGCCGCCTCCATCACCGATTACGTATTCCGCTGGATGGCGCTGCAATTCATTCCCGGCTACCGCGCGGCGGCGGCCGCCAATCGCGCGCAACCGGAGTTGGGCATTCCAGGATTGCTGGAAGAGGAAAAAAAAAGGGTGAACCGTCCGGTGCGTGAACTGGCCCTGGCCGAGGACAGCGAAATCATTGACGTGAAGGAACCCGGCAATGGCAGCCACGAACGCAAGCCTGGTCCCGCCCGAACGGTAAAATCGCTCAGCGATACTGTCGCGCACTTCCAGCAGGATGCGCCCACGTGTCCGAATTGCGGCCACGTGGCCGTGCGCAACGGCGCGTGCTATAAATGTTTGAATTGCGGCGAGAGTCTCGGCTGCTCTTGAGGAACCGAAAACAGCAACAGGTCGGAGAATTTCGATTCTCCGGCCTGTTTGCTTTTTAGCGGCTTCCCATCACTCTGACACAGCCCATAAACCTCCTGGGAGCGCCGGCATCCCGCCGGCCAGTCGAAAGCCGAAACCGGAATTCGCCGGCGAGACGCCAGCGCTCCCAGGAATTGTACCCCGTTCAAGGGTTCAATTTTCATCACATTCCGTGTGCTCTGCTCCTCCAGCAAATTTCCACGCGCTTGTCTCCGCCTGGCGCTGCGACTATGCTCCGGCCATGAGTGACACCGCCTTTCGCATGCGCGAAGATCCCTGGCGCATCTTCCGCATCATGTCCGAGTTCGTGGATTCATTTATGACCCTGTCCGAGGTGGGGCCCGCCGTGACCATTTTCGGTTCGGCGCGGACGAAACCCGGCGACAAGTATTATCGCGCTGCCAGCGAAATCGCCAAGGAGCTTGCCAAACGCAAGCTCGCCGTCATCACCGGCGGCGGACCGGGCATCATGGAAGCCGCCAACAAGGGCGCGGCGCAGGGGGGCGGCAAATCCGTGGGTCTCAACATCGAATTGCCGCATGAACAGGCTGGCAACCGCTTCGTCAACCTCCCGTTAAACTTCCACTATTTCTTTGCGCGCAAGGTCTGTTTTGCCAAATACAGCCTCGGCTTCATCTACATGCCCGGCGGCTTTGGCACGCTCGACGAATTTTTCGAAATCATCACCCTCGTGCAAACCGAGCGCATCCCGCAATTCCCGCTCATCCTCTTCGGCAGCGAATACTGGAAGGGATTGATGCACTGGATGAAAACCGAAATGCAGGAGCGGCACGGACATATCAGCCCCGGCGACCTCAACCTCTTCAAGGTCATCGACGACCCGGCGGAAGCTGTGCAAATCATTCTCGACTACGAGCGCCGCGTCGGTCAGCCCGCCATGATGCCCAAGGCATTTACGTGATGGGAGTTAAGACATCGAACATCGAATTCCCAAATCCGAGATGCCAGCCGCCAGACCCGGGCCCATTTGACAAGCCGCGCAACCGGTACGAGCTTGCGGTGTTGTATTGACAGGTGGTGATTACATGAAAGCTCGATTTTTTCCAGGCCTGTTGACGATTGCCGCCGTGACGGTGACGTGTCTGTTTACCAAAGACGTGATGGCACAAATTGGTTCCTCCGATGCAGCCACCATTCAAAACGTCGCCCCAACGGCGGCTCCCGCCGGGGGAGCCCCGGTTCCATTGTCCTACGGCGTCTCGCAAATCATCCAGCTCTCGCAGGCAAAAGTGAGCGACGACACCATCGTCAATTACATCCATAATTCCGGGAGCAGCTACGGCATGGATGCCAGCCAGATCATTTTTTTGAAACAACAGGGCGTCTCCGATACCGTCATCAACACCATGCTCAACCAGCCCCGGCAGACGGCCCAGGCCGCATCGCCGCCAGCTTATCCCGCCGCCAGCAGCACGGCTACTGTGGTTGCCCAGCCGGTCGTGACTTATGTCCAGCCGGCGCCGGCCTATGTTCCGTCCTCGACGGTCTATGTCATTCCCGACACGCAGTCGTATCAGTATGCCGCCTGGTATAATTATTATCATCCGTACTACGGTTGCTATCCCTATTCCAGCGGATGGTATTATCCGTCGGTGTCATTTTCCTTTGGCTACGGCGGCTATCGCGGCGGTTATTACCACGGCGGTTGGGGTGGCGGCTGGCACGGCGGTGGCGGCTGGCACGGCGGTGGCGGCTGGCACGGTGGTGGCGGCTGGCACGGTGGTGGCGGCTGGCATCACTGAAGCGCCGGATTCCATCTGATTTCTTTCCTGTTGAAATCGGCTCGGCGCCCGTTTTGCCCTGACGAGGCTAGCGGGTGATGAACAGGATTCCCAAAGCCAGGACCAACCCCGCACTGATCATCAGCCAATAACTGCCTATCAGCACACCGGTGGTCCGGTCATCGGCGACTGGGTTGGAGGGCAACGTGTCCGGCGCGACCTGGCGGTCCCAGACCATTCGGTAGCGGTTCGAAATGGTTTCGCTGATCACCATCCATCCCAGCGGAAGGATTTCATACCAGATGCGGAATTCGTTGATGATGCCGCAAAGAAACTGGCCGATGATGAAGACCACAATCAGGACTTTAAACACCACGTCCCGCCGGTTCCGCCAGGGGATCAACATCATGATAAAAAGGGTGCCGGCGTTGGTGAACAACACCTGGTTCAGGGTCGGGCTGAACAACCGGTGAATGTTGGCGACGAGCAGAGACCAGGTTTTGTGGATCAGCTCCGGAATATTGCCGGAGTTGTTCAAGGCAAAAAACATGGTTTTGACGCCACAACCAGCCATCAGCATTTTTCTGGCAAGGAGACAGGCTGCCACCGTGGCGGCGAAGCCGGCGATTCTTTTTTTTCAAGGGCCAGTGCCCGCTCAGCAGGAGCAGCAGGGTGCAACACAAAATCGTCTCCTTGAACAGGCTGCCCAGCCACACGACCGCCATCAGCGGGAAAAGCCGGCGTTCATCGCAGAGGAGGCACGCCCAGGTAAAAAAGAACAGGGCAGGCATGTCCCAGGGATAAAACCACTGGCCGGCCGGCATGGTGAAATTGTAAATCAGGCCGCCAAACACCCCCAACATGATCAGGATCGCATCGCGGCGATGCAAAATGAGAATCACGAACAACAGCAAAAGCCACAGGGCATGGTAGAACCCAAAAACGATCACGGGGACCCGGGCAAAATACCCGCCAAATACAAATTTGTCGGTTTCCACCAGATGCAACTCGTACATTTTCAGAAAGGCCTTGTAACTCAGGTCATACATCCACCCGCTAATCATCGGTCCGGCCAGCCGCGCCCGCCAGTTGTCAAAATTGGCAATCAAATCCCTCTGGGTGTAGGGGTGGTCCGACTGGTAGGTGAACAGATAAATGTTCATCTCGTTGCGGTCATACGACCGGGGCGCCTCGGCCTGCGGGAGCGTTAAAAAGAAAAAATAGACGACCAGCGACAGGGCCACAAACGATTCGATGCCCACCAGGCCGGCGGGTTTTGACAGGCGCCTTTTGGACCAGGATGAAAGCCGGGCCAGGCGGAAGAAGCTGGAAAATTTACCCGTAAAACCCGCTCCCCAATTGTAAAATTCCCTGGCGAAATCAGCGAATTTGTCCGATAACGATTTCAACATAAAATGCTCGGATTCAATTCCAAAACCGGTTTTGGCGGGAAATGGTTGACACTTTTAGCCGTTCATGAGCGAGGATAATCCCCCTCGATTGGAAATCAACCGCGGATTTCGCGTGCGCAATGAAGTGTTGGAGCAACGGGCTCCCGCCGGTTCAACAACTGCGGGTTCCGCCAAACTCCGTTTCCCTGAGCCCGCGACGAAGCCGGCGCCGCAAACTGTTGGACGCGGGGAAAAACAGAAAATGGAGGATCGAGGACGACTCTTCTGTTCCATCTGCCATCCTCAATCCTCCATGCTTGCTTGAAAAAAAATTCTTCACCTTCGCGTCTTGGCGTGAGCATTCCCCTGATCACACGCCTGCCGGCCGCAGCCGCGGCTAAAGGAGGCACCCGTCTCGTGTCACCCTCTACGGCGCCAACAGGCGATAGAACCGTTGCGGGTCCGGCCCGATGACACCGGAAGCAGACATGACGTCGTTGGTGGCGGTGATGGCACTCCCCCAATTGCTCCAGTCGCCCTGGGCCAGGTTTGTGCGGTATTGCAGTTGATAGACAACGCCCAACACGGCGCTCCAGGTGAACGTCACCGTGCCGCCGGTCCCGGCCGCCGATTGGAGCAACGGCGCCGGCACGGTGATGGGAGCGGCGTAATCGGCCACCACGGGCAGGTGATCGCTGGCAGTGGTGAGGTCCAGATAAAGCTGGGCGGCACTGATGGGTGCGCCCGATGCCAGGTCGCTGTTCAGCGCGGTGTTGGAGCCGGAATTGACACTGCCATCGTACGCCGTCGTGCCGTTGTTGCCGAACACGTGATACGTTCCGGGAACCAGCGCCAGCCCGCCCGCGACGCCGTAATAAACATTGGTCGTCATCACCTGCAAATCATCCCGGTAACGCAAATCCGTGGACGATTCCGTTTCCATGGCCAGGATGTTTGCCGCGGTGGTGCTGGTGCCCCAGTTGATGTTGGCTGCCCCCGCCGGATTCATGGGGTCAATCCCTTGTCCCTGTTGAACGCCATTCGGGGCGGTATTGGACAAAATTGTCAGATACCCGGCCTCGCCGCTGGTGGTGACATTGTAATCGCCCACGTAAAGCACCCGGGCTGTGGCGGGCAGATTGTTTGCCTCATCGTTGCGGATGATTTTGGCCTCGTCGTTGCGGTAACCCTCGTTGCTGGAACCGGTGCCGGATTTGTAGTGGCTCACGTAGATGTAAAACTCATTTGTGGCCGTCGGCGTCATTCCGGCCGGTGCCAGCTCGTAGCGCATCACCTCGCGATATTCACCGCTGCTGGAGCCCAATTTGCTTGTGCCGCCCGTCGGGTCCACTGGGACGGAGGCCAGCAACTGCAGGGTTTTGGTGTTGTAAACCAGCGCGTTCGGGCCGTTGCCGTCGGCCACGTCGTCGCCGCTCTCCGTGGCCTGATAAGAACTCATCGCATACATGCCGGGCGAGTTGTAGAACGCATTCAAGCCGTTCACGATTGCGGCGACGGTAATCGGGTTGCTGGTTGTTTCCTGCAAGGCGAGCACGTCGAGCGGCTGGGCCGGGTCATTGCCCAGAATCTCTTCTCCAATCCCCTCGAGCACCCCGCCAGCCTGCACATTATTGGTGTTGCCGGGCGGGGCAATCAAACCCGGCAGCGGAACGGTGGCGCCATTGATGTCGCATTCGATGTTGTATGTGACGACGCGCAGGGTTCGGGTTTGGGCTGCAACGACCGGGGAAACGTCGAAGACCACGCCGAGGGCAAGGCAGTCCAGAACAAAATGAAATACGACTTTTTTTATGGGACGGCTCTTGTTGTTGACGGTTGCCGACATCTTATCGCCAGTCCGTCCGGAATCAAGGAAGAATCAACCGCCAGCGCGCAAAATGCACAAAGAATTGGACCGCCAGGCCACCACGCGCCAGGTGCTGAAATAGAAATCCAAAACCCTGGCGTCCTCCCTGTCACGCCGAAGCCTCCGGCGCAGGTGGATGCGCCCTGGCGGTTGGTCAGTCCTTTTACTTCACCGGCACCCAGGTGTCGTCCGGGTCGTAAGTGGTCATGGCCCGGGCGATTTTCGCGGTCTGGGGCCCGAGGTTCTTTTGATAAACCTTGCCTTGTTGATTGACGATGAAGGTCATCACCCCGGTGTTGCTCCATTTCTCCGGCCAGGCGACGAGGGCAAATCCGGCAATCATGCGGCCGTTGATGATGTAATCATATTTGCCGCCCGGCGCGTGTTTGCCCTGGCGGTTCAGGATTTTGAAATAGTAGCCGTGATAAGGTGCCTGCTTGTCATTGAGCATTTTTGCCGTGCGCTCATAACCCTCCACGCGGGCCTGCGCAACGAGCGGTCCCAACGGACTTAATTCCTCGCCCGGTTGATTCGTCGGCCAGAACAGGCCGTCATGAGTGCCGGGTGTGCTGTACAGGAACTGCGCGTAGGCGAGCACGCCATCCCCCAGGCGATCCTGGCCGGCATATTCGCGCTGCGCCGACACATACGCGTCGCAGACATTGATCGCGCCCGTTTCATCCATGCCGACCCGGCGGGCGAGAATCTCCTGTTTGCCGTCGGCGGTATCGAAAAACCATTGCCCTTTTTGTTTCACCAGCGGAATGGGAAAGGGCCAGCCGTCCGCCCCGATTTCCAGCGTGATGTTGGAATCCGAATTGGTGCTCAACTGTGTCTTCTCGGTCAGGCGCTGTACAAACATTTTGTATTCCTCGGTGGCCTGGACGGCGTCTGGCGAAATCAGCTTATGTCCTTCCGGTCCAAAGATTGCGTGCAGTGCGTTGGTATCATGATTCGTGGCCGCCGCCACCAGGGCGTTGACCGCTTCCGTTGGCGCGGCGAAGGTCCGTTCACCCGCCGCCGCCGCGCGCAGCGGCAATGTCAGCGCCAGGAGAGCCAGACCGGGACCGGACGCCAGCGACCAAATCCGGCTCAACCAGGAAAGGCGGTCGGGTTTCATCAGCGGCAATGTTAGTGTGGAAATCATGGGGTTGAAAGGTTCAATGCCGAGGTTGGGAACTTGAATTGTGACTGCCACCACCGCCGCCGGAGGACATCGCCGGTGCTGGCCGCGAAACCGGCTCCGAATGGGTGACGGTCTGCATGCTTTGCTGGCCGCGATTGCTATAGGCTCTTGTGTCGTGCGAACTCTGGATGCCGATGAACGTGCCGGATGATTCCGGCCGGCTGACGGGTTGAGAATATTGGACGGGAGCCGGCGCGGGCCGGGTGACGGGCGTCGAAAGCCGTGCCGCCGGGGCCGGATTCTGTCGCGGCGCTGCTGAATCGGACACGGACCGGCCTACCGTGGCAACCACGGGTTGGTTGACAACCACGGTTCGGTTATTGGCAGCGCCCCAGCCCCGGTCGCCATGTTTCGCCGCGCCTGGGCCTGGATAATTATTATGAGGATGCCAGACCGTTGTATGACCCGTGTTCTGCTGATGGGAAGGCTCATGCCACCAATTGGGCGGACGCGGATGGTCGCGACCCCACACGATGATGTGGTGGTGCCACCAGTCAAAATCGAAATTCAGCCAAATGCCAATCTGAAAACCGTCGCCGAAGGTGATGAAAGGCGGGCCGTAGCAGGTTTGATAATAGACCTGGTCCGGTTGATAGACCGGCACATAAATCACCTGCGGGTCGGCCGGAACAATTTCAATATAGCCGCCGTCATCAATCACCTGTTGCTGCGGCGTGGATTGCAGGTTGCCTTCATTGAGGGCCGAGTGGCGCAGCCGTTGGATGGAATCCATCACGTCCTGCTGTTGATAGAGAAAAGCCTGTCCCAGGTCCGTCGTCCAATTCAGGTTGTCATCCATCCATTTCAATACGTTGGGGTATCGGGCCAGCGCCTGGACGCTGGGGTCCCACGGCTGCTGGTCAATCTGGTTGGGGTCGCCGCCGCCGCTGACATAGCGGTCAGCCAGCACGATTTGAGTGGGCAGGGTCGATGCGGGCAGGATTTGGGCAATCAACGGGTCGGGATAAAGTGCGATTGGCCCCAGCAACTGGTCAAGCTGCTGATAGGAAAGCGGCTGATAGGCGGGCATCGGGGGCGGCACCGCCGTCTGCGCCCGCGCGGACAGGGCCGCGCCAGCGAACACACACAGTAAAACAGCGATTTTTAACAATGACTTCATCCGGCAACCCTTGAAATTTAATCGTCATTATCCACAGACGCAATTGGAGCCTGACAGATTACAACAAAAACCACACAAAAAAATTGAACCGCCAAGACGCCAGGCGCGCGAATAACAACCGGATACCGGAAGAAATACTGAATGCTGAAGGCTAAAAGCCAAAGGATTCACGAAAGACACGGATTCAATCTCGTCCATCGTCCTCGAAATAATTTGGAAACCGAGGACGAGGAAAATGTTTGCCTTGTTTGTGCCTGCCGCTTTCCATTCTCCACCTGCCGCGCCGTAGCTTCCGAGCGAAGGCTGGTCCTCAATCTGCCATCCTCGCCTGAAAATCTCTGCACCATGCCGGTTGCCATTGACGAACCCCGGCGGCGGGCCTAGTTTTGTGGCAGCAGACGCGTTGTGGTGAAAACTGGATAATTGGTCCAACCATGAATCCAAAGACTCAACGGCCAAAATCGGCGCTGCGAGACAATCTCTCGTGCCTGATTCAACAATGTCCCGTGGAGCTGTCCAACCCCAAAGATTGTCCCTTGTTCGCCGTTCGCAAACTGGGTCCCGCCCGGCGCCTGCGCTGGTTTAATGATCTGCCCGAGGATGATTTGGGTTATCTGAACAATTACCATTGCATTTGTGCGCAGCTAAAAATCCAATCGCGCTCCGGCCAGAATCCGCGCCCGTCCCCCTGTCCTCCGTAGTCCCGCGATGCGGGATGAAGGATGGGTGTCCCTTCCGCCTCCACCCGATTTTGACCCGGCCAGGCGAAGAATGGAAGCGAAGGCTGGCCACCCGTCACCCAAATGTCTCCACGCTGGTTATTTTCCTCTGGACAAGAGGCCCGAGGCGGAGGAAGGTGAAAATCATGAAGACCAAAAAACTCTTTGCGTTGTTCATAACCGTCACGGTTCTGTTGTCCGGTTGTGGAAAACCGGATACGAAGCTGGCATCGGAGAATGCCGACCTCAAGGCGCGCCTGCAAAAGGTCGAGCAGCAGCTTAAAGCGTCCCAGAGCCAGACGGCGGCGGCGTCACAAGGATCACAGTCCGCTTCCATCCAGGACCTGCAAAACCAGTTGGATGAAGCGCAAAAAAAGGCCGCGGCGGACGCCAA
>Ga0187851_10003033_pt1 | contig 14402 bp, 11 predicted proteins | sample June2016WEW_6_10_FD_132997 | JGI IMG/M metagenome (GOLD analysis project Ga0187851, IMG submission 132997) | Peatland microbial communities from SPRUCE experiment site at the Marcell Experimental Forest, Minnesota, USA - June2016WEW_6_10 | ecosystem: Environmental > Terrestrial > Soil >...
CAGATTGGCTGGGCGGAGCAGCAGCCCGAGGACTGGTGGCGCGCGGCGCGCGAGGCCATCACCAGCGCGATTGCTTCCGCCGAACTGGATGGCGCAAAGATCCAGTCCGTTGGATTGACCGGCCAGATGCACGGCTGCGTAATGCTCGACGCAGCGGGCGAGGTGCTCCGTCCCGCGCTCATCTGGTGCGACCAGCGCACCCAGCCGGAGTGCGACTGGCTCGAAGCGAAGCTCGGCCGCGAGCGGCTGATCGAGCTGACCTGCAACCCCGCGCTGCCCAACTTCACCCTGACCAAGCTGCTCTGGGTGCGCGCGCATCAGCCCGAAATCTTCGCCCGCATCGCGCACGTTCTCTGCCCCAAGGACTACGTCCGCTTCCGCCTCACCGGAGAGTTCGCCATCGACATGCAGGAGGCCAGCGGGACCCTCCTTCTGGACGTAGCGCATCGCCGCTGGTCCGCCGAAGTCGCCGAGGCCGCGGGCATTCCGCTCGCCTGGCTGCCGCGTCTCTTTGAAGGCCCGGAGATATGCGCGCGTATCAGTGAATCGGGCGCGACCGCCACCGGCCTCGCCGCTGGAACTCCCGTCGCCGCGGGCGCGGGCGATCAGGGCGCGGGCGCGGTCGGAATGGGAATCGTCTCGCCCGGTGCGGTCTCGGCGACCATCGGAACCAGCGGCGTGGTCTTTGCCGCGACAGACAAGCCCACGCTGGACCGCCTCGGACGCCTGCACACCTTCTGCCACGCCGTGCCGGGGATGTGGCATGTGATGGGCGTGACCAACGGCGCGGGCCTCTCGCTGCGCTGGCTGCGCGATACCTTCGCCGCTGGCGTCTCCTACGACGAGCTCACCGCCGAGGCCGCAAAAATTCCCGCCGCCAGCGACGGAATGCTCTGGGCGCCGTATCTCTTCGGCGAGCGAACGCCGCACCTCGACCCCCAAGCCCGCGCCGCATTCGTAGGCGTCACGGCATCGCACACGCGCGCCCACTTCGTTCGCGCGGTAATGGAGGGCGTCGCCTTCAGCCTGCGCGACACTTTTTCTCTGTTTGCCGAACTGAAAATCCCCGTCGCGCAGATCCGGCTTGGCGGAGGCGGAGCGCGCGGCCCGCTCTGGCGGCAGATCCAGGCCGATGTCTATGGCCAGCCAGTGGAGTTGCTCGCCGCCGAGGAGGGCGGAGCATTTGGCGCGGCGCTGCTGGCCGCGGTCGGCGTCGCCGCGTGGCAGAGCGTGGAGGATGCGTGCGCCGAGACGGTCCATGTAGCGGAGACAATCCAGCCGAAGGATGCAACCGCGATGGACGCGGCGTACGCGCGCTTCCGCCGGGTTTATCCTGCATTGAGAGAGATTGGGAGGGCGTGATGGCAGAGCGGGAGATCGGCGTTGGTGTGATCGGGTACGGGCTGGGCGGGCGCGTCTTTCATGCGCCGTTCGTCAACGCGGTGCAGGGCCTGCGCCTCGCCGCCATCATGCAGCGCAAGGGAGACGAGGCGGCCAAAGCCTGGCCCGCAACGAAGATTGCGCGCTCGTTCGAGGAGCTGCTGGCCGATAAATCCATCGAGCTGGTCGTCGTCTCCACGCCCAACGAGACGCACTTCGCGCTGGCGAAGCAGGCGCTCGAAGCAGGCAAGCACGTCGTCATCGACAAGCCCTTCGCCGCCACCAGCGAAGAGGCGCTGGAGCTGGGGCGTATCGCCAAAGCCAAGGGTCTGCTGGTCATTCCCTTCCACAACCGGCGCTGGGACGGCGATTTCCTCACCGTCAAGAAATTGCTCGTCGAGCAGGCCGTCGGCCGCCCTGTCACCTTCGAGTCGCACTTCGACCGCTTCCACCCCGTCCCGCGCGAGAACACATGGAAGGAGGCCGGGAACCCAGCCAACGGGATGCTCTTCGACCTCGGCCCGCACCTCGTCGATCAAGTCTTAGCGCTCTTCGGCGCGCCCGCCGCCATCACCGCCAGCGTGCGCTCGGACCGCGATGAAACGGCCATCGAAGACGCCTTCGACATCACATTGCATTATCCCGCGGCGAATGGAAAGGGCTTGCTGGCGCACTGCCGCACCAGCTACCTGGCCTGCGACAACGCGCCGCGTTTCCTGCTGCACGGGACCAAGGGCAGCTTCCGCAAGCACGGCCTCGACCCGCAGGAGCCGACGCTGGTGGCTGGCGCGAAGGTCCCCACGCAGGGCTCGCAGGAGGTCTGGCTACAGGAGAACGAATCCGCGTGGGGAACGCTCACCGTCGCTCCCAATCCGGCCGATCCCGCAACCCTGGTCACGCGCCAGGTCAAGACCGAGCCGGGCGACTATCGCGGCTTCTACGCGAATGTCCGCGACGCAATCCTCGGCGTCGCCCCGCTCGCCATCACGCCCGAGGACGGCTTCCGCGTCATCCGCCTGCTGGAGCTGGCCCGCCAAAGCTCCGCCGAAGCCCGCACCCTGATGGTGAAGTTATAAAACACCGTGCATTGCGCGCAGACTGAAAGGCGCAGGAATCACGCCGCCCGATGACCGGCAGCCTGTAGTCGGCCTGAAGCCTCTTTATAGAAGGGGATTGCGGTTTTATTCCGCGGTGCCGGTGTCGGGCACCGACTTGCTCCGTCTGGTGCGGTAGCCACGGCTGCGAAACAGGAACAGCGATCCGCACGCGCCGCACTTCCACGGGTAGATCCCAAAGTGGCCCAACACGCTCTGCTGTAAAAAGCCGTTGCGGTGGACTCGCATGGTGGCACCGTTGCTGCATGTGGGACACTTCACTTCTTTCGACTGTGCCATAGCTTCCTGTTACCGCTTACCGCTGGGAGAATTTCGCGCAATCCCTGTACGGATTCACCGTACCGGATTCGCGCGAGAGTGGTGCAATGTGGTTTTCTTGCGAAAAACCCGCAAACATGATTCGCATCTGGAACCACCTGCGATAAAACCCTCATAGGCCGCATCCTGAAACAACCCAGTATGGAACACTATCGGCAGGAGGAAGCAGTTGCTACATTGTCCCGAAATCTGTTTACAAACTGAATCTACAAACTGAATCTACAGACTGAATCTGAAAAACTGCTGTATCCCTGATCACACCACAAGCAATCGATGTGCGCCATAACCATAACGTTGCAGCAAGAATAACCTCAACCGGCCTTCTGCGACTGCGATTTGTGAAATTTATGCACAATGGCTAGGTACTTCCGTGCGTTTTCGGTAATCGTCTCGGGGTGACCCTCCCGGATGGCCTTCGGGTCCACCAGGTCGGCGCCGACGCCGAGCGCGAAGGCCCCCGCCTCCAGAAACTCCGCGGCGGTGGCCAGCGATACGCCGCCGGTGGGCACCAGTTCCACCTGCGGAAGCGGCGCCTTGATCGACTTGAGGTACTTCGCCCCGCCCAGCGCGCTTGCCGGGAAGACCTTGACCGCGTCCGCGCCGGCCTCCCACGCGGTGAGGATCTCGGTCGGCGTCAACGCGCCGGGAAGCACCGGCACTCCGTAGCGATGGCACATCTCGATGGTCTTCAGGTTGAGCGCCGGGCTCACCACAAACGCCGCGCCCTCCAGGATGCACAGGCGCGCGGTCTCGGCGTCCAGCACGGTGCCCGCGCCGATCATAATGTCAGGCCGCTCCTGGGCCAGGCGGCGCATCACGCGGAACGCGCCGGGGACGGTCATCGTGACTTCCAGAACGTTGACGCCGCCGGCCGCCACCGCCGTTGCCAGCGCCAGCGCCTGCTCTTCGTTCTCGGCGCGCAACACCGGCACCAGGCCAATCTTGCGCAGTGCATTCATTACTTCTGCTTTCTGCATCTCTTTCTCCTGTCCCCTGTTTTCTGCTTCCAGTTTTACCGCTGTACCCTCGCGCCGCCGCCCTTCATAATGCGCTGCACCTCGTCGAACGTCGCCATGGTTGTGTCGCCGGGGGTGGTCATGGCCAGCGCTCCATGCGCGCAGCCGCAGTTCACGGCCCACTCCGCGCCCTGCTGCGTTAGGAAGCCGTAGATCAGCCCCGACGCGAACGAATCCCCGCCGCCAACGCGGTCGAAGATCTCCAGGTCCGGCATGGGCCGCGCCTCGTGGAACGCGCCCTCGTAGTAGCACACCGCGCCCCAGTCGTTGATCGTCGCCGTCTTTGCGTGGCGCAGCGTGGTGGCCACCGCGCGGAAGTTGGGGAACGTTGCCACCGCCTTCTCGATCATCCGCCGGAAGCTGCCCGAATCCAGCGCGCCGAGATTCTCGCCCACGCCCTCGATCTCGAATCCCAGCGCGGCGGTGAAGTCCTCTTCGTTGCCCAGCATCACATCCACATACCTGGCCAGCTCGCGGTTCACCTCGGTCGCGCGCGCCTTGCCGCCGATCGACTTCCACAGCGAGTCGCGGTAGTTCAGGTCGTAGCTGACGATGACCCCGCGTTTGTGCGCGGCAATCATCGCCTCTTTCGCAACCTCCGCGGTCGATTCGCTCAGTGCGCAGAAGATTCCGCCGGTGTGCAGCCAGCGCGCGCCCTCCGTGCCGAAGATCAGGTCCCAGTCGATCTCGCCCGGCTTCATCTGGCTCGCCGCCGTGTGCCCGCGGTCGCTGCATCCCGCAGCCGCGCGCACGCCGAACCCGCGCTCGGTGAAGTTGAGCCCATTGCGCACGGTGCGGCCCACGCCGTCGAACTTCGCCCACCGCACATGCGACTGGTCCACGCCGCCCTGCAGCATCAGGTCTTCGATCAGCCGGCCCACGCCATTGTCGACCAGCGCGGTCACCACCGCCGTCTTCATCCCGAAGCAGCGGCGCAGGCCGCGCGCCACGTTGTACTCGCCGCCGCCCTCCCACAACTGGAACTGGCGCGCCGTGGCCACGCGCACATCGCCCGGATCGAGCCGCAGCATCACCTCGCCCAGGCTCACCAGATCCCACTTGCACTCGTCCTTGCTGCGAATCACCAGACTATTCTTGCTATTCGCCATTAATTCCAAGCTCCTTAGTCCAATTGCTACTTGAAATTATTTCTATTCTCGCTACTTTATATTTTTTGCTTTTAATTTTTTACTTCAAGTCCCGAATCGCAACCGGGTTCATGTCGTCGTAGGCCTGGTTTTCTCCGCCCATGCCCCAGCAGAAGCCATAGCTCTTGGTGCCCACGCCGGCGTGGATCGACCACCCCGGAGAGACCACCACCTGCTTGTCCGCCATGATCAGATGGCTGGTCGCGTCGGGCGGCCCCATCAGGTGCACCACGCGCTGGTCGGGCTCGACATCGAAGTAGAAGTAGACCTCCGACCGCCGCATGTGCGTGTGCGCGGGCATGGTGTTCCAGTTGCTTCCCGGCGCAAGCAGGGTGAATCCCATCACCAACTGGCAGCTCTGGATGCCGTCGCGATAGATGGCCTTGTAGATGGTCCGCTTGTTGCAGGTTTCGGCCGATCCAAGCTCCAGCCCCTTCAGGTCGGCGAACTTCACCATCTTGGTGGGATACTCCGTGTGCGCCAGATAGCTCAGTAAGTAGAAAGCAGCCGGGGCAAAGGCCGACTTACTTGAGAAAATAATCGACTTACTTCCGCAGCTTACATAAAGGCAGTCCAGCTTGTCTAGCTCAAAAGATACTCCATCGACCTTGACCGTGCCCGGCCCGCCGGTGTTGAGCACGCCCAGCTCGCGTCGCTCCAGGAAGTAGTCGGCGCGAAGCTCCGGCTGGGTCTCCAGCGTCAGCGCGCTGACCGTCGGCACCGCGGAGCCGATCACCGTCCGGTCCAGGTCCACATAGGCCAGGTCGATGCGTTCGGGGGTAAATATCTCTTGCAACAGAAACGTCTCGCGCAGTTCTTCGCTCGTCATCCGCGCATAGCGCACGGGGTCGGCCATCTGAATCAGCTTCATAAGTCTCCTTCGGCCTCCACGTTCAGTCGCGCCGGCGTGGAGACACCGCAGATCATTGTAGCGGAGTGGTCTGGCAAAATGCGTGACCGAACTCACAGTCCACGGCCCATCGGGTTTGCCCGATGCGCCAGGGCCAGCGTAAAGTATCTCTTACCATGACAAATATCCTTGATTCCTTCCGTCTCGACAACAAGATCGCCCTCGTCACCGGCTCGGCCGGCGGAATGGGCGCGGCCATTGCCATCGCCTTCGCCCAGGCTGGCGCCACCGTTGCCACGCACGACGTGCGTCCCCCCACCGCGACCACCGACGCCATCATCGCCGCGGGCGGCAAGTCCGCCGCATTCGCCGCCGATCTCTCCGACACCGCCGCTCCAGAGGCCCTCTTCAAGCAGGTGCTCGCCAAGTTTGGCCGCGTCGACATCCTGGTCAACAACGCCGGAATCATCCTGCGCGAGGACGCGGTCAACGTTCCTCTCGCCGACTGGCTCAAGGTCATTCAGATCAACGAGACCGCCGTCTTCCAGCTCTCGCAGCTTGCCGGCCGCGACATGATCGCGCGCAACGCTCCGGGCAAGATCATCAGCACCGCATCCTTGCTCAGCTTCCAGGGCGGAATCCGCGTGCCCTCCTACGCCGCGGCCAAGGGCGCAGTCGCGCAGATCACCAAGGCGCTGGCCAACGAGTGGGCCGTCAAGAACATTCAGGTCAACGCCATCGCACCCGGCTACATCGCCACCGACAACACGGCCCCGCTGCGCGCCGACCCGGTCCGCAGCAAGGCGATCCTCGACCGCATCCCGGCAGGACGCTGGGGCGAGGCCACCGACGTTGCAGGCACGGCCGTCTTCCTCGCCTCCTCCGCGGCCGACTACATCACCGGCCACGTCCTGGTCGTCGATGGCGGATGGATGGCGCGCTAATCATCCATTCAGTCGCAACAGCTTGAACGAATGCAAAAAAGATCCCACCCATCAAGGGCGGGATCTTTCTTTGCTCCATATGCGATCTGCCGCGTCACTTCCCCGCGCCCGCTGGCGGCGGGATCGTGATGTCCAGCTCCGTCACATGGCCCAGCGTGGAGAGCGGCGGCTTGATCTCCGTCTTGTTCCCCACCACCAGGATCGCCAGCTTCGACACATCGATATACTTCTTCGCCACGCGCGTCACATCGGCTGCGGTCACGCGCTCGATGCCGTCGCGATACTTCTCCAGATAGTCCGTCGGATAGCCGTAGATCGCCAGCACGACCTGTTCAATCAGCATCTTCTGCGGCGTGTCGTATTGGAAGATGAAAGAGTTCATCACGTCGTCTTTGGCCTTGCGCAGCTCTTCTGGCGTCGGCGGTTTGGTCTTCAGCCTTCCAATCTCCTCCAGAATCGCCTGCGTCGCCGCCACCGTGCTCACGCTCTTGGTTCCGGCCTCGCTGCGGAAGACGCCGGGATGATCGTACTCCGCGCCGTAGCTGCCGCCCACATCGTAGGCCAGTCCCAGCTTGGTGCGCACTTCATTGAAGAGGCGCGAACCAAACCCTTCGCCGGAGAAGATCTCATTCATCACACTCAGCGCGTAGTAGTCGGGATTGCTGCGCTCGGTGCCCAGCCCCACAATCTGCACCGACGATTGGTCTACGTCCTCCTTGTCCACGAAGTAGACGCCCGGCTTCGGCCCCGCGAACTCCGCCTTCACCGGCTCCATCGCCGCGCCGCGCTGGAGCGGCTCGAAGACCTTGCGCAGCTTGGCCTCCATCGCCGCCGAGTCGAAGTCGCCGGAGACGGCAACGATGATATTGTTCGCCACAACTGTCCGCTCATGCCACGCCTTCAGGTCGTCCAGCGTCACTGCGCTGGTCGTCGCGTACTCGGCCTGCCGCGCATAAGGACTCTCTGCTCCGTACACCAGCTTGGTCGACTCACGCTCGGCGATCTCGCCCGCCTCGTCGTTCCGCCGAGAGATGGCAGTGGCCATATTGCGCTGGGAGTACGCCAGTTTCCCCGCCTTGAAGGGCGGATGCAGCAGCAGATCCACCGTCGCGCCGAAGACGCTGTTGAAGTCCTGTTTGAAGCTCGACCACGATAGCGAAGTATTGGCCAGTTCTCCATCGGTTTCAATCACCGCAGCCTTCTCCGCCAACTCATCGTCCAGTGCATCGCTGGTGCCGTTGCGAATCGCTTCCATGCACATCGACACCAGTCCAATCTTCGCGGCAGGTTCATCGCGACTTCCGCCGCGAATCAGGATCGCTCCATTGATGAACGGCAACTCGTGGTCCTCCTGCAAAAAGATCACCAACCCATTGGCCAGCTCGATCCGCTTCGGCTGCTGCGGCTTGAATGCGTGCAGCGGCGGAATGGCAATCTTCTTCCACGGCTGTGTCTGTACCGGGGCCTTCGCCGCAGTCTTTGCAGCCACAGCCGGAGCCGCACTCTGCCCCATCGCAAACGTCCCAAGAGCCAGCATCCCACAAACTGCAAGCGACGCAACTCGTCCAAATCGCATTCCGCGAACTCCCACTCGTACCGATTCCACTCTCCCGACACCCCCACGAGTCGTCATTCTGGCGAAGCCAGAATCTCTGTAGCTGTCCTTTGAACCAGCAACGCTCTCCTGCAATCTCTCTTCAACCGCATTCACCGAGGCGCTCTTCATTTCGCACCTCCCGCGTCTTGCGTAGCAGTCTTCGCTGGCGGCGGAGATTCAATCCGCGCGCTCGTCCGATTGCTCTCGACAAAAACCTTGTTTGCCACGCGTCTCACGTCTGCCTTCGTCACCTTGTCGTACTCGTCCAGCTGATGAAAGAGCTGCCGCCAATCGCCGTACCGCGTCTGGTACTCGGCCAGTTCGTGCGCCAAGCCCTGATTGTCGGCTAGCCCGCGCAGGACGCTTGCCCGTGCGCGCGTCTTGAACCTCAGCAGCTCCGCGTCCGTCACATCGGTCGTCTTCAGCTTGTCGATCTCCTTGTGAATCGCATCCCGCAGCTCATCCGGCGTATGCCCCGGCACCGGCACCGCGTAGAACGCAAATAGCCCGGGATATTTTTCTCCGGGAAATCCGCTGAAGCCTTCAGCCTCCGTCGCGATCTTCTGCTGGTCCAGCGACTTGAAGAGCCGCGACGTCTGCCCGTTGGAGAAGATGTCCGTGATTGCGTCGTAGACCGCGTCGTCGGGGTCGCGATAGTCGGGCTTGTGGTAGCCCTCCAGATAGAACGGCTGCGCCGCCTCGCGGATCGTCACCGATTTTTCGGCAAACTGCACCGGCTCGACGGTCGTCATCTCCTCCGGCTTCGGCCCCGCCGGAATCGCGCCAAAGTACTTTGTCAGCATCGGCATTGCATCTGCCGCCTTCACGTCGCCCACCACCGCCACAACAATGTTCGCCGGCACATAGTACTTGGCGTGGAAGGCCGCCGCCTCGGTTGCGTTCACCTGGCTGATCTCGCTCTCCCAGCCCAGCGTGGGCACGCGGTAGGGATGGGCCACATACGCGGTGGCCAAAAACTGCTCCACCATTGCGCCGATGGGGTTGGAGTCGGTGCGCATCCGCCGCTCCTCCTGCACCACGTCGCGCTCCTTGTAGAACTCGCGCGCCACCGGATGCGCGATCCGCCCGCTCTCCATGTACGCCCACAGCTCCAGCCGGTTCGACGGCATGCTCCAGAAGTACTGCGTCGAGTCCTCCTCGGTCGACGCGTTCAGCCCCACCGCGCCGTTGGTCTCCGCCAGCTCCGCGAACTGGTTGGGCACAACGAACTTCTGCGCCGCCGCCTGCGCGTCCTCGAAGGCCTTCTTCAGCGCCGCCAGCTTCGTCGCGTCCTGCCCCACGCGCTTGCGAAACTCCGCGTCGTACGCCGCGTACGCCGTCTCCACTGTAGCCAGTGCAATTTTTTCCGCCGCATAGTTCGTTGTGCCGATCTCGGTGGTCCCCTTGAACGCGATGTGCTCGAACATATGCGCCAGCCCGCTCGCGCCCTGCGGGTCGTCCGCCGATCCCACATCCACCAGCGTGTAGAAGCTGAAGACCGGGGCCTCCGGCCGCTCGCATACGATCAGCGTCAGCCCATTGGGCAGCACCTTCACCGTCGTCCGCTTCTCGAATCCGGCGAGGTACTGCGCGTAGCCGCTGCTCGCCTGCGACATGTTCTGCGCCCGCGCCGCCGCTCCCCAGCCCATCGCCAACGCCAGCACTAAGCCAACCACTCGACTCATCCGCACCACAGAGAACCTCCCGCAACAAACTCAATTCAGCTTGTTAACCATACCCGATAGTCGCGCCAGTCGCGCGTTGCGATCATCGCCTATTGCATTCGGCAGATTCAAGATTGTCTAGAATATGCGCCAGAACCGCCTCAAACTGATCGCGCGATCCCTCCGAAAGCCCCCGATACCATAACTTGGTCATCTCTTCGGAGACCGCAACGAAAGTCCGGCGGATGGCCTCATCTTTTACCGTACTGCGTACGAGAACAGTTCTTCGGTTGTCCGGGTCTGTCCGTCGTGCCACGAACCCATCTATTACTAGACGATCAAGCATTGTGGATATTGTTGATTTGCCCAAAGACGTTCGCCTGGCAAGCTCATGGATGGGAATTTCATCTGCATCCCAAAGCACGAAGAGAATTCGTCCCTGAGCGGGGTTGATCTCCTGCAGGCCGTGATTCTTCAAAAGCCGCGCAAACACTCTGCCGGACAGCCGATGAACCTTGGACAGAAGAAACCCGCCTTTGCGCAATTTTGCCATGCCTCACCCGACCAGCACTGCGCGTTGTAGCTGGTGAAAATACTTCACGGAGTTCGGACGAAGACGAAGCAGAATATAGTCTGGGTCTTCCGGTCCTAATGGGTAGTAAAGTTCCCACCCTTCCTGCCAAAGCAGGGCCTTTTCTACGGGTGCATCGACGATCTCCATATCGCCACCCAGCATCAATCCGCGAAACTGGCTCGGCAGGCAATAATAGACCGATACGGCCCGATTTTCCGCAAGATCAAGCATCTTGCTCGATGAAGTGTTGGTGGTAAACCACGTCTCATAGGGCGTGTGAGCGCCAGCAAAAAAACTATGCAGGTTGGGGAATTGTGCCCTGTTGCGTAGATTGAACATTGCTCGCGTCTGGGGTCGTTCGCACCTGTCGATCGTGGTGAGATATGCCGTCTCCGCAATCTCCAGCAGATTCTGTGCGTGCAAGGCAAGGGGGTTGTCATTCATAGATCACGTCCTTCCATATGGAACTGTTCTATATAGAAAAGTTCTATATAGAATCATAAATACAGTCAAGACCTTGCCAGTGCTCCATTCATCGAAGCTGCATCGTGATGATCCGGTATTCATGTGTATGCGCGGACCCTGCCGTCACATCTCTCGATCCCCCCTAACGGCAGCAGTCCTTACGCCACCAGCGCAGCACTCGCTTCGCTCCGCGCCAAATCCGCCGCAACCAGCCTCCCGCACTCTTCTCCACTGCCTCCGCCTCGGCCTGGATCGCGCCCACCACCGCCGACAGCATCTGCTGCCGCGTCCACGCATTCCTCGCCGCGTTGATCCCGCCTCGCGCGCACTGGGCCGCGGCCTCCGCCCACGCCCCCGTCTCCACTGCATGGATCATCTTCGGATAGCCCTCCAGCAGCCCCGCTGGCCCCAGGTTGTACGCCATATCCAGCAACGCCATCTTCACCCCGCCGGGCAGCGCGTCGTATCCCGCGAGATGCGCCCGCAGCGTCGCCTCAAACCCCGTCAGCACCGCGCTCAGTTTGGCATCCATCACCGACTGTGGCAGCTCCAGCGAGCTGGCCGCCCGGTAGAACGACGGCAGCTTGCCCATCGCCATCGCCTCCACGCGAGCAAACTCCGCCGAAATCTGCTCTGCTGTCGCCGCCGCGCCCCCTTCCGTCTGAAACGGCAGCGCGCAGGCCGCCGCCGCATCGGGCAGCATCAGCCCCACCCCCACTGTCACCTTGCCCGCCGTGTCGCGGTACATCCACGGAACGCATCCCTCAAAGCTCTTCAACTGCGCCAGCGATTGATCGAAGGTGCTAGGCATAATGGCGAAAGAGTAGCACGCCGCCGCTCGCTTCGCCTCGCCGATGAACAAAACCAATGCGCGGCAATCCGCGCTTTCCCGCAACATTTCCCGCCCCGGATGGTCTAATCTTGTAGGCCAGTTGGAGGGAATCCCCGTCCCTGTTTTTTGCGGCGGGCTTTCCGCACTCCTGTTGGCCTTTGCCTTTAGCCGCCATTTCGGCCCAACCTATTCGGAGCACAGGATTTAGCCATGCGTCAATCCTCTCTTTCCCGGCTTCTTTTATCCTCCGCGGCACTTGTTGGGCTGGTAGCGCTCGCTCTTCCGGCCGCCTCGGCCGCGGGCCAGGGACGCATCCCCAACGGCATTCCGGACCGCATCAACGCGGCAGTCTCCTCCAGCCGCATGGCCGCGATTCCCGGTTCGGTCTCGCCCCGTGTGCTGCAGGCCACCGATCTCGGCCCGCTGCCCGGCGACACCGTACTCTCCGGGATGTCGCTGCGCTTCACGCCCAGCGCCGCGCAGCAGGCTGCCATCGACCAATTGCTCGCCGACCAGCAGGACCCCGCATCGCCGCGCTACCACCAGTGGCTCACGCCGCAGCAGTACGCCGCCCAGTTCGGCCTCAGCAGCTCCGACCTGGCCAAAATCACCGCCTGGCTCGCCGCCCAGGGGTTCACCGTCGCCGGCGTCGCCAATGGCGGTACGTTTGTCACCTTCAGCGGCTCAGTGGCCCAGGTCCAGACCGCCTTTGCCACCAGCATTCACCGCCTCTCGCTGAACGGCGAGACCCACTTCGCCAACGTCACCGGCGTCAGCGTTCCCAGCGCGTTTGCCGGCGTGGTTGGTGCCGTCGCCGGGCTGCACGACTTCCGCCTGAAGCCGCGCGTCCACACTAGCATCGTGAAGCCGCAGTTCACCTCCTCGGTCTCGGGCAATCACTACCTCACCCCGGGAGACCTCTACACCATCTACGACATGGGCCCGTTGATGAGCTCCACCTCGCTGCCCGGCGCCAACGTGTCCATCGCCGTCACCGGCCGGGTGGACATCAGCCTGGCCGACGTGACCGCCTTCCGCGCGGCCGCCGGGCTGAATGCCAATTCGCCGACGACGACGGTGGTGCCCTCGGCGGTCTATGGCGGCTGCGACCCTGGCACGCCCTCCTCGTATAACCGTGCATGCGTCGGCAGCAATCCCCCGACCTCGAGCGATCTGGCCGAGTCTTCCATCGATGTGGAGTGGTCGGGAGCGATGGCCCCCTATGCCACCGTACTCTTCATCACCTCGCAGAACGTCTTTCTCTCCATGCAATACGCCGTCGACACCAATGTCGCCCCCATCATCACCACCAGCTACGGCAACTGCGAGGCCGCCTGGGGCATCACCGACCTGAGCTCGTTCAACCAACTCTTCCAGCAGGCCAACCTACAGGGCCAGACCGTCCTGGTGGCCGCCGGCGACTCCGGCGCCACGGACTGCGACGCAGGCCCATCGGCCACCCAAGGTCTGGCCGTCGACTATCCCGCCAGCTCGCCCAATGTCACCGCCATGGGAGGCACTCAATTCAGCGGCGACGCCGAGGCTACCGGCTCCGGGACCACCTGGGGCGCCACCCAGTACTGGAAGGGAACATCGGGCTCCGATGTCATCAGCTCGGCGCTCTCATACATTCCAGAGGCCGTGTGGAACGATGCCGGTGCCGGCTACTACGGCGGCGGCGGCGGCGGGGCCAGCGCCTTCTTCACCAAGCCTGCCTGGCAGATCGAGACCGGGGCCTCCGGCATGACCACCCTGGTCCCGGCCGACGGCGCGCGCGACGTGCCAGACCTCGCCCTGGACGCATCCGACGTCCACGACTCCTTCCTCTTCTGCGTGGGTGTCGCCTCTGGCACCTCCTGCGGCAACGGCTTCCGCATTTCGTCCACCAACAACGGACTGGAGGCCGCCGGAGGCACCAGCCTGGACTCGCAGCTCTTTGGCGGCATGCTGGCGCTCGTCGAACAGAAGATCGGCTCCAAGATCGGCAATGCCAACCCCACCCTCTACGCCCTCGGCAACAAGACCGCCTACTACAACCCCACCTCCAGCAGCGTCTTCCACGATGTCACCTCGGGCAGCAATGCAACGCCATGTACCGCGGGATCGGCCGACTGCCCGAACGGCGGCTCCACCGGCTACTCCGCAGGCACCGGCTACGATCTGGCCACCGGCTGGGGAAGCGTCGATCTCACCAACCTCGCCACCGACTGGACACTGGTCACTCCGCTCGGCTCCGGCTCGCTCGCCGCCAACACCTCGGCCACCGCGCTGGCGGCCTCGACCACCACGTCCTCGGCAACCAACGTCACCGTCACGCCCACCGCGCCGGTCACCGTCACATTGACCGCGATCGTCACCGGCGGCACGGTCACGCCCACCGGCACCGTGCAGTTCCTGGTCAACAACGTCCCCGCCGCCGGCGCCAGCAAGATCGCGCTCACCCCGGGCGCCGGCAGCGCCGCGACCGCAGCCTACCAGTACACCGCCAGTTGCTCCACG
>Ga0187851_10003034_pt1 | contig 14402 bp, 6 predicted proteins | sample June2016WEW_6_10_FD_132997 | JGI IMG/M metagenome (GOLD analysis project Ga0187851, IMG submission 132997) | Peatland microbial communities from SPRUCE experiment site at the Marcell Experimental Forest, Minnesota, USA - June2016WEW_6_10 | ecosystem: Environmental > Terrestrial > Soil > Wetlands...
ATTTCGCGCAGTTTGTAGACCAGCTCGACGGCCACGAGGTCGGCGATCTCGCACAGGCTCGCATGGCTGCCGGCGGGCAGCGCGTCCGCTGCCGCCAGAACCTCATTCATCGCCGGAGACAGCGGCCCGGCGGCCGGCACGCGTAGCGATGCCTTGAGTATTTCAATCTCGCGCCGCATCGGCACGTTGGCGTCAAGGCGCGCGGTAAACAGGTGGTGCACTTCGGAGTCGTTCATAACATCGGCGGAATAGTCGTGGATCAGGCTTTGAAAAGGTTCCGATTGCCGCGACGCCTCGCGAAGCAATGCCGTCAGTATTTCGCGGTTTGCCGTCATGCCTTCTTTGTTCTTCACCACCTACTTTCGCATGATCGTCTGCAGGTACGGCGGCAGGATGAGTCTGAAGAATGCTAGGTGCAGGAGAACGCTGTGCCCGGATGGGACAGTGATTGAGTTCGTGGAGCTTCTCGGGAGCAGCGAGGGCCCGGAGGTGTAACTGACGAGCAGGTGGACGAGTGGGTTGCCGCGTGTCCATCGAGGTTGCTGGACGACCCGGCCAGGTGGCTCGATCAGGTGCCATTGCCTGGCATCCGACCTCAGTTTACCCGCCATGCCGACAACAACTCGAACTCGCGCTTTATCACTCACTTGGTAAAACTGCCACAGAATCCACCCACGATTCTTGCTGACGAACCATCTTGGGAGACTAAACCCTTTGGCGTCGACGGATCAACCCGACACTGGCGGCAGCAGGCGCGAGCAATGACAGTGAGGAAGGTTCCGGGACCGCGGCGATCGTGAAGGTGGCGTCGAAATTGGCGTGGGTCGGGCGGGGCGCGGTCGTATACACATCAGCGCTCGTGCCTGTTCCAGTATAATTGTCCCCAATATTTCCGTAGCCACCATTGATCGTGAAAGCAATTCCGCACCCATCGACAACGGCATTGCCGTCGGCGCACTCGACCGTCCCAGAGTTCGAAGTGGGGTAAAGGATATTGTCGCCGGGGATGAAGGCACCGTCGGGCGGTTTGCCCACCAAACAGCGCGACCGCATCACCGTTATCGTACCCACGTGGTGCGACCTGCCTCAGTCAACGGTTTGCTGACAAGCCCTCCGAGTCCGTTGGTGGACGCGATGACTCTATCCGGAGCGCGCCGGCGTTCTCGATCCAGTCTGGCGCACATCGGGCTATACTCAACCAAATAGCGAAACGCCGTTCCGAGAAACAAGATGCGAAGAAGGCTGGCCAGCGGACACATCTCGATCCTGTTGCTTTGGGCGTGTGTCGCGGCCCTGCATGCCCAGACGGCCGAGCCTCCAATGCTGCGGATCGAGACCGGCATGCACACGGCGATGATCAAGCAAATCAGCGTGGACGCCGCCGAACGATTCCTGGTGACGGGTTCCGACGACAAGACCGTTCGGGTGTGGGAACTGGCGACAGGACGGCTGCTACAAACCATTCGACCGCCAGCGGGGACAGGAAACGAAGGCAAGGTGGATGCCGTAGCGATTTCGCCGGACGGCAAGACCATAGCGGCGGGGGGATGGACCGGGTGTGATTGGGAAAAATCTTGCTCCATTTACCTTTTTGATCGCGAGTCCGGGGTTCTTCGACGGCGCGTGGTAGGCCTGGCCAGCTCCATCCAGCATCTCGCGTACTCACCGGACGGCCGGCTGCTGTTCGCGGGTTTGGGCGGTGAAAACGGAGTTCGGTTATATAAAACAACCGACTACTATCTCGCCGGATCGGACGCGGATTATGGGTTCGTCTATGGGGCAGCGTTCAGTCCCGACTCGCGGCGACTCGTTACGACGTCCTTCGACGGTTTCATCCGTCTGTATGACGTCTCCACCGGGCTGCGACTGTTGCGCAAGGAGAAGGCGGCGGCCGGCGGGCGGCCTTTCGGCGTGGCGTTCTCGCCGGACGCTAGCCGGGTGGCGGTCGGCTACCATGACGCTCCTTGCGTGGACGTCCTGGCCGCCGGGGACCTGTCGATCCTGTTCTCTCGCACGGCAGTCAACGGGAATCTCATGAGGGTTGCCTGGTCGCGCGATGGGAGCTACCTGTTCGCCGGCGGCACCTATGGGACAGCCGATGCTTCTACCATCCTTCGCTGGAACGGGGACGGCGGTGAAGGCAAGGAGTTCATCGCCGCTGGTGACACGATCATGGATCTGATTCCGCTCCGCAACGGACGGCTTGTTTTCGATTCGGCCGACCCCGCCTTTGGCATTCTGGACCAGAGCGGCAGCCGGATTCTCTGGCGCGGACCACCAGTAGCCAACTTCCGCGACGCTCCCCTGTATGCCTCCGCCGACGGGCTGCGAGTGGGGTTCGGATATGTGGACTTCGGCAAATCGCCGGCCGTGTTTTCCGCCGGTGATCGCTCGCTCAGCCCGGGCGATCTTCCTTCCTCCGTCTCCGGCCCGCTGACCACAGGACTTAACGTTACGGACTGGCAGAACTCGACCTCGCCGAAGCTGGGCGGCACGCCTTTGAAACTGAAGCAATACGAGAAGTCGCGCAGCCTGGCCATCGCTCCGGACCAGCAGTCTTTCGCTCTTGGCGCCGAGTGGCACTTGCGCCTGTTTGACCGCCGCGGCGAACAGAAATGGGAAACTCCGGTGCCCGGGGTCGCCTGGGCCGTCAACATCCCAGGGGATGGCCGCACCGTCATCGCCGCCTTCGCCGACGGCACCATTCGCTGGTACCGCATTGAGGACGGAAAGGAACTGCTGGCCTTCTTCCCCGCTGCCGACCACAGGCTCTGGGTCATGTGGTCTCCTTCCGGCTATTACGACGCCAGTCCCGGCGGCGAGGATCTCATCGGCTGGCAGGTCAACAACGGCCATGAGGCCGCTGCGGACTTTTATCCGGCCTCGCGTTTTCGTTCGCTGAAGTACCGGCCCGACGTGGTGTCCCGGATTCTTTCCACGCACGATGAAAACGAAGCGGTGCGACTGGCCGATGCCGAGTCGGGCCGCCGCCGGGACACGCAGGCGGTGGTCAGCGCTCTGCCGCCGGTGGTGCGCATCGTTTCGCCTTCGGACGGCGCCGAGGTCTCGTCCGCGGAAGTCGCGCTGAGGTATTCGGTCCGCAGTGCGTCGGGAGATCCGGTCACCGGTCTGCGCATCCTGCTGGATGGGCGTCCGTTGCCTGAAGTGCGCGGAGTCACCCCGGCCCCCGCGGCCCCTCAAGGTACAACCATGGTGACGATTCCCGCGCGCGACTGCGAGCTGTCGGTCATTGCCGAGAACCGGAACGGAGCCAGCGAGGCGGCCAGCATTCGGCTGCACTGGCGCGGAAGTGCGAGCGAGAATGAACAGTTCACTATTCAGCCTAAGCTGTACGTGCTGGCCATCGGGATCAGCGCCTATCCGGAGCCATACACGCTGCACATGGCCGCACGCGATGCGACGGATTTCGTGGAGATGATGAAACGTCAGAACGGCCGATTGTACCGGGACGTCGAGACGAAGCTGCTCACCGATGCCCAGGCGACGCGCGACAACATCCTGGACGGGCTGGACTGGATCCAGCGCGCCACCACGCAGCACGACGTGGCCATGATATTCCTGTCGGGGCACGGGGCCAACGACACCTTCGGCACCTATTACTTCATGTCGGTGGATTCCGACGCGGAGCGGCTGAAGCGGACCGGGCTGGAGTATTCGCAGATCACGGAGACCGTGCGTGATCTGGCCGGCAAGGTGCTCGTGTTTGCAGACACGTGTCACTCGGGTAATATCATGGGCGGGCGGGCTCGCGGCGGCCCTCCGGACATCAACGCGCTAATCAACGAGCTGGCCAGCGCCGAGAATGGCGCGGTTGTTTTCGCGGCATCTACCGGCCGGCAGGTGGCCCTGGAGCGCGATGAATGGGGCAATGGCGCGTTCACCAAAGCTCTTCTGGAGGGTCTGGCGGGGGGCGCTGACTATCAGGGCACGGGCAGGATCACGGTGAACATGCTGGACCTGTACATCTCCGAGCGGGTGAAGGAGCTGACTAACGGTGCGCAGACGCCATCGACGACGAAACCGCAGACGATTGCCGACTTCCCGATTGCGGTGAGGTAGCAACGTTGAGGAGAGCTTCCGCCAGCCTCACGGGGGACAGACGGGTCCCGACACAAGGGGTGTGTAACGATGTCCGAGTCAGCAACTCTGAATCACTACTCGGAGGCTGCCTGATCGAGTTAGTCCCTCAGGCGCAGGTGAAAGAACCTGCGTTCACGTTCGCCCGGATTCCCCAAGTAGCTTGCGGGACCTTTCGGCCAAGGCCGAGATTGTGTTGGTCAGGCGTATCTTACGCAGGCACGGCTATACGCCGGACAAGCCATGGAAGGCAACGAAGACGGCACTGGAACGGGCAGAGGTTTTGTCGGCAACCTGGGCTGTTTGATTTCACTATCTGCCACGGCAGCCGCCGCCACGCGCAGGCTTCAATTCGTCTTGGTGGGCAACGAGCGGAAAGTGACTCGCTGCACGGACCAATTAGCGGGAACGGCCTTGGCCGTGCCACGCCTGCGGCTGTTCACGCCGATGTTCAGTAGCAAGTCCGCCAGCGGATTACCCGTGCCGCGACTCGCCGAACGGGCCCGCACGCCCTCTGCCGGGAAAATCCGCGGGTCCAGTTCATCGTCGGTGACCAGAAGTATATAGGTGTCCAGACCGAAGGGCGGAGCAATCGAGAAATCGTATGGGTCAGAAGTCATCTGGATCTCCGCCGACGGAGTCTCGCCTCCCGGAACGTGATTGCCCACATTGCCTTCGCCCCCAGGGATCAGCACGTTGGTATTCCCGTCGCGGTCGATGGAGATGACATACACCCACCGTGACGGAATTTGCCCTGTCTTCGCGATGGCCGCGACCTCCTCGGGGTTGGCGATCAGCCAGACCTTGTACTGCTCGCCTTCCGTGGTGACATCCTTGCCCGGCGTCATGTTGGTGGTTGTACCAACTCTGCGGAGGGCCAGACGATAAGGGAACGCACCGGCGGGCGTCGCGCCGCCGCCGGGAACGTCCAGCGTCGCCCAGCCGTAGATACGGTTCAGCGTGAGAGCCTTCCGGCGAAGATTGTCCGTGCAATCGGCATCGCGTGCGGGAACCCAGTCGGTGCGTACCGGCAGGTTTGTATCGGCCTGATCGTCGTCGGTCATGCCGGCCCGCACCCACGCGTACTCGAAGCTCTTGCCGTTCCACTTGCCGGCGAGAATGTACTGATCTTTCTTCGGCTTATCGGGCTGGCTCTGCACCCTTACGGCATCGTTGGCAGTGCCGTCGCCGAGTTCCAGTTTGGCAGCATCCATCGCCGGCATGGGAAAGTTGACGTAGAGCGCGCGCCGCCTCGTGGCGACGAGCGGGCGCAGTTGCCGCTCGGCCAGCGATTTCCCAAACTCCACGGCGGGAGTAGAAGGCGTGGGCATTAGCCGCCAGGCGCCATTCATCCACCAGATCTGCAGCAGATCCACGCCAGCGGGCAACGGAACCGTAGGATCGGACACGATCCGTACTCCCGTGGATTCGAGCTGGCTCAGCACAGCGGCGTCGTGTGCCAGGCTCTCCGCGGTGGGACCATCTTTCGCGTAGTAGATGGTGAGCGCGTTCTTATCCGGGACAACCCATCGGTCCAGACGGAAAACGGCGCCCTGGGGGTTCTCCGTGAAGCTGCCGTCGTTTATTTCCGCGACCGATTTTGTTGGACCAGTGCCTTCTTCGCGAATATCCAGACGGATCGGCGAGGCGACCGAGACGCTCACCAGTTGGCATCCGGGATAAAGGCCGGCCAGCGTACCCTTGTCCAGCACCAGGCTGCCGTCGGCTTGCATCTCTTTCACGCGCGTCACCATGCCCGTGATGGAGTTCGGCCGTCCGCCGAACATGTCGAGATCCAAGCGCTCATCTCCATAAATCTCGGGGTGCTGGGCGGGCTCGGTCAGGCCAACGTCAAACTTGACGTCGTCGAAGATTGTGCCGATGGGCTCGCGAATTCCGTGATCCTGGAGTTTCCTCAAAAGCGCAGCGGTGAAAGCACCGTGTGGATGCGTCGTGTCGCCGTCTTCTTTGGCCTCCTCGGTTTCGTAGGCGGCGGCGAGCAGCAGCACGGGGTGGGGAAGGCCTGAAGAAAGTCGGGTGGGCAGCAGAGCCTTGTGGAAGGCATCCTGTGGCCCCGGGTCCACGACATACCGGCGATCTTGTGCCGCGGCCTTGCCGCGCGAGAACTGCTTCGCGCCGCGGCTCAGCCCGCCGCTTTGGCAGCTATCCGCGATTACAGTGAGGAAGACGCCCTTCTGCCCGGCCTTGAGGTAAAGGCGGTCCAGCTCTTTGTTGCGAATGTCGGGGACGCCATCGGCCGCATCGTAGGGCACCAGTGTCTGGTCGAACCGGTCGGGCGCGGTTTCGTCCTTCACGTACCGGTTGCGGATCTGCGATCCGTGGCCGGAGTAAAAAAACACTTCCACATCACCAGCACAGGTGGACTCGTCAATCAGGTGACGCTGAAAGGTATCGAGAATGTTCTGAGCAGTGCCGTTCCCTTCAATCAGCCGGACGACGTTTTCTCGCGGAAAATCGAAGCCGGTGGATTCGAGCAGATCGGCAAAATCGTTGGCGTCGTTCACGGCGCCTTCGAGGTTATCGAAAGGCCTCGGTGCACTGGTTCCCTGAACGGGCACCCGCGTCACCGACGGCTTCTCCACGCGCACTCCTGGAGGCCGCGAACCAGAGTACGTATTAATGCCAACCACCAGCGCACGCTTCGCCGGCTGGCACTGGGCCATCACGAGCGCCGGCAGGAAAACCGCGCCACACAGTGCCGCCAGCGCAACCGAACATCGCACAGGCACCGGATACTACCCCTTGCCTTTCGTGGTCTCCCTGGGCGACTTGGCGCCTCCGTCCCCACCCTCCGAACCCGTTGCAGCTGGCAAAGTAATTGGCGCAATTTTCATTTGCAGCGTGAGGTAGGTGACCTCCGGAATCGTCTTGAGTGCCTTCTGGTCCACCGGCAGGTTGGATTTGTCCAAGCGATCCACCAGCCAGCCCTGGTTGATTTCCAGATCTGTCAGCTTCGAAGCCAAGTCCGTAGTTTGCGTCAAGGGAACCATCACGTACTGACCGTCCTTAAGGGGAACAAAGGTTGGGGGAAAGCTGGGGTCCTTCAGCGCATACTGGGTCGCCGCCGCGTCCATCAGCGGACTGCTCATGATGAATGACGCGCGCTCTTCGAGCAGGCTGTAGATGGTGGTGAAGGCTTGCATGGCGGCGACGCTCACGGCAGGAAAGCCGACAAGCGGCGAGGCGATGCCCGCGATCTTGACGCCGTCCCGCAGAATCTTGTGCAGCGGGGACTCTTTGGTCATGGACGAAACATTCACCGCGAACTTGCCCAGGCCGCCGGGGAGAATCACTTTGTTGTCGCCGCTCAGCAGGTTCGGTTGCTGGAATCCCAGAGTCTGCAGGGACGGCAGCTTGCCGGCCTTATTTGTGTAAAGCGATGCCAGCGCCACCCAGGCGGCCGGGGCCAGAATGTTCATGAAAGACTTCGTTTGCACACAGTCCACTCGAAGTTGCGCCGAAGTTAATTCCTTGATCGATTTCGCGTCGGCATTTCCCGGCCGAAACTGGCCCAGCGCGATGCTCACAGCGACGTCGCCGTTGTGATCCAACAGATCTTTCGGTTTGAGCTGATCCGTGTACCGCAAACCCGCAGTGTCGTAGTAAAGGTAGCGAACGTCCTTGTTCTCCACCGCGGGCCTCCCAAGGATTCCGTGACGGCCTCTTCCCTTCCTCGGATCGACGCTGTCATAGAAGCTTCCCCAGAAACCACTGGCGTCGATCAACGAAGCGTCGGAGGAATCTTGTGGAGCGCCGGCGATGGCTCGCGCTGCCAGCAATCCCGACAGCCCTCCTGCTGTCAGGATCTCCTCGAAGAACGTTCTGCGTGAATCTTGCATGACAGCCTCCCGCGGATGAGAAGTTTCCCGATTATAGCGGCTGCCGACGGGAATCGACAACCCGCGAAAGGAGAACGTGACGCAAGGCGGCGTTTATCGGCGAAGATGGAACATTAGTTGAAGAATGGCAGGTTCAGGAAAAAGCAACCGCTGGATGTGGTGGGCGGCGGCAGGCGTCGCGGCATTGGTGATAATTGCGGTCTCGTTTTTCGCGCTGCCCCGGCATGCTGCCCTGCCGGACAATACTCCACAGCCAGCGCCCGAGGAATCGCCAGTTCCCAACTCCGCCGCCCCGAGCCAGCCACTCCAGCCGAACTCCCTGCTTTCGCCGCCGAGCACCCCGGAGCCGCAAGCCTCTGCGGGAATTCAGGTCCGGCGCTATCCCAACCTTGAGGCACCCGACCGCGTGTCGATGGGCCAGTCGTTCTCATTGCAGGTGAGTCTGACCATGGAGCCGCTGTCGAGCGCGGCGCAAATCCAGCCCGGCTATGGTTCCCGTATCGACACGGAAGGACGGCTGAGCATGACGCTTCCCGCGCGTCCGGATGGAAGTCCCTGGCCAATCGACGTTGTCCTGACCGCGGCCGACTTCGACATCGCCAATGGCCGAAATCACACCCGGCTCGATTTGCCGGCGGACGGCGATTCGACGCCCGGTGTATTCGAGCTGACGCCGAAAACGGCACGAACGACAGGCAAAGTCTCGGTTACGTTCTGGCACAATGGCACGTATCTGGCGCGCGCCACGCGCGTGATCGGCGTCGATACTACGCCGGCTCCAGCCGCCCATGGGTTCGTAGAGGAAGCCGCATCCATCCGAGCTGTTGAGAAGCCGGCAGACCTCACTGTCTATGTGCATGAAGATCGCGCAGGCGATCGCACAGTTTGCGAACTCACTATCGAATCCCCTTATCTGCAGCCAGGAAGCGCGCCATGCACACCCGCCGAAGAGCTGCGGCCGTGGCTGACCGCACAATATGACTCGATAGCGCGGGCCTCGGAGAGCGCGCGTGGGGTGAGGGTGCGCAATGCCGCCGCTGCGATGAGCCCCGAGCAATCGATGGCCATGCTGCGGGGAATTGGCCGCGAGCTCTACCGGCGCGCCGCCGGCCCGTTGTTCGACAATGCCTTCTGGAAACTGGTAGACCGGCAACGCAGCGGCGGCTTTCAATTCCGCACAATTCAGATCTACACCAACAACCCTTCCCTCCCCTGGGAACTCATGGTGCCGGTGCACGGGCAGCGGTCAAGAGACGGTTTTCTGGGTACGGAATTCGAGATCGCCCGGTGGCACATCAACGACGAGGTCACTTCACATGACCGGCCTCCGCAACAACTGGACATACGCCAGGTGGTGGCCGTCGTGCCCACGTATTCCGGCGGGATGGCGCTGGCTCACCAAAACGACGAGATTGCGGCCATCCATCAGTTGCGCGGATTCCGCGAGGTGAACGGGCAACTGGCCAGCATTCAAAACCTGCTCAGAGACCCACCCGACGGCATCGTACACTTCGCCGGACATGGCGTAGCAGAGCAGGGCGCGGGCGGAGTGGTTGAATACGCCCTTCAACTCGACGGCGCCGCGAGTCTCGACCTGATGAGCTGGAGAGGGATGATGCATGACGAAGTCCGGTATCACCCGCTCTATTTCATCAACGCGTGCGATGTTGGACAGGCCAATCGCGTGCTGAATTTCGTGGATGGCTGGGCGCCCACGGTGCTGGACGGCGGAGGAAGCGGCTTTATTGGCGGCTTATGGTCACTTTCGGATAAGGGCGCCGCTGAGTTCGCAGAGCACTTCTATGGGGGCCTGAGGGATGCTTTGGATCGAGGCCAATCTGCCTCGGTTGCGGAACTCGTTGCCCGCTCACGTAGAGAATTCTTCGACTCTGGCGATCCTACATTCCTCGCCTATGTTTTCTATGGCGATGTGAATCTTCGGATGACGTCGCGGTAACGCACGCTATCCTGATATTTAGATGAACCGCCCCCTCATTGAGCGATCCGCTGATGTTTTGACGGCTCCAGCCGGGGCCGAGTAATCCCGTGGCGTGCCAGCCCGGCGCCTGTATTCCATCCGTCCTGTGCGGCCTCCGGGCAAAATTCCGACTGGACAGCCGCACCTGCCAACGCTTTAGCCGGTTAACTGCCAAAAGGTCACGCTGATCCTGCAGCGACCGCAGGAGCCAACGGCTCTAGAGGGCCAAGGGGCCAATAGGGGGCTGGGACCTGGCAGTAGTGGCAAGAACGGCAACCATGAACAATCTAAAGTAGATAAGTTAATTATTATCAATAGCTTGCCGGACTCCGAGTCCAGCCGCCCCTACCGATTCAGACTTGCCAAACTATCCGCCTTGGAGGATAATCGGGAGGAAAGGAGGATCTTATCTTGGCAGTCCTCAATATCAAGGACAACGAAGCGCATGCTATGGCGACCGAACTCGCCAGGAGAACCGGCCAAACACTAACCGGTGCGGTCAAGGACGCGCTACGCGACAAACTCCAGAGGGAACGAAATCGCGGATCGGACTCCTCCCGTTTGGTTGCTCGCGTTATGGAGATTGCGCATCGCGCTGCTTCCCGGCCCGTTCTCGATCCACGCAGCCCTGACGAGATCATCGGTTACGACGAGTATGGTGTTCCGCGCTGATGGTCATCGATTCTTCCGCGTTTCTCGCCATTTTATTTGAGGAACCTGAAGCGGAAGCCTTTGCGCGGGCCATCGCCAGCGATCCAGTCCGGCTCATGTCCGCGGTCAGTTGGCTGGAGACGGTGCTTGTGGCCGAAGGCCGGCTTGGCGCGGAATCGGCGGACGATGCGTTGCTGATTCTCAACGATCTGGAAATCCAGGCTGTTCCATTCGATCTCGAGCAGATGCGCGAGAGCCGTCGGGCGTGGCGCCGCTTTGGCAAGGGCAAGCATCCAGCAGGCCTGAACCTAAGTGATTGTTGTTCCTATGCACTTGCATCAACGCGCTCGGAGCCGCTGCTTTTCAAGGGCAATGATTTCTCGCGCACGGACATTCCACCCGCAGCGTGGTAGAGCGCTTTACTCTACGTTGAACCCCTCCACAACAATCCTCGGTTTCTCCCCGCGCGTATCGGCGTCGTCCACGTCCGTGATAATCGTCTGGCGCTCGCCGGGCATCAGCGCGAGGTAGTTGTCGCTGTACAACACAGGCAGAATACGGTCGCCGGTGGTCTCGCGCACGGCCTTCACCTTCACCATTAGCGCTGGTGTATCGGAAGCGTTGTGCAGTTCCGTGATTAGCCGCCAGCGCTTGCCGTCGCGCTCCACTTTGGTTTCCGCTTCTACTTTTGCTTTGGGCAGGTTGCGAATGGCCCGGTAATTCTCGGCTCCATCGATGCCACGCATATAGAAATTCGTCGAGACAACGCGATTGCCGTCGGTCAATCGCAACCGGATGAACTGCACGGGGGAAGCGCCGGACGGGTACTCCATTTTTATCGGCGTCTCGACGCTGTCCTCATTGCTGTTTACCGACGCGGTTTTCTCCCACTGGACTTCGCCGTCCATGTTCCGAATCTCCACGTGCACGCTCAGGCCTTTGTGATTGCCCCCGCTGTAATTGACCACCTCCACGTTGTCGGTGAGTGGATTCCACTGTATGTGCAACGGCTCCGATGCCTTCTTGCACCCGAAGTACGCGGCGGTCGGCTCGAAGAAATAATCGTACGTCTGCCAGGTGAGAGAGGTCCACGCAGGATGGCTCATCCAGATAAGCAAACCCATGCGATGCTGGCTCTGCGCCTCGAACATCGCCCGATAGCCGTTGTAGTTGACGAACTGCGCCAACTCGTCCCAATCGACTATATTGTTCGCTCCGCCGTAGTTACTGTCGATGTTCTCATCGAATACTTGTCCCGTCTGCGCGCCGTGCATGGTGAAATCATGCACACCCCACATGCGGCCCTGCGGCCACAGGTCGGATTCCGCCATCATCGCCCGCAGGCTGTCCACGGTGACAACATTGGGCATGCCCAGCTCACTGTGCAGCTTCAGCGTGGCGCGGTCGGTGAAATAATACTTTGTCGGCATGACGCGATAAGGTCCGTGACCGCTCACACCATCGTCCGCCGAACTGGGGATGTAATACGAGCCGGGCTGCAACTCGGCCAGGCTCCGGCGAATGCCATTTTCGATTACATCTGGCGGAAAGCCCTCGTTGCGGCCGACGTACAAACCGATGGACGGATGGTTGCGGATGCGCCGGACGAAATCGTCCACGTTGTTCAGGAACATGGCATTGTCATCCGGATTCGGACCATCCCAGGGATTGGCCAGCCAGAAATCCTGCCATACGACGATGCCGTAGCGGTCGCACGCTTCGAAAAATGCGTCGTCGCCCACCTGGCCCACCCAATTGCGAATCATAGTGAAGTTCATGTCGCGGTGATAGCGAACAGCCACATCGTATTCGCGCGCGCGATAGCGCAACATCGATTCTCCGAAACCCCAGTTGCCGCCGCGTGGGACGAAGCGGCGCCCATTCACCCAGATTCGGAGCGCGCCCCCATCTTCGCTGTAAGTGAACTGGCGCACGCCGGCTTGAAACGTCTTCATGTCCGAGACGCCGCCGCCGATTTCGAACTTCACCTCGACGTCGTAGAGATTGGGATCGCCATATCCGTTCGGCCACCAGAGCTTTGGATTTTGAAGATGCAGAACCTGGTTGATGGTCTCACTCTTATTGGGAGCCAGCGTCACGGCCTTTTCGAAGGTCATTTCGCCGAAGCGGCCGCGCAGCGTTCCACTCACCGGCCTCGCGTCGTGATTGTGAAGCGTGACGTCCACCGACACATCCGCACTGCTGGTATCGGGCAGCGGCAGGGTGGTTTTGACGAACGGATCTTCGACAGTGACCGGACCGCTGCCAAGCAGCCAAACATCGTTCCAGATGCCGGTGTTGCGGCCGCGAATGGTCGGAATCCAATCCCAGCCAACCGAGGCGTGAAATGTGGGGTTGTCCGCGCCAAGAGCGCCTCCGTTCTTGCCGGTGCTGTCCATGGTTTTTTCGGTGATGCTGCCCGGAGTAGCGTTCTTGATGATGCGAACCGCGATGGCGTTCTTCACGCCGGAATGCAATTTGCCGGTGACGTCGAAACGGCCGCGCGTGAACGCGCCATCGATGTGCCCGATCTTCTCGCCGTTGAGATAAATGTCGGCCTTCCAATTAATGCCGTCGAAGTTTAACCAGGCGTGGCGTCCCGCGAGCGATGCAGGCGCGACAAACTCATCGCGATACCAAAAATCGGCGTAGAAAAATGAATCGGAGATCATCGCCTGGTTGTCGCCAAAGTTCGGGTCCGGCAGAGCGCCCGCGTTGTAATAACTGGCCAGCACAGTGCCCGGGACGCTGGCGATCATCCAATCGTCATCCTTATAACCGGGGCGAGAAAGCTCGGGGCCACCGGCATGCACCAGCGAATCCCGTTGTAACCTCCATGCGCCGCCCGCCAGATCGAGACGGCCATCGGGACGGATTGCGGGCGCAGGTTTGGCCTGGAGGACCGGCCCGCCGCGGCCCCACACTTCCATTTCGCTGAGCGCGTAGCCATCGGTAGAGCTCGGCTTAGTCATCAACAGGCGAACGTACCGGGCGTGCGCGGGCTGCGCCAGATGGATGTTGTCGACGTTGCCGCCCGAAGTGGGCAGAGGCTGAAGCGTGGTCCAGTTTGCTGCGTCGTCGGACACCTGAAGGGAACCCTCCGCCGCGCGAAGAATCCAGTAAAGCGCGACGCGATCGAACGTGCAGGGCGCGCCGAGGTCGACATAGACCCACTGCTGGTTCAAGTTCGGGCTGGGTGCGTCTCCATTCAACTTTTCTCCACTCGGCTTCGCTCCGCTCAGCCAGGCGCTGGTGAAATCGTACGGACCTCCGATGTTGACCTTGCGGTTGCCATCGAAGAATGCCAGCTCATTCACGTGCCAGAACAGCGCGCGTCCGCAGTGAAACTCCACTCGATAGAAACGATGGCGCACGGGTTTGGGCAGGCGGATGGAGGGCGGGATCTCATAACCCAAAGGGCGCGCCATGCCTTCAGCGTGTCCAATTTCCTTCCATGTCCGGCCATCGTCGGAGCCCTTGAGCCAGCAGTCCCACACCTGCATGTCTCCGGTCCGCGTTCCGCCGGCGGCGTCGACATCCAACCGGTCAATTTCTGGAGCCTGCTCGCCACCACGCAGTTCGATCTGTATCCAGGAGTCCTTGCCCGAGAGGTCGATAGAAGTCGCCAGGTTGTCGTCGAAGGCCAGTTCGCGGCCGATCTTCGGCAGCGTTCCATCAGTGCTTGTGGAAACTACCACAGTTCGCGGTATTGCCGTCGTCTTGATGCCGTCGGTGATGAGCTGCGCGGTCAGGTTGAAATCGTAACTGCTGGAGTGCCACGCCGGCCGATGCAAAGCGAGGTTGCGATACGTGGA
>Ga0187851_10003035_pt1 | contig 14401 bp, 11 predicted proteins | sample June2016WEW_6_10_FD_132997 | JGI IMG/M metagenome (GOLD analysis project Ga0187851, IMG submission 132997) | Peatland microbial communities from SPRUCE experiment site at the Marcell Experimental Forest, Minnesota, USA - June2016WEW_6_10 | ecosystem: Environmental > Terrestrial > Soil >...
GGGAGGCCAAGCTCGGTGACGGTGGCCAGTTCCCCGACGGCGTAGCCGAGGGCTCCGTCACCGGTCAGCACCACGGTCCGGCCCGCGGCGGCGGCGCTGGCGGTCGCCGTGGCGGCGCCGATCGCGGCGGGCAGCGCGTAGCCGAGCCCGGCCTGGCCCCGCGGGAACAGCACCTGGCGCCCCGGCTGCCGCTGCTCGAAGTACACCCCGCCCCAGCCGCTGGCCAGGCTGGCGTCGCAGATGAGGGTGTCACCCGGCGCGAGCGCTTGCTCCAGCGCGGCCAGCACCCGCTGCGGGGCGATCGGGACGGCGTCGCTGGCCCGCTCGGCGTCCCGGACGGCACGCCATCGCTGCGTCAGCGCGGCCAGCCTGGCCCGCCAGGGGCTGCGGTCAGGCTCCGCCTCGTCGGGCGGGCCGGTCCCGGGCCCGCTGGCAGCCGGGCCGGTCCCGGGCCCGCTGGCGGCCGGGGCGCCGGTGCCGAGCTCGGCCAGCAGCGCCGTCAGGCCCGCCCGCGCGTCCCCGAGCATGGCCGCCGCGATCTCGAACGCGCGGCCAAGCTCGGCCGGATCGATGTCGAGCTGCACCACCTGCTGGCCGGCCCGCGGAAGCGTCCACCCGTAGGTGGCCCCGCCGCTGGCCTTGGTCCCGGCCAGCAGCACGACGTCCGCCTCGGCCAGCGCCGCCGCGGCGGCGCTTGTGCCCATCGTGCCGGTCACCCCGACGCTCAGCGGATGGTCCTCCGCGATCGCGCCCTTGCCGGTCAAGGTGGTGCCGACCGCCGCGGAAAGGCGCGTGGCCAGGGCGGTCACGGCCGGCCCGGCGCCCGAGTGGATGACCCCGCCGCCGGCCAGCAGGAACGGTCGCGCCGCCCGGCGCAGGACCTGCGCCACGGCGGCGACGTCAGCGGGCTCGGGGGCGGGCCGGAAGGCCGGAAAGGCGCCGAAGCGGGCCGACGCGGCCCTCGGTGTCGCGGCCTCAGCGGGGGCGTCGAGCACGTCTTGCGGCAGCAGCAGCGCGACCGGCCCTGGCCTGCCGCTGGTCGCCGTCCGGAACGCCTGCCTGACCAATCCCGGCATCGCGGCCGCGTCCGGCACGCTGGCCAGCCATTTCGTCACGGGGGCGAGCAGCGCGGCCTGGTCCAGCGCCTGCGAGGCGGCGGACCGGTACCGGTGTGGCGCCAGCCGGGTCGGCAGGTCACTGACCAGGGCGATCACCGGCACCGAGGCGCCCAGGGCCTCGGCCAGGCCCGACGGCAGCTTGGCCGCGCCCGGTCCCACGGTCGCGTCGCAGACGCCCGCTCGCCCGGTCACCCGGGCATAGCCGTCGGCCGCGTACGCCGCGGTGCGTTCGTCCCGTACCAGCACGTGCACCAGGGCGGGCGCGAGGTCCAGGATGGCGTCGTACAGGGCCAGCGTCTGGCCGCCAGGTACCCCGAACACGTGCCGGACGCCGTGCTCGGCCAGCAGCCCGGCGAGCAGAGCCCCGCCATGACCGCCCGCTTGGTTCACGCCCACGACCGGCCTCTCCACGTTCGCAACTGTTTGCAACCGTTTGCATCAAGCTTCTACACGGAGGCGGGCGTTGTCAAGCAGCAGGGCTAGCCGGGAGGCGGGGGAGCGGTCGAACCGCGCACCACGAGCTCGCCGGAGATCAGGACCGTCTCGGGGTTCCGGCCGGGCTCAGCCACCAGGGCCATGAGCATTTCCGCGGCGCGGGTGCCCACGTCATACTGCGGGATCCGGATTGTCGTCAGCGGCGGCTGCAACCGCCCGGCCAGCAGCATGTCGTTAAAGCCCACCACCGAGATGTCCGCCGGGCAGGTCCGGCCTCGTTCGGCGGCGGCCACGATGATCCCGACCGCGATCAGGTCGTTGCCCGCCACCACGCCGGTGATCCGCGGGTGCTCGGTCAGCAGGAGCTGGGCCGCCGCGTGCCCGGCGGCTTCGTCGAAGGCGGAAGCTTCAAACGCCGCCATCTCGGGCAGCCCGAGGCGCAGCACGGTGGAATCGAAGGCGGACCGCCGCCTAGCCCCGTTCGAGGTGGACATCGGGCCGCCGACGAAGGCCAGCCGGCGATGGCCGAGCGCGTAAAGGTGCTCCACCGCCTCCACCGCACCGTGGAAGTCATCGGGGATCACGGCCGGCACACCGCCGCGGTCGATGGTCCGGTTGACCAGCACGAGCGGCGTGCCGCCGGCCCGCAACTCGGTCACCACCGGGTCGTCACGGCGGGCCATGGCCAGCAGCAATCCGTCCGCCTGGCCCTCCAGCATCGCTGCGACCTGCCGCCTGGCCTTGCCCACGTCGTTGTCCGAGCTTGACAGCAACAGCGAGTACCCGGCCCGGTCGAGCACGTCTTCCGCGCCCCTGACCACGGGCGGGAAGAAGGGATTGGTGATGTCGGGCACCACCATGCCGATGGACATCGAACGCCGCGTCTTCAGGCCCCGCGCCATCCCGTTGACCCGGTAGCCGAGCCCGTCCGCGGTCTCCCGGACGCGCTCCAGGGTGGCCGGGTTGAGCAGCGCCGCGGTCCGCTCGTTGAGCGCGCGGGAGGCGGTGGAAATATGCACGCCGGCCGCCTCGGCCACATCCTTCAGTCGCGGCGAGCGGCGATCCGGGGTCATGGCGCCGCGCCCGGCCGGACCGGTAGCCGGAGGCGGTCGGTACGCATGCCGGATGACACGTCTCACGCTCCGATGCAAACGCTAGCGCCACAGGTCAGACCACTTTACCAGGCAGCCGGCCCGGCCCTGGGGACCAGAAGCACAGGGCCAGGAGGCCTTGACACGCTGGCTCAGCTTGATTAACGTCGCCGCAAACGGTTGCATCGCTCTGCCGGAGAGTCAGGAGACAGCCCGTGCCTGATGCCGAGATCACCTCGGCCGTGGCCAACTGGGGTCCGCGGTTCACGGCCCAGGGTGTCGACCCGGCTGACTTCGCCCGGGTGACCGGACCGCTCGAACGCTGGGCGGACTGGCTGGATGCCTGGTGCGCCAACGGCGACCTGCACGCCGGGCTGGCCCGCGAAGCAGAGCAGGCGGGCCGGTCGCTGACCGCCGGGCAGGCCTGGGTCCTGGCCGCCCTCAGCTACCACTTCGCCAAGTTCGTGTGGATGCTTGACCGGGAGAAACACCGCAGCGCGGCCGACCGGGCGGTGGCCGCCATGACCCGCGCGCACCGGCTGCTCGACCCCACCGCCGAACGGATCGAGCTAGCCTTTGACGGCGCCACCATGGTGGGTAACCTGCGCCGGCCGCCGGGCGCTGACCGGCCGCCGCTCGTCCTGCTGATCGCGGGTCTTGACTCCACCAAGGAGGAGTTCTTCGCGGTCGAGAACGTTTTCCTGGCCCGCGGCATGGCCACGTTCTCCCTCGACGGCCCTGGCCAGGGCGAGACCGGGTACACCACCACCATCCGGCCGGATTTCGAGGCGCCGGCCGCCGCCGCGCTCGACGTGCTGTGCGCCCGCCCCGACCTGGACGGCGAACGGGTCGGGATGCTGGGGGTGAGCCTGGGCGGGTACTACGCCGCCCGGGCCGCCGCGTTCGAGCCCCGTATCCGGGCCGTCGTGATCTCGGGCGGCCCCTACGACTACGGCGCCCTGATCAGGGACCGGCCCGCGCATAGCCTGGCCACCTTCGCCCGCAACAGCGGGACCACCAGCGCGGAGGAGACCTACCGGTTCGCGTCCCTGATCACCCTGGAGGGCGTGCTCGGCCAGCTCACCCAGCCCATGGTCGTCGTCTTCGGTAAGCGTGACCGGCTCGTCCCGTGGCAGCAGGCCGTCCGGGTGGCGGACGAGGCACCGCACGCGGACCTGTGGATGTTCGAGGAAGGCAACCATGTCTGCATGAACCTCATTTACCGCTGGCGACCGCAGGCGGCCGACTGGCTGGCCGAGCGCCTGGCCGAGATCGCCTAGCCAGCCGCAGCCCGGCGGTTCAGCAGGCTCATGAGGGCCATGAACAGGACCCCGCGGGCGACATAACCGGCCTGGCCTAGCCGGATCACCGCGTTCTGGGTGGAGCCGCTCATCCACCCCATGCGCAGATGGCGGGTGAACTCCGCGGTCACGCCCCGGAACGCCATGATGATGCCGAGGACGGCCAGCACGATGCCCGCGATGACGAGGATGACCTGGCCGCCGTTAAGGGAGAGAATCTGGGCGGTGTAGTCGCGGGCGGCGGTGTCGCTGCCGGGTGGTGTCCGGCCGTGCACCACGAACATCAAGGTGCTGAAGAACAAGATGGCATAGCCAACGCCGTACAAGAATGCCTTAACCCGGTGCCCCTCGGTCAGGTTCAGCCGTATCACGGCGGCCTGGACGAATCTCCAGATGGCCAGCCCGAGAAACCCGATAACGAGAACCCACAAGAGCAGGTATCCGAAGGGCTTGGTGGCCATCGCCTCGATCGCCCCGGTCCGGTCCGGCGAATGCTTCGCGATGCCGAGGGCGACCATAACGGCGATAACCCCGATGACGATATAGACGATCCCGCGGGCGACGAAACCCAGCCGGGCGAAGGCGTTGATGGCACCGGATCCTCCCGTCCTCCTGGCGCCCCAGCCAGTATTGGTCCGGCGCCGCGAATACGATCGGCTGTAACGGGACCAGCGACCCGTTTCCGATCGGTTCCGGCTGTATCCGCTCCTACGTCTTCGCAAGCCAGTTCCGGTCGACATCGGTCCACCTCCGCATTCGGGCGCTTCCCGGCGGGGAGCGCACGGCCATTGCTACCCAATGGCCTCGACTTCCCCCGGCCGAAACGGTCAAACGCCAAAGACGCCGTCGCTAAAGGCCATCAGGCCACGGCCAGGACGATGGCATGCAAGGCCAGCCCGACGGCCGCTCCGACCACCGTGCCGTTGATGCGGATGTACTGCAGGTCGCGGCCGAGGAGCAGCTCGAGCTGGCTTGACGTCTCGGCGGCGTCCCACCGTTCGATCGTCCCTGTGACCAGCCCGGCGAGCTCGTCGTGGAACTGATCGGCGAGCGCCCTGGCCCCTGACTCGACCACCCGGTCCAGGCCAGCGGCGAGGCGGCGGTCCGACCCCAGCCGCCGTCCCGCCCCCACCAGCGCGTCGGCCAGCCGGCGGCGCAGCTCAGATTCCGGGTCAGCCGCCTGGATCCGCAGGCCCTCCTTGGCCTTCTGCCACAGCGACGAGGACCAGTCCCGCAGGCCGGCGCTCCCCAGCACGTCGCGCTTCAGGCGCTCGCCACGCTCGCGCAGCTCCGGGGATGTCTCCAGGCGGGCGGGGAGCCCGGCGATCCACTCCTCGAATTGCTGCCGCGACTGGTCGTCGGGATCGGCGGCCATCGCGGCCAGCCGCTCGCGCAGCCGGGCGTACAGGCGGTCGAAGACCCGCCGGTACACCGCGTCCGGCAGCCAGCGGGGCGACTCGTCCGCGAACAGCTCACGCAGCTCCGCGTGGTGGCCGGCCAGATAGCCGTCGGCGCCGGACAAGATGGCGTTGAAGACCTCGGCGTGGTGGCCTCCCGCGATGATGACCCGCAAGGCCCGCCCGGCCAGTGGCGCCACCTCGACGGCATCGACGGCCCGGGTCAGTTCGGCGGTGAGGACGCGCTGGACGTCCTCATCGCGGAGCGTCTCGGCCACCGTGACGACCAGATCCGCCGCCCGGCCGGCGAACCGGGCGGCGTTGGCCTCGTCGGCCAGCCAGGCCGCCAGCCGGGGCACCAGCCGGGCGAAACGGATCCGTTCGGCCAGCACGTCGGCGTTGAGGAAGTTCTCCTGGACGAACCGGCCCAAGGTGGCGGCGAACTGGTCTTTGCGCTCGACGATCAGCGCGGTGTGCGGTATCGGCAGGCCGAGGGGATGGCGGAACAGCGCCGTCACCGCGAACCAGTCGGCCACGCCGCCGACCATGGAGGCCTCCGCGCCGGCCTGCACGTAGCCGAGCAGGACTCCGTGCACGCCGGCCGCGGTCACGGCCACGAACACCACCGTCACCCCGGCCAGCAGCGCGCCGGCCCGCCGTCGCGCGACCACCAGGCCGCGGGCCTGTCGTGCCGCCGACTCAGACCCGGGCGCGGACACCGGCGAGGCGGACCTCGGTGCGGAACGTTCCATCTGGCGGCCCCCGGTCAGCCCGCGATACGGGCGGAAAACGACGATCAGCTCCGCCCACGATATTGACCGGGCCTCTATCTTGACCGCGACGGGGGTCATCCAGCTCCTTCCGGCTGGCTGGCCGCCTGCCCGGTGCCCGGCGGCTGCGGGCCGGTCAGGCCCGCGGCAGGCGCACGTGGAAGGCGGTCTGCCCGGGACGGCTCAGCACCTTGACCGTGCCGTGGTGGCTCTCCACGATGGCCCGGACGATGGCCAGCCCGAGGCCGGTACTGCCGGCGTCGCGATGGCGGGACGCGGCCCCGCGGGCGAACCGCTCGAAGATGGTAGGCAGCATGTCCTCGGCGATGCCTGGTCCGTCGTCGAGCACGGTGACCGCGGCCGTGCCGGGATCGCTGCTGCTCAGCATCACCACCACGTGGGTGCCCGGCGGGGTGTGCACCCGGGTGTTGGCCAGCAGGTTGGCGAAGACCTGGTGCAGGCGGCCGGGGTCGCCGGGCACGGTGAACGGCTCGTCGGGCAGCTTGAGCTCGTAGTGGTTCCCGGGGCCGCTGGCCACCGCGTCGCTGACGACATCAAGCAGCAGGTGGGTGAGATCGACGGGCTCGTGCGCGAGTTCCCGGCCGGCGTCCAGGCGGGCCAGCATCAGCAGGTCCTCGACCATGCTGGTCATGCGTTCGGCTTCGGACTCCACGCGTTCCAGCGCGTAGCTCATCTGGGCCGGGGCCTGCGCGCGCATCGGGCGGGTCAGCTCCGCGTACCCGCGGATCGCGGTCAGCGGGGTGCGGAGCTCGTGGCTGGCGTCGGCCACGAACCGGCGCACCTTCATCTCGCTGGCCTGACGGGCGGTCAGCGCCGCGTCGACGTGATCGAGCAGGCGGTTGACCGCCCCCGCGACCTGGCCGACCTCGGTCCGGTCGGCGGCCTGGCGCGCGTCGATCCGTTCGGTGATCGCGACCTCGCCGACCGAGAGCGGCAACGCGCTCACCCGGACCGCGGTGTCCGCGACCTGGCGCAACGGCCGCAACGTGCGCCGGATGATCAGCCCGCCCGCCGCGGTGGCCAGCACGAGGCCCGCGGCCGCGACGACGAACTCGACCACGATGATCTGGTGGACGGTGCGCTGAACGCCACTCAGCGGCAGGCCGGTGATCAGGATGTCGCCGTCGGCGACCGCGGTGCCGGCCACCCGGTACTCGCCGAGCCCGGCGATCGTCACCGTCCGCGGCGGGCCGCCGGGCCGGACCGAGGTCAGGGCCGATACCCGCCCGGCCGCCACCGGCACCAGCTTCCCGTTGTTGCCCAGGATGTCGGCCGCGGTGACCTTCCCGTTCCCGAGCCGGGCGCCGAGCGTGCCGACCGACTGACCGGGCGCGAGCAGGAACTGTGCCCCGGACTGGCCGGGAGCCGAGCCGCCCGGCTGCCCGCTGCCCGGCGGCGCGACGTGGACCGCCCGGCCGCCTGCCGAGCTCAGCTGGATATCCAGCTGGCCGACGAGGAAGTGCTGCATCGCGATCACGGTGACCCAGCCGATGACGGCGCACACCACGGCGAGCAGGGCGACCAGGACGAGGAGCAACCGGACCCGCAGCGACCGGGAGCCACCGCGGAGCCGGGGCCGGGGGCGACGCAGCATGGCCCGTTCGGCAGTGGTCATGGGCCTGGTTTGAGGACGTAGCCCACGCCGCGGACGGTGTGGATCATCGGCGGGTGGCCCGCATCGATCTTGCGGCGCAGGTAGGAGATGTACAGCTCCACGACGTTGGTCTGACCGCCGAAGTCGTACTGCCAGACGCGCTCGAGGATCTGCCCCTTGGTCAGCACCCGGCGCGGGTTACGCATGAGGAAACGGAGCACCTCGAACTCCGTCGCGGTCAACGCCAGGTCCGCACCACCGCGGCTGACTTCCCTGGTGTCCTCGTCGAGCATCAGGTCCCCCACGACCAGGCGGGTTTCCTGGGCTTCGGCGGCGCCTCCGGCCCGGCGCAGCATGCCCCGGACCCGGGTGACGACCTCGGCGAGGCTGAACGGCTTGGTCACGTAGTCCTGGGCGCCCGCGTCCAGGCCGGCGATCCTGTCCTCGACGGCGTCGCGGGCGGACAGGTAGAGCACAGGTACCTCGAGCGCCTCCGCGCGCAGCCGGGCCAGCACCTCCAGCCCGTCGAAGCCGGGCAGCATGACGTCAAGCACCACGACGTCGGGTTTGAACTCGCGCGCGGCCCGGACGCCGCCCGGCCCGTCCGCCGCCGTCCGGACGGACCAGCCCTCGTACTCGAACGCCATCGTGAGCATCTGGGCCAGCGTGTCCTCGTCCTCCACGACCAGGACACGCATCGGTGTCCCGTCCGGCCGGCTGAGGTGAATCCGCTCGGTCACGACTACTCCACATTCCCGCCGCGGCCGCTGCTAGGCCGCGCTGGTGTCGGACTATTTTTTAAGCCGAACGTAACGTGCTGTCACCGCCATGACTCCCATCGCGCCTCCCGTGGTCCCGCCTGCGCCCCACCGTACGGCCGAGCCCCGTCACCACCAGGACGGGGGTGGTGACGGGGCGGTAGCCGGCCGGGGATAGCCGGCTAGCTCACCGGCTGGCTGAGGTCGTAGACCGTCTGGCCGCCGATGCTGACCTTCTTGTAGTGGGCCTCCACCCACTTGGTGATCTGAGTGGCCACACTGGAGGTGCCACCGCCGCCGCCACCGCCGCCCGCGGCCGTGCCGGAGACGATCAGGTACCGCACCTGTCCGGTGGCGACGTAGCGCTCGAACTGCGCCAGCGTCGGGGAGTTGTCGGTCCCGCTCCAGCCGCCGATCGAGATAATGGCCTTGCCGGTGGACAGCTCGAGCTCGGCGGCGCTCTGGTCACCGACGACAGCCGCGGCCCATGTCGACGAGGTGGCCTTGAGCGCCTTGGTCAGCGCCGTGCTCGTGGTCGCGCCGCCCGCTCCGGACGGCACGCCCCCGGCCGCGGCCGGCCCCGAGGAGCCCGACGCCGTACCGCTGGCCTCCGACCGGGACCCGGCCGGCGCGGAACCGCTCGCCCCGGACCCGGCCGGCGCGGACCCGGCCGGCGCGGAACCAGCTGGCGCGGAACCGCTCTTCGCCGAGCCGGCCGGCGCGGAGCCGGCCGACGCGGAGCCGCTCTTCGCCGCACCGCCTGACGCCGCCGTTGAGCCGGACCCAGCGATCCCAGCCGCCCCGGCGGTACCGCCAGTACGGCCGGACGGCAGTCCGCCGCCGCCCCCCGGACCGCCGGCCGAGGCCGCGGCTGCGGGACCCGCGCTCGGGATGCTGCCGCTGTGCGGACTGGCCGCGGTGGCCACGCCGAACGCGGCGGTCCCGAGCAGGCCGGCCGCCAGCGCGCTCGCGAGCAGGCTGCGCCAGACCAGGCGGCGCCGGATCGGCATGGTCAGGCCGACCGCGGTCAGCACGGTGAGCACGAGGACGAGCCAGCGCAGCTCGGGCTGCCAGCTGCTGGTCCGGCCGAGCAGGACGAGGCTCCACAGCCCGGCGGCCAGGACGAGCGCGGCGCAGGTCAGACGGCCGGTGACGGTCGCCCGCCGGTCCCAGGCGGCGCGGGCGGCGAGGGCGACGAGCGCGGCGATGGCCGGCGCAAGCGCCACCGTGTAATAGGGGTGGATGGTGCCCTGCATGTAGCTGAACACCAGGCCGGTGACCAGCAGCCAGCCGCCCCACAGCAGGGCGGCGGCGCGCAGCCGGTCGGTGCGCGGGGCCCGGCGGGTGAACCAGATCAGGGCGACGAACCCGACAAGCGCGGCCGGAAGCAGCCAGGAGATCTCGTTCCCCATCTCGCTGCTGAACAGCCGGGACAAGCCGGTGGCCCCGCCGAAGCTTGAGCCGCTGGTGCCGCCCGCCGCGCCGGCGTTGCCGCTGCCGCCGAACACCCGGCCCAGCCCGTTGTAACCGAAGACCAGGTTCAGGATCGAGTTGTTGGTCGAGCCGCCGATATAGGGACGCGAGGAGGCCGGCCACAGCGTGACGGCCAGGACCCACCAGCCGGCCGCCACCACGACGGCCGCGGTACCGGCGAGCACCTGACCTATCCGGCGCCGCAGCCGCACGGGACCGGCGACGAGGTAGGTGAGGGCGAAGGCGGGCAGCACGAGGAAGCCCTGCAGCATCTTGGTCAGGAACGCCAGCCCGATCACCGATCCGGCCACGACCAGCCAGCGGGTCCGGCCCGCTTCCAGCGCCCGGGTCAGCGCGTAGGCACCGGTCACCAGGCACAGCGTGAGCAGCGCGTCGGGGTTGTCGAAGCGGAACATCAGCACCGCGGCCGGGGTGAGCGCGAGCGCGGCCCCGGCGGCCAGGCCCGCGACGGGGCCGGTCACGCGCCGCACGGCGCTGTACAGCAACCCGACGGCGGCAACCCCTTCCAGGGCCTGCGGGACCAGCAGCGACCAGGAGCTGAACCCGAAGATCCGGCCCGACAGCCCCATCACCCACAGCGACGCCGGCGGCTTGTCGACGGTGATCGAGTTACCCGCGTCCAGCGAACCGAAGAAGAACGCTTTCCAGCTCTTGGTGCCCGCCTGCACCGCGGCGGCGTAGAAACTGTTGGCGTAGCCCGAAGCGGACAGGTCCCACAGATACAGCACCGCGGTGAGGGCGAGCAGGCCGAGCAGGGCCGGGCGCGCCCAGGCCGGCTGGCCGGCTGGACTGCGCCAGATCCGCTGCAGGTGGCGGCGGTCATCCGGCGGAGCGGGATCCTCGGTGCCGATGGCGTCGGCGGCGCGGTAGGCGGCGTGCCGCGGTGGCAGCAGCTTCGTGGTCATGGCGAAGTCCTCGTCAAGTGGTCGGTGGGATGTCAGGTGCTCAGGCGCTGGCGAAGATCCGCCCGGCCCAGTTGCGCGCGCAGCGCCGCGACCGGCAGCCGCCCGGTGGCCAGCGCCCGGCCCAGCCGGGCCACACCGCGCAGGTCGGCCAGGGCCGTGGCGACGACGTCGACCCGGCTGTCCGGGTCGTCCACCCAGTCCACGGGCACCTCGGCGATTCGCAACCCGGCCCGCTCGGCCAGCACGAGCAACTCGGTGTCGAAGAACCAGCCGGTGTCCTCCACCAGCGGCAGCAGCTGCTGAGCCACCTCGCGGCGGATGGCCTTGAACCCGCACTGCGCGTCGGAGAAACGCGTGTGCAAGGTGCCGCGCAGCAAGACGTTGTAGCAGCGCGAGATGATCTCGCGCTTAGGGCCGCGCACGACCTGGGCGGTGCGGGCCAGCCGGGTACCGATGGCCAGGTCGGAGTGGCCCGACAGCAGCGGCGCGACCAGCGGGAGCAAGGCGGTCAGATCCGTTGACAGGTCGACGTCCATGTAGGCGAGCACCGGCGCCTCGGACTGCAGCCAGACCGCGCGCAGCGCCCGGCCTCGTCCCTTCTCGGGCAGATGCACCGCGCGGACCTCCGGCAGGGCCGCCTGGAGCGTTTCGGCCAGCGCCAGGGTGTCGTCGGTGCTGGCGTTGTCGGCGATGGTGATGCGGAACCGGTAGGGGAACGTGCCGGCCAGGTGAGCGTGCAGCTGACGCACGCACGGCTCCAGGTCGTCCTGCTCGTTGTAGACGGGTATGACCACGTCGAGGACCGGTACACGGGACGCCGCCGGGCCGACCGGGTACGGCACGGGGCGGTTGGCAGTGATGGTCATGCAGCTACTGTCGCCGCTGCGCTTATCACCACCCTGTCGCGTTTCTATCGAAATCATATGGAGGCCCTGGGCGGTGCGCGCCGCCGGTTAAAGGAGCAGAATCAGACCGAACAGCTAATCCATTGCAGATGACGGAGACCCCATGACCACCACCACCATGGCCGAACTACCCTCGCTCAAGGGCCAGGAGCTGGGTAGCAGTGAATGGATCGAGGTCCGCCAGGACCGGGTGAACACCTTTGCCGACGCCACCGACGACCACCAGTGGATCCACGTCGACGTGGACCGGGCGAAGCGGGAGAGTCCCTTCAAGGGACCGATCGCCCACGGCTACCTCACGCTCTCGCTGCTCATCCCCATGCTGGCCGAGGTACTCACCGTCAGCGACGCCGCCCTCGGCGTCAACTACGGCCTGAACAAGGTCCGCTTCCCCACCCCGGTTCCCGTCGGCAGCAAGATCCGGCTGACTGCGACCCTGGCCGACGTGACCGAAGTCACCGGCGGCCTGCAGCTCACGATCAGCGCCGTCATCGAGCTCGAGGGCAGCGCCAAGCCGGCCTGCGTCGCCGAACCCGTCCTCCGCTTCTACGCCTGATCACGGGGCGCCAGGGCGCGCTGCTTCAGAGCTTGCCGTGCAGCTCTTCGGCGATCTGCTTTCCCTGGTCGGCGGTCACGTAGGTGAGGCCGCCGATCTGTATGTAGACCTCGCCGAAGAGGGCACCGTAACTGGCGAAGCTGCTCGCTCCGACCGACCCCGCGTTTCCCTTGGGATCGGGCTCGGAGAAGGCCTTGTCACCCACTCCGGAGATGGGCGTCGGCGGGTGCCCGGCCGTCTTCAGCGCGGATACGTCGCTGTCGAATCCGTACGTGCCCCCCTTGGTCGTCACCGAGATCTGCAGCAGAGCACCGTCTGCACCGTCGTATTCGCAGGAGAAGATGACACCTTGCGTCTCGCTGGGTTTCGCGGTGGTGAAGGTGGTGCCGGTGATCTGCGACGCGGCCGCGACCGGGAGGGCCTGGCAGACGTTGAAGTTCTTCACCGTGCTGGACGCGGCGGCGTTCCCTGTCGCCGCTGACGCGCTGGCGGTCGTGGTGCCGCCGCTGGCTGGCGGCGTCGCGGCGGCGGTCTTCTGTCCACTCGAACATGCCGTAGCCGACACGGTGACGAGAATGAGGCTGGCCGCGGCGAACACACTGGATACCCGCATGTCTTTCTCCGATGAGGTAGTAACAGGCCTGGACTTGCTGCCGACGCTAGGGGCGCGGGCCAGCTGAGGAATCGGGGATTACCCTCGGCTTGGGGCTCTGATCTGGCCGCGGGGGCGCCGGCGGCTCTACCGTCAGGCCATGGGCGGGTTCATCGTGGAGCGGTACTGGCCGGGTGTGACCGAGGCCGGCGTGCGGGTGGCGGCGGCCGCGCTGCGGGCCGCGGCCGGGGCGGACATCCGCTACCTGGGCAGCATCGTGATGCCCGGGGACGAGGTGGTGCTGTTCCGGTTCGATGCCGTCAGCGTCCAGCGGGTCGCGGCGTGCGGTGAGCAGGCCGGGCTGCGCTGCGATCGCGTGATCCCGGCCGTCTTCATCGATGAGGGGGATCGGGGCGGGTAAGCCGTCGGGAACGCGGGGTCCCATCAGCGCGCCAAGCCCGGCCCGGGAGGTGATGCCGAGCTTGCGGTAGGCGCGGGCGAGGTTGGCCTCGACCGTCTTGACCGCGAGGAACAATTGCTGCGCCACTTCGCGGTTCGTCAGGCCCGCGGCGGCCAGCTCCGCGACACGGCGCTCGGTCTCGGTCAGCGTGCCCGCGGCGGCCGGCCGCAGGTTGACCCGGGCCAGCTCCGCCGCGACCTGCCGCGCCCAGGCCACGGCGCCGAACGCGGTGAACTCGCGGTGCGCCTCGGCGAGCAGCTGCTGAGCTAGCCGCTTGGCCTTGGCGCGGCGCTGGATCTGGCCTGCGATCAGCAGCGTCCTGGCCCGGTCGAACCGCATCGGCGAGGTGTCGTACCAGGTCAGGGCCTGCTCAACGGCGGCGAGCGCGCCGCGGAGGCGTCGGCCAGGTCGATGTCATCGCTGACCGCGGCCAGGGTCAGCAGAGCCTCAGAGCGCACGACGGGATCCGCGGCCGCTTCAGCCACGGCGACCTGTAGCTCATCCGCGGCGGCACCCCAGCCGATCACTTCCGTGGCCATCTCGGCCAGCCGGATTCGCCGTCGAGCGCGGAGCGACCCGGCCGGCGTCAGGGCGATCGACTCCCGCTGGGCCTGCACCGCTCCAGGACTGTCACCGGCTCGGACCAGCGCGTCGGCCAGCAAGTCCAGCCGCACCGCACGCTCGGCATCCGAATCGGTGTGCTGGAGGGCCAGCCGTGACAGTTCCACCGCGATGTCGGGCGCGCCCGCGGCGAGTGACACCACCACTCCGGCATCAAGCGCCCCAGCGATCCGGGGATCTGCCCCGGTCGCCGCCAAAGCGGCGTGCCTGGCCCGCTCGAGCGGATCATCCGTGCCCGCCAGCAGACGTTGATGCAGTCCCCTTCGCTCCGCGGCCTGCAGCGCAGCGTACGCGGCGGCACTCATCAGCGGATGTGCCGCCCGGACGATCCGCGCTCCACCCAGCACCTCTGGCTCATCGACGACCACGAGCCCGGCCAGGAC
>Ga0187851_10003036_pt1 | contig 14400 bp, 9 predicted proteins | sample June2016WEW_6_10_FD_132997 | JGI IMG/M metagenome (GOLD analysis project Ga0187851, IMG submission 132997) | Peatland microbial communities from SPRUCE experiment site at the Marcell Experimental Forest, Minnesota, USA - June2016WEW_6_10 | ecosystem: Environmental > Terrestrial > Soil > Wetlands...
CATCGCCCAGAAATCGGGTCTCCAGCACTCGTTCTGGGTCGTGCTGGGCACCCTGTCGGTGCTGCGCTCCAACGCCCTGGGCACCGGCTGGTCGGTGATCAGCGCGCTGGCCGGGACCGCCGTCGGCATCGTCATCGGGGCCGCGATCCTGATCCCGCTGAGCGGGCACAACATCGTGCTGTGGGGGATTCTGCCGGTCGCGGTGCTGCTGGGGGCCTACGCGCCCCGGGTGATCTCGTTCGCGGCGGGCCAGGCGGCGTTCACCGTGGTCGTCCTGGTCCTGTTCAACATCATCCAGCCCACGGGCTGGAAGGTGGGGATCCTGCGGATTGAGGACGTCGCAGTGGGCTTCGCCATCAGCCTGGGGGTCGGGCTGGTGTTCTGGCCCCGCGGCGCGGCCGCGCTGCTGCGCCAGAACCTGGCCGCGGCCTACTCGCGGACCTCGGACTACGTGGCGGCCATGGTGGAGCAGCTGAGCGGGCTGGACGGCGGCGCGAACCCGGGCCGGGCGGAGCTGGCCGCGGCCGCGGCGGTGCACCGCCTCGACGACTCCTTCAGCCAGTACCTGGCCGAGCGGTCCGCGCAGCGGGTCGACCCGGAGCGGGTGACCCGCATGGTCGGCGGGGCGGCCAAGATCCTGCGCGCGGGCCAGTCGCTGGCCGCCCTCAACGACCTGGCCGACGGCCCCCCCGTGCTGGGTCAGTCCGTGCTGGGCCAGCCGGTGCTCGGCCAGCCGGTGCTGGGCCAGCCGCAGAATGAGTCGCGGAACCCCTCCCAGAATGAGGAGCCGGACCCGCCGCGGACGCAACTGCCGGTCAGCCCCGCAGGCGCCCCGGAGAACGGGTCACGCAAACCCTGCGCCGAGAACCTGGAGCAGAACGTGCTGGCCTTGCGGGCCTGGTACGTGACACTGGGCGACTCGGTCGTCAACGGCACCGCGGTGCCCCCGCCCGAGCAGCGCGACCCCGCGGCCCGCAAACGGCTGCTGCACTGCACCCGGGGGGTGATCAGCGACGGGCAGCCCGCGGACGCCCGCAACGCGCTGCTCGTCCTGTGGGCCAGCGAGCACCTGGACATGCTGTGGCGGCTGGAGGAACGCCTGGGCCGTGCCCAGGACTCAGGCCCCCCGGCCCCGGACCGCCCGGCGGAGGCGCCGGCCACGGCCTCCGCGGACTGATCCCGGAAGTTCTTTCCGCAACGAAAACCGTCTGCGGCCGGTCTCCCATCACGGGCATGAGTCACCAGGGCCGGGTGGCGGGCAACCAGGCCGGAGCCCCGGCCCGTGCGGTCCGCGGCGTCAGGGCGGGTGGCGGGCAGCGGACCAGGCCGGTGCCCCGGCCCGGCGCGCGGTCAGCGGCCTCAGGGGCGGGTGGTGCGCAGCCGGATCGTGACGTCCAGGCTGCGCAGGCTGGCCAGCATGTCGTCGGGGTATTCGATGCCGATATCGGTCAGCACGTAGCCGAGGTCGTCCCGGGTGCCCAGCAGCTGGCCCTCGATGTTGGCGCCGTACTCGGCGAGCAGCTGGTTGATGCTGGCCAGCACGCCGGGCACGTTGCGGTGCAGGTGCACCAGGCGGTGCGTGCCCGGGGTGTGCGGCAGCGCGACCCGCGGCAGGTTCACGCTGAGCGCGGTCGCCCCGCAGGTCACGTAGTCGTGCAGCTTCCCGGCCACGAACTCCCCGATGTCCTGCTGTGCCTCCTCGGTGGAGCCGCCCACGTGCGGGGTGAGGATCACGTTGGGGAGGCCCCGCAGGTCAGAGCGGAACTCCTCACCGCGGCTGCGGGGCTCCTGCGGGAACACGTCCACGGCCGCGCCGGCCAGGTGCCCGGCCTCGATGTTGCGGCGCAGCGCGGCGTGGTCCACCACGAAGCCGCGGGACAGGTTCAGGAACAGGCTGCCCGCCTTCATGGCCGCGAACTCCGGCTCGCCGAACAGTCCGCTGTTCCCGGGCCGCCCGTCCACGTGCAGGGTGACCGCGTCGGAGATCTCGAGCAGCTCGTCCATGGTGCCGCAGCGCTGCGCGTTGCCCAGGGCCAGCTTGTCCGCGGTGTCGTAGAAGTACACGGTCATGCCGAGGCTCTCGGCCAGCACCGAGAGCTGGCCGCCGATGTTGCCGTAGCCGATGATGCCCAGGCGGCGCCCGCGCACCTCGTGGCTGCCCGCCGCGGACTTGTCCCACAGTCCCGCGTGCATCTGCGCGTTCTTGTCGGTGAGCCGCCGGGTCAGCGCGATGATCTCGGCCAGGACCAGCTCGACCACGCTGCGGGTGTTCGAGAACGGGGCGTTGAACACCGCGATGCCGCGTTCGGATGCCGCGGCCAGGTCGATCTGGTTGACGCCGATGCAGAACGCGCCGATCGCGAGCAGGTTCGGCGCGGCGTCCAGCACCCGCTCGGTGACGTTCGTGCCGGACCGGATGCCGAGCACCTGAACGTCGCCGACCGCGGCGATGAGCTCGTCCTCACTCAGCGCGCCGGCCCGCGTCTCGACCCGGTAGCCGGCCTTGCCCAGCCGGGTGGCGGCGTCGGGGTGAATGTTCTCCAGCAGCAGGACACGTCCCTGCCCGTCCGTGCGGTCCAGCGTCAACACCCTTCCCCGTTTCGTTGGCAAGCACCGTATTTCGCCGGCAAGGACCGTTCCCCAGCCTATTCGCCACCGGGTGCGCCCGGGCCGGCCGCGGTCGATGCCGCTGGGCGGCGCCACGGTAGGCGCGGGTGATCCCCGCGAAACGCCGGTCACGCCGCGCGGCGCGGATGTGGCCACACCAGCACCACGAGCCTCCCCCAGCCCCGTGATCCCATCCCGCGAGCCGCTTTCCGGCCGCTCCGCGTCGTGATCAAACGAATGGTGTCGTTGGAGCAGCACCGATCAGTTGATCACGAGCCGGGTCTGGGGCGGGTGATTCCGATGTTGCCCGTGGGGTCGGCTGGCCGATCTGTCGTCCGCCCCGTCGTGTCGTCCGCCCCGTCGTGTCCTCCGCCCCCGTCGTGTCGTCCGCCCCCGTCGTGTCGTCCGCCCCCGTCGTGTCGTCCGCCCCGTCGTGTCCTCCGCCCCCGTCATCCTGGGTGGGGGACCGGGGCGGGGAGGTTTTCGTTGCGGAGAATTTTTGGGGTTTCCGGGGGTGGGTCAGGCCTCGGTCAGGCGGCGGGCGACGGTCGCGGCGTGGCCGGGATCCAGCACGATCGTGTAATGGTTGGCGCCGGGCACGGTCTCCACCGTGAGCATCGGGGCCTGTGCCGTCCACTGCCCGCACAGTTCCGGCGGGAGCATGCCCGGCGGCTGGCCGAACATGCCCGCGGGCGCAGTGAGCAGCCGGACCGGGCGGGTCAGGCCGCGCAGCGCCGCGCCGAGCCGCTCGCCGCTGCCCAGCAGTTCGCGCCCGTCCGCCCGTGCCGCCTGCTCGGATACCCGGGAGTGCAGCGCCCCGTCCTCGCCGGTCAGGTCGTAGCGCAGGTAGTCCTCCAGGTACCCGTTCCAGCCGTCCTTCATCGCCGGGTGGGCCCGCCAGAAGTCGAAGTACGCCTCGACGCTGGGGTAGGTCTCGCGCAGCCGGGCCAGGGCCGGGCCCAGGCCCGCGTCCAGCAGCGCGTCCAGGTCCACGCCGTCCGGGACCGGCAGCGGGAGCCCCCCGTCGACCAGCAGCAGCCCGCTGAACGTGCCCGGCGCCCGGCCGAAGGCGAGCAGCGCGAGGTAGGCCCCGAGCGAGTGCCCGGCCAGCACCGGCTGCTCCAGGCCCAGGTGGGCAACGGCGCCGAGGACGTCGTCGAGGTGCCGGTCCCACCCGTACGGGCCGGGCAGGTGCGCGCTGTGCCCACGTCCGCGCAGATCCACGGCGAACAGGGACCATTCGGTGGGCAGCGCCTCGGCGACCGGCTGCCAGCCCGCCGCGGACGCGGTGATGCCGTGCAGGGCCACCGCGTGGCGGGGGCCGCGGCCCCAGCGCAGCACCCGGAGGGTGCCGTCCGGCCGTGGTACGTCGAGCTCTGCGGGGTCTGTGTGCACCGGGGCCTCTCAGGGTTTGCTGGTCTAGCCGGTTTGCTGGTCTAGCCGTTCCGGGGTCCACGGTACGTGGCGGTTGCGGGAAGTTCACGGCCCGGCCGGGCGCTGCTCGGTACGGTGACAGCGCCGGCCCGGCCACGGGGCGGGACCGGCGGGGGAGTGCGGCAGCCAGTGATCTGGGCGGCCAGGGAGTGGGAACGTGACTGCGTCGTTCGCGACCACCTTGCTCGGCTGGAAGCCCAGCGGGAAGAACAAGCTCGGCTGGGCTCTGGTGCCGAATTTCGCGGACGTCGACAGCGCTGAGTCGATGCGCATCGCGGCGGGGGTGCTGGACCGGCTCGACGTGGCCCGGGACATCGTTTCCGACGTGCCCAAGGACCCGGGCGGCCCGCTGGAGCAGGCGGTCTGCGACCACCTGGGCTGGGTGCTGCAGCGGAAGGACCCGGAGCGTGGCTGGCGGATCGAGCGGGGCGCGGTGATCACGCGGTTCGACCAGTACGCGCACCTGTCCGAGGTGGACGCGCTCGTGCGGGCCAACCCTCAGCTGCGGGTCACGGTCGGCACGGACTACCTGATCAGGCCGGACGTGACGGTGTCGCTGGCCCGGGTGCGGACCGCGTCCGGGCTACCCGCCCTGCATGCCGCCGTGTCCTGCAAGTGGACGATCCGCTCTGACCGGGTGCAGAACATCCGGCATGAGTGCCTGCAGATGATCCGGCACCGCCGGGGCCGGCAGCCGCACCTGGTCACGGTCACCGCCGAGCCCCTGCCGACCCGGCTGGCGTCCATCGCCCGCGGCACCGGGGAGGTGGACGCGGTGTACCACATCGCGTACGACGCGTTGGCGGCGAGCGTGGCCGCCACCGCCAACTCCGAGCAGGCGGATGCGTGGCACGAGGTGACCGGGCAGCGGCGGGTGCTCAGCTATGAGCTGCTGGTGGACACGCTGGCCTCGTGGTGACGGCGTGGGAGTGGGTGACGGCGTGGGACTGGTGACGGCGTGGGACAACCGAACTGACGGTGCCTGCGGGCACAATCAGCCGGAGGACGAGGGCTCGAAGCGCGGTTGAAGAGGGGGAGATGGTGGGTGAGCTGACCTCCCTGGAGATCTGCGCCGGGGCCGGCGGGCAGGCCCTCGGCCTGGAGCAGGCCGGGTTCACGCACGAGGCCGTGGTCGAGCTGGACACCGCCGCCTGCGAGACGCTGCGGCGCAACAGGGGCGACGCGTGGAAGGTCATCGAGGACGACGTGGCCAACGTGGACGGCCGCGGCTTCGCGGGCGTCGACCTGTTCTCCGGCGGCGTGCCCTGCCCTCCCTTCTCCATCGCCGGCAAGCAGCTCGGCCGCGAGGACGAGCGGGACCTGTTCCCGCAGGCGCTGCGCCTGGTCGAGGAGATCGGCCCGCGCGCGGTGCTGCTGGAGAACGTGCGGGGCCTCGCCGCCCGCCGGTTCGACGGGTACCGGACCCAGGTCCTGGAGCGGCTGCACCACCTCGGTTACCAGACCTGGTGGGACGTGGTGCAGGCCAGCCAGCACGAGGTGCCGCAGCTGCGGCCCCGGTTCGTGCTGGTCGCGGTGCGGCAGCCGTGGGCGTCCTGGTTCCGGTGGCCCGAGCCGGCCGCCGCGCCGCCGCCCAGCGTGGGTGAGATGCTGGCCGACCTGATGGGCGCGCGGGGCTGGCCGGGCGCGGCGGACTGGGCGCGGGGCGCCCGCGGGATCGCGCCCACCATCGTCGGCGGCAGCAAGAAGCACGGCGGCCCGGACCTGGGCCCCACCCGGGCCCGCGACGCGTGGAAAGGGCTCGGCGTGGACGGCCTTGGCATAGGCGACGACGCCCCCGGTCCCTTGTTCCCGGTGGACCGGCGGCCGAAGCTGACCGTCCGGATGGTGGCCCGGCTGCAGGGCTTCCCTGACTCGTGGGAGTTCTCGGGGCGGAAGACCGCCGCGTACCGGCAGGTCGGAAACGCGTTCCCGCCGCCGGTGGCCCGGGCCCTCGGCGAGGCGATCCGGGACGCGCTCACCCACGCTTCGGCAGGGGCGGCTGACGCCGGCCACCACGCCAGCCCCCGCCCGGCCTGAGCCGGGTCCGGCCGGGGTCGGCCACTATGTCAGCCCCCGCCCGGCCTGAGCTCTCCTTCCGGGGCGACCCGTACCGCCAGCACCATGGGTCACATCGATCATGGTCAGCGCCCACTTTTCCCGCGGACGGTGCGCTTTTTCGGGACGTTTTGCCCATTTCGGCGCACGCTCCGCGGGAAACGTGGGCGGGAGGGACCAGCGTGACTCGTCTGGTCGGATTAAATGGCCGTGAAGCCGCCGTCTACGGAAATGATGGCGCCGTGGATGTTGGCGGCGTCGTCGCTGGCCAGGAACACTGCGGTCGCACCGATCTGGGCCGGGGTGCTGTAGCCCCGGGACGGCAGCGTGGCGATCAGCGGGTCCAGGAAGCCCCGGTGGGCCTGGGTGATGTCGGTCAGCGTGGGCCCGGGGGCAATGGCGTTCACCCGGATGCCGGCCGGCCCGTACTCGGCGGCCAGGGCCCGGGTCAGGCCGTGGACCGCGGACTTCGTAGAGCTGTACAGCGCGGTCTTGGCCATCCCGGCGATCCCGTTGATGGAACCCATGTTGATGATCACGCCGCCGCCGCGCCCGGCCATCGCCGGGACCAGCGCCGCGGTGAGCAGGATCGGCGCCTTGACGCTGACCGCGAGGGCCGTGTCGATCATGGCCTCGTTCGTGTCCGTGGTGGCGGTCTGGCCGACCAGGTAGGCCGCGTTGTTGACCAGGATGTCGATGGGGCCGCCGGCGAGCTCCGCCGCGCGGGCGGCCAGGGGCGTGATGACGTTCGCGCCGTCGGCCAGGTCGGCGGCCACGAAGCTGGCCGCGCCGCCCGTGCTGGTGATCCCGGCCACCACGTCGGCCCCGCGGGCCGCGTCCCGGCCGTGCACGATCAACTGAGCGCCCGCAGCCGCCAGGGCCTGCGCGACTCCCTGGCCGATGCCGCTGGTGGCCCCGGTGACCAGCGCGGTCCGGCCCTTGAGCTGAGCACTCATGTCACGTCTCCCCGAAGAATGGACTGTATAGTTCAAACAGCGGAACCGTACGTCCGGAAAAGTGGACCGTCAAGTCCAGTCAGTGGCCATGCCAGATTGGAAGCCGTACGGGCACGCAGCTGGGCTGGTGCGGCTGGGTGACTGTGCTTCGCCCGGCTGTGCGCGAGTGCTTCGTCTGGCCGTGCGGACGGGCGTGGTGCTGCTGGATGCGGAGGTCGTGGATGGGGTCGACGCTGACCCGGAAGGGGCTGGCCACCCGGCAGCGGATCGTGGCCGGGGCGGCGGGGCTGTTCCGGGCGCGCGGGGTGGCGGGCACGTCACTGGACGACGTGTGCGAGGCCACCAGCACGAGCAAGAGCCAGCTGTTCCACTACTTCCCTGACGGGCGCATCCAGCTGCTCGCCGCGGTGGCCCAGCACGAGGCGGACCGGGTGCTCGAGGACCAGCAGCCCGCCCTTGACCAGCTGACCTCCTGGTCCTCCTGGCAGGCGTGGCGGGACCGGGTCGTCGAGCGTTACCGGGCCCAGGGCCAGTCCTGCCCGCTGGCCGTGCTCACCTCCCAGCTCGGGCCGGGCTCGCCGGAGCACCAGCAGGTGGTGGTCGGGCTGTTCCGCCGGTGGCAGCAGAAGATCGCCGACGGGATCCGCAGCATGCAGGCCAGCGGCGAGATCGGGCCATCGGTGGACGCGGACCAGCGCGCGGCCGCGTTGCTGGCCGGCCTCCAGGGCGGAGTGGTGATCATGCTGGCCACAGGGGAGATCTCTCACCTCGAAGTGGCCCTGGACCAGGGCATCGGGGCGCTGCGCGGGACAGTCGCCTCCGTTGCCCGGGACGGGAGCCGGGCGTGAGCGGGCTGCGCTCCCGGATGCGGCGCTTCCTGCAGAAACCCGGATCGGTCAGCCTGGGCCCTTACGAGGAGCTCCTGCCGGACATCGCCGCGCGGGAGGAGCAGCTGCGCCGGCTCGACGACGCCGCGCTGACCGCCGCGGCGACCGAGGCCACCGACGACGCCGAGATCTGCGCGCTGGGCCGGGAGGCGGCCCGCCGCGCGCTGGGAGAGCGGCCCTTCGACGTCCAGCTGCTCGGCACCCTGGCCCTGCTCTCCGGCCAGGTCGCCGAGATGGCGACCGGGGAAGGCAAGACGCTGTCCGGGGCGCTGGCCGCCGCCGGTTACGTCCGGCGCGGGCACCGGGTCCAGGTCATGTCGGTCAACGACTACCTGGCCCGGCGCGACGCGGAGTGGATGGGGCCGGTCTACGACCTGCTCGGGGTCAGCGTCGGCTGGGTCACCCAGGCCTCCACCCCGCAGGAGCGGCGGCGGGCCTACGCCGCGGACGTCTGCTACGGGTCGGCCAGCGAGATCGGCTTCGACGTGCTCCGCGACCGGCTGGCCAGCGGCGTGGCCGACCTAGTCACCGCAGAGCCGGACGTGATCCTCATCGACGAGGCCGACTCGGTCATGGTGGACGAGGCCCTCGTGCCCCTGGTGCTGGCCGGCTCCGCGGGGGCGGCCGATTCAGGGCGGGAGATGGCCGAGATCGCCGGGCGGCTGCTGCCCAGGCTGCACTACGAGATGGATGACGAACGGCGCAACGTGTTCCTCACCGACGCGGGTACCCGCTACGCGGAGCAGGCCCTGGGCGGGATCAACCTTTACGCCGAGCAGAACCTGGACGTCCTCACCCAGCTCAACGTGGCGCTGCACGCCCGGGCCCTGCTCCAGCGGGACGTGGACTACATCGTCCGAGACGACCGGATCCAGCTGATCAGCGCCTCGCGCGGCCGGGTGGCCCGGCGGCAGCGCTGGCCGGACGGCCTGCACGCGGCGGTCGAGGCCAAGGAGGGATTGCGGGCTAGCGAGAGCGGCCAGATCCTGGACAGCATCACGATCCAGGCCCTGGTCCGCCGCTACCCGGTGGCCTGCGGGATGACCGGCACCGCGGTGGCGGTGGGCGAGCAGCTGCGGGAGTTCTACGGGATGGAGATCGCGGTCATCCCGCCGAACCTGCCCTGCGTGCGCGAGGACGAGCCTGACCGGCTCTACCGCACCGCCCCTGAGAAAGAGGACGCGGTCGTCAGCCAGGTGGCTGACACGCACGCGACCGGCCGGCCGGTCCTGATCGGCACGCTCGATGTGGCGGAATCCGAGCGGCTCGCGGAGCAGATGGGCCAGGCCGGGCTGTCCTGCGTGGTGCTGAACGCCAAGAACGACGCGCAGGAGGCCTCGATCGTGGCCGAGGCCGGCGCGCTGGGGGCGATCACCGTCTCCACCCAGATGGCGGGCCGGGGCACCGACATCCGGCTCGGTGGCAGCCAGGGCGCCAGTGCTCAAGAGGACAGTGCCAAGGCGGACAGGGACGAGGTGGCCGGGCTGGGCGGGCTGCTGGTGATCGGCATGGGCCGGCACGCCAGCAGCCGGCTCGACGATCAGCTCCGCGGCCGGTCCGGGCGCCAGGGCGACCCGGGCGGCTCGGTGTTCTTCCTCAGCATGGAGGACGAGCTGATCACCACCTGCGTACCGGATGCCCCGCCCGTGGACGCCGGTCCGGACGGCCAGGTGACCGATCCGAAGGCGCACTGGACGGTCGGCCACGCCCAGCGGGTCGCCGAAGGGGTGCACCTGCAGATCCACCGCGACACCTGGCGGTACAACACGCTCCTGGAGGACCAGCGGCGCACCGTGCTCCGGCACCGGGACGAGCTGTTGCGGACCGACATCGCGCTGCGCACGCTGGCGGAGTCCTTCCCGGAGCGGGCCGCCGCCCTGCGTGAGACCGTCCCCGAGGACGTGCTCACCGAGGCGGCCCGGCAGATCAGCCTGGCGCAGCTGGACCACGCCTGGGCCGAGTACCTGGCCCAGGCGGCGGAGGTGCGGGAAGGCATCAACCTGCGCGCCCTCGGACACGGCCCGAACCCCTTCGGGGGGTCACTGAACCCGGTGCAGGAGTACAACCGCGAGATGACCCGGCTGTTCGGCCAGTTCCGCGACGACGTCACCGCGCTGACCGGGCACGCCTTCCAGACCGTCACGATCACCGGGGAAGGGGCCGACCTGGCCGGGGGCGGCCTGGCCCGGCCCAGCGCCACCTGGACCTACGTGGTGCAGGACAACCCGTTCGGCACGGATTTTGGCCGCGCGGTGAAGGCGATCAGCCGCCTGCTGGGCCGCTCCTGATTAGCCGGCACTGATTAGCCGGGACTGAGCAGCTCCGCGGCGCGGTGGCGGATGTCGCCGAGCAGGCCCGCGACGCGAGCGGTGGTCAGGCCCGGGTTCACGATGCAGGCCCGCAGCGCGAAGACGCCGTCCACGGTGGTGCCGGCCAGGAACGCGCGGCCCCCTAGCTGGACGGCCTTCAGCACGGCCTGGTTGTGCTCGTCGAGCCGGGCCGGGCCCATCCCGCCGGGCCGGTGCCGGAAGCAGACCACGCTGAGCCCGCTGGCCAGCAGCTCGAAGTCAGCCGACGCCGCGACGGCGCGCCGCAGTTCCCCTGCCGCGGCGAGGTCGGCGGCGATCAGCCGCCGGTAGCCGTCCCGGCCCAGGTGGCGCAGCTGCATCCAGACCTTGAGCGCCCGGAAGGGGCGGGTCTGCTCGAGCCCGTACTCAGAGAACCACACCGGGCCGCCCGGCCCGTCCTCGTCCCCGTCAGTCCGCAGGTAGGCGGGCACCAGGCTGAACGTGTCGCGGGCCACGCCGCCGTCACGGAGCAGCACCAGGCCGGCGTCCACCGGGGCGTACAGCCATTTGTGCGCGTCCACGGCGACGCTGTCCGCCCGGGCCAGCCCGTCGCGGGCCGCCCGGTACCCGTCCAGCAGCAGGACCGGCGGCGCCCCGTACGCGCCGTCCACATGCAGCCAGAGGCCGTGCCGCCCGCACACGGCGGCAATCTCGTCGAGTGGGTCGATCGCGCCGGTGTTCGTGGTGCCCGCGGTGGCGACCACCGCGACCGCGAGTTTCCCGGCGGCCCGCTCGGCCCGCACCAGCCGTTCGAGCTCGTCCGGGCGCATCCGATGGCCCGGGTCAGACGGCACCACCCGGATCGCGGCCGAGCCGAGGCCGAGGACTTCGGCTGCCTTGGCCACGCAGCTGTGGCTTTCGGTGCCCGCGTAGACGACCAGGCGGCCCGCCAGGCCGGCGAGCCCGTCCCGGCGGTCGTCGGCGCCGGCCCGGGCCGCCGTCCGGTGCCGGGCCACCGCGAGCGCGGTCAGCGTCGCGGCGGAGCCGCCGCTGACCAGCTGGCCGGAGTAGCCGGCGGGCCAGCCGAGCAGCCCGGCGAACCACCGGATGACCTGGTGCTCCACGTGCACCGCGGCGTGGTTGCCGCCCGCCACGCTGGGGTCCATCGCCGCGGCGAGCGCCTCGGCCAGCACCCCCAGCGGATGCGGGGGAGAGTTGACCCAGGCCGCGAAGCCAGGATGCCCGTTACCGAGCGGGTACGGGGCGACGTGCGCGGCGAAGTCCGCGAGCACGGCGCCGGCTGGCTCGCCCTGCTCGGCCCACTCAGCAGCGCACATCGCCTCGACCAGGCTGCCCGGCGGTCGTTGGTAGGCCGGGCCGCCGGGCAGCCCGGTCAGGTAGTCGGCGACCAGGTCGGCCACCTGGTGGCTGACCTGCCGGATTAGGCCCGCGTCCCAGAACGTGGGCGGCTCAGGGTCCGGCGCACCCGGATCTAGCGGGTCCGGGTCTGGACGGCGCGAGACGGGCGGGTCCGGGACCGGCGGGTCCGGGACCGGGACGGTCATGGCCGGGGGGCCAGCCTGCGCAGCACGTCGGGGACGGGGCCGGGATGCAGCACGCCGAGCCGCTGGGTGGCCCTGGTCATCGCGACGTACAGGTCGCTCAGGCCGCGCGGGGACTCCCCCAGGATCTGGGCCGGGTCGGCGATCAGCACCGAGTCGAATTCGAGGCCTTTAGCCTGGCTGACCGTCAGCACCACGACCTGCTCGTCCAGGTCCGGGCCGTCGAGGTTGGCCGCGCCGTCGGGCGATGAGCCTGAGCCGTCCGGCAATGACCCTGAGCCGTCCAGGCCTGAGCCGTCCAGGCCTGAGCCGTCCGGACCTGCGCCACTGGGGCGGCGGCGGTTCGCGCTAGCCCGCAGGGCGGCCGCCACTGCCTCGGTGACCTCGCCGACCAGGGCGGGCGGGACCAGCACCGCGACGTTGCCGCCCCCCGCCTCCGCCGCCTCGAGGACTGCGGCCGTCGCCAGCTGGTGGGCTAGCTCGTCCGCCTTGACCTCCTGCCGCCACGGCGTGGTTCCCGTCTCCCGCACCGACATGGGCATGTCGACGTCAGCGTCGATCTTGGCCAGCACGTCCGCGGCCACGGTCATGATCTCCGCCGGAGTCCGGTAGTTGATGGTGAGCCGGTCCAGCCGCCAGCGGTTGCCCAGGTGCGGCGTCAGCACCTGATCCCAGGACGTCGCGCTGGCCGGGTTGGAGGACTGGGCAATGTCACCGGCGATCGTCATGGACCGGCTCGGGCAGCGGCGCATCAGCATCCGCCAGGCCATCTCCGACAGCTCCTGGGCCTCGTCCACCACGATGTGCCCGAACGCCCAGGTCCTGTCGGCCGCAGCCCGCTCCGCGGTGGTCAGGTAGCTGAGCTCCTCGTGCCGGCCGGCCAGCCGGTCGGCGTTCAGCAGGTCGTAGGCCATCAGGATTTCCGGGTCGTCCTCCAGGTCACGGGAGACGATGTCCAGCACTCCCTGGGCGTAAGCGACCTGCTGCTGCCGCTCGCGCCGGGCCCGCGCGCGGGCCGCCCGGTCGTCCTCGCCGAGCAGTTCGGCCGCCTCATCGAGCAGCGGCACGTCCGCTGGCGTCCAGCCAGCCCGCGGATCGCGGCGGAGCATGTCCCGCCCGGCCGCGGGCAGCCGGGGCGCGGCTGCGGCCAGCCGGCGCGGCGACGCGAACAGGTCATCGAGCAGCCGCTGGGGGGTCAGGACCGGCCACAGCCGGGTAATCGCGGCCCGCACCTGCGCGTCCTCGCGCAGCTCGGCGCGGATGTCCTCGGTGTCGTGCGCCCCCAGCACGCTGCTGTCCGTGGCTGGGACCTCCTCGCCGAGGATCTCGGCGGCCAGCTTGTCGGCGTCCCGCAGGCCGGCCGTGAATTTGCTCGTGACCTGCTGGACCAGGGCATTCATGATCCCCCGGACAAAGATCGGCCGGGCCTGGTTGTGCGGCCTGCGGGAGCGCCGGGCGCGTTCGCGGGCCTGTTGCACGGTCTTGCGGTCCAGCCGCAGGACCTCACGCTCGAACCTGATCTCGAGTGGCTCGGCGGGAAGTTCCTCCCGGTCTCGCACCGCAGCCGCGAGTACGCCGGCCATGGTGTGCCGCCCCTTGATCTCCGCAGTCTCCGGCGCTTCCTCCCGCAGCGCGCTGATCCCGGGATACAGGTCGCTGATGGTGGACATCACCACCCCGGTCTCGCCCAGCGAGGGCAGCACGTGACCGATGTAGCGGAGGAAGGTCGGGTTGGGCCCCACGATGAGCACGCCCCGCCGGGACAACTGCTCCCGGTAGGTGTACAGCAGGTAGGCGGCCCGGTGCAGGGCCACTGCGGTCTTGCCGGTGCCTGGCGCGCCCTGGACGACCGTCACGCCGTTATGCGGTGAGCGGATGATCAGGTCCTGTTCGGCCTGGATGGTTTCCACGATGTCCGCCATCCGGCCCGTCCGGGTGGCGGATAGCGCCGCGATAAGGGCCGCTTCGCCGGTTAGCCCAGCGTGCCCGGCCGCCCGCTCCTGGCCTGCCTCCCCGTCGGGACCGATGTCGAGTACCTCGTCATCCACCCCGGTCACCTTGCGCTGGCGGGTGCGGATATGCCGGCGCCGGAGCACGCCATCGGGCGTGAAAGCGGTGGCGATATAGAACGGGCGGGCCGCGGGTGCGCGCCAGTCCACCAGCAGTGCCTCGTAATCGGAGGTGTCATCGAGAATGCCCATCCGGCCGATATAGCGCCGGTCGCCCTCGGCGAGGTCCAGCCGGCCAAAACACAGCCCGTTCTCGGCCGCGTCGAGCTGGGTGATCCGCTGGGAGTACATGTCGACGAAAGCGTCGCGTTCTGACATGGCCGCAGGGGTACCGCCGGTCTCCAGCAAAACCTTGGACAACCGGCCTGACGCCCGGTCCCGGAGGTTGTCGAGCCGGCCATAGAGCATAGAGATGTATTCCTGCTCCTGGTCAGAATCTCCGTTTGACAACCAGACTCCCCTTACATTATAATGCGGCCAATTCGAGCCCCATTAAAACCGTCTAGACTAAAACTCTGGGCGGTTTTCTTTTCTTCCCGGCCCGGGGTGCCCAGGCTCGGAACTCAGCTGTCTCCCACGACCAGCTCCGCCCGCAGCAGGTC
>Ga0187851_10003037_pt1 | contig 14395 bp, 16 predicted proteins | sample June2016WEW_6_10_FD_132997 | JGI IMG/M metagenome (GOLD analysis project Ga0187851, IMG submission 132997) | Peatland microbial communities from SPRUCE experiment site at the Marcell Experimental Forest, Minnesota, USA - June2016WEW_6_10 | ecosystem: Environmental > Terrestrial > Soil >...
CGACACCTACATCGTGGAACTGAAATTCATCCGGGAGGAGTTGAAAGCGTTCAACCCGGAGACCACCCCGATGCACCCGTTCCTGGTCCACTCCGGGACCCGGTTCCAGGTGGCGGCGGATTATCAATTGGGGCGGATTGAGCCGCCGTCCTGGCTGAACCATGAAGACATCCAGAACGCCCCAGTCGAATAAATGTTGATGAGTCGTTTGCAATGCATCGCACCCGCGAGGCCCGATCGTCAGCTTAGAACAACCCCATTCGCTGGTAATGCTGCTCGTCCCGTGGGAACATCTGGTCTTCGGTCCACCCTTCCTGTTTCAAATCAGCGATGATGTGCAATCTCGCCGCGGCGGCCTCTTGGTCACCCCAAAGTTTGCGCACTTGCTCAATGCCTTCAAGGTGATGGCGCAGCTTGCGGTGGCGCATCCCGTAAGGAGGCTGGCCAGCAAACTCATCCAACCACTGATGCACCTCTTCAAACGGCGTGCCGATGATCAATGTTAATTCCTCGTCGGCTCGTTTCCAAAAACGCCACGTTTTTCAGAAAAAGCGCGAAGCGTGCGTGGAAGACCTGGATAATCCCATGCTTCGTTGAGCGCCCACTGGATCATTTCCGAGTCCCGATTCTCTAAGGGAGGAAAAAGATTTGTCGTGCAGGTGCTCAACGCCATAGCCAAATCAACACCGTGACTCAGCCGAAAATAGAGCATCACGGTTTGCTCGTCTGAAAGCGCGGGCCAATTTTTCGTTTTGGCAAATCCCAGTATTGCTTCCCCAAGCGATTCACATGTTTCCTTTTCGAGACGCTCGAAGGTGTCCGCCGCTTTTTCCCCGATCCGGGCAAATTCGGAGATTGGGCGAGGAACAATAGCCCGCCGTTGCAAATTCAGAAAATCGCTCAATTCACGCCACGTCATTTGCGAAGATTGTATCACAGGCGAAGAAAAATGCACGTCAGCTGACCGCCGGAATTGGGATTTGTTTTTTTGAGGATTTCAGGGCATGTTTTCCTTCAATGAGTTCTGCGGTTCACAGTTTGCAGAGGGCGATTTTAGACCCCGGCTAATAGCTCACGCACTTTTGCTTGGCGAAGCGCGGACGCCTTGATTTTCAACCTCCAAACGTATGAACAGCTTTAAAGACCGTAAAAACATCTCCATAGCCAACCTGAAGAGCATCGTTGGGGAAACAACGCAAGCCCCGTGCGTCGCTGAATCGGTTTTGGAGAATAAACCTGTTGACAAGCTCCCGGAACAAGAGCACGCGATAAAGGACAAAGCAGGAGAACTATATTCGGTGCGCTTCCAGCGCTCAGAAGACCTTTGGGATATCAAACTCCTGCACGACGGACGGAAGATTGGGGAGACGAATTGTTTACGTCACGGTGAAAACCTGCTCCTCGGCAATATCGAAATATTCAGCACCGCTGCCCCTCCTGGCGTCATGGCGGTACTTCCCCTCAGCCCACGATGCCAAATTACCGAGGACGCAGCGCTGGAGCCGCACTGCTACAGTTCATTATCGAGCAAGCACGCCTCAGCGGCTTACAACAAATCACAGGCAATTTGCTTCCTCAGAATCTCCAAGATAAACGCGATTTGCCTGATTGGTATCGAAGGCGCGGGTTTACGGTTCGGATGAACCAAGGCGGTCCTGGGGTCACCATTTTCCTCGACCTCACGCGCGTGAAGGGGCAAGCCCGGAATTCGGAATTACATTTATCGTACTAATTGTGTCGATTTAGCCTATTTCCGCGCTTGCGACTTTTCTTTCTGTCCATACTAGAAGACGCGTCCCCTGGCAGAGGAATAACGAGGACCGGAAAACGGACCATGTCAGCGGATACGGATGTTTTTCAGGCTATTCGGATCGGCCAGGATTTTTTCGATCCTCGCGTCAATGCTGCCCCCGTTTGGATGCGTCGCGAAATCAATCATTAATTCTTCAATCAGTGCAGACCATGCCGGGTCACGCCGGTCCCCGACGCGGGACTTGATATGACGCCTAAGCCGACAAAATTCCCACGCTTTTGGAAGCTTGGCCGACAACTGGCGAAGGTGCAGGATTTCGTCCCCGTGTTTGTTGCCCGGGAGCGTGCGAAGACCGTCTTGAATAGGGACTTTCAACTTTGCGTAAAGGCTGACTAAGCTCTGGACATCCCTTTCCAGTGTTGGCTGGTGAAAATAGAGGGAATTTTCAGCGGATTGAATTTGGAGCGCATTTACAAGCTCGACGTCACTTTTGGAAATACAAATTAGTCGATGCTGCGGGGGCCCAACTTTGTATATTTTCGCGTCGTAGAACATGAGACAGAGGTTGGGACTAATTGGCAGCAGTAATTGAAAGCCTGACTTGCTGAAACCCGCGAAGTTCCGAAGAGGTTCTGCAATTGCACAAAACTGGTTGAGAACGACAACAGGATTGTCGCTTGTGAGAAAAAAGGCCCCTCCCGGCACTTTCAATAATTTGCACGCAAGGGTCTGCATTTCCAACGCACATGGAATCACGTTTTGCATCAAGAAGCCTGGCGCCCCCTTGCACGCAACCATTTCCTCCGTCCATGTTCCCTCTGGCGGCAGTGGCAGTGTGCCCGCTTCAATCCCACTCTTAATGACTTCGTAGAAGATGCGCTTCGGGAAAAGTTTAGCCGCCTCCGCAGCTTTTCTGGTCCGGACGTGCAAAGTGACCGCAAGCCATCTGAGGGCGACCAACTCGGGTTCTGTGAAGTCCTCCTTCTTGACTACTTCCACCAATACCGGTGCTAGGTCGTTTTCGGAAATTTTGAGCAGGGAGCCCAACTGTTTATTCCCCTCCTCGAAGTCAACCTGTTGGCATTGCCCACCAATTCCTTTAGCTCCGAGAAACCTGTAGGGCCTGACCTGCACGACAGCCACCATTTCTGTCGAACCATTAATGGCAAACCGCCGCAAATAATGACGAGGAACATAGTGGTCTTTTGCCATAAACAGAATCAGGCCGCCAAATCGAAGACGGTTCGGCCAGCGCCGGTTTGCCCCGCGACTGCAACTTCTGAAATCATCGCCACGGCACCAAAGATAAACATGGAACGCCACGCTGCAACTAACATTTCCGACCACTCACCGCCTCGGCTCATCGTGACGATCGGGCACGCCGCCATCTTGAAAAAGCGAATTGCATAAGCCCGGACGTATCATCAAAATTCGCCCCATGCCGAGTATTGTCTGGAATCGCCACCCCGAGGAGGCGTACCGTAATCCGTACGAGTACGCCGCCCAAAAGCAGTTCGTGCGGGAGGCCCTTAACCTCTTAAAATCCCTCTTTTCAAATTACGAGGGTTTGAGCATGGTCTTTCCGCGTGACGACAAGTCACTGCGGAAAGCGATTTGGATGCTTCAAATTGACGCGTTGGATTCTCTCCGCGACTGCCTGGAATCACTCACCTTAAAACAGCACAGGCTCGCCGGTCGTTTGTTCCGCGATACAATTGAAACCCTCGACCTTGCCGCCTATCTCCACTCCGATTCGCCCGCAGCGAAAAGGGACCTCCAAAAATGGTTTGAAGACAAGGTGATCCCGCACAGAATCTACAGAGATTATATTCGGAAAACGCTCGGAAAGAAGGCCGCTGACCAACGGGCCGATTATTACGGCCAGCTGTCAAAATTCACCCACCGAACATATCGTGCCCTCCTAAAAGGATATTCACTGGGGCGAGACAATTTAATGGTGTACAACAGCCACCCGTCTGATTCTCTGCCCCAGACACTTGCTGCTTTTCACGCGATACTGGCCGACCACATCGGGATTTTCTGCGCGGAAGCTTCAAGTCGCGGTATCCTGACCCGCGATGATGTAGACCGTGCAAAGAAGGCCAGTTTAGAGGCCGCGACGGTTCCTCGCCGATTTGCTCAGACATTAAATGGCCCTTGGAATCAAGGCATCCAGGCTGACGGCCATTGGTCGGCGCAATACGGACGACGCCCCTGCTGGCCGCTCGCCACGCCAGGGCAGAACGGACTTGCTGGTTTGCGCCCCTGTCCTAGACTGCATCCATGCCGACGCTGGATTTTAAAGGCAAATCGTTCGTTTACGCGCATCACCTGTCCGTGCCGTTTCGGGAATTGGTGATTGACGCCAAGAAATCGCTGCCCGTCAAAGGGCAGAAGCATGGCCTGGATGATAACCTCATCATTCACGGCGACAATTTGCTCGCCCTGAAGGCGCTGCTGCCGGTGTACGCAGGCAAGGTGGTCGCACCAGCGCCGCCGCCGCCCCACGGTCGGCGGCTAGGGTCGTTCTTCTGGCATTCGCTGGCGGCCGTATGGCCGTACAGCCAGCAGTGGGGCCACTCGATTTTCAGCATTGTCTGTGCCGGGCACCGGACTTACTCTCCCTTGCAATGCCGACGTTCGCCGAATACTTAGAAAAGTGGCTCAAGCAGTCCACGGCACAGGGATTGACCAATCCTTTGGTCAACCTGCCGGTGAAGCGTTTTCGGCATGTGCAACGAAGTGGTTTTCATTCACGGGCTAAAGCTCAACCTGCGGAATCGCGCGTTTCACGTTTCAAACTAGGCAACCTATCGCGGGGCCAGGAGGATTTTCCTTTCGCGTAATGGATATTTATGCCTCCAGTTAATGAATTTGCCGCAATTGATCTTCTTCGGCGTTTGATTTCAATGCCGCCAGAACAACGGCCCAATGAACCCTACGACCCTGGATGGTGCTGTTCCGAACATGCACGAATCGCTTCATTAGCCTTCAATTATCTGGGTATTCGCTCTGACCGGGGAATTGGAACAGCAATCTTTGCACGGCGAGACATTACTCCCAGAGAAATATCAAGGGTTTCTCCCCACGATTTTGTTATGCTTGGAGTACCCGGAAAGCGGGAAGGTGTTTTTGACTCGTCAGTGACTTTCGGCCCAATTAAAGGAATACCAAAAGCATTCCAAAAGAAATATCCCGGAATTCTTACTGAGTGGATAATAGACCCGGCTCCAGACGATCAGGAAGTCGACAAAAATCTCAAGAAATCGGATGCGCCATTTATGGCAATTTACACGCCAACACATTACAAACCGACAAACGCCGACGAATTACGAAGATCGTCTGGAACGCCTTTTGGTAAATGGCTTGAGGCAACCATTGGCAGTCAAAATGGCATTTGGGGGAAGGCGGCCCATACCATAGCACAAACCTTTGTCGCCGGAAAACCGGATAATGCCCCACGGGGTTTTCTCAAACTTGGACAGGCTGATCTCTGGCGTTGGATCGACAGCACCCCAAATGCTGATGACTTTATACTGCCTCCGCTGAGCAAGGCATAATTGATATGAGCGAACCGATTCCAGACATGAAGTGGTACGTGAGGAAGAGCAAGAATCTGGGCCTTTGGTCTCGATGCCCATTCGCCACTACGCATGACTGCCCCAGATACTACCAAAGTCTGTCCCTTCTTGGCGATGCTGGTTGCACGAAAATCGAGGAAAAAGAAGACAAAAAGTTACTCACGAAATGGAAGAGACATGCGCTTTGGCCCAAAACCCTAGAACAGTCCACGGGGATTAGTTCGACCGACAACCGTCCCTCTAGTTACCATCACTTCTGCCCAGAAGTGGCGTACGATACGTTCCATTATTTCGCCACGTTCCTAGCAAAATACACAGACGAGCTTGACTCGGAATTAGCTCAGAAACGCCTTTCCACTGAAGACGCCAAATCCACTGACCCCAGGTGGTTTTGGCAATTTATCACTCCTCGGCATTATTCCGAGTGTCCTCTCTTCGCCCCGCTCGCACGCGCTGACGCCAGGTCGCAGCAAGCCACGCCCGTTCCCGCCCACAAAAGGAGGTTTACACGAAAAACAGCATCGGCACCTGATCCAATAACAATCCCACGCGCTCAACACACGTCCGTCCGAGGGAGCACGTTGAGTTCAGAAAATCCCGAAGATAGACAAATCGTCTTCATCTCATACTCGCACTCCGACTCAAAATGGCTCACTCGGTTCGAGCGCCACCTTAAACCGCTCCTTCGCGGCAGGAGAATCAATGCGTGGTCCGATAAAAGAATAAGGACGAGTGACAGGTGGCAGGAAGAAATTAATCTTGCACTCGCGGCGTCAAGCGCGGCCGTCCTTTTGGTGAGCCCTGATTTCCTAGCGTCTGACTTCATCGCAGACCAGGAGCTTCCGGTCATACTCAAAGGGGCATCAGACAATGGACTGAGGATATTCTCTATTATCTTGTCACCATGTGCATTCAAAGAAGCTGAATTCAAGTTTATGGATTCCAAGAACGGTCCTCAGACAACAACCCTGTCTGTCTTCCAAGCCGCAAACCCGCCTTCCAAAACACTTGCAGAGATGAAAAAATCGGAATGGGAACGGACGCTCCTGCAAACTGCGAACGAAATCGCGAATCTCAATAGTCCGTCGAAAGGCACATACGAACCGCCACAGAAGCAAAATCCCCCACGCGCCGTAAATCGTTCCGGGGCATTTGGACCTGGCGACATGCCGCCGCCACCACAATATCCACCTGACGACCCAAGGAATCCGGTTTTTTTCGGTCGCTAAAACCGCGAAGGCTAGATCATGCTTACTGCCCACCGTTTTTTCATCAACCGCCTTTCGGACATCACTTTTGAAATGAAGCAGCTTTTTATTGCGTTCATATCAGCGATATTCCTCGCGGGATCAGTCGAAGCGCAACCTGCGCTGACTACGCTGGTTAATTTTGTTGCATGGGAGACAGACGAAATGAATCCTTACGCGGGATTGACGCTTGGGACAGATGGTAATTTTTACGGCACGACGACCGACGGAAATGACAACGTTGGTACAGTATTTCGAGTTACAACAAGCGGCGCTGTGACCACGCTGGCGACGTTTCACTATACCAACGGGGCGAATCCGTTTGCAGGTTTGACCCTAGGCAACGACGGCAGCTTCTACGGCACGACGTTCAATTATGGATCGGTTGGCACCGTGTTCCAAGTTACCACCAATGGCAATTTGACTACGCTGGCATACTTTTATGGCACCAATGGAGCGAATCCATATGGCGGTGTCACGCTTGGCAACGACGGCAGTTTTTATGGCACTACTGAATACGGCGGCCTCAGTGGAAATGGCACGGTGTTTCAAGTTACCACCAATGGAACACTCAGCACATTGGCAAACTTCGATGGGACGAATGGAGCGTTTCCAATGGCGACACTTGCTCGTGGCGACGACGGAAATTTTTACGGCACTACTTCCGAAGGTGGTGCCTTCGGCGACGGCACAGCATTTCAAGTAACCCCCACCGGCACATTGAGCTTGCTGGCAAACTTCGACGGAACGAATGGAACGTATCCAGTGGCAGCACTTGCGCACGGCAACGACGGCTGTTTCTATGGCACGGCTGCATATGGTGGCATCGGTGGTTTCGGCACGGTATTCCAATTTACCACTAATGGCATATTGACTGCGGTGGCCGACTTTGATGGAACCAATGGAGCATTTCCGATGGCGGCTCTTACGCTTGGCAGTGACGGCTGTTTCTATGGTACGACCGAAGGAGGGGGATATAACAATGGTTCCGTTTTTCAGGTGAGTACTAGTGGTGAAATTACTTCGCTAGCAAGTTTTAGCGGCACAAATGGGAGCGAGCCTACTTCGACACTGGCGCTTGGGCCTGACGGTAATTTTTACGGCACGACAGGGCAAGGAGGTGCTGCTTATAATGGGCAAAATGTCGGTGTGGGAACTGTGTTTAAGCTCGTTGTGCCTCCGACCATCAATGCGTTTGCACTTTCTAATAACGTGCCGGAAGCATCTATTTCTGGTCTGGCGCGCCCTTCGGTGCAAATCCAGGCCACTTCCAATTTGCTATCCGCTTGGACGGTGCTAACCAATCTCTCTTTCTCCAACGGTGCCAGCCAATTCAGCGATCCTGCTGCCACTAATTTCTCAATGCGATTTTACCGCCTCATGGTGCAGTAAAATGTGGTCAAGCACTACAGTCACCATAATGCCTCGACTGCCAGCCTACCTCGACTCCCCCGTGTCCCCGGCTTCGGTGATAATCCGAGGAACCAAATCGGCGAATCGGCACACGAAAACGCGGCGCCTTTTCCAGCAATTCCGCCCAGTGACGCTCCAGCTTCCGATTGGCCCTTTTGTGTACCAGATCTCAACGGGTTCAGCCCCTCCCAGCAAATAATCAATGTGCCTGTGCGGGGTGGCCGTGGACTCCAGGTGGTGACAAATGCGCGCGCGGAGTCCTCCAGCGCCAAAGGCGCTGCCCATGTAGGCGTAATAGCCAGGCATGACGTCGTACGCGCCCCGGCACCCGATCTCCAGGCGTTTCATTTGGGCCACGAAGGCAATCAGCACGTAAGTTCCTTTGGCCTCGGGCAGGTCCATTGCGATCATCCGAACGTGCTCCCGTTCCAGCCCCAGTGGCTCGCTTGGACATCGGTGAAGTTGAGGTAAATACGATTCGGCGGGATTCCGAGAGAATCGTGCAGCAACTGGGAGACCTTCTGCGAGAGCTTGCGGTTCACGTCGCTGGTCAACCCACCAATGCTCCGGACATCCACAAAGGCCGCGTCACCCGGACTGCCGGACATCTGAATGGCGGCCTGGCCCGCGGCCACCATGACGTATTGCTGCGTCTTACCAATGGTTTCGGCGACGGTTTTGGACAGAGAGGCCAGCAGGGCTTGCCGTTTGTCATCAGAAAGCACAACCGTAGTTTCGAGTTTTAAGAGTGGCATATGGAACATCTACAATCAGTGGGCGCTCCACTCAAGTCCATTGGGATAGCGGGAAATCCGTTCTCAGGGCTGCCGCCGCAGCAGCTCTTGCCTGGCTAATGTCCGCCCGTGACCGTGTAACCGGCCCGGCGCAAATCCTCCGCCAAATCCATTTCCATTTGGACTGCTGCCTCAAACGGCATCGGATTCAAGTGCTCATACAATTCCGGCAAAAGGCGGAGGCCGTAGCGTTTGACTACCGAGGCAGCTTTGATTCCCGACTTATGGTTCGCGAATCGTTCTTCCGGGGACAAGCCCGTCATCCCGACATAAACGCAAGACTTCTTGGGGTTCCGTTTCGGGTTTTCAGCTCGGACCTTTTGTAACCTGCCGGCTGCCGGGTCGAGCAAAACAACGTACACATTGTGATGGTGCTCCGGCAGTTGGGTGTGGCGGAGGTGCTTGAATGTTCGCCGCTTCATTGCGCATCCATCGGGACATCAAGTTCATCGCCCCCCTAATCTCGCCGGCACCGAGGTTGCAACTGCCGATGAATCGCGCTTATAGGCTAGTCTTCCCAGCCGCTCTGACCTTTGCCCACCTGGCACGCGCAGCCGCTGCCAATTTAGCTCTAACCGCCGGACTGCTGCGTCGATCCCGCTTTTTCCGCGTCTTCGGTGCGATAGTGGTGCCTTTCACCCTGGCCCACCTGGCCTTCGCAGCCGCGCTGATGGCCGCCCTCCCAGCGGCGCTCATCCGCCGCTTGCCCTTTTTGGCCTTGGTTGGCGCTGACGTTTCGCCGCTATCACCCGCGATGGTTGTAAGCTTGCCCTGAAGCGTCTCGATTTGCTCTTTAATCGCGATGATGCGATGGAGTTGACTTGTCGTTAAATCATGGAGATTTATCATCGGAGAGAGGTAATGCAAACATGCCCGTAGGGTCAATAACGGAGGATCACAGACGCAGGTCAAATTGTAGTCCCGCCCAGGCGGCCCATTGACGGATGATTTCATTGGATTGCACCCCCGGACGCATGTTGCATTTTGCTCGTGCTTGGATGATCGCACGCTTGCGCGGGTCCACCTAAATCGTGACCATGCTCTTTTCCTGATCATTGATCCGCAGTCTGAGAGACCAGATGGTAGTTTCGCCGCGCCAACAGTGATTGGCGTAACTTTAAACGCAATGGCGCATTGCCCGGCCTTCGGCCTGGAGCGCCCGGCTTTCCAAGATTTCCTGGATGCTCCAATCGCGATCATCTTCCTCTCCGTCGCGTTTCTCCAAAAACCGATAACCCTGAATGCCTGACTTCGCCCAAGAGATGGATCTACCATTCTCCTCCCTCGAAAGATCCGAGTGCCATGCACATGTCAGGCGGAGGATCGACTTAAGGGTCCGCCCTTTAATGGAAAAGTCCGGCCAGGGCGCTGGTCTGGGTCTCATACCATGCTCGGTCACAACCTCTTCGCCGGCAAACTTGTTGGCGTGGATGAAATCAATGATGGGGTTCACTTGTTCCAGCGGCGTCTCAGGATGAGCCGAAAAGAACCAAAGGACGGTGCGCCAGAACTCAGGGTGCTCGATTTTTTGCCCGAGGCGGCCGGCGACAATTTCGCGGGCAAGCGCCTCGCTGCCTCCCAAACCGCGTGTCTGACCATAGCGCAAGGCTTGGGACACGCTGTAATGGTCAGGCGCTTGGCGAGCATAATGTTCCATGTTGCGGGTGAGAGCCAAGGGCAGGTTCAAGCTGCGGAAACTGGCTCCCCGCCCAAGGCGAATGAACCACGATTGCTGGCGGAATCCTTCCGGGCCTGCTCCAAGATTCCAAACTGAGTCCATGAAGCCGGGGACCGGGTATCGAATCAACAGATGAAAAGCCAGAGACCGAAACGCCAGTCTGAGATTCTCGGTCTCTGGTCGCCACGATTCGCACGGCCGGATCCAATGGCTCTGGCGCGCCGCCAGGTTCTTGAGGCGTTGAATCAGGAAAACCGGCGTAACCCAGCCAGCACTCCCCTTTCCGGGGCTGGGTTTGAGCAATTGGGTGCAGGAGCGCACGCGCGCCAGCAGGCGCAAGAATGCGGCCCGGCGTTCTTCGTTGTCGCCAAGTTCGTCCAGCGCCGTCTTGATCGCGGCATCTATCCTGATTGCATCTTGTTCTTTCTTTCTTCTGCCAAAATTCTCGTTGTTTGGTTCGTTCGAAAAATTGCAAAGGTTGAGTTTCATCGCGTCCTCCCGCGGCACAATGCCGCCTACATCGGTTCGGGAATGGTGAATCCTCCACGGGCCAGCCTTTCATCACGGACAAATTGCCAGTGACGCGGACATGACCAGGCCCTCAGCGAGTTTCTTCACATCGAGCGCCAAGTCCACGTCAATGCTCCCCACGTGCGGTTCCTCGGCTTGTTCCAGCAGGAGATCGGGCAACCCAACCGCCCACCACGACCACCAGAGAGTCTACAAACGCCGCCAGCACCTGCCCAAGGTCAACCAGAACGCGACGGGCGGCTTCGACTTGGCGCGGGCTGTAATCGTCCCGCTGGCGAGGTTCGGGAATCACAATAAACCCCGCTGCTTCCAGGCGCGTTTGAGATTCTGTTCCAGCAACGCTTCGGCGGCTTCTTCGCCCCGTCCGCCGCAGTGAAACAAGTCTACGTAAGTCTGCACCGCGTTGGTGCAAGACAACCGGCGTCCGCCAATAGTCCCGCCGTCTCCAAGATAGAAAACACCGTCGTCTTCGGGTATCAGCACCACGAGATTTTCCCCCGAATCTACCAGTTTGGCTTCGGCCACTTCACGAAACTCGTCTTCCCAATCGTCGGCGACGTAAAGCCAAGTCTTGGGCTGCCTAACATGCGGCGCCTGAAAATCCGCCGCCGAGAACGCCGCATACGCCGCGTGTCCGCCCGTCATCGATTCGAGCTTCGCCAAGGCTTCCTGCAAACGCAGGCCTTGCAACAGCGTGAAGTAACTGCGGCGCTGGTGACGGTCAAAACGGTATACGTCGCGCCACGCCTTCAACAATTCGACCGGCGCGCGCAATTTGAAACCGCCGTCGGGCAGCTTTTCAAGGAAAGCTTCGTCATGGAGATGGCGCACCACTTTGTTGATCAAACCAATGCTGACGTTCGGCCGGGCGTGAAGTTGCAGGTCTCTCTGCGTCCATTTCCGCCCCGCGTTATCCGTGGCAAGGAGCGCGCGGACAATGCGCGCCGCTTCCGGCGTGCTTAAATTGGCGCCGGCCTTTGGGACCCGATGGACTGGCGGTTGTCCCGTGCGCTCCAATTGAAAGGCGCCGGGCACGCTCAAATGGCAATTGCCCGCCAGATCAAACCAACTCCAGCGCAGTTCCTGGCACAATTGCGCCATGCGCAGCGAAATGAACGGGGTGGCCAGGACCCACACCCGGCTCTGGCTTTTGTTCTGCGACGAAGGCAGATCCTGGGTTCTGTCATAAGCGATTTGACGTGGCCGTGGATTGGCCTTGCACACGACCCACAACTCCGTCTTGCCGCCGTTCGGCAGGGGCAGCGTGGCTTCAATGTCGCCACCCGTCCGGTATTCCGCCGGGGCGATTTCGACTTGCCAACCCTTCAGCCATGCCACGCCGGCAAGCAGTTCACGCAACTTCTGCGCCAGCGCCCGTTCCAAGGCGGCGCCTTTCAATTCTTGCTTGTTCACGGCAATAGCCATGTTCACTGTGTCGTGAACATAGCCAATATCGTGAACACGGTTAACCATCTTTTTCCAGTTTATTCCGGCCCCGGGAAGTTTGAAACATTACTGGACTCATCCAACCCACCTTCTCATCGAACCCGTTTCAGACTTCAGGCTTGTGAAGCCGGGCTGGGGAGCGCGGCACATTAGATTGATTGTTTGCGTCGGGCCTAATCTTGCGCTTCTGAAATACGTTCAGATTGAAATTCAGACGTACAATTGCCAGCACGAGAGACTGACTGTCAGCGACATCGGAGGCATCATACGCCATTCGCTCATAGGTATGAATGTTTGAATTTGATTCAGACGCACAACAGATTTGACGAACCCCGAGGCAGCCATCGATCTCCGGGTTGCCAGATGAGGGGTGACAACCGTCACCTTTGGCGTATTTTATTGATCATCTGTTAGCGCCGGTTTGAAAATGCGGTAAAAGTGCCGATTTGAAAATGCAGATGTTCCCATCAACGAACCGACCGTCGGATTAGAAGAAGGCCATCACACCCCACAGCAAGAACGTGGTGAACATGAACGCCAAAGTGATCCATGAGAACACGCCAACTGGTTTGGCCCAAAATTGAAAGCGGGGACGAAGTCGACTGGCTTCCAAACTATTCAAGCCGCCTGATCGACCCGGCGGTGAGCGTCCGGAAGACTGATCTTCAATGGGAATTGTGCAATGATCCCTAATCTTGGGTGACGACAACAGACGACATGCCATTATTATTAAGTGTTCATTGGGAGACTGTCTGAATGGGGTTCAGAAGGTCGTGAGTTCAAATCTCACCGCCCCGACCATTCCTTCATAGGAAAGTAAGAAAACTGTTGACTTTTCCTAACGGATTCCTTACATTATTTCCATGAAACAGAAACCGACTTTTCCGCTCCTCGTCAAGCAGGATGGCGTCTCCGCCAAAATCCGCAAGATCATCAAATTGAAAAACGGGCGTGAATACACCGCTTACGTGGTTGATTACACCTTGTTGGGAAAACGGAGGCTGGAATGGCGGGCCGATCTGGACGAAGCCAGGCAGGCCGCGCGGGAGGCGTGCCGGAAAATCGCCGACGGCGAACACATGGCATTGCAACTCAAGAACGGCGACCGCTTGACTTACTTGCGGGCGACCGAGGCGCTGGCGCCGTTCAACGCCACCCTGGACACCGCCTGCCGGGAGTATGCCGAGGCGATTCAAATTCTCAGCGGGCGGGGGTCATTGGTGGAAGCGGCGCGGTTCTACGCCAAAACTCATAACGTTGAACTCCCGGCCATTGACACCGCCAAAGCCGTTGAGGCGATGCTGGCGCAGGCCGAGGCGGACGGGAAGAGCCAGGAACGGCTGCATCAATTGCGGACTTACCTGGACCGTTTCAAAACCGATTTCAACGGCAATGTGGCCGACATCACCAGCGCGACGATTCAGGGCTTTTTGACCGCCATGAACACCAGCGAGCGCACCAAGAAGAATTGCCGGGACGTGTTGCGCGCCTTCTTTAAATGGTGCGCCGCCAGCGGCTACCTGGCCAAGACCACCCCCGACGATTTGAAGGAGCACGTTCCATCGTATCGCAACAAACGAATCGGCAGGATCGAGATATTTGCGCCGGAGCAATTGACCGCGCTTCTCGCAAAGGCGGACAGCCGCCTTTTGCCTTACCTGGTCATCGGCGCTTTTGCCGGTTTACGGGGCGAGGAAATCAAGCGGCTGGACTGGGGGGAGATTGACCTTGCGGACGGGTTTATTGAAGTCGCCGCCGACAAGGCCAAGACGGATACGCGCCGGCTTGTTCCGATCAAGGACAACCTCAGAGCATGGTTGCTCCCGCTTGCCAAACAGAAAGGCCCGGTTTGCCCGTTCAAGAATGTTGTCAACCCGCTCATGCAGCTTGCCGCCGACGCAAAGGTGGAATGGAAAAAGAACGCCTTGCGGCATTCCTTCATCAGCTACCGC
>Ga0187851_10003038_pt1 | contig 14393 bp, 12 predicted proteins | sample June2016WEW_6_10_FD_132997 | JGI IMG/M metagenome (GOLD analysis project Ga0187851, IMG submission 132997) | Peatland microbial communities from SPRUCE experiment site at the Marcell Experimental Forest, Minnesota, USA - June2016WEW_6_10 | ecosystem: Environmental > Terrestrial > Soil >...
CGGGAAAAACCTGCCGGCTGATCTGCGCGAACAGCTCGAAGGCATCAGCCAGCTCGCGTCCCAGTCCGTCGCCGAAGCCCGCCAGATTTCCCACGACCTTCATCCGCACCAGCTTGATCATCTCGGCCTGACCCGCGCGCTGGAAGCGATGATTGACGGCGCCGCCGAATCCAGCGGGATGGTTTTCCAGCGCAAGCTGGATAATGTGGATGGTCTTTTCCCGAAGGACGCGGCCATGAATCTCTATCGCGTCGTCCAGGAAAACCTGAACAACATCCTGAAACATTCCCGCGCCCGCCAGGTGCGCATCCGTCTGGAACGTGACGTGCATGAGGTGCAATTGCACATCGAGGACGACGGCTGCGGCTTTAAAATCAACGGGCCGGTCAACGGCGGGAAAGGGTTGGGTTTGAAAAACATCGCCGAGCGCGTTCGCATCCTGGGCGGCAAACTCAAAGTGGATTCGCAACCGGACAAAGGCACACGCATCGAGGTGACCCTCCCGGTCGCCGAAGGCGGATAGCCGGACAGTGGTATTAATTCCGGTCTTCGGTGGGACGATCGCCCCGCCAAATTGACCACGCCAATTTCCGCTGGCTTCGGCGTCGGATTGGGTGCAACTTCCGCCAGAGAGCAATGTCCGGGGAAATCAAAGTCTTGATTGTGGATGACCACCCGCTCTTTCGCAGCGGCTTGCGGCAGGTGATCGAGTCCGATTCGCGCTTTGCACTCATCGGTGAGACCGGCGACGGCGAGGCGGCGTTGCGGTTGATCCAGGAGAAAAAACCGGACGTGGCGGTATTGGACGTGAACCTGCCCGGCCTGAGCGGACTGGAAATTGCGTGCCGGCTCCAGGAGGGCAAACGCCCGCCCGTGCGCCTCATCATGCTCACCATGCACAAGGAGGAGGAAATCTTCAATCGCGCGCTGGATTTCGGCGCGAAGGGTTTTGTGCTCAAGGAAAATGCGGTGGACGAAATTGTCAAAGCCATCGTCGCCGCCGCCGCCGGAGAACATTATCTGAGCTCCTCCATCTCCGGTTATCTCGTGCGCCGCCGCGGTCGGGCCGAGGCCCTCGCCGCCCAAAAACCCGGCCTCGATGACCTCACGAAGGCCGAGCGCCGCATCCTCAAGCTCATCGCCGAGAAGAAAACCAGCCGCCAGATCGGGGCCGAACTGTTCATCAGCCCGCGCACCGTCGAGGCGCACCGCGCCAACATTTGCGCCAAGCTGGAATTGCGCGGCGCCCACAGCCTGTTGCAATTCGCACTCGAAAACCGCTCAGCCATCTGACCCGTCATTGGTTCAGAGTTCAAGGTTCCAGGTTCTGCGTTCAAGATTCGATGTCTTCATTCTGACTCCTGAATTCTGACTTCTGGATTCTGCCTTTCCCCCTCCGTATTTCCACCTAGAAAAAATACGCGGACCTGCGTAGGCCAAAATAGCGGGTGGCCACAATTTCGCTCCGGCAATTTCTCATCCAAACTATACAAACTGAAAAAAAGGAGTCCGAAATATATGAGACTGATGATAGTTGATGACCATGCTCCGGCGCGGGAAATGATCCGCCGGATACTGGAGTTGCCCGGCGTAGTATTTTGCGAGTGCACGTCGGGCGAGGAAGCCTTGCAGCAGGTGCGCGAGTTCAAGCCCCACTGGATCACCATGGATGTGAACATGCCCGGCCTTAATGGCTTTCAATCCACCGAGGCGCTTCGCGCCGAACACCCATCAGCGCGGGTTGTCATCGTCACCAGTTATAGTGAGGGTCATTACCGTGAGCGTTCCCATGCCGCCGGCGCCGTCGCCCTCATCAACAAGGAAAACCTCATGGCGCTCCGCATCATGGTGACGCAGGAGATGGATGAGCGCCGCTCCACCCCTCCCGCCACCGTTTGATTGCCAGGCTGATGTCTCCGATAAATTTAAATTTTCTCTCGCGCATTCTTATTGTGGACAACGACGCGGTATCGCGGGCCACGGTGAGTCTGATGTTGAGCGGTGAAGGCTACCACGTCAGTCAGGCCGCCAACAGTGAGCAGGCGATTGCTCAATTTCGCCAGCGTCCGTTTGACCTGGTCATCACCGAATTGAACCTGGACGGGAAAGACGGAATTCAAATCATCAAAGAACTGCGCCAGGAACAGCCCCACACAAATTTCATCGTCATGGTCCAGGGAGGCTGCATGCCTTCCGATTTCTGCCAGCAAATGGCGGAACATTTTGGTGTGCGCTCGGTATTCACCAAACCGTTTCCCCCGGAACAAATTCTGCCTGCCGTCCGCGCCTCGCTGGGATGAACGCAGGCTTTAGCCATAGATGAACACAGAATCCGCCGGCCAACCAACCTGATTATGTTCAAACTCCCCTGCACCCGGCGCGTCCTCCTCGTGGAGGAAGACATCGCATTGCGAACCGTCCTGAATTTGCTGCTGGCCGGCGAGGGTTACGACGTCTATCAAGCCGACAATGGGGAACAGGCCATTTCCCTGTATGGCCGCCGTCCGCTCGATTTGGTCGTCACCGAGTTGAAGTTGGGCGGCAGGGAGGGCTTTGAAGTCATTACCGAGATGCACCGGGAACTGGTTTGCGACCGGTTTATCGCCACCGCCCGGTCCGGTTGGCTGCCGGCCGACCTTTGTACCCGTGTGGCCGGACATCTGGGAGCGCAATTCGTGCTGATGAAACCGTTTTCACCCCTTCAATTTTTGTCCGCCGTGCAGTGCGCCCTCGGCGAAACCGAAGGCCACCTCCACTTTTTCATTCCAACCATCGTGGTCGCCGCCTCCCCTCATCCTTTGCCGGCGGCGATGGAAACGAATCGAACCTTCCTGACCACACCCGCCTCCGGCATTTGCAATCGTACCTTGCGCCGCCGGCGCCGGGAAACGAGAAGCATTCCTTGAACCGGAGCCGGTGATGGCTGCGGTTGAAATGACGCGAGCATCCGGACTTTTCGGACCGGGAAAATATCTTCTGAATTTTAACGCCGAGACGCAAAGACGCAGGGGTTTTAGCCGCAGATGGAGGGCAACCATACTTGGTGTAGCGTCGGCCTGTAGCCGGAAAGAATCGAACCGCAGGCTCGACACTACAACCGCAAGAAACGCAAAGTCGGACCAGCCTCTGCCAGCTAACACCGGATGCGTTTACAACTCACCAACAGGAAGATCACCCCACCCGTAATCGAGAGCAAAAATGGATTGGGCTCGGGGATGGGAAGGATGGAGCCGGGAACGACATACAGGTCGGCGGATGAAATGTTGAAATTATTGGGAAAGTTGCTGGTCAACAATTGGTAACTGATGTCCAGCGTCGAACCGTCCAGGTTCGTCCCGCCGGGCTGGATGGTGTTCAGATCAATTCCCAGCAGGTTCTGCATGGGGGAAGACGCCGCGCCGAGTTGAATGCCCACGCCATACATCTGCGTGCCGGAATTTTCCAGGCACAACCCCGGAAAATTCGTCACCGTTCCCACCAGCGTGGCCGCCCCGGTGACCGTGCTGATCTGAAACAAATGCGTGCTGGTGGCATTCACTCCGCCGTCCGTGTCGTAAAGGTTGCCGTCGTAGCCGAAGCGGATGTTCTGTCCTGAATTGCCGATGACACTGTTGTTGAAGTTGCCGACCAAGGTGGCGACGCCGGTGGCGGGATCAATCGTGTAAAGTGCGCCCTGGGTGGCGCCGTAAAGCGTGCCATCGGGGGCAATGGCCAGGGACTCAATGCCGCCCACGTTGAAATTGACACTGCTCATGACCGCGCCGTTATTAGTGTTCAGGGTCACGAAAGAAGTGCTATTGATGATGCCGTACAGCGCGCCGTCAGGAGCGGCGGCAATGTCATTGAAAAGGGTACCCCCTTCGCTTCCCAGTTGCGTGAAACTGCCGTTGAACAGATTGATGGTTCCAAACCGGTTGTTGGACTGGTTGAATTCCAGGGCAAATGCCTGCTGGCCAAAGGCCGGGGTTGAGGTGAACAACATCAACCCGGCCAGTGCGGCCAATGTAACATTAAACCACCTCCGAATACTCTTTGCGGGGGATCGAATTTCATTCGCCCGCTGCTGGCAGACCTGATCTGCCAGATGGTTACCTTTCATAGGAACAGCCTTCTGATTGCTGTATTACCGGATCGTTATTGAACAACTGCGCTTGCGCCGCATCCACAAACACAAGCGCAGTCCAAGTCAATAAAGTTCCCCGATCCGACTCTCCCCGATTCATGATTTAGCACCCCTAATGCCAAGGAGTAACCTGCAATCGTAAGCACCTGTACCAGACGACATTAATCCGCAAAAGGCAACGGTGTAAAAGCTCCCGGACAAAAAGGGTTGGGTAATAAATGGTCTCTTCCCGGCGGACGCTGTCTCAAAACAGGTTTCCGGTGGACACCGATACACGAAATCCAAGATGGTTCCGGTTCTCAAATCCCGGACTGTCCGAACGCTGTCTAAAAAACCGGCTTCGCGGTCAGGACTGATACACAAAACCCAAAATGGCTCCGTTTCGCAGGCTTGGACTGTGCCGCCGCAGGACACCGGCTGTTTCAACATCCGCACCGGTGCCGGCACGATGCCAATCTGCAACGGCAGCCAATTTAACGCAGAGACGCAGAGATTTTAGCCACAGACAACCACAGGTGAACACAGATGGCAGGGACGCATCGTTCACCGCGGCGTAGCCTGTGGCGTAGCCGGGCCGGGGCGTCCGAGATCAGGCCGAAAACAACAAAGTTGGAGTGGCGGAGTCAAACCTCAGAGCGTTTGACCCGCAAGCCGTCAATCAACGCCAGATCAACGCGTATCCCAACGACTGCGATACCGTGTCCAGTCGCTGCAGATACTGGGGAACCTGCTCGGGAGGTATGGCATCCGTCAGCGAGTTATATTCGTACTCCATCACCAGCCGGTTGCCCGTGCATCGGACGTCTTTGCGATAATAGAATCCGGTGTCGGAAACCACTTTCCGGTCGGTTTCGGAAGGCCACGTCTCCGGCAAGGTCACTTCGGTTCTCAAAATCAGGTGTTCCGGAAAACTGATTCCCAGCGGAAGTTTTCGCGCGGTATCAACCGGTTTTTTCAGATAGGCCCCGATGGCATACGGGTAGAACTCGCAACGCAACCTCCGGTTCTTGTCGGGCTGACCCCAGGCGTTCCTGATGGTGTAAGTTTCGGTGGTTTGAATTCGATTCTGCTGCTCGTCATCGACGATGGCAATCGGCGCGGCGGTGGCGATGCCGGGATACAGACTGGCATAAACATGCACATGGCTCTTTTCGATGTCGCTCGGTTTGGCCGTGGCAAAGAGCGCGCGCAAATCGTCGGCGTCCCGGCCTTCAGCCATCGTGACCACCTTTAAAGTGGCGCCTTCCCGACGCGGCCCAAGCCGGAAATATTCCGTCGTGGCCGTCTGCGGCAGGCCGGCGGCGTGCGGGATGGGTGTCAGGCCGGTTGTTTGCGCCGCCACGACCAGCCCGCGTCCGTAATTCGGCAGATAATGCACCGCCAGCGGCCCGCGCTGATAGCACATGGTCGGATCAAGCCAGTTGGTCCGGCCGTCGCAATACACCACCGCGATGCAATGATCGAATGCCCCGGGCGTCGGCCGCCAATTCTCAATGACGTGGCCGGAGTCCGTATTCACCAGGACCGGATAGGCCTCGATTCCCAATGCCCGAAGAATCGAGACAAACAGCAGCGCCTTGTCCTTGCAGTCGCCGAATCGGCGGGAGAAAACGACGGAGGGATCGGCCGGCTTCATCGCGCTTGCCCCGATTTCAATTCCGAAATACCGCACTTCATCCTGGACGAACCGCAGGACCGTCAGAATCTGCTGTGACCGATCCGTCATCAGTTTCCACCCGGCAATTTTTTGGGATAGTTCCGGAGAGAGCGCGCCGGCGTTCTGAAACAAACCCAGGGCCCACTGGTTCACTTCCTTCCAGCTCGCAAATTCAGTCAACTGCACCCATGGTTCCGGATCACACCACGCCGGCAGCGAATCTTCGTTGGTGAACCCCGGCACGTGCTCCAAATCCCAGGTGTATTCCACTGCGCCCGGTTTCTGCGCCATCAGCGGTTGAACCGAACACCCGTGCGTTTTCGCATAAAGCCGCCTTGTGCCCGGCCATAAAATCCGGGTCACCAGGTGGTCCACCGGCTGTTCCATCTGCACCTGCACCCCGGAAAAGAAACGCCCGCCGAACACCGGATTGGCTCCTTTAAGCGAATACGCATAATCGATGATATCGCCGATGCGCACGTCCTCCAGGACCAGAACGGCTGAATGATTTCCGTTCAAGACGAATTGGTCCAGATCGCGCTCCGGTTGCACGATTTTGATCTTGTTGACGTCAAGCCGGTCCAAGGACTGCGCTTCCCGCCAGATCCGCACCCAATGCAGCGTCAGCGACTGGTAGCTGGGATTGAATTCGATGCTGAGATTTGCGCCATTCTGGACCCCGGCCACGGTTTTGATCTGCCAGACCAGGTGATAAAAACTTTCATTTTCGGCGGGATTGACCTGCCGCTCGTTTAGCAGCCAGCGCTGGTCCGCGGTGGCATCAGCGGCGGTATCCGATGCGTTGCGATTAAAAGACCGGGGCGTGACCCAGGCAGCGGGCGGCGCGACGGCCGGCTTGGGATCCGCGGGCGCCGGATCTGCCGCCCTGGCAAAAAGGGCCGGAGCCAGAATGCCCGCACAGAAGATTCCCGCCAATGACCGGTATGAAAACTTCATCGATGGAGGAGGCTCATTCACTGGTTAATGTGGATTTGCTGTCATACCACTTCTGCTGATTATGGTGAGATTGACGCATTTTCCGGACCAATGCAAAAATTAAATCCCGTGCGGGATGACCGATAGCAGCCCGCGATTTCAACCGTGGGTTGAGAACATAAATATAATACAAGTCCCGGACGGACGGCTGAAATTTAACCAAGGATACCACGGCGTAAAGCCTCGTGGCCCCGGACAGTTTCGCCGCTGGACAGGGACGAGCCGTGATTTTCCCCGGCGGCGCGGTGCCGAGAGACCGCTCCCTACCGGAATCAATTCGCGTCAATTCGCGTCATTCGCGTCTCAATTCCCCTGCCCTGTTTTTTCGGGCTGATTAAGATTACGATTAAGAAGGCGACGATTCGATTTTCCATCCTCCATCTTCGCTTAGTGAACAGGCGGTGCAAACGGCAAGCGGTCCTTTTTGCGGTAGGCCAGACCCTGGAATTGCGCCACCAGGTCGCCCTCGTCGTTTTTGATTTCCACGGAATACGCACCGACCTTGAAGTTCTTGGACACTTCCCGGGCGTCGGCCCAAAGCGTGCCGGTGGTGGCGGCCTTCATGAAGGTAATGCTCACGTTGAGCGCCACGGACACCGTCCCGTGTGAATTGCACGCCGCGGCGAAACAAAAATCCGCCAGCGTGAAGATGGCCCCGCCATGGACCGTGCCCAGCCCGTTCCAATGATGCGGATGCAACGTCATCTTGGCCTTGGCCTGGCCGTGCCCGGCTTCGAGCAGTTCGATGTTGTTGCGCGCGGCGAACTGGTCGCCCTTGAAAAATTCCTTTATTTCTTTCATCGTAAATCTTCAATCCCAGGTTGGAGTCCAAGCTTTAGCTTGCTCGGGAACACGCTGAAGCGTGAACTCCAACGGTTCCTTGCCATTCTCACCTGTCACCTTTAAGCCGTTTAGCGAGTTCCTTGCTTCCAACCGTGTTGATATTCCGTTCCTTGAGCACCGACAACGCCGTGTTCGGGTCGCTGAACCGGAACAGCAGCAGCGCGTGGCCACTCTTGGTCCGGCCGGTGAGCGAGTAGGCGTATTCCACATTAATGCCCGTGCCTTCGAGGGCGTCGAGGATTGCCGCCAGACCACCCGGCCGGTCGTCCACTTCCAAGGCGATGACGTCGGTGACCTTCACGGCAAAGCCATTCCGCTGCAACAGCCGCCGTGCCTTGTCGGTGTCCTCGACGATAAGTCGGAGGATACCGAACTCGCGGGTGTCGGCGAGCGAGGCGGTCTGGATGTTGATGCCGGCCTTGGCCAGCAGCCGGCACGGCGCGCTGAGGGCGCCCGGCTTGTTTTCCAGAAAAACAGAAAGCTGTTTGATTTTCATGGCTTCACTTTCTTGGGATTACATGATGCGTTTGTCGAGAACGCGCTTCGCCTTGCCTTCGCTGCGTTGCAGGGTGCGCGGGGCCACCAGTTTCACGGCGGGATGCAGGCCGGTGATGCCTTCGATGGAATGCGCGATGCGTTTTTGCATCTGTTCCATGGCACTCACGGTGTCGCTGAACGCGTCGGCGGTCACTTCCACCTGCACTTCCAGTGTGTCGAGGTCTTTCTGGCGGTCCACGATGATCTGGTAGTGCGGCAGCGTGCCCTCCACCTTCAGCAGCGCGGCTTCGATCTGCGACGGGAACAGGTTCACGCCGCGAATGATGAGCATGTCGTCGCTGCGCCGGCCGATGCGTTTGATGCGGCGGAGCGTGCGGCCGCAGGCGCAGCGGGTGGGTTCGAGCGCGGTGATGTCGCGCGTCCGGTAACGGATCATCGGCATGGCGCGCTTGCAGAGCGTCGTGAGCACCAGTTCGCCTTCCATGCCATCCGGCAGCGGCTCGAGCGTCTTCGGGTCGATGATTTCCGGGAAGAACAGGTCCTCGAAAATGTGCGGACCGGCCTGGTGGGTGCATTCGTTGGCCACGCCCGGACCGACAATTTCGGACAAACCGTAAATGTCGAAAGCCCGGATGTCACTGCCGGCCTCGATGCGCTCCCGCATGTCCTCGGTCCACGGCTCGGCCCCGAACACACCGATGCGCAGCGGCAGTTCCTTCAGGTTCACGTTCATTTCAGCGGCGCGGTCAATCAGGTGCAGGAAATAACTGGGCGTGCAGCAGACGACGGTGACGCCAAAATCCTTCATGAGCATGATCTGGCGGTCGGTGTTGCCGCCGGAAATGGGAATGACGCTGGCGCCGAGGGCTTCCGCGCCATAATGCAGGCCGAGACCGCCGGTGAACAGGCCGTAACCGTAGGCGACCTGGACGATGTCGCCGTTGTGGACTCCGCACGCCGCGAGACTGCGCAGCACGGCCCGCGTCCAGTCATTGAGGTCTTCCTGGGTGTAGGCCACAACGATGGGTTTGCCGGTCGTGCCACTGGAGGCGTGAAATCGGACGATGTCCTTCATCGGACTGGCGCACAGGCCGAACGGATACGTGTCCCGCAGGTCGGTCTTGACCGTGAACGGCAGCTTGACGATGTCGTCGAGCGTTCGGAGGTCGGACGGCTTGAGTTTCTGGTCATCCATGCGTTTGCGGAACAACGCCACGTGGTCGAACGCGCGCTGGACCATGTCCTTGAGCCGGGTGAATTGCACGTCGCGCAACTGGGCCGGCGGCAGAAAATCCATCGCGCTGGCCGGGTGCATCGGAGGGATGTCGCGGTTCTTGCTCATAGCTATTTGGAAGAATTGTCTGAACTGGCTGAAAATCTGCCGAGTTCACGATCAAGAGGCGGACGAACATTCAACATCCAACATTCAACGCTCAACATCGAACCCATGGGAGTTGAATTTGTTCGGCGTTGGACGTTCGATGTTGAATGTTGAATGTTCATTTTTTCTGACTTTGAGTGGCGCGACCGGCCTGGAATGCCTGGCGGTTGGCATCGAAGAATTCGGCGGGGAAGCCTTCGCGCAGGGCTTCGAGCCAGCCGGATTCCGGCAACGGCAGATGCGTGCTCAATGCGCCGAGCAGCGCCACGTTCAAAGTTTTCTTGTTCGGCAAATTGCCGGCATCGACCGCGTCCGGCGTGATCAACGTGCCGCCGGGTTTGAGATAATGTTGTTGCGGATCCACCTGCGTCGGTTCGAGCACGAGCAGATAATCCGCCTCGCCCGGCGGTATCATGGGGCTGAGCACAGTCTGGCCAAAACGCACGTCGCTGGTGACCGACCCGCCGCGCTGGCTCATGCCCTTGATTTCGCTCTTCTTCACGTCAAAGCCGGCGCGCAACGCCACGTCGGCAAGAATATCCGACGCCTTGAGCACGCCCTGGCCGCCGAGTCCGGCCACCACCACATTGATCAACCTGCCGCGCATGGTCCCTCCTTCTGGTCGCATTCACATTGTTCCTGGTCGCGTTGTTCCAGCTCGCGCAATCGTTTCACAATCAGGATGCATGGCCGACGGGCGATGATGACGCACAATTCCCGGCTCGCGAGGCATTCGTCCAGGATGCGCTCAAAATCATTTGACCCGACGCGCGGCTCGAGTACGTGGACGCGTTTAATGCCGAGCGAGCGGGCCAGGTCCTCCAGTACGAGTTTGTTGGTCGGTTCGTGGTTGAGCTTACGGCCGGTCCCGGGATGTTCCTGGTGGCCGGTCATGGCCGTGGTGGCGTTGTCCAGAATGATGAGCACGTGTCCGTCCGGCGGCGGATTATAAACCATCTCCACCAGCCCGCTGATGCCGCTGTGGACGAACGTGCTGTCGCCAATGACACTGACCACGCGCCGCGCCTGTTCCGGGGGCAACACATGGCGCAATCCGAGTCCCACGCCGAGACTCGCGCCCATGCAAACGCAGGAATCCATGGCCTCAAAAGGTTTCAACACGCCCAGCGTGTAGCAGCCGATGTCGCCGGCCACGATGCAATCGCGCTGGCGCAGGGCCTCGAACACCAGGCGGTACTGGCACGCGTCGCACAGTTGCGGCGGCTTGCCCGGCGACTGCGCCAGTTCGGGGGTGATGTCATTATTGAGAATCCGCCGCACGCGCGGGACGCTGAGTTCGCCGAAGCGGTACATCTCCGCCTTGCCTTCCACCTTGATTCCCGCCGCGCGGATGGCTTCCACGAGGTACGGGTCGCCCTCCTCGATGACGAGGCAGCGCTTCACACTTTTGGCAAACGCGGCGATTTTTTTGAGCGGCAGCGGATGGGTGAAGCCGAGCTTGAGCACGCTCGCTTCCGGCGCGGCTTCGCGGGCGTGCATGAAGGAAATGCCCGAGGTGATGATGCCCAGTTTTTTGTCGCCGGGGAAAACCTGGTTGAGGGGACAGGTTTCATTCCATTCCTGGATTTCGGCCAGCTTCTGCCGCAGCCGTTTGTGCGCGGGTCGGGCGTTGGCCGGGATCATCACGCGCGCCTGGATGTCGCGCTCGAATTTCGGCGCCTTCGGCGCTGTGCCCGGAGGGCGCGGCTGCATGACGGTGTAACTGTGGCAGACGCGCGTGGTGGCGCGGAGGATCACTGGCAGCTTCCAACGTTCGGAAATTTCATACGCGGCCAGCAGAAAATCGTAGGCTTCCTGCGAATCCGCCGGTTCAAGCATCGGCACGCTGGCGGCGACGGCGTAGCGGCGGTTGTCCTGTTCGTTCTGGCTCGAGGCCATGCCGGGATCATCCGCGGAAATGATGACCAGTCCCCCGCTCACGCCGGTGTAGGCCACGGTGAACAGCGGGTCAGCGGCGACATTGAGGCCGACGTGTTTCATGGTGGCCAGGGCGCGGGCGCCGGCAAAAGCGGCGCCGATGGCGACTTCCAGGGCGACCTTTTCGTTGGGCGACCACTGGCCATGTCCGCCCAGCTCGGAGAAGCGTTCCAGGATTTCGGTGGAGGGTGTGCCGGGGTAACCGGCGCCGAGGGCCACGCCGGCATCACGCGCGGCCAGCGCGATGGCCTCGTTGCCACTCAGGAGTTGTCGTTTGGATGAAGGCATGCGATTCGTGTGACCAAGATTCAAGCGAGTGCAACAAAAAGCGCCAACGATGACAAGCGCGGTTTTCACGGTGTCCGGGCCGCACTGAAGCCGGGCGCGCAAAACCTGATTTTTGCATAATTATAACAATCTTTTTCCTGGAATTAAGAATAGAGATTTTTTGCATTAAACCACCTGTTTTCTGTAAAAATGGCCTTATGCGGGCTGGACACGCCGGGGATTGTTTCTAATTCTAATCCCAATTTCGCGAATCAACTGCCAGCCATTGCGTCTGGCGCGTCACTGGGATTCAGAACAATCGCGGAAGCGGAAAATACAATAAAGCCTTCAATCATTAATCAGACCGGAAAGTCGAATCTTATGTTGAACACCAAATTGCAACTGACGGTGGGTCTTGCCGTGCTGGCTGCGGCGACCGTCCTGGCTCAAACTCAAACCAACACGCCCGCCGGCACAACGTCCCCCACCGCACCCGCGGCGCAGGCTGCCACGGCGACCGCTGCGCCTGTCGCAGCTGCTCCGGCGGCAACGCCGGCGACCGCTTTTGAACAGTGGGAGAAGGCGGTCAAGAACCCCGTGGGCTGGTTCAGTTGGGGGGGCGATCTACGGGTGCGCAATGAGTACTTCAACAATGCGCTGAGCCTGACCGCTAATCCCAACCAGAGCCCGCTGTTTGCTCCCGTGCACTCGCAGGACTATTTTCGTTACCGCGGCCGGCTTTGGGCGAGCCTCTTCCCGACCAACAACCTGACTTTGAACGTCGGTCTGGCCGCTGAACCGCGGGAGTTCATGGAACCCTCGACCATGGACACCTACTACGGGCACGCCGGCGTGCAGTGGCGCTACGGAATTGTTGACACCCTCAACGTGCAATGGAAAAACCCGTTGAATCTGCCTGCCGTCGTGACGGTTGGCCGTCAGAATATTTTCCTGGGTGACGGCTGGCTGGTGGGAGACGGTACGCCCGAGGATGGATCATTCACAACTTTCCTCGATTCTGCCCGCATCACCTACACCCTGAAGGATCAACACACCACCATTGATGCCATCGGAATTATTCAGTGTGCCCGGCCAGACGCCTGGCTGCCCACGATTGGAGATTCCGGCACCGTGGCCGGCGACCCGGAAGGCCTGCTCCTGACCGATCAAAATGAAACGGGCTGCATCCTGTGGATTGCCAACAAAAGCCTGGAAGCAGCCAACCTGGATGCTTACTTCATTTACAAGAATGACACCCGCCTCAACGATCCGCCCCCGGCCAGCTTCGGGGACAACGCCAACATTTATACCGTCGGTGGCCGCGTCTCGGGATTGCTGAAAGAGCATTGGAAGTATTCGGCCGAAGGCGCCTATCAGTTCGGTGAAAAACAGGATCCGGAACTCAACCAGGGCGGAAACAACCCCGTGCTCGCTCCCGGCGCCCAAACCACGGGCTACCGCAACCTCAACGCCTTCGGCGTGCAAAGCAAGGTCACCTATCTTTTCAAGGATCAATTGAAAGACCAGTTGAGTTTGTCCTTTGAGTTTCTCTCCGGAGATGATCCGAACTCAAAGAATGACGAGATGTTTGACGTGTTATGGGGCCGTTGGCCGCAATGGAGCGAAATGTACAACGTTTACAGCTACGTCCAGGAAACCCGCGTTGGCCAAACCGCCAATCTCCTGCGCATCGGCCCGACCTGGAGCCTGGACCCGATCAAGGACATGAACTTCAGTCTCAGCTACTACGCATTGTTCGCAGATCAGGACACGCCCACACGTCCGCTAAACCAGGCCTTCGGCATGCCGGCGACAGTGACCCCGTTCTCCAACGATGGCAATTATCGCGGTGATTATCTCCAGGCTGTCCTCAAATACAGGTTCACCAAGAACCTGACCGGCCACCTCTGGAGCGAATTTCTCTTCCCGGGCGATTTCTACGCCAGCCGGGACATGATGACCTTCCTGCGCGCCGAATTGATGTTCACGTTCTAGTTATCCGAATGACAACCGGCCGATCGCGGGCGTTGGCCATTCCTCCCCAACGCCCGCGACGCTGGTCCCCGTGGCCGAAGGTGGTGATCCCTCGTCAATTGGAGGTTGTTTACAATGCTTGCGCTTTAACATCTCCGCAGTAGCTTTGCGCCGTGAGCACGTCCACGTCCTCGCCTCAGACCGATCATATCCCGGACGCGGGTCAGCCATCCGGCCCGGCGGTTTTTGCCACCACGCATTGGTCGGTCGTACTGACGGCCGGGCGAAACGATGTCCCGCAGGCACAAGTCGCCCTGGAAAAACTCTGCCAGACCTATTGGTATCCGCTCTACGCTTATGTGCGACGGCGGGGATATGCCCGGGCCGATGCCGAAGATCTGACCCAGGCTTTTTTCGCGTGGTTGCTGGAGCGGGACTGGCTCGAAGGGGCAGACCAGCAACGCGGCCGTTTCCGCTCATTCCTGTTGACCAGCTTCAGCCGATTCCTGGCAAATGAATGGGACAAGGCCAGAACCCAAAAGCGCGGTGGCGGCCGGATTGTTTCCCTGCAATTCGATGTCGCGGACACACATTGCGCCCGGGAACCGGTGGATAATCTCACCCCGGAACAAAGTTTTGAATGGCGTTGGGCGTTGACCTTGTTGGACCAGGTCATGAACCGGCTGAGTGCCGAATTTGCGCGGGACGGCAAGTCA
>Ga0187851_10003039_pt1 | contig 14387 bp, 7 predicted proteins | sample June2016WEW_6_10_FD_132997 | JGI IMG/M metagenome (GOLD analysis project Ga0187851, IMG submission 132997) | Peatland microbial communities from SPRUCE experiment site at the Marcell Experimental Forest, Minnesota, USA - June2016WEW_6_10 | ecosystem: Environmental > Terrestrial > Soil > Wetlands...
CCGTCGATCACCGAGATCGTGCCGTCGACGGCTTGGTTCATGACGTAAATCCGGTTGGTCGTCTGATTCACCGCGATGCAGGTGGGATTGGAGCCGACCGGAACCGTGCTCGTCGCATTCGTGACGCCGTCGATGACCGTCACGCTGTCGCTCGCGCTGTTGGAGACATAGACCTTGTTGGTCGCCATGTTCAAACCGATGGCGAACGGGTACGACCCCACAGGGACGGCGGTCGCCGTATTCGCGGCGCCGTCGATCACCGTCACCTGCCCGCTGGCGTCGTCGTTAACGACGTAGATCTTGTTGGTAACCGTGTTCACGACGGCCGCCACGGCAGAAGGCGCCGTGGGCACCGTGGCCACCACGGCCTGCGCGCCCGTCGGCGGGGACGCGCCAGCCCCTAGGACTAGGGCGGCCAGGGCCGCGAAAGGCGGGAGTTTCGGAAAAGAGTGCGCATTCATGGTCTGTGGATGGGGTTGGATTCCGGGAACGGCGGCGCCCGGCGGGCGCCAGGAAAGCCGCGGGGCACTGAGGCAGAATGGGAGAATGCCTCCTGGAACCCTCGCACGGGTTGTGCCAGAAAGGTTAGTTTGTATCTAAATTATTTGTAATCAATAACTAATGTTCAATGCCTAGCGCCACCCGCTTTCCAGGCCCGCCCGGGATGGTTGCACGCACCCGAATTCGATCGGCGACAGAATCCCAAATCGGTTCAGACGAACCAAGGAGAGCGGCTGGCGTGCGCCGCCCGCGAGGGTTCCGTCAGGGGGCCGAAGCCCCTGCAGCCTTGAGAAAGCCGCGGTCGGCGAGCCAATCCGCCATCCGGTCGGGCCAGTGCCTGATCGCGGCAAACGACGACCGGTCCCCTATGTTGAAGGCATGCCTGCCTTTTGCGATGAAGTGGGCCTCGACCGACACCTTGGCGTCGCGGAACCCCTCGAGAAGCGCCAGCGCCACCTTGTCGCAGCCGTATTGGTCGTCGTTGGCGCAGACGAGGAATGCCGGAGGCGTGTCGGGCGGGACCACTTTCGGGACGAGCTGCGGTTCCCCGGGATAGACCATCATCTCGAAATCGGGGCGGCCGTTGGCGCGGTCGATAGGATCGGCCGCATTGGGGTCGCCGTCGCCCTTCGCGAATGTGACCATCATCACCACCGCCCCTCCAGCCGAGAACCCGAGGATCCCCACGCGCCGCGGGTCGATACCGAACTCGCCGGCTCGGCTCCGCACCACCCTGATGGCGCGGTAGGTGTCCTGGCGGACGTTGTCGAGGGTGTAGGGCGATTGCTCCTCTTTGGGCAGCCGGTACTTGAGGACGAACGCCGTCACGCCGAGCGTGTTCAGGAATTCGGAGGCCTGCCTTCCCTCCGCGTTGAAGACGAGCTCGCGGAATCCACCGCCGGGGGCGACGACCACCGCGCATCCGTTGGCCTTGTCCTTCGGCGGCGCGAAGACGGTGATCGACGGGTTGTTTACGTTGCGCACCCAGTAGTCCCGGGCCTGCTCAGGCTCGTCCTTGCGGCTCTCAAAGCCGGGCGCCCCGTTCTCCCAGAGGTGGATCACCCGCGGCGCGGACTGCGCAAGGGCCGCGACGGGCAGGAAGGCGGCGGCAAGGTAGAAGCGGATGCGGACATGCATGGCGATGGGCGGGGCGGCTGGGTTCACGGGTGGCTGCGGCAAGACAAGTTCGTCAGGGACGCTGGGAATTCAAGGAATCCTGCAGGTTCTACTGCGGCATGAGCTTTAGGGCGATCTTCAAGCGCGCGAACCGCGCTTATGACCGCAATGCGATCCTGCCGGATACAGGAGCTAAGATGGACGTCTTAGATGCATAGTGTCTGCCGCAATCTTAAATGGGACCCCTCCAAGTCTCTGTCAGTGAAATGGCTGCCCAAGGAGTGATCGGGACAGAGAATTTGAAGACGACCCGACGAAGCACAGGGTTCCCAGCCCGACAAGGAACGACATTTGTGTTGAAGAACCCAATCGAACGATATTCCTGAGAAAACTCCGATTTCTGGAGGGTCGTTCGTCGAGTTAATAAGTAATGCACAAAATGAATCGGATTATCGACCTGCCCTCCCGCTCCGACGATGTGACGAGCGAAGCTTGGCTTGCCCGAAAGCCGAATCGGCCGCGAACGACGCGAGGACCCTCGCCCGAGAAACATGCGTTTTATCCGCAGCTCAGAATTCCCTCCGTTCAGCCTTCGCCAAACGAGGGATCAATCGCTCAGAGGGCGGTCAAGTTCGTCCTATTGCGACCGGCAAACCTTGCCCTTGCTCTGGTCGCCGCCCTCCCGGCGCAGGCGCAGGACGCCAAGACTTCGTATCCTGCCATGGCGCCCCTCGACCAGTACCTGATGGCCGACCGGAGCGCCGAGATTTCCCTGGCGCGAAGTGCGGCACCAGAAGAGATATCGCGCAATGCGACTGTCCTGGTTCTTGGAAAGAATGGTTACGAGACTGCGATCGAGGGGACAAATCGCTTCGTCTGCCTAGTGGAGCGATCCTGGATGTCTCCATTCGACAGCCCGGATTTTTGGAACCCGAAACTGCGCGGCCCAATCTGCTACAATCCTCCGGCCGTTCGATGCGTTCTGCCCTACACAATCAATCGGACAAGACTGGTCTTGGCTGGGCTTTCCAAGGCGCAGATGAAGGAACGCATCAAGAGCGAGGTCGTGAAGGGCGAGCTGCTAGTCCCCGCTTCGGGCGCGATGTCGTACATGATGTCGAAGAATGGTTATCTCAGTGATTCTGCTGGGCACTGGTACCCCCACCTGATGTTTCATGTACCGAAGACTGATAACGCGAGCTGGGGAGCGAACGTCGTTTGTTCGCCTGTCTTGCAAAATGATGATTTCACAGATGTTCCGGAGCCGGAAACCATCTTCATGGTGCCGGTCGGCCGGTGGTCGGATGGAACCATTGCGCGGAGCGAGAAGTAGCATTCTGATTGAGAGCGCGGGGCCAAGGCCGCGGGATCCACAAGACGTGCGAGAGCACGTGCCCCATTAACTCCAATATTGCTTTAAATGTGATCACTGCGGTGCAGTCGCAGTAAGGATGCCGAGCCCTTTCTCAAACCGCATCCGCGGCTTTATGCCCAGCTCAGGGACCAAGGACGCCAAAATGGTCGGACTCGTTCCTAATATCGGCGATCGACGAATTGAGCAAGGCAACGCTTCCAGATGCATCCCTGCGGATCCACAAATCATGGTGTGGTGACCCACCGATTCCCGAATTGATGATGCTCACCATCTCGAACCTTGCATTGGAAAGGGTGCCTTCGCCTTTGGGGCTTCCCGGTGCCACTATGGTCATGCCGCTTGAGATGCTGTCCTGTATGGTCACGTGGCTGACGGTGAGTCCCGAGATGCTGCGGCGATCCATGCAGATCTGAAGCGAACCGCGCCAAGCCCAACTATGGTCATATCCGCCACAGCGCACCAATTCGCAGTTCGTAACAAGCGTCGTGCCGCTGAAGTTGTTGTCGATCTTGCGGTTCTCATCGGAGGTGGGGAACGTCGTGCTGATAAGAATCCCGCACCCGGTACCGATGTCGGTGAAGCGGCAATCCTCGATTCTATTGTTGGCCCCGCCGTAGATCGCGGCGCCGTTCGCGAGGAACGTCAGCTGGCCCGTGCACCGGCGAATCACGTTGTCTCCCGACCGCGGGCCTTGCCCAACGAATCCCTGGTCTGAGGCCGCGGGCCAAATTGCGAAACAGTCGTCCCCCGTGCCACGGGCGGTGCAGTTTTGGATGACGGTTCCGCTGGTGCCGACGCAGAGATTCACGCCGTCGGCGATCAGATCGCGGAATCGGCAGCCGTTGATCAGGAGGTTCACGCCGTTGTAGATCCAGATGCCGACCTTGGTGTGTTCCAGCCAGACGTTCGACACGGACGAGTCAGCTATTCCGGCGCCGACGATTCCGTCGTTCGGCTCGTTGTCATTGCGGTAATTCAGCCGGCCAATGACCGAAAAATCGGCCAGGTGGATGTTTCGCCCGGCGAGCTTGAACCGCACGCGTCGCGCCGACTGTTCGTACAGCGAGCTGTCCCCGACAAAGGTCGTGTGCCACATGCCCGCGCCCTGGACCGTCACGGAGGACGGGACCAGTATCTCGCCGGTCAGCTTGTAATCGCCGGCTGGCACCCAGACCGGCCTACCCTGCTTCTGGGCTTCCGCGACGCATTTCCGCAGGGCGCTCGTGTCGTCCAATTCGCCTCTCTGATCCGCCCCAAAATCGAGGACAGACAGCCCGTTCGCAGGGGCAGGCAACGGGCCGGGGATATCCTCGAGGTCGACGAGATCGACAATGCAATACGCCGCGTCGGCATCGGCTCGCTGAAGCCGGATCACGTCGTCCCTGCCAATCTTCAGGCCCTTGACCCGGAGCTCGTCGTAAAAGTTGCGGGGCTTGCCCTCTGCGGGTTGGTTCGAAAAAGGGTATCGCCCGTAAAGCCATGAATACCTGGAAGTAAGGGCCAGCGCCCTAACCTTCGCCCCGTTGACATAGAGATCGAGCCCGGCGTTTATTCCGCCTCCTTCCTTGGCATCGGGAAGGCTGTAGCGGATCACCAGCGCATTGGCCTTTGCCCCCGCGGTGAATTCCAGGAAGTCTCCGGCGGCAGCAAGCTTCACGCACTTCTGTCCAGACGATTCGGTCTCGACCAAGTTTGGGTCATATCTTGGACCGAGTACAAGACCGGTGGTCTTCATGCCTTCGGCCTCATAGGTGGTCCAGGGCATATCCGCTCCGACTTTCGCCGACGCCTCGCACGCGCAAGTGGCGCTCAAGAGGACGAGCGCCCGCCGTATGATGGATGGAGTCATAGGGGTTGGTGTCTAGATGCCGAGACTTGGCCCTTGGGGGCGGATCTATCTCGCCTGCCGATATCTGATCGTCGCCAGTTTGCCCGGTCTGCATTTCACCGGCCTGCCCTCCACGAGGATGGTATGTGTGCGCGAATTCGCCCTCGAAGAGGCGATGGCCACCGAGGTTTTCGTGATATTCATCCGGAAATCGTCACCCTTGTAGGCGAGATGGAAATTCAGGCGTTTCCACTTCCGGCAGAGCCGCGGATTGATTGCGATCCTCTTCTCATCAGCCTGCACGCCGCCGAATCCGAGGACCGCTGTCATCCAAGCGCCACCGTTCGCGGCGGGGTGTGAACCGCCCATGAAGACGCTTCCCACATACACCTTGTACTTGGCCTCTAGATCAATCTTCGCCGTCTTGAGGAAGTACTTATAGGCGAAGTCGAGGTTGCCAAATTCGGCCGCCACCATGGCGTACGCGCAGGCGCTCAGGCTGGAGCCGTGCTCGGTGCGCGGCTCGTAGTACTCCCAGTTCAGCTTCTTGATCCTGGATGAGAAGCGGGTCCTGAAAAGGTTGAGCATCATCACGACGTCGGCCTGCTTGATGATCTTGGTAGGCACCGCCAGCCCCTGTCCGGCGCCCAGGTACTCGTTTGGGTGGGCCATCTTGGCCTTGAGCTCGTCGACGGTCGATTCACGAAGCCCGAGGTAGCCGTCAAACTGCTCGATGATGCCTGTCCTTGGATCGGGACCGGGGACAAACAGCCTCCGTGCGGCGTCCCGGAAATCCGGCAGCTCTTTTTCGATGCGCAGCTTTCGGAGGAGGGAGCGCAGCTCCCTGGGATGCTTTCTGCGAAAATAATCGACGACCTCGATCGCGATGGTGAGCGTCTCCTTCGCCACCATGCTGGTGAAGGCGTTGTTGTTTACACGCTCATGGTACTCGTCGGGGCCGATCACATCCAGGATCTCGTAGCGCCGCTTCTCTCTCTTGTAGAATGCGTACGAAAAGTAGAACCGGGCGCATTCAAGGATGACCTCGGCGCCGCCCTCCAGCAGCAGCGAGTCGTCGCCGGTCAGCCGGAAGCAGTCCCACATGGCGATGGCGACGTCGCCGCTGATGTGCACCTGCTTGTCCCGGAAGTGGGTCCGCAGCGCCCTTCCCGTGAGCGGGTCGACGATGTTGAAGTACGTGCACGCGTCGTCGCCCGTCTCCTGGCTTTCCCAGGCATAGAAGGCGCCGCGGCTCCCCAACCCCTCCGTCCTGGCCTTCCGCCGGGCCCCGGCGAGGGTCTTGATCCGGTAGCGCATCAGCTCGACCGCCTTCTCCGGGTAGGTGTGGATGAAGAATGGGAACATGAACATCTCCGTGTACCAGAAGATCGCCCCCTTGTAGACCTGGCCCGAGAGGGCGCGCGCCGGTATTGAGTTGGCGCTGCCCTTGACCGGGGCGACCATCAGCAGCTGCAGGATGCTGTAGCGAAGCGCGAGCTGCGCCTCGTCGTCGCCCTCGATCGCAACGTCGCACCGCTGCCATTTCTCCCTCCACTTGGCGTTGTGGCCGGCGAGGCAGCCGTCGTATCCGAGCGACCTCGCCCGCTGGACGGCCTCGACCGCCGCCTCCGCCACCGAGCCCCGGACGGCGTCGTTGTCGGTGAAGACCGCGAAATACTTGTGGAAGGTGTAGGTCTTCCGTGCCTCGGCGCGCAGGCGGACCACGCGCAGGCTGCGGTTGCCCCTGGACTGGTAGGTCACCCCTCCAAAGTCGATGTCGGCAGTCTCGGCGACCGCCACGCGCTTGGAGGACTCGTTTGCCCGACCCTCCACAAGCAGGACCGAGTCCCGCCTTGTCGCCGCGAGGCCGAGGAGATGCGGGCCGTTCAGGTCCCAGATGTTGCCGTCGATGCCGGTGCGGACCGTCACCGTGGCCGCCCTGCTGCAGGTGAAGCTGAAACGGATGACCCCGAGGTTCGGCGTCTCGGCGCTAAGGAAGCGCGCGGAACGCACGGTCAGGGTCGTCCCCTTGGAAGCGAATGAGGTCTGCCTTTCAAAGAGCGCGTTGCCAAACCGCAGCGTCTGCCGGTGCCGCGTAACCTTGTCGCCCAGCGCGGAAAGTTCCGCGCCGCCGAGCGAGACGCTCGTGAAGCCGCCATTCGGGGCATTGATGGGCTCGCGCCAGGCCGAGCCGACGCGGTCGAAGATCCCGGCGAGGGTGATGCCCACCAGCTGCTCCGGGGTGAATTCATCAAGGGTGCCGCGGTAGCCCATGTAGCCGTTGGCTATCTGGTAGACGTTTCCGCGCCTCATGATGGTCTCCTTGCCATCGGTATGCTCGGATGTGCTTATTGACCAGAGGTCCTTCATAGAGTGCTACGCCGGCGTCCTCTCGTCCTTGACCCGGAGCATGAGCCCGGCGGCGACGATCATCGACACGCCGCCCATCACGATCGCATCGATGGCGTGCCCGTGGAAGACGGTGCGCACCAGCAGGCCCAGAAGCGCCGCCGCGAGGATCTGCGGGATGACGATGAAGAAATTGAACATCCCCATGTAGACTCCCATCTTCCGGTACGGCACGACGCTGCTGAGGATCGCGTACGGCATGGTCAGAAGGCTCGCCCAGGCGATCCCCAGCGCGCACATGGACACGACGAGCATCTCGGGATGTTTGAAGGCATGCATCGAGCACAGCCCGGCGCCTCCGATCACGAGGCAGGCGATGTGCGTCGTCACGCGGCTCGTACGCCTGGCGATCACCGGCAGAAGGAAGGCCACGAGCGCCGCCACCCCATTGTAGACCGACATCAGGACGCCCACCCAGTTTGCGCCCGCGTTGTATGCCTCGCTCGTCGGGTCGCTGCTCCCGAAGTGGTAGCTCGTGACCGCCGAGGTCGCGTAGATGAAGAAGGCGAACAGCGCGAACCAGGTGAAGAGCTGCGCAAGTGCGAGCTGCCGCATGGCGCCCGGCATGTTGTTCAGGTCGTAGACCAGCTCTACTAGGCCCTTCTTCTTTCCGGCGGCGAACCGCGCTGCCGCCACCATCTGCACGACCCCGTAGAAGCCGGCCCCGAACGACAGGATGTAGAGGGCCTTGTCCCAGGCAAGGTGCCGGATGGCGAAGCTGGCCGCCAGGCCCCCCAGGAGCAGCAGCGCGCCGACGCCGTAGTATTTCTTCGAATCCAGCGTGACCTCCGGGTCCCCGGCATCCTCGCCGCCGGCGGCCCGCGCATGGAACGACTCCTGCTCCTCCGGCGAGTATTCCCTCACCGTGAAGATGGTCCATAGGACGGTGGCGAGGTACACGGCGCCCCCCAGGTAGAACGACCACTTCACAGTGGCGGGGACCTGTCCCTGCGGCGCGGTGTTCGCGAAATGGAACCACCGCGTCAGCAGGAACGGCATGAGCGAGCCGACGACGGAGCTGGCGCCGATGAAGAAGGTCTGGACCGCGAATCCGGTCGTCCGCTGCTCGTCGGGAAGCATGTCGCCCACGAAGGCCCGCATGGGCTCCATCGTGACGTTGATCGAGGCATCCATTATCCAGAGCATGCCCGCGGCAAACCACAGCCCCGGGGAATTGGGCATGACGAGGAGCGCCAGCGACGCCAGGATGGCGCCGACGAGGAAGTAGGGCTTTCGGCGGCCCAGGCGGTTCCAGGTCTTGTCGCTCATGTAGCCGATGACCGGCTGCACCAGGAGCCCCGAGACGGGGCCGGCGATCCACAGGATAGGGATCTCGTCCACCTTTGCTCCGAGGGTCTCGAAGATCCGGCTCACGTTCGCATTTTGCAGGGCAAAGCCGAACTGGATTCCGACGTAACCGAAGCTCATGTTCCAGAGCTGCCAAAAACTGAGTAGGGGTTTCTTGCGCATGGGGCTGGTTCTGTCGCCGTGCGAATTAGTCACCCGGCGCGAGTGCGCTTGTCCTGAACCAGCAGGTTGATCTGCTCAAGGCTCGTCTCGGAGAGATCTCGAACCACGATGTCGGCGCCGTTTTCACGGAGCTCGAGCGCATAGCCCTCCCTGGCGACCCCGATCACGAGGGCGAAGCCTCCTTTGGCGCCGGCTCGGACCCCGGAGACCGCGTCCTCGATGACGATCGCCTGCGCGCTCGGCACACCCAAGTCAGCGGCTGCGGCGGCAAAGATGTCGGGCTCCGGCTTTCCCCTCAGTCCGCGCCTGGACGATTCGAGTCCATCCACAACCGTCGCAAAGAGGTTTCGCATGCCGGTCCTTCCCAGGACCTCCTCGGAGTTGTAGCTCGAGGTGGCCAGCCCGATCTTGATGCCGCGTTGAATCATCTCGCGAACCAACGAGACCGTGGAATCGAATGTTCTTACGCCCTCCCTTTCGATGATCTGATTGAAGATCACGTTCTTCTTGTTGCCCAGGCCGCACACGGTCTCGCAGCCCGGAAGATCATCCGGCGTTCCGCGCGGGAGCTCGACCCCCCTGGACTTGAGGAAGGCCTCGACCCCGTTGTAGCGGGGCCGGCCATCCACAAACGCGCGATAGTCGCCGTCGCGGGTGAATTCGGCGAACGGCTCGTCGTGTGCCGCCGCCCGGGATTTGAGGAAATCGTCGAACGTCTGCTTCCACGCGGCTGCATGCGCCGCGGTCGTATTGGTGACGACGCCGTCCATGTCGAAAATAGCGGCCTCGAAATGCAAACGGAGGCCTCCATTCTCCTTGCACACGCCTCGGCCCTCTACAAAGGGACCGAGCTCGGTGCCCGCCGATTGGCGGCCATTCGCGATTGGGGCAGATTGTCCATTTGCTGATTCCACTTGATTGTTTTGGGTCTTCGAAAGATTTGCTCCGAATGTGCCGCCACGGCTCTTTCAGGGTTTGATGCCGGGCGGAGCCGGACTCGAAATGTTGGTTTGATTTAATGTCGCGCGACCACGGGAAGACACCCCGTCGGCTCCGATTAATGAAAGTCGCCAGCCTTTGAAATGGGCTGGCGACTGGTGGTATCCCCTGATCGTACCTACCTCAGGGCTAAGGGATCAGAAACTGAATACGTTCCTGACCGTGAACTTCTCCGTCGGACCGATGCGATAGAACGCGGGTTGTGCCACACCGTTAATCGGTGCCTGATAGCTGACCGGAATCAGATAATTCCCTCTGCCGACGTTATCGACGTTGAGCTGAATGTTCCATGCGATCTTGTTGGTGATCTTCCGGTGATAACCAACCCAAAGGTCGAAGTAGGTCTCACTCCCGGCCATTTCCGGCGCGGATAGGTTGGGTAGGTACGGGGGCGGGAGCGTGGGATCGCCGCTCGGGGGATAGCCGAGGATCTCAGGACCTGTATAACGAATGCCACCACCTACGTTGAAACCCTTGAGGAAGCCGCGATCGAAGTCATAGTTCGTCGTCAGGTTGAAGCGCCACTTGGCGAGCTGCTCAACCGCAACATTTTGCTGCTGCTGGAGTTCGGCATAAGCGCCGCCTACTGCAGGGAGGCCGTTGTATGCGATGTAGTAGGCTTGGGCGACGTTAGGAACGCTTGGTGCGATGTCCTGGCCCCAGAACCACTGCTGAGAGCCGCCAGGGCCCTTAACATAGGCTGCCGTCTCCGTCATGAACTTGGTCAAGGCCGCGTCACCGATTTGCGTGATGACCGCATTCGTCTCCGTAGCGTTGAGTGTAACGCGCCAATTCTTGGTGGGGTTGGCGTTGAGCTCCAATTCCCAGCCCTGGGACACTGAGTTTTCGGTAATCGCGAAGTTTTGTTCGCCTGGGGTGCCCTGCAACTGACTTCTCGGGACAAGGCCGGCCTGCACTTGAGCCAAGCTACCCATGCCCCAGTCCTTGAAGAAGTTGGGGAAATCGGTGTTAAGCTGGGTCTCCCATGCCCGCGTGGCTGCGGTCGAGGCATTTTGTAGATTCTCCATCGCCTGGGTGTGGTAGTTATTGGCATCGAAGTACCAGCCCGCGCCCTCACCTCCAACAGCTAGACCAGGCACGCCCCCATCGGGGCCGATGCCCGGATTAGGGGACTGAACAGACGTGGGTCCTGCTTGGAGCTGGGTGGACTGGTCTGTGTGATAATAGAAGACGTTGCCGTAGTACGCCGAGTTGCCGACGAAATTGGCCAGCTCGGCGGCGAAGGAAGTACCGTCGGGATTCGAACCGTTTGTGATGCCCGTCACGTAGCGATTGACCTTCAATGAGAACTTGCCGTCACGCGTCTCGAGCAAGATGCCACGCTCGATGGTCTTGCCCGCCGGAGGCGCGACGGCATCCCCGTTGATGTTGAGGCGGCTTGAGTCAGGCTCGAAGTTGGTCGATACGCTGTAGGACAGACTGACATCGACGGGAAGCTTGTTGGCAAACTGCTTCAGGCCAGGGAGCTCCCCGAGGTGAGCTACAACGCTATAGGAGCGGGATTGAACTTCTACACGACCCTGTGTGCCGTTTGCAAAGTTGACGTTATTGAAGTTGAGGCTTTGCGGGTCGTTCGCATCGCCGAGGGTGGCGGAATCGGCATAGCTGGTGTTGATATCTTTGCGCCAGCCATAGATGCCCACGAGCGCGTCATCCAGCCATTTGCCTTCGTAGACCAACGCCTGGGAGGTGGTCACCGAGCGCGTAATGCTGTCGGAAGTCGCCAAAAGGCCGCGGTTGACGGAAGGATCGGCTTCAGAATTGGTAACTGTCAAGGTCTGCTCGCCCGCCCAGCCGTTGTAGTACGCAGGGTTGGTGGGGCTCAATGATGAGTTCGCCGGGTTCGGAGTGAAATCGAAGAAATTGATCGGTTGGTTACCAATCGTCGGGTTGCCGGTGATCCTGGGAATGTTGGCGCCCGAGAGCGACTTGCCCACCAGCGAGGGCCCCAGATAGATGACCTGCTGCGGGTTTACACTTTCGAAGTTACTACCGCTGTATCCGCCGTCGAGCGTATCGGCGAGAGCGGTGTTCGCGCCGAGATAACCATACTGCTGCCAAGCCATGGTGCTGGTCGTTTGCTTCGCATCATCGTACAAGCCGGTCAGGGTTTGGATGCCAAGGACCTTTTCCCACCAGTAATTGCCGTCCTTCCTGAAGTCATGTGTGACAAAGCCCGTGGCGCGCGAATCTTCGCGATTGCTGATGTATTGGTCATTGGTAGGGTTGTCGTTGTTAATGACGTACGGGCGGCCATAGTTCGGATTCGCGCTGGCGGTTGCAAGCGACGTTCCGTCGTTGTTGGTCGACATGACGTCAATGTACAAGGGGACGGCACCGCCGAAGGGGTTGATTTGGCCGTCCTCATAATGCTGTTTGTTGTAAGCAAGGTCGAAGCCGACCTGGTCATTGAGGAAGGTTTGCGAGAGATCCGCCGTCGCCGACCAGAAACGTTGCCATTCCGATTTCATGGTGCCGTCGATCAAATTCTTGTAGAAATTGAAGGCCGAAGGATCGGTCAACGAGGTATCCGTGAAGAGGCCAGCGTTGGCGTAAGGCAGCCCCGCATAGATGGGTTCCGCCGATGCGCCGTTAATATGAAGCCATGCGCCGGGAAACGCGCCATAGGGCTCAACGAGGCCGGTGGTCGTGGCCAAACCAGGCTGAGGCAGGGAGGTGAAGCGGTACTGGCCCGCATCACCGACGGTGGAACCGTTCTGGAAAACATTTAACGGAAAACTGGAATTACCGACCTGGGCATTCGTAAACCACGGATCGTCATTCGAATTGCCGGCACGGCCGGCACCTGCATAACCATTAGCAGCGCTGGCGATGTAACCGGCGGGGAGGCCGGATACCCACGAATTCAAACCATTCAGTCCCGCCTGATAAGCTCCAGTATCTCCGGGTGTAAACCACGGAGTAATGTGGTCCGTCGGAGGAAGCGCGCGAGGATTGTCGGAATCGACCTGGCCAGATTCGAAGTTCACCTTGAAGGTGGTTCTATTCCCGTTCTTGTTCAGGAAAGCAGGTTCGACGCGGAGTGCACCGGATATGCGCTGGTCCTTCGAATAGGCCGGCTGCTGTTCATATTTCTCGTCATCATCCAGAAGATCGAGCCGGAAGGCGACCTGGCCAGGCACGATTTGTTGATTGAAATCCAAGCTCTCGCGGGTGGTGCCCCAGCTGCCATAGCGCAAGTCGAGGTTTCCAGAATTTATGAATTCGGCACTCCGGCTGCCGGCATTGATGATGCCAGCGGGACTGCCTTCGCCAAAGAGAATCGCATTCGGGCCGCGTGAGACATCGATGCGGTCGATATTGTACGAGTCCCATGGGATGTCTGAGAGAAAGAAATCGTGGGTATTATCGGCGGCAGCGAGACCGCGGATACGGGTGTCCTCGCTCGGATGGATGGTGTCTTCGGTACGGAGCGCACTGCTGTTGCCGCCGCCCGGACTGGCATAGTTGCCATTGACGCCACCCACTTCAGTGCCGCCGAGGTATTGGAGCAGCGAGGTGTTGTCGGTCGCTCCGATGTCCGTGAGGAACTGCGAAGTGACAATGGTCACGGAACTGCCGATGTCGCGCAGATTGGTGCTGAGTCGGTTGCCGGCCAGCGTGGTCTCCGCAACATAGCTTTCTTTGCCGCTGGTGGCTTCGACTTCGAACGGGGACAGCATGACAACTTCCTCATCCGGGGCAGCCGACGCGTTCGGGACAACCGGCGCGTTGGCGGGCTGGGCGGGCTGGGCGGGATTCGGGGATGTTTGGGCCTGGATAATCGCGCAGGCGGACATCGCGGCGACCAATACGGCTACAAGCCGTGAATTCCTTGGGGCGTTCTTCATGATTGGGGGTGCAGTTTGGTTGGTAGGAAAAAGGCCGCGCTTCGCCTGGGCCGGAATCTCCGATCAGGTGACGGGGTGAATGGGGTCGTTTGCGGGGTAGGGCAATCGGTAGGGTGAAGCCGATCGCTCGGGCTGGAGCGTGATCAATCCTGGGGGGATGCTTCCGATGGGGGTGTTTCCAATATCACTGACTGACGGAAGCGATTTGCCGCAAGCCGGGCGCCAATTCGATTCCGTTCGTCTGCAAACGTTGCTGAGTCGCGGTTGCGGGAGAACCAACGACGACGATCCGGGAGGAAAAGGATGCTGCGTTGTCATCCCCAATGGCCAGCGAACGCGGACCTGACGCGGCGGATTCGCCTCCGAATAGCCAAGAAAACAGGCCGTAGCGGATTGGCTGTAGTGGCCGGAACCGGCGCACACTTCGCCGTTCCTGGTCGAGCCATCCGTCAGATCGACGGTGATCCTCGCACCCATCCCGGCAGGATTGCCGGCCGGCCCACGCAGCACTCGCCTGGGCCGGGATCTCCGATCAGGCGATGAAGTGAATGGGGGCGTTTGCGGGGTAGAGCAATCGCTAGGGCGAACCCGATCGCTCAGGCTGGAGCGCGATCAATCCTGGGGGGATGCTTCCGATGGGGTTGTTTCCGATATCACCGATTGACGGAAGCGATTTGCCGCAAGCCGGGCGCCAATTCGATTCCAGTCGTCTGCAAACATTGCGGAGTCACGGTTGCGAGAGAACCAACGACGACGATCCGGGAGGAAAAGGATGCTGTGTTGTCATCCCCAGTGGCCAGCGAACGCGGACTTGGCG
>Ga0187851_10003048_pt1 | contig 14356 bp, 18 predicted proteins | sample June2016WEW_6_10_FD_132997 | JGI IMG/M metagenome (GOLD analysis project Ga0187851, IMG submission 132997) | Peatland microbial communities from SPRUCE experiment site at the Marcell Experimental Forest, Minnesota, USA - June2016WEW_6_10 | ecosystem: Environmental > Terrestrial > Soil >...
CATCCCAGCCGGGATATCCATTTTCTGGATTTGATGGAGCGATGATACCGCTTCCGAAAGGGGAAGCGCAAGTCCAAATCCGCACTTGCGGTCGAGCCGCTGGCCGATTCCGATAAGGTCATTGTGACAGAGGTCGCTGGCCCAAAACTGGTCCAACAACGGCTTCCCAGCCTCCAAGCGTGCCTCGGAAAGCCATCCGTCCCATTTGGCTTTCAATCAGTTACGAGTTCTTGGCTTCTTGTCATGACAGAAGTCCCCATCCTTGGTATTGGCCGAGGGAGTGGGCGCATAGTCTTTTCCAATCCAAGGATGAGCCTGAGAAAGCGAAGGGGCGGCAAAGCGGGTTTTGTCCTTTCGGGTTTTGATTTTGAGTCAGATTATTAATCCGGCCTGAGAGGATTACGACTAAGCGGCATATCTCACGTCCGGGTGGCGGAAGTAGCGTTCTACTCTGGCGGTCTGTTTCTGGATGCTGCGCAGGGCCTTGGACGTGGTCTTGACGAGTTGCACTTGTGTTTTTGCTGGAACGGCGGCCGTGACACGTTGCTTCAGATCGGCGTTGAGCAGTTCGTCGGGATTGAGTTCCTGCGAGTAGCTGGGCAGATAGAAAACCTCGATTTTTTCCGCATTCTCCTTGAGCCATTGCTGGACGACCTTGGCATGATGCACGCGCAGATTGTCGAGGATAAGGAAGATCTTCTTCGGCGCGGATCAGGCGTTTGAGAAAGTCGATCAGAATGCGGGCGTCGAGTGCGCCGGAGAAGATTCTCCACCGCATCTGGCCCTTGTTGGTGACCGTCGAAATCACGCTCGGCTGGAGCGATTGTTCTTGATCCGCAGCACCGGCGTCTCCCTTTTCGGCGCATAGCCGCGCCAGCGCACATCGTCCGAACGCAGGCCGGTTTCATCGCCCCAGTGAATCTCCGCGCCCTCCTGCTTGGCGCGTTTGAAGATAACTGGATAACTCTCGTCGAGCCATTTCCCGACCGCTTGCGGTGACTGTTCATAGGCCTTTTTCAAAGGCTCTCCGCGGCGAGCGGCATAAATCCCCAGCGATTGAGATAGTTTCCAACCGCGCGAACCGCCAGCAAAACTTCATACCGGCGCAGAATCAACTCGCGCACCGCCGGGCGGGTCCACAACGCGTAGCTCATCTTCAACTGGTCGGGAACATGATCGCGGATCAGCCGCTGCACCTCGCGCTCCTGCTCCGCTGTCAGGGCGCGGCCGGAGCCCCTGGGGCGATGCCCATGACGAACCGATACCGCCGCCCAACCGCCGCTCTCATAAGCCTTGGTGGCGGCCCACACGGTGCGTTCGCCGATCTCACAGAGCTTGGCCGTCGCGGCGATCATCGCGCCGCCAAGCCGCAACTTCACCGCCCGCCGGCGCCGCTCGTTCAGCACCGCTTCCGATAGCTTCCTGCCGTCTGTCGCATCCATACCAATCTAGACGCATCGAAAAGCAAAACGTCGCATTCGTTTCATGCCGGATCAGTAGTAACTGGTGGAAACTGGTTCTGGGCAGTTTGTCCCCCGTCCTTTTGGTGGATCCTCGGTGCGTTGGCCGGGAAACGCTAGAATTTGCGGAGTATGTGCTGGTTTTCACCACCCTTCCGGCCGCCACGGCCAGCACGGAACAAATTTTGGAAGCGTATCGGCTACGCTGGCAAGTGGAGTTGACCTTCAAGCGGTTGAAATCGATCGCTCAGATAGGGTATGTTCCCAAACACGACGACCAGAGTAGCCGTGCCCGGCTCGATGCAAAACTCCTCGTGGCCTTGCTGAGTCAGAAACTGGCAAATGTAGGAAAGGCCATTTCCCCTTGGGGCTACATGTTCGACGAAACGGAGAACTCGCAGCGCGTGGCGTGAATTCCTGTTTATCTTCCACCAGATGCTCGACGCAATCCACCCACCCCTGCTCCTGCAAGCCGCCCTGCAAAACTGGAATCAAGTGGCTACAGCCCTAAGCGCGCCAAACCGCAAACGACGACCGCAACTTGAATGCTTATCTTAGTGCTTATGCCCTACCCCCTCCGGGAGCTCTTTCCTGTTCCCTGATTGCTCGTAACTCCCTATGGATGAGTAGCTTAAGAATTCACACTGCTGACTGACTGGTAATCAATACCTGCCGTTTTTCGCGTAGAATACCTTGTCCGCGGCGGCGGAAAGGCCTGGAAAACCGCAGATATCGGCGCGAAATGGATCGAGAGCGACGCGGCATCGGCTGTGTTTCTCCGCCTTCCCGCTCCCCAACCCCAAAGCCTACAATGAGAAAAGAAGTTGAAATCCGAGGGAAACCATGCCGCTCTCCGGAGAAGCCATCCGCCTGATGAACTACATTGACGACGTCGCCGTAACCCTGCGCCGGGTGCTGGCCACCATCCCCGCGCTAACCGCCGAGGAGCGCGCCCGCGTCGCCGAGCACCTGCTCAACGCCAAGCCCAGCGCCGACGATGTCGTTGAAGCCCTCTCTGCCAAGTAAGCCCGGCTTGCCTACCGTCGCCATCATCGGAGCAGGGCCCCTGGGCCGCTGGCTGGCCCTGAGCGCAGCCCGCGCTGGCTTCCGCGTCCTGCTGGAGGACGTGATGCCCGCCAACCTTCATCACGCCCGCGAAGCGCTCCGCCGGCAACTCGGCCCCGATGCTCTTGGCCCGGTTGCGGGAGCGTCGCCGAGCGTGGCCTTCGTCTCCACCATCGAGGACGCCGTCCGCTCGGCCGACCTGGCCATCGACTGCGTGCCGGACGAGCTGGAGTCCAAGCTCGAAATCCTCTGGCTGCTGGACCGCATGGCCCCGCCCCGCACCGTTCTGGCCACTCCCACCACACGGCTGTCCATCGCCGACCTGGCCAGCTGCACCTGCCGCCCGGAAAAGTGCGTCGCCATCGCCGCCGAAGCCTCCAGCCTGGCCGCCGGCGCCGGCACTGATATCCTCCTCCGCACCACCGCCAAGACCAGCCCCGAGACCGTAGCCCTCGTCGAGGATTTCTGGCGCCGGCTGGGCTTCATCCCCACTTTCGCCCCCGACCCCGCCGAGCAGCCTGATCTCTGATCTCTGCTTCAAGCAAGCACTTGCTTGTAATAGTTCACATAGTGCGGCACCACCAGCGTCGAGCAGAAGCGCTTCTGCGCCGTCTTCCGGCCTGCCTCGCGCATCGCATCCAGCCGCTCCCGGTCCTTGAGCAGGCTCAATGCTCCCTGAGCCATGCCGTCGATGTCGCCCACCTCGTACAGCAACCCGGTTACCCCATCGTCGATCAGCTCCGGCACCCCGCCCACCCGCGTCGCAATGGACGGAACCTTGCACGCCATAGCCTCAAGCGCGGCCAGTCCAAACGACTCCAACTCGCTTGGCATCAGCAAGATATCGGCAAGCGGGAGTACCTCGTTCACGCGCTCCAGCTTGCCCACGAAGTGAACTTTGGCGTGAATCCCCAGGTCGTGCGCCAGCCACTCCGCCGCCGACCGGTCCGGCCCGTCTCCCACCAGAATCAGTTGCGCCGGCGTCTCCCGCGCCACCTGCGCAAAGATCTTCACCACGTCCACCACCCGCTTGACCGGCCTGAAATTGGAGAGGTGCATCAGGATCGCCTCCTCCGGCGCAGCCAGCCGCTTGCGCGCCTCCGCCCTCCTAGCCTCGTCCTTATAGGGCCGGTAAACGTCGCAGTTGACGAAGTTCCCGATTACCTCAATGGGCCGCGTCACATCAAAGTACTCAATTGTTTTTTCCTTTAGATAGTTGGAGATACTGGTAACCCCATCGCTCTCCTGGATGGCGTAGCGGGTGATCGGCAGGTAGCAGCGATCCAGGCCGACGAGCGTAATGTCGGTGCCGTGCAGCGTGGTGACGAAGGGCAACCGGCGCCCCCGCGCAGCCAGCATCTGCCGCGCCAGCAGAGCGCTCACCGAGTGGGGAATCGCATAATGCACGTGCAGCAGGTCAAGCTCATTGAATTCAGCAACTTCGGCCATGCGCGACGCGAGCGCTAGGTCGTAAGGCGGGAACTCGAAAAGCGGATAGCTCGAGACCGGAACTTCATGATAATAAATGCCTTCGTCGCGTCCGCTCAGGCGGAACGGCTGCGAGTAGGAGATGAAGTGCACCTCGTGACCCAGCGCTGCCAGTTCGATGCCCAGTTCCGTTGCCACCACGCCGGAACCGCCGTAGGTGGGATAACAGGTGATGCCGATGCGCATAAGCCCTCTCATTGCGAGTGGATGAGGCTACTCGAAGATCGATGCTTCCAGATGCGGATATGGTTCCCAGACCGGCCCAGTGTGCGGGCCGGCCCCTAGTAGATACCCGGGATCAGCCGCTTTGTCTGTTCGCTGTAGGCCGCATACTCCGCGCCGAACGCTTCATTCAGCGCCGCTTCCTCCACGTGAATTCTATACAGCAAAGCCGCAGTCGTGGGCACCATGACAGCAAGGAACGCAATCCAGTTCCGCTCTCGCAATCCGACCGCCAGAAACACGAGCAACATGCCCGTGTAAGACGGGTGGCGGACAAAGCGGTAAAAGCCACCCCGATAAACCGTTTGCGCGTGGCGGATGGCTACATTCGAGCTGAACGCCTTGCCCAATGAAAGGATCGCCGTCCATCGAATTGCTACCCCGGCAAGCAGCAACGCTATTGCCGCAACTACCAGCCCATGCCCGCTGCCATTCGAGTTCTGCGGCATTCCATGGCGGATCATCTCTCCCGCGGTGATGGCAAGCGTAATGGTGACCCACAGGACTATGGATGATCCACGGTCCGCCACCTTGCCGCCGCCGCGCCGGGTGCGGGTTCCAACGGCGATAAGAATCTCCGTTGCAGTCCAACCGTAGAGCAATATCTTCCACAAGAGAATGATTCCCAATTTGCCTCCATCTCCCTGATTCAACACAGACTTTTCCACTGGGGTTTCAGCGGAAGATACGCAGTCGCGGCAGTCGGGGTTCCGTTCGGCGCCCCCTTAGCGGCTGGCAGCGAGTGACCGGAGAGGCCGGTATCAGCCCGACCGCAAGTCTGAAAAACCGATCAACTCGATCTCACCTTCCAAGTGCGTCGACGCGATTGCCTCCCGCTCGATCTCCCGCGAGGCTAACAGCCGGGTGGCCGCCTTGGCCAAGTCGGAATCATTGTAGCCGGGATGCGTCACCAGCTCCCAGGTTCCCGGCGGAAGCCCGCGCAGAATGGATTGAACCGCTTTGGAATCGAGGGTTCCGGTGGCCAGAACTCCGAGAGCGCCGTCGGTGGTCGAGAAGCCCTCCTCGTTCACGATGCGCCGGAATGCAGGCTCAAGCCACCGCAGCAGGCCCACCTCCACCCGCCGAATCCAGGGCGCGCGGGGTGTGGCGCGCAGGCTCCATGCCGGCTCAAAGGGATTGCGCACGGCGCGAATTCCGGCTGCCCGCGCCGCTCGCAGCACTGGCCGGAGCACAGCGGGAAACATATGAACGTGCTTGTGCGTGTCGATGTGCGTGAGCGGAAGTTCCTTGCTCTGGAGCAGCGCGATCTGAGCGCCAGCTTCCGCCTCAATTTCGGAGGATCGGATGCGACCTGCAAGCAGCTGCGTCAAGAACGCTCCCAGCGTGGGCTGAAAGCGCCCGGTCGCTTCACTGACGAGCGTGGGAATTTCTCGCCGCGGCAGTACGGAATCCCCATCCACCAGAACCACATGGCAACCCACCCCCAGGGAAGGCGTGGAGAGGCCCAGTGTGATAGCTTCATCGGTTGCCGCGGCCCGCGCCATCAGGGAGGCGCTGGTGACAACACCGGACCGGTGCAGCTCCAGGATGGCGCGGTTGACCCCGGCAGTCAGCCCGAAGTCATCGGCATTGACGATAAGACGGCTCACCGGGTGAGTTTATCAATTGAGGCCGCCCTTCCCGTGCAATGGAGTGAAACCTCGCCGAGTGTCGCTGCGCTGGTATGATCTCAAGAAGGCGCAATCGCCTTGCCGCCATGCGTGGGCGGTTAGCTCAGTTGGTTAGAGCGCCTGCCTTACAAGCAGGAAGTCCGGGGTTCGAGTCCCTGACCGCCCACCAAGACCTCCTCAGTTGAACAAGTCCTTCATCTTCTCCAGCAGGCTGGGGGAGGTGGGTTTGTTGTCTGCGGAGAGCGACTCGGCGAGCTTGTTGATCAGTTCGCGTTCAGTGCGCGTGAGCTTTTTGGGAATCTGCACCAGAACCTTCACGATCAGATCGCCGCGGCCTTTTTCGTTGAGGTACGGGACGCCGCGGCCACGGACGCGCAACTCGCGCCCGCTCTGCGTGCCCTCTGGAATCTTGAGGCTGACCGGGCCGTCGATGCCGGGCATCTCGATCTCCGCGCCCAGGGCTGCCTGGGGAAAGCTGATGGGAATAACGCAGTGGAGGTCGTGCCCCTGGCGCTCGAAGAAGTCGTGCGGGCGAATGGAGAGCACGACATAAAGGTCGCCCCTGGGACCGCCGGAGCGGCCCGCGTCGCCCTCGCCGGTGCAGCGGATGCGGGTTCCATGCTCGACGCCCGCGGGCACCCTGACCTTGAGATTGCTTTCGCTGCTGGCGCGCGTCTCGCCGCGACAGGCTGGACAGGGATCGCCGATGACGGAGCCCCAGCCGCCACATGCGCCGCAGGTGCGGGCCACGGAGAAAAATCCCTGCTGGTAGCGGACCTCGCCCCGGCCCTGGCATTGGGCGCAGGGGCTGGGACCGCGCCCGCTCGCGCTGCCGCGGCCATGGCAGGCCGAGCAGGTCTCAAGGCGGCGGATCTTCACCTCGATCTCGGTGCCGAAGAAAGCGTCCTCGAACTTGATGGCCAGGTCGAAGCGCAGGTCGTCGCCGCGTTTCTGGCGCGAGCCGCGCTGGGGGCCGCGCTGCGAACTGCCGCCCACGTTGAACATCTCGCCGAAGAGATCCCCGAAGATGTCGCTGATGTCCATGCCGCCGGCAAACGGTCCGCCGCCGAAGCCGGAGCCCTGCCCGCTCAGGCCGGCGTGGCCGTAGCGGTCGTAGGCGGCCCGCTTGTCCGCGTCGCTCAGCACCTGGTATGCCTCGCTGGCCTCTTTGAACTTCTCCTCGGCCGCATGGTTGCCGGGGTTGCGGTCAGGATGGTACTTGAGCGCCTGCTTGCGATAGGCGCTCTTCAACTCCTGGTCGCTGGCTTCCCGGGAGATACCCAGAACTTCGTAATAGTCTGCTTTGCTCACTCTTGTATTCAATCCTATTCGGCAGTCTGTTTCGAGTTGTGCGCGATGCGCACCAGCGCCGGGCGCAACAGCCGCTCGCGCAACCGATAGCCGCGGCGGACCTCCTCGGCCACGTGCTGGTCGGGCAGATCGTCGCGATCCACCGCCCCCAGCGCCTCATGCAGCCGCGGATCGAACGGCTCGCCCACGGCGGGAATCGGAACCACTTGCATCTGGCGCAGAACCTCTTCCATCTGCTTGACGATCAACTCAATGCCGTGGCGCATCTGCTGCGCCGTGCCGTGCGACTTCAGCGCCAGTTGGAAGTTATCCACAACGGGCAGGAACTTCTCGACCACGCTGCCGGCGGCATAGTCGCGATCCGCAATCCGCTCCCGCTCGGCGCGCTTTCGCGCGTTTTCAAACTCGGCCTGCAACCGGGCCACTCGGTCCAGCAACTGATCGCGTTCTGCCTTCAACTGCTCGAATTCCGCCCGGCTCGCCGGCTCTCCGGGGCCGACGGGAGCCTCGCTATTCGCAGGCGCGGCCGCCAAGCTCTGGTCCGAAGCATTGCCGGGCTCTTCCGCCGCGGCGCCCGAGGCGATCTCCAGCGGTTTCGCTACGTTCAACTCTGTTTCCTGTTCTTCCATGACCCTATTCTTTCTCCTGAAAAACAACTGCGCCTGCTTCCATGATAATTCGCGCGGCCACCGCCGATTTCCCGATCAGGCGAGGAAGTCCATATCAGATCCTGTGCAGAAGCCATGAGATTGCAGGGGACTGGCGAGCACAAGCCCTTGCCGGCGTCTTTCGTCAGTTCCCGTCCCAGCCAGGAAAGCTCAGGTCGATTGGCCCGCGGCTTTCCTTGAGCATCTCACCGGTTGGCAAGATCGGGAGCCTGCCGCTGAGCTGCAGTTTGGCCTTCCGGTCGTGAAGTACAACGTTTACGGCAGCTGCCAGGTTCAGGCAATGATTGGATTGGATATGCACGAAACGATGACAGAGGCGGCGGATGACCTGCGGGACCCCTCCGTCTTCCGGGCCAAAGACGTACACGGCGTTCGCAGGGTGCTCAAAGGTCGTCAGCGGCTCGGAATTCTCCAGCAGCTCCACGCAAACCGGAGTCACGTCCGGTAAGAAGAGGTTGAATGGCTTGTCATGTTTGTCGTGTGTCCAATCGACATCCCTGTAACCCTTCATTCGCTCTTCCCGAGGCAGCCGGTCAAGCAGGCTCAGATCTATGCGCGAACCGGTCCAAACCAGCCGGGTCACATCAAAGCAGGAGGCTGCCCGAATCGCTGCGGCGACGTTGTGGAGATATTTGGTGTTCACCAGAATGAGGCCGGGGCCTGCGCTCAAGCCCTTATGAATCTTCGCACTGTTATTCACAGCTTCACTTCTCCTCGCCAATTCTGCCGCCTCCGGATCCATGAGCAGCTTTCGATCGGGTTCCCAGTCGGCCCCGTACAAGCAGCCCCCATATCTGAATCATTGCGCATGTCCGCGGCCTCCGCGTTCGGTCCCGCCGCTGGTCAGTTCTTCAATGGGGACGACGCAGCCTTCAAGTTCCTCGCAGCCGGTGTGCTCGAACTGGATGGTGGTGTGGCTGATTTGGAAGTACTCCTTGAGAACGTGATTGAGCTTGACCAGGATGCAGGCGCTCTCCGACGGGAGAATATCGGCGATGGTGACGTGGCAGGCCAGGGCGCGGGAGTTCGAGCCGAGGCTCCAGACGTGCAGGTCGTGGACGTTAAGCACACCCTCGACGGCTTCCATGGCGGAGCGAATGGCGGGGATGGAGACGCCGCGGGGCGTGCCTTCGAGCAGAATGTTGAGGGTCTCGCGCACAATGCCGATGCTGGACCAGAGAATCAGCGCGGCGATAAGCAGCGAAAGCACGGGGTCGATCCGGTTCTGGCCGGTGACGAGGATGCCCGCGCCTCCGGCAATGACGGCGGCGGTGGAGAGCGTGTCGCCGGCCATGTGGAGAAAGGCCGAGCGCAGGTTGAGGTCGCGGGCCACGCCCCACAGCAGGGCGGCGATGACGCCGTTCATCAGCACGCCGGCGGCGGCCACGATCATCATCAGCCGGGGTTGAACGGCGAAGGGCGCCGAGAGGCGGTGGACGGCCTCGATGACGATCCAGAGCGCGATGACGATGAGGGTAGCCGCGTTGATGAAAGCGGCGAGCACTCCGGCGCGCTGGTAGCCGAAGGTCTTGGAGTTGCTGGCGGGGCGGGACTGAAGGTAGACGGCGGCAAAGCTGAGCAGCAGGGCAAGGAAGTCGGAGACGTTATGGCCGGCCTCGGAGAGCAGCGCGAGCGAGTGGGCGCGCAGGCCGGCCACGAAGGTCACCGCAACATAAGCGAGCGTGGCTGCCAGCGAGAAACGTAAGACGGATTTTGTTCGGCTGGCGCCGGGCAAGGAGGGCGCCGCGTGAAGGTGCATGATGATAGTGTAACCGGGGTAGGGTATGGATTGCCACCTGCTCTGGCGGTTCCTCACCCTCTTCCGGGCCGCAGGTGGCTCATATCCGAGTGCTCAGGGTCGTCGTAGGAGGGCAGGACCGGCAGACCGGCACGCAAGCCGGACCATTCCTCGGCCACCACGATGCTGTTGTGGTGGTTGCCGGGCTGGTAGCGAACCGTACAGGGGAAGCCGGCGCGGACCTGGGCCGCGTCCAAGACGGCTGCCATGCTGGTGATGTCCTGAGAGCACTCGTAGTCCACGCCAGCGATGCGATAGTGGTAGACCAGCATGGTGAGCTTGCGGCCGCCCTCGCCGTCGACCTCGCAAATATCCAGCAACATGCCGTCCACGAGGCGGCCGAACTGGACTAGAAACTTGCGGCGGGCGCGCTCCAACTCCTCGGCCGTGGGGCGCTTGCGGAAGACGAGCCAGAGCGCAACAGCCGCCATAATGGCTATCGAGGCCGATCCGGCGGCAATCTCCCAGGCAGTTGTGCTGAGGTGGGTCATTCTGGATGGGACTCATCCCCAGGTGGTCCCAAATCAAGGATACGCCGGAAGGAGACCGGGTCAGATGGAACGATAGTGCCATCAACGCCGGGATTCCCGCTGCGATATACTCAAGTCTGCGTCTTTGCAGGAGTTCCGGCCTGCCGGACGCCTCATTCCCGGAGGTTTTTCTTGGTTTCGAGCAAGAGTTCGGCCGCGGCAAGGCATTCCCGAGTACATTCGACGACCGTGATCTGCGTGCGTCGCAACGGCGACGTGGTGATGGCCGCCGATGGCCAGGTCACGCTGGGCGATCACGTGCTGAAGCATTCGGCGAAGAAGATCCGGCGGCTCTACCAGGAGAAGATTCTGGCCGGATTCGCCGGATCGACGGCCGACGCCTTCAGCCTCTTTGCGCGCTTCGAAACCAAGCTGGAGCAGTACGCCGGAAACCTGAACCGCGCCGCTGTGGAGCTGGCCAAGGACTGGCGCACGGACAAGATGCTGCGCAACCTGGAGGCCCTGCTGCTGGTGGCCGACAAGGGGCAGACCTTCCTTATCTCCGGCTCGGGCGACGTGATCGATCCCGACGAGCCGCTGGCGGCCATCGGCTCCGGCGGGAGTTATGCCACGGCAGCCGCCCGCGCGCTGATGGAAAACACCGACCTGAGCGCCCGCGAGATTGCCGAGAAAGCCATGAAGATCGCCGGAGAGATTTGCATCTATACCAACGACCGCATCACCATCGAGGAGTTGAAGGGCTAGCGGAACCTCTCGCCGCCCCGTTCATTCATGGCCATTTATCTTCCCGCATCCGCCGAAGAACAGGAGCTCTCGCTGGACGAGCTGACTCCGCGCGAGATTGTTACCGAGCTGGATAAGCACGTGGTTGGCCAGAAGGCCGCCAAGCGCGCTGTGGCCATCGCGCTGCGCAATCGCCAGCGCCGGCAGAAGCTGCCCCCCGACCTGGCTGACGACATCATGCCCAAGAACATCATCATGATCGGCCCCACGGGCGTGGGCAAGACGGAGATAGCGCGCCGGCTGGCCAAGCTGACGGGTTCGCCGTTTCTCAAGGTCGAGGCCTCGAAGTTTACCGAGGTGGGTTATGTGGGGCGCGATGTGGAGTCGATGATCCGCGACCTGGTGGAGATCGCCATCGACATGGTGCGCGAAGAGCGGCTGGAAGAGGTGGAAGACCGGGCGGAGATGAACGCCGAGGAGCGGCTGCTGGACGTGCTGCTGCCGCCTCCGCCGCCCGCGCAGCCGGCCGCCGAGGGCCAACTGACGCTACCCGGAAGCGACAGCCACCAGCGTTCGCGAGAGAAGCTGCGCCAGCAGTTCCGCGAGGGCAAGCTGGACGAGCGCATGGTCGAGCTGGACGTGCGCGAGCGCAATACCCCGCAGTTCGGCATCATCAGCAACCAGAGCCTTGAAGACATGGAGATGAACCTCAAGGATATGCTGCCGAATATCTTCGGCGGCGGCTCGAAGAAGCGCAAGATGAAGGTGGGCGATGCCTTCGATTACCTGGTGCAGGAGGAAGAGGGCCGGCTGATCGATATGGATTCGGTGAACCGCGCAGCCACCGAGCGGGTCGAATCGAATGGCATCATTTTTCTGGATGAGATAGACAAGATTGCCGGGCGCGAGAGCGGGCACGGGCCCGACGTTTCGCGCGAAGGCGTGCAGCGCGACATACTGCCCATCGTGGAAGGCACCACCGTGAACACGCGCTACGGCATGGTGCGCACCGACCATATTCTCTTCATTGCCGCGGGCGCGTTTCATGTTTCCAAGCCCAGCGATCTTATCCCCGAGTTACAGGGGCGCTTCCCCATCCGGGTCGAGTTGCAGTCGCTCACCGTCGATGACTTTCTGCGCATTCTCACCGAGCCCAAGGCGTCGCTGACCAAGCAATACTCGGCGCTGCTCGAGACCGAGGGAGTCAGGCTGGAGTTTGCTCCCGAGGCCCTGCGCGAGATGGCCGAGTTTGCCTTCAAAGTGAATGAACAGACCGAGAACATCGGGGCGCGGCGGCTGCATACGATCATGGAGCGGGTGCTAGAAGACGTGAGCTTCTTGGCGCCAGATGTGGCCCGCCGCGCGCCGGACGACGCGGCCGCCGCGGCGCTCTCTGAGGCTATCAAGCGCGAGTCGTCCGCGCCGCTGCCCTACGAAGAGCGCATGACCGCCTCCGGCCCGGAGAAGGTCTTTCTGATCGGCCCCGAATATGTGAAACAGATGGTCGCGTCCACCGTGCGCGATCAGGATTTGAGCCGCTACATTCTGTAAATCTATGCCAATCCAGACCCCGAAAGCGCGCGCAATTGAGATCGCCCATGAGATGCTGTCGGGGCGAATTGGCGCCATCGAGGCGACACGCCTTCTTCTCCCGCTCCTGCATCAGGATTCAATGATCGTTTCTGAAGCCGACTTCAACTCGATTTGCGGCATTGATAGCGAGACAGACCATCTTCCTATTGGAAGGGTTCGGGAGCACTGGCATCAAGACAAGCTGCCTGAAAAGGATCGCGAGATTGCACACTGTGAGGGCCTGTATCGAGACCAAGTGCACGCTGTTTGCGAGCGAATTCTGACAGAAACCCACAGGGCCTAACTTAGAATCAGCGAGATCAATGGAACTCGTCCACGCGACAACACCTCGATCGACGAGTCGGAAGTCTGGTTGTCGCGTTGTGCTTTGGCTGCCATATCCATTCGTATTTCGTTGCAAGCGCTCAGCGCTTGTGTTACGTTCTTCTCGTACCTCGCGAGTCCGCGCGCCGCTTTCAATCAGCGGGCTCTACCTGCACTCTCCCGCTTCTGAGGGATTGCGGATGGGGGCGCTTCAGAAGTACGCCTGGGAAGGGTGTGCCCGCGCCTTGAGTCCGCGCCGCCCTTTCCCCGATTCCATTTACATACGAGCAAAAGGAGAGGAACCATGGGCAATTCCGAACTGCACCACAAGGTCAGCTACATCGAGTTCGCATCGACCGACATCGAGCGGACCAAGAAGTTCTACGGGACCGTCTTCGGCTGGAGTTTTCAGGACTGGGGTCCGGATTACATCAGCTTTGCCGACGCGGGCGTCGAAGGCGGCGGCTTCTACAAGACCGATCCGCATGAGGCGCAGCCAAAGACCGCGCCGCTGGTCGTGCTTTACTCTGCTAACCTTGAGGCGACGGAGACCGCGGTCGTGGCCGCGGGCGGCAGCATTGTTGTGCCCATCTTCGCGTTTCCCGGCGGACGGCGCTTCCACTTCTGCGATGGAGTGGGAAACGTGCTGGGCGTCTGGTCGGAATAAGTCGGTCAGGATACATGGACAACTGAGAAACATGTGGTCTCCCACCCTTGCGACAGAAGAAAGTCGCAAGGATGGGGCACCCAAATCCGCGGCGGAGTGGGCTGTTTGTGGCCGGAGCGGGCTTCCTAATTCACTCGCGGAGGCAAAATGAGCGGCTTGCGCGGCGCAAGTTCTTCGCGCATTAGAGTTAGCCCGAGAATGCAGCGCTCGAAGCGGTCGGAGAGGCGCGCAAACAGAGGGGCTTCGCGCTCATACTCGCATAGGTTGAACTGGCTGACGATGAAGTAACTCTCCTTGCCGGCGAGAATAAGTTCGCCGAGACTTGGACGGTGGCGGCGGCGGTTCGAGTCCATGGCTTCGGGATACATGCCGGCGACGAAGAGCGCATAGTCTCCGATATGCTTGCGCACGGCGCGCTCGGCATCGAACGACGGCGCGCTGCCGTGGACCGGGTCGGCGGCCAGCATCATCTCGGATAACTCTTCGACGGGCCGGCCCGCCGCGTCGCGCACCTTGTATAGCTTGTCGGCCTCGGTGAACTCGCACAACAGATGCGCAACGTAGCCGGTCACCTCCAGATCGTGCAGTCCCAGCTTGCCTTCATAACTGTTGCGGACCGCCTGCTGGAAGAAGGGAACGAGTGGGTGAGCCGGGGCTGGACGATTCGGAGCCTGCATGCAAACCTCCCTTGGCCGCGCGAACTGCCGGCCTGCTGTGAGCGATGGCCGGCTGCTCAAATGCGTGGAAGGGACGCCAGCCGCCGCCCGTTCATGCCGCTGTAACAGATACCTTATCGGAATCGAAATGAATTTCAGTAAGCGTCCTGAGTTCCCCTCTGGCATAACCTCGGGGGCGCGACCGACTATTCAGTCATGGTTCATTCAGAGGGTGTGGGAGAGGCGCGTCGCGCGCGGAGATGGCGATCGGTAGCTGAGA
>Ga0187851_10003049_pt1 | contig 14352 bp, 10 predicted proteins | sample June2016WEW_6_10_FD_132997 | JGI IMG/M metagenome (GOLD analysis project Ga0187851, IMG submission 132997) | Peatland microbial communities from SPRUCE experiment site at the Marcell Experimental Forest, Minnesota, USA - June2016WEW_6_10 | ecosystem: Environmental > Terrestrial > Soil >...
ACGGCACGCCTCACAACTCCCACAGCCGTTCGAGGGGCACTGCAGGCCCGCGGCGAACGCGACCAGTGCGTCGTGCAGGCTTGATCCGACCGGGCCCGTGAACAGGTACGCGTGCACGGGGTTGCGCACGTGGGCGCGCATTGCCGTCGCGGCCAGGTCCTGACCGACCAGCGCGTCAAACACGTCAGGCATGCGACCAGGCCAGCGTGGCGATTCGCGCCTCGATGGCGCGCGCCACGTCATCCTCACTCGACGAACCGTCGACGACCCACCAGGCGTCACCGTACTGTTCGGCCATGGCGAGGTAGCCATCACGAACGCGTTGGTGAAAGTCCAGGTCGGACGTCTCGAAGCGATCCCGCGAGTCGCGCACTTTGCGCTCAGCCGCCGCCGCGACATCCAGGTCGATCAGCACCGTCAAGTCTGGGCGGCAATCGCCGATGGCGAGATCGGTCGCCGCGCGAAGTTGTGCGAGGTCCACGCCACGTCCGTAGCCCTGATACGCCAACGTCGAGGCGAAGAAACGATCCGACACCACGTCGCGACCCTGGAGAATCGCGGGAGTGATGACGCTCGCCACGTGATGCGACCGGTCCGCCAGCATCAAGAGGGCTTCCGTCTCCGGCTCCATCGGCGTGGGGTCGGCGAGCAACCACTTGCGAAGGTCGGTCCCGAGCGGCGTGTCCCCTGGTTCGAAGGTGAACATCGCGCCGTGAGCGCCGGCCGCCCGTCGAGCCTGGGTGCTCTTGCCGCTCGCGTCGATGCCTTCGAAGACGAGGAACAGTCCCCGCGTCATTATTCGTCGTCCGCGTGCTCGGCTTTGGCCACCAACGCCGCGTTCGCTTCGGCTCCCTCTTTGAGTGCCGCTCGCTTCTCGGCCCCGGTCGCCTTCTTCGCGGTCGCCTTCTTCGTCGTCTTCTTGGCGGCCGTCTTCTTCGCGGCCGACTTCTTCGCGGTCGCCTTCTTCGTCGTCTTCTTGGCGGCCGTCTTCTTCGCCACCCGGCGCGGTCGTGTCGATGGTTCGGCGTTGCGTCGCTCGGCGAGCAACTCACAAGCGCGGTCGATGGTTATTGTCTCGGGCAGGTCGCCAATGCGAAGCGTCGCGTTCACTTCGCCGTCTGACACGTAGAGTCCGAAGCGGCCGTTACGCACCACGATGTTCCTCTTGGTGACCGGGTCCTCACCTAGTTCGCGCAGGGGTCCCGCCGCCGCTCGGCGACCGCGGACCTTGGGTTCGGCCAGGAGCTTGAGCGCGCCTTCGAGGTCGATGGAAAATATGTGATCCTCGTCCACGAGGGAACGAGTGTCCTTGCCCCACGTCAGGTACGGTCCGTACCGACCGTTCTGGGCGAGGATCGGCTCCCCGCCTTCGGGGTGGTCGCCCACCACCCGCGGCAGCGAAAGTAGCTTGCTCGCCTCTTCGAAGGTCAGCGTCTCGGGCGACATGGTCGAAAAGAGCGAAGCGGTCTTGGGCTTCTGTTTCGGATTGGTCATCTCGCCAATCTGGACGTAGGGACCGTAGCGACCGGCCTTAAGGAATATTGTCTCGCCCGTCGCCTCGTCGACACCTAATTCGCGGTCGTTGCTCGGGGCGGCGAGCAGTTCGAGCGCGTGCTCGACGGTGAGCGAGTCGGGTTCGGTCGCCTCGGGGATCGAGGCCCGGTCATCTCCGTGGATCAGGTACGGCCCGTAGCGGCCCGAACGCACCGACACCGGCAGGCCGTCGGGAGCGGTGCCCAGGATGATCGAGTTGATGGCGGCAAAGTCGAATTCGTGCTGCACGTGGGTCATGTGCTCTAGGCCCAGTCGCGCCAACTCGGTCGGGGCCGAAGGGTCCCCGAAGTAGAAGCGCGCGAGCCAGGGTTCGAGGTCCTGCTTGCCTTCGGCGATCTCGTCAAGCTGGCTCTCCATCTCGGCGGTGAACTGGTAGTCCACGAGGTCCGCGAAGTAGTACTCGAGCAGGTTCACGACCGCGAACGCGCGAAACGCCGGTACGAGGGATTTTCCCTTTTTCCACACGTAGCCGCGTCGATCGATCGTCTTCATCACCGACGCGTACGTCGACGGACGCCCGATACCCAGGTCCTCGAGTTTCTTGATGAGCGTCGCCTCGGAGAACCGATCGGGTGGTTGGGTGTCGTGACCCTTGGACTCGGCGCTCTGGACCGGTACGACTTCGCCCTCGCTGAGCGCGGGCAGGATCCGCTCCTGGTCCGCGAGTTCGGCTTCGGGGTCGTCGGTGCCCTCGACGTAAGCCCGACGAAAACCCGGGAACTCGATCCGAAGTCCGGTCGCGCCCAGAACCAGCTCGGCCGCGCCTTGAAAATCGACCACCGACGCCAGCGTGGCGCTCAGACGAACCTTGTCCTGGGTGAGTCGGGCGTCGACCATCTGCGAAGCGATCGTGCGCTTCCAGATCAAGTCGTAGACGGCGAGCTCATCACCGTTCAGCTGAGCTTGCGCCTCGTCGAGGGTGCGAAACGACTCGCCCGCGGGTCGTATTGCCTCGTGGGCTTCTTGGGCGTTCTTCACCTTGCGGTCGTAGCGACGAGGTACGTCGGCCACGTAGTCGTCACCGAACATCGAAGCCGCCATCGTACGCGCGGCGTTGATCGCCTCGTCGGACAACGTGGTCGAGTCCGTGCGCATGTAGGTGATCCAGCCCTGCTCGTAGAGGCGCTGGGCGGCGCGCATGGTGCGCTCGGGGTCGAAGCGCAGTTTGCGACTGGCCTCGATCTGCATCGACGAGGTCATGAACGGCGGTTGGGGGCGCTGGGTGCGCGGCGTCGAGGCAATAGAGGTGATGAGCACGTCGGCACCTACCAATTGCTCGGCGATCGAAGTCGCGGCGCCCTCACTCAGCATCTCGACCGAGACCTTGGGGTCGAGTTGACCTAGGGAATCGAAACTCTTGCCCGTCGCCAAGTTGAGTCCGTTGACGGCCTCGAGCGTCGCTTCGAAGCTGGCACTCTTGGCCGAGAGCACCGCGGTCACGTCGAACCACGTCGCCGAACGAAAGGCCATCCGCTCGCGCTCGCGCTCGCAGACCAGTCGAATGGCGACCGACTGGACTCGTCCGGCCGAACGCGCCTTGTCCACCGCGCGCCAGAGCACGGGCGACACCTCGTAGCCCACGAGACGGTCGAGGAACCGGCGTCCCTCTTGGGCGTCGACCAGGCGCAGGTCCAGGTCGCGCGTCTCACTCACGGCCTTGGCGATGGCGCTCGGCGTGATTTCGTGGAAAACCATACGTTTTACCGGGACTTTAGGGTTGAGCACCTCCTGGAGGTGCCAGGCAATGGCCTCGCCCTCGCGGTCCTCGTCGGTGGCGAGGTACAACTCGTCTACTTCCTTCAGCGCGGCCTTCAATTCGGCCACGATCTTGCGGCGATCACTCGAGACCACGTAGACGGGCTTGAAGTGGTCGTTCACGTTGATGCCCAACCGCGCCCACTTCTCTCCCTTGACCGACGCGGGGATGTCCGCCGCACTCTGGGGAAGGTCTCGGATGTGACCGACCGATGGTTTGACGATGTAGTCGTCACCGAGCATGCCCTGGATACGTGTTGCCTTGGCAACCGACTCAACAATCACTAACGCTCGCGCCATGCTCACCACCTCTCCACGTTCTCTACGTCGCGTTACCGTCGACTCTTTTGACTAACAAGATAGACAGGTCTTGGACCCTATCGGCGCCATGCTCTGACCAGTGACGCCACGAAGAGGACGAATCACCAGTCGCGCGTTGAGAAAATACATTAAGCGACGATTACTCTTCACCTTGCGGAGCGGCGACAATTTCGTACTGGGGGTTGAGGATCACCGCTTCTCGTCGAAGCGACGTGACGGTGCCGCGCACCAGAAGTCGAGTGCCTCGTTCGATGCCCGGCACGTTGGACCGACCCTGGAAGACGAGTGTCACCGAGCCCGTGTTGTCAGCAATGACGCAACGAAGTTCGTTCGCACCACCTTCACGAGTTATCGTCATCGCACGCACTCGTCCGGCGATTTCGGCGAACTCTCGCTCGTGCAGGCCACCGATGGGATACGCGTCGCCCGATCGCTCGGCCAATTTCACGTCGGCCTCGAGATGCGAATCCTCGCGCACGCCACCGCGCACGACGACGTCACTCAGCGGCGCCTCGTGGACGTCACCTTCGGCGAGGCGCGTTCGACCTGATCGATAGGGAATAATCGTCGCCGCGGTGCGCGGCACGTGCATGACCGCTCCCGCGATCGCGTCGGCGGTTCGATCGTGCAACAGGCGTTGCAATCTCGAGACGAAACCCTTGCGCGGAAGGATCACCATGCAGAACACGTCGGGGTCGCGCACGACGTCAGCGACGAGTTCGAGCGCCGCGCGGTCGAGTCGACGGTCCTCACACTCGACGATCTCGAGACCAATTCTCGCCGACGCCGTACCCGGGGCGCCCCAGCGGCTCTCGAGCCGCTTGGTGACGAGCGGGTCGATGTCGAAGTGGACAGCCCTTATGGAATAGGCGTTGAGGGTGTTGCAGTACTGCAGAGCCCGCTCGGTGGCGAGGTCGTAGTAGTCGACGAAGATCACGACGCGGTTGGTGCGGATGCTCATCTTCTCGTCGGTGGCGCTCGCCTCGAAGGCTTGCACTTCACGTTCGTACTGCTTGTTGAAACGAATCAACGCCATATACATCAGTGGTCCGACCACCACGATGATCCAGGCGCCCTCGGTGAATTTGGCCACCACGAAGATCAGCACCACCAGTGCGGTCACGGTCGCCGAGGTCGCGTTCACGGCCACCCCCCAACGCCACTTCCCCGCGCGCTCACGCAGATGGCGTGCGACCATGCCCGCGCCGGCCATGGTGAATCCCGTGAAGACCCCAATCGCGTACAGGGCGATCAACGAGTTGACCTGGGCGTTGAAGACGATGATCAAGGTGAGCGACACCACCCCCAAGACGAGAATGCCGTTGGAGAAGGCCAATCGGTGACCTCGTTTGGTCAGTTGACGCGGCAAGTAGCGGTCGCCCGCCACGTAGTTCGCGAGGAAGGGAAATCCGTTAAAAGAGGTATTGCCACCCGTGTAGAGGATCAAAATTACCGACAGGATGACCAGGTAATAAATAGTCGAGCCGACGCCACTCGTACCAAAGACCGCCCGTACTTCTTGCGCCACCACCGTGGGATAGCCGCTGAAGCGGGGCAGGGCGTGGGTCCAGGACGCGAGCAGCGTCGTGCCGACGAGCAGGAACGCGAGGATCGAGGACATGAGTACCAGCGTCTTTCGCGCGTTGCGCCACTCGGGCCGGCGAAAACTCGCCACGCCGTTGGAGATCGCTTCAAGTCCCGTGAGCGACGAACCACCGTTCGCGTACGCGCGCAGCAACGTGAGGAAGGCTAGGCCCATCAAGATGCCCGTACCCTTTTGGCCCAGGTGATGGCCGACGAGGAGGTTGTTGGTGGGTTGGGCGAGTCGGTGCAGCGAACCGGTGGCCTTCTTCACGTAGCCGGTGAGGATGGTGAGGCTGAGCATCCCGACGTAGAAATACGTCGGGAACGCGAAATAGCTCCCCGCCTCTTTGAGCCCCCGCAAGTTCCCGTAGATGAGGATGAGGACGACGAATACTGTGATGATCACCGAATAGGGCCCGAAGGCGGGGAACGCACTCGCGAGAGCGGCGGTACCGGCCGAACACTGCACGGCGACGGTCACGGTGTAGTCGATCAACAGCGACACCGCAGCGATTTGGGCGATACGAGGACCGAAGTTCTCTCGAGCCACCACGTAGCTTCCACCCGCGGTGGTGTAGTACTTGATCACGTCGAGGTAGGAAGTCGTCACGAAGAACAAGACGCCGATGATTACGAACATGATGGGCACGACCAGAGCGAACGCGGCGAGACCGATGAACGGCGTCATCTGCGTGAGGATCTCTTCGGTTCCGTACGCTGACGATGAGATGCAGTCAGGTGCGAGGACGCCCAAGGCAATGAAGCGATTGAGGCGTTCGCCGCTCAATTGTTCGGTGACGAATGGTTTGCCGAGGAAGAACTTCTTGAGTCGATAACCCAACGATTCTGGGTACACCGTTGATACATTCGCATGCGACGTCAGTACCGGTGTGCTTTTGGCTATCTGCTTATCGGCTTCTGACACGAGTTTCACTTTAAGCGACGAGCCGTGACCGCTCCGTTACTTGCACTCTTAGCGACAAGTGTGGTCTGATGACTGGGTGCATATCGTTGTCGTCGGCTGTGGTCGCGTAGGTTCAGAGCTGGCGATGCAACTCTCTGACGAGGGACATTCGGTCGTGATTATCGACAAGAACAAGGACGCCTTTCGTCGACTCCAGCATTTCAACGGGCAGTCCTTACTGGGTTCGGGCTTCGATCGTGACATCCTCGCCAAAGCCGAAGCATCCCAGGCCAACGCCCTCGCCGCGGTGACCAGAGGTGACAACACCAATATTCTCTGCGCGCGAATCGCGCGTGACAACTACGGCATCAAGAACGTCGTCGCGCGGATCTACGACCCGCAACGCGCCGACATCTATATGAAGCTCGGCATCCCCACCGTCGCGACGTCGCTGTGGACCACCCAACAGGTGAAGCGTTGGATGATCCCCGCCGACGAGTCGATCGAGTGGACCAACGGCGCGGGCTCACTGCACCTGGTCGAACGCGTCGTCCCCGACGCCCTCGCGGGCCAGCAGATACACCACTTCAACGTCGGCGACACCGTGCGGGTCGTCGGACTGGTACGCGGCGGCCAGGGGCGCGTGAACATCGACGGACTCTTCGCCCAAGAGGACGACGTGCTCGAGTTCCTGGTGACCCCCCAGGGCATCCACGACTTGCACCATCTACTTCAGGGCGACCTGAAATGAGAGTCGTCGTCGCCGGAGGCGGCTCGGTGGGCACGGCGATCTCGCTGGACCTCTTGGACCGCCACCACGACGTGACCTTGCTCGAACACGTCAGCGCCACCGCGGAGAAGTTGCGGCTCCTCTTGCCGGGCGTGAACGTGATGGCCGCTGACGCGTGCGAGTACGCGAGTCTCTCCGCGGCGGACTTGCGAAGCGTCGACGTCGTCATCGCCGCGACCGGCGATGACGAGGACAATCTCGTCATCAGTTGGCTGTCCAAGCAGGAGTTCGGCGTGCCGCGCGTGATTGCCCGCATCAACAACTCACGTAACGAGTGGCTGTTCAACGACACGTGGGGTGTCGACATCTCAGTGTCGACGCCAGCACTCATCACGTCACTCGTCGACGAGGCGGTCGAAGTCGGTTCGATCATCAATCTCATGGACCTCGCGCACGGTCGAATGCGGCTGATCGAGGTCACACTGGCCGCCAGCGCTCCGACAATCGTGAAGGACCTCACGCTCGACGAACTTCGACTTCCCGACACCGTGCGCGTCGTCGCCGTCGTGCGAAGCGACCAGCCGATGGTGCCCTCGCCCACCATGCGATTCGTCGAACACGACCACGTGATATTGATCGCTCGTGAAGACGCCGCGAACGAATGTTCCGTGGCGTTTATTGGTTAAACCGTCACCTCACCGCAATCAATCCGGGTAGGCCGCGACCTAGCATTGTGTCGTGCGCGCCGCTTTCTTCGACCTGGATAAAACCGTCATCGCGAAGTCATCGCTCGTCGCACTCGGTCCTGAACTGCACGCGCGCGGGATGCTTCGCCGTCGCACGTTGATCTGGGGCGTCTTCAGTCATCTACTGTTCATGCGATTTGGGGCGGACGACGAGAAGCTGAACAAGATCCGAGAGTCGGTGCTGAAAGTCACCAAGGGCTGGGATCACGATGAGGTACGCGCCCTGGTCGCCGAGACCATCAACGACGTTATCGAGCCGCTCATCTACGACGAAGCTCTCGAGCTCATTGACTACCACCTCGCCGAAGGCGACGAGGTCTGGCTCGTGAGCATGGCGCCCGCTGAGATCGTCGATCCGTTCGCCGAATTGCTCGGCATCACCGGTTCGATCTCCTCGCGGGCCGAAATCGACGAGGAAGGCAAGTTCACCGGCAACATGCTGTTCTTCGCCCAGGGCGAGAACAAGGCGGTGGCGGTGCGCGAACTATGCGAGCAGCGCGGGATTGACCTCGCCGACTGCTACGCCTATTCCGATTCCGAGACCGACGTACCCATGTTGCAGGTCGTGGGCCACGCGTTCGCGGTGAATCCCGACCGTCAACTTTCCAAGATCGCCCACGACGAAGCCTGGCCCATTCTGAGTTTCAACCACCCGGTGCGCGCCCACGACCGATCCCGGTCCCACACGCCGTTCATCGTCAGCGCCCTGGTGATCAGCGTCGCGGCCGTCCTCGGGCGGTTGCGACTGCGACGGACCTAAAGGGTCAGCAAGTCCCTTGCGCCGGTGTCGGAAGAGGGGTGACGAAGTTTGCTCATCGCACGCGCCTCGATCTGACGAATGCGCTCTCGCGTGAGATTCATCTCCGCGCCCACGTCCTCAAGGGTTCGAATCTCGCCGGCACCGTCAAGTCCGAATCGCATACGCAGGATCTTCTGCTCGCGTTCGTCGAGCGGCTGCAATAACTTTTCGATCGCGGCGGGCATCATCTTGACCGCGGCGACGTCAAAGGGAGATTCGGCGGATCGGTCCTCGACCACGTCGCCGAGTTCGGCGTCGCCGTCCTCGCGCAGTGGCTCGGAGAGCGAGATCGGCTCGGAGCGGAATCGAAGAGCCTCGATCAGTTTGTCTTCGGGCATCTCGCACTCGTCACAGAGTTCCTTGATGGTCGGCGGACGACCGAACTTCAACTCGAGACGCGACTGCGCCTTCTGGACCCGGGCGAGCGTGTCGCCCGCGTGCACGGGGAGTCGGATCGTCCGTCCGGTGTTGGCGATGCCACGGGTGATCGCTTGGCGGATCCACCAGGTCGCGTAGGTGGAGAACTTGAATCCCTTGCGCCAGTCGAACTTCTCGACGGCGTGCATCAGGCCGAGGTTGCCCTCTTGGATCAGGTCGAGCAGGGGTAGGCCCGACGCCTGATATTTCTTCGCGATCGAGACCACGAGTCGCAGGTTCGACTGCACGAAATCGCGTTCCGCCTGGTCACCACGGTGCACGGCACGCTTGAGCGCCAGTTTCTTGCTGGGCGTCAGTTTGATCTTCTTGTCGGTCTCGGCAGCGTCGAGCTCGGCCTTGGCTTCGCGGCCCTCTTCGATGGTCTGGGCCAGGTGCACTTCGTCGTCCTTGGTGAGCAGGGTGTACTGACCAATATCTGAGAGATAGAGACGAACGAGGTCTTCGTCGTCGCGGTCGACGCGGTCTTTTGCCATTTTTCTCCTAATTCGGCCCGTATGTTTCCGGCATTCCTAGTTATACGGAGATGCGCAACCTCTGCGGGGATACCAACCTACCGGGAAGTACCGAAAGAATCAGCGTTTCCAGACGATTCGACCAGTGCGGCCAGATCTCGGGCCGCCCCTTGCCACTGGGGGGCGTCGGGTGCGACGGGAGGCTCGGGCAAATCGCCTACCTGACGAAGCAGACGAACGGTCACCAATTGGGCCTGGTCGAAAAGTTCACGGGCCCTGGCGTCGGTCACGAGCTCGAGTGCGTCGCGCACCGACACCAGCAGACGCGGTCCGACGAGGACTGCGACGGCGTAGAGCGTCAGAGTGCCCGACGGGTCCTCCTGCCACGACTGGCGAAGCACGGCGTCAACGATTCCGAGCGGCTTTGGCGACCGACCCGTGTACTCGCGCATCGAGAGCGCCACCTCGCCAAAGGAGCGACTCATCTCGTGCGCGCACACCACGTAGGAGTCAAAGGTCAAGAGCGGGGCGAGCTCGCCCAGCGCTTGGTACGCCGCGTCGAAGCAGTCCGCCAGGTGCGCCACGACGTCACGGTCGTCGCTCATAGAAGAGGACGAAAGGCGTTCGTGATCGGCATACGACGATCACGGCCGAACGCCTTCTTCGAGATGCGAACACCCGGAGGCATCTGACGCCGCTTGTATTCGCTCAGGTCCACCAAGCGCGCGATGTGCAAGACCAACTGCGGGTCGTGACCGCTCGCGATCATCTCCTCGGCGGTGGCGTCGCCTTCGACGTAGAGCTCGAGTAACGGGTCGAGCTCTTCGTAAGGGGGCAGCGACTGGTCGTCGCGCTGGTCGGGGCGCAGTTCGGCCGACGGCGGCTTCTCGAGCACTGCGAGAGGGATCGGCTCGGGGTCGCCGACTTCGAGGGCAACCCGGTTGCGGTACCGACACAATTCGTAGACCAACGTCTTGGGCACGTCCTTGATGACGGCGAATCCTCCCGCGGAGTCGCCGTAGAGCGTGGAGTAACCGGTCGCCATCTCGGACTTGTTGCCGGTCGTGAGCACGATCGCGCCGGTCGCGTTGGACACCGCCATCATGAGCACGCCGCGAATTCTCGACTGAAGGTTCTCGTCGGTGACTCCCTCGGGCTCGCCTTCGAGCGCCGGCTCGAGCATGGCACCAAAGGCCTGATGAGCGGGCTCAATGGGCAGCGTCGTGATCGCGACGTCCAGCCGCTTGGCGAGTTCGAAGGCGTCATCGACCGAATGGTCCGACGAGTACCGGCTCGGCATGGCGAAACCGCGAACCGCGCGAGCCCCCACCGCGTCGACCGCGATGGTCGCCACCAGTGACGAATCGATGCCTCCGGACAGCGCGATGATCGCCGATCGAAAGCCGTTCTTTCGCAAGTAGTCGCGCGTTCCCATCACGAGCGCCTCGTAGATCTCTTCGACTTCGCTGAGCGGCTCGGCGATCTGATTGATGTGCAGCGGTCGAGCGCGTGTCTCGTCGCGCGCGTAGCGCGTATCGATCACGACGCCCGCCGTCGAGGCCTTCGCTTCGATCTCGACGACCAGGAGCTCCTCGTTGAAAGCGCTGGCGCGAGCGAGCACGTCACCTTTTTCATCCACGACCACGCTCTGACCGTCAAAGACCAGTTCGTCCTGACCTCCGACGAGGTTCACGTAGGCAAGGGGGCAATTGATCTCGAGGGCCCTTTCGCGCAGCATCGCCTCGCGGTCCTCGCGCCGTCCCCTCGCGTAGGGCGAGGCGTTGGCGACCACGATCAAGGTGGCGCCTTCACGTACGAGTTCGGCGGCTGGCCCTCGGGCGGTCCAGACATCTTCACAAATCAGTAACCCCACCGCAACACCCTCGACATTGATGATGGTGTGCTTTCCGACGCCCGGATGAAAGTAGCGAAGCTCGTCGAATACGTCGTAGTTGGGCAGCAAACGCTTCGTCGCGACCGCGCTTACGCCCTCATCACTTACGACGACGAGGGCGTCGGCGATGTGCTCGGGCCCCGGACTCGCGAGCACTCGCGTGACGTCGCGACCGTCCGAGGACGGGGCGAGCGCTAGACCGCGTGTTCCTTCGCTGACGACAGTGCCGACCAGCAACGGCGGCACGTTGGTCGCCGCGCACAACTGGGACAACGCGCCGTCGGCGGCGACGATGAAACCCTCGCGCAGCAAGAGGTCCTCGGGTGGGTAGCCCAGCAAGGAAAGTTCGGGGGAGAGCACCAGGTCGGCGCCGACTGAGGCCGCCTGGGTCCGGAATCGTTCCAGGGTCTCCACGTTCTGGGCAAAACCGCCCACCACTGCGTTCATTTGAGCCATGGCGAGTCGCAGTACGGGCACGGCCCGAGCCTAATGGCGCACCCCGCGGCGTTTCGGGGGCAACGTTTCACACGGGGTTAACAGAAACCGGGGTTCGTGAGGAGAGGAACGGGCAGAATTATGGAGGTCGCGTGGATCACGCGATGACATTTTGAAGGAGCGACCTTGTCGTATCAAGCTGAATACATCTGGATGGACGGTACCGAGCCGACGCGGGACTTGCGCAGCAAGACCAAGATCGTGGCCGACGGCAAGAAGCCGCCGGTGTGGGGCTTTGACGGTTCGAGCACCAACCAGGCCACCGGCCACTTCTCGGACTGCGTCTTGCTGCCGGTGTTCCAGTGCAAGGACCCGTTGCGCGGTGAGAAGGACGTCCTCGTGATGTGTGAAGTGTTGAACGCCGACTTCACGCCACACGTCACGAACACCCGTGCACCTCTCGCCGAGGTCGCCAAGAAGTACGCGAACTTCGAGCCGATGTTCGGCATCGAACAGGAGTACACCTTCTTCCAAGACGGACGACCCTACGGCTGGCCCGAGGTGGGCTTCCCGCCACCCCAAGGGCCGTACTACTGCGGCGTCGGTGGCGCCAAGATGCCCGGACGCGACATCGTCGAAGCGCACACGCTGGCGTGCATGCGCGCGGGCATTGGCATCGAGGGTACCAACGCCGAAGTGATGATGGGCCAGTGGGAGTTCCAGGTCGGCATCCTCGACCCGCTCGCGGTGGGCGACCAATTGTGGACCGCGCGTTGGCTGCTCAAGCGCATCGCCGAGGAGTTCGACGTCGACGTGAGTTTTGACGCCAAGCCCATCAAGGGCGACTGGAACGGTGCGGGGTCGCACACGAACTTCTCGACCAAGCAGATGCGCGCACCGGGCGGTTGGGACGCCATCATCGACGGCTGCGAGGCGCTGGGCACCCAGGTCGAGAAGCACATCAAGGCCTATGGCGTAGGCATCGAGGACCGTCTCACCGGCGAACACGAGACGGCTCCGTACTCGAAGTACTCCTACGGCGTCTCCGACCGTGGCGCCTCGGTGCGCATCCCCGGCGGCGTCGCACGCGATAAGCGCGGGTACCTTGAGGACCGTCGTCCCAACGCCAACGCCGACCCCTACGTCGTCGCGCGCGTGATCGTCGAGACGATCTGCGGCGCGGCCAAGGCGTCGCCCGCGAAGAAGGCGCCGGCCAAGAAGGCCGCCGCCAAGAAGACGACGAAGAAGGCTCCGGCGAAGAAGACCGCCACCCGTCGTTAGGACGCAGTAGCAAAACCCGCCGCTCGCTCGGGCGGCGGGTTTTGTGTTTCATGACTGGAAAATGTGGTCCGTCGAAGAAGGTGCGAGAATGTCCCTTATGCAAAGTCAGGCGCAGTACGTACTTCGAACCGTCGAGGAGCGCGGGGTCCGTTTCGTCCAGCTCTGGTTCACCGACGTGCTCGGGCGCCACAAGGCGTTTCACGTCACGCCGGCGGAGCTCGAGGACGCCCTCGACCAGGGGATGACGTTCGACGGCAGTTCGATCGATGGCTTCTCGAGGATCCAGGAGTCTGACGTCCTCGCACGACCCGACCTCGAGACCTTCCAGTTGCTGCCTTGGTATGAAGAGGGTGCCGGAGTGGCGCGGGTCTTCTGTGACATCGTCAACATCGACGGCACGCCCTTTAGCGGCTGTCCTCGCCAACAGCTGCGCCGCGTGCTCGAAGGGGCGCGCCAGCAGGGTTACACCTTTTTCGTGGCCCCCGAGATCGAGTTCTTCTACTTCAAGGACCTCGACCCCTCGCGCCCTCCCCAGCCGATCGACCAGGGCAGTTACTTCGACCTCTTGCCCGACGACACCGCCAGTCAGATTCGCCGACGCACGGTCTTGATGCTCGAGGAAATGGGCATTGGCGTCGAGCACGCTCAGCACGAGGACGCCCCCGGTCAGCACGAGATCGACCTTCGCTACACCGACGCGCTGACCATGGCCGACACGGTGATGTCCGTGCGTCACGTCGTCAAGGAGTTGGCGCGACAGTCGGGTATCTCGGCGAGCTTCATGCCCAAGCCCCTACCCAACGTGCAGGGTTCGGGTATGCACACCCACCTGTCACTCTGGCGCGACGAGGAGAACGCCTTCATCGGTGACGGACCCTACGGTCTCAGTGACGTCGCGTTGCGCTTCGTTGCGGGTCTCGTGCACCACGCTCCAGAGATCACCGCGATCACCAACCAGTGGGTGAACTCCTACAAACGATTGGTGCCCGGTCGCGAAGCGCCCGTGGGCGCGACCTGGGCCCGTTACGACCCCGCCGCGCTCGTGCGCATTCCCTCGGTCAAGCCCGGGCGAATCGATTCGACACGCGTCGAGTATCGCTCGCCTGATCCGGCCGCCAACCCGTACCTCGCTTTTGCGGTCGTGCTCGCGGCGGGCCTGCGCGGCGTGAACGGCGACTACGAACTGCCCAAGGAGAACGATCCAGTCGCCACCCTTCCGCAGTCCCTCGCCGAGGCCGTCGACCTGATGGCCGACTCCGAACTACTGCACGAGACGCTCGGTGAACACCAGGTGGAGTGGTTCCTTCGAAACAAGCGCGCCGAGTGGGACGCCTATCGGGGCCAGGTGACACCCTTCGAGCTCGAAAGGTACCTGCCCCTGTTGTGAACATCGACGTCGTTCTCTGCGTTCCCTCGTGTGAAGGGCCGGTGCGAAAGGCCTTCGACGTGACCGGCGTCA